>ERZ1370068.9866-contig-8612_pt1 | contig 63078 bp, 111 predicted proteins | sample MGYA00561227_ERZ1370068 | MGnify/ENA primary metagenome ERZ1370068 (study PRJEB38410, sample SAMEA6850437) | metagenome | study: Metagenomic assessment of the ecological functions of the soil: analysis of the soil microbiota associated with the...
GTTGTGCCCCGTTCGATTGCATGTTGCTGGCCAAAGGCAAGCGCGCCGCCACTCATCCGCCTCGGAGGACGTGATGGTGGAAGGCGCTGCCAGTGATGCCATCCGTGTTCGTGCGCAATGCCGGAATTCCAGGCCAGACCAAGGACCAAACTCGCCACCGCCGAGGCCAAAGATCGTCGAGCAGGCGATCAACGACCGTTCGACCACTGGCTCGCCGGCAATCCGCTGCAGGCCAACAAACGCTCGATTTCATCATCGAACGCGCCGAAGACAGCTCCGCCGCGCCGAAAAAGAGATTGCGCGCAGACCGCAAACAAACCCCGCCTCCCGAAAACTCACCGATCGCGCAACACCGCCGCCGAAGGTTCAGAGCTCATCGTCGAGGCGACTCAGCCAGCAGCACCGCCAAAACACGCGCGCGACCGCACCAGCCGTGCTGCCTGCGCGGAAAAATCCTCAACGTCGCATCCGCCGGCAAGACAAGCTCCCGCAGCACCAGCTCGCCGACCTCATGCAGGGCGTCGGCTGCGGCACCCGCGCGCACTACCGCGACGAAGATCTACGCTACGCATCATCATGACAAACGCCGACGTCGAGCGCGCACATCGCCTCGCGCTCATCACATTCTTCTGGCAGATGCCGCAGCTCATCGACAAGGGCCACTCTATCTCGCAGTGCCGCGCTCTACAAACTGACGCACGGCATGTAAGACGGTTTACGCCCGCGACGACGCCCACAGGCGCGCTGCGAAGGAGGCGAGATTCAACGCCAGTACCAGGAGTGGATATCAGCCGGTTCCAAAGGGCTTGGCGGGGATGATATCAGCACAGCTCAAGAAGCTCTATGGAATCCAGCCAGCCCCCGCACCCCTGCTGCGCGTAATTTTGCTATTCGACGACCATGGCTGTGGCTCCGTGGAGCGCGGCTGATGGGCACCAAGGCCAGAGGCCGGGTTCGCCTTCATCTCCGACAAGGCGAATTCGCCAGCGACGACCTGCTGGACGTCTGATCCCAGGAAAAGATTCAGGCGATTATCGGCTTTTCGCCCCCTTTTTCAGCCCGCTTGGGCGAGCTGACTATATTGTGCACGTTTTGCGGGCGTTTTCCCTCCAGGTCGTTTTCGAACAGGTGTGCTGTTGCGCAACGCGCATTTTCGATGGAACCAACGACTATGAATTCCGGTGATGGTTTTGCAGGAATCGGTTTTGAGCGCACCTTCGAAGCGGTCGCTTTGAACGGCAAAGTCTGTCCAGGTCATGCAGGATTTAGCAAGCTTTCAGCATGAGCCTGAAGTGGACGAACTGAGACGTAGGAATGAAGGCCTCGGCGGTTGAAGATTTTCCCAATCCTTGGCCAGGCGCCTGCATCGTCCAAGCCCGCGGGGTCGATGCGCTGACGACCCATCCGCAACTTGGGCGAGACGGTAGAAGCCTCTTCGCGTGATCGGATCGCTTGACGATTTCGACATTTACTTGCGCCATTATTTTTGCCATAGCGCGGCGAAACAAGGGGCCTTTGATAGCCACCATCGGCGTAGAGCCTCAGCAGGAATGGATAAAGACCGAATAGCGTCGCCATGACGAGTTCGCCGCCATCGCGATCCTGAATGTCGGCGGCGTGCACGATGGCGTGGATCAGCAGGCCTTGCGTATCGACGAGAATGTGGCGCTTCTTGCCCCTTGATCTTTTTCCCGCATCGTAACCCGGCGGATCGATCGAAGACCCCTTTTTCAGCGCTTTTGACGCTCTGGCTGTCGATGACGGCGGCGGTGGGACTGGCTTCCCGGCCAATCGCTTCGCGACATTTCACATAGAGCATGTGATGGATGCGATCGAGCGTGCCATCCCAGCTCCACAGATCGAAATATCCATGGATGGTCGAACGCGGCGGCAGGTCTTTCGGAATGGCCCGCCACTGGCAACCTGTCGACAGAATATACATGAGGCCGTTCACCACCTCGCGCATGATCACCGTGCGCTTGTCGCCGCCGCGCTTGGCGGGCGGGATCAGCGGCTCAACAAGCGCCCATTCGTCATCAGTCAGATCGCTGGGATAGCGCAAGAAGCTACGATCATAACGAGCGCGGTTGTTCGTCGTCCACATGGGCGGCTCCTACGAATCAGGCCACCACCCTTGAATCACAAATGATTCATCCGATTCAAGAACTTCCAGGACAGACGCCGAGATACCGAGGGTCATAAGGCTGTGAAAAAATCGTACTCGCTGACACGCGCTCATACGCGTTGACCAGATCGACCTTCCCTCGGCGGCTGGTATCATCGCTGATTCACCGATAAACGACTTCCGAGGGTGTACTGAAACCTTCCGCGCTTCATGACGTTTAACTGAAATGAGCAGGCGTCTGGTGTCGATAGCTTCCGGCGGAATCCAGCATTGATTTGTAGGGTAAGGCTTGCAGGCAGGTCCAAATGGCGCGGCGACTCAATTTACTCAGTCAAAATTCATCGAAACGGTCAGAAGTCGGGGCGATACACGCTGACGGCGGCGGCCTCTATTTGCAGGTTGCGTCCAGGCGGAACGGCGGCGTCACCAGAGTCTTGGTTGTTCCGACATGCGCGCGGGCACGTCTAGCCGCAACAGGAAGCCAGCTTCGCGGGAGATGGGGTTGGGTCCGCTGAGCACCAACAAGCGGGACGGTTTCATCACCACCAAGGATGCCCGTGACCGGGCCTACAGGAGGCGCGTGAGCTCTGAAGGCGGTGTTAAGCCCTATCGACGCTAAACAGGCCCTGCAGGCAGCCCGGATGGTCGATGAGGGCCAAGTTGGTGACGTTCTCCCAGTGTGCCGCCGAGTACATCGAAAGCCACAAGGCGGGCTGGAAGGGCGAGAAGCACGTTAAACTCTGGAAGAGCTCGCTGAAGAGCGATACGCCGAGCCCATCATCAGGCGCCTGCCAGTTGCCGCCGTCGATACGGCGCTTGGTTTCTGAAGGTGCTCAAGCCCGATCCTGGGAGACGAAGACAGCGAAGACGGCGGTGGACGTTCGCCTCCGGGATCGAGCTGATCCTGAACTGGGCAAAGACTCATGGCTATCGAGACGGGGGAGATCCCGCCCGGTGGAGGGGGCACATCGAGAATGCCCTTCCGGACCCGTCAAGATCACCAGGTCAAACACCTTGCCGCCATGCCCTGACGACGGCTTCCCGGTTTCATGGTGTAAGCTGCGCGCAACGGCGGGCACGCCGGCCGCAGCGCTGGAGTGGACACCCGCGATCTGACGGCCGTCGGGTCGGACAATACCTTCGCGACGCCGCGTGGCCCGAGATCGATCTGGAGAAGAGGGTCTGGGCCATCCGGCGGCAGCAGATGAAGGCAGATTCGGATCACCGCGTTCCGCTGCAACCAGACCGGATGGTCGAGATCCCCGTCGAAAATGGGCCGCGCCACGGTCTTCATTTTCTCCGGCGGAATCCGAACAAAGAGCGGCCCCGCTGAGGAAAATGCTGATGGTGCTGAAGGTGCTTCGTCCGGGACTAACCGTTCATGGCTTCGGATCGGCATGCAAGGACTGGGCGTCCGGGCAAGCGGCCTACCTGCCAACGGGGTGTCCGAAATCGCGCTGGCGCACAAGGTCCGGCGACAAAGGTGGAGAATGCCTACCGCCGCGGCGGGCGCTGTTTCTGAGAAGCGGCTGGCAACTGGACTTGATTGGGCGGCATATTGCTGGGGCTGAAGAGGCGGCAACCGGGGACCGCCTTGATGATGTCAGGCTCCAGTTTGAACGCGAACTAACGGAGGTCTGCCGCCGATATAAGGCGAACGAAGGGCTGGGAAGTGAATTGTTCGCGTCCTTCAAAGTACGCGATGCAATGCGGATTGATCCCGAGCTGTTGGTCCACTCGTGCTTCTATACAGGCGCGCGTCGTATGAATGACGCCAGCGCAGCAGAGGATGCCAACTCATAGGCTGAATAAGCCACTGACCGTGGCGGCTGCGGCCCGTCACCGCATTGGTAAAGGGGAAAGAAATACAACCTTTACAGCATGTCGGCGGCCGCTGAAACCTGATGGCGCGGGCGCGAGGTGGCATCGATGTCAAAAAAATCACGGACTTCCGAAACAACATTAGTCGCGGGGAATTGTGACGAAGCAGTGAAAAGATTGACCTTCCGCATTGGTTCGCGAGATCAAGCGGCGCAGCCTGATGGGTGCGCTTTCTGGGCTGAATAAATTTGTTAGTTAGCCGTATGATGTGCTGCTTATCGATGAGCTCAAATCCTCTCGTGCACGTTCGGGCTGCCGGACGCCGAACATAGAAGGAGTTGGATATATAAACTTGCCCACGCGCGACCCTCGGCCATGATGGTGGTCAGTGTTTCTTCGCCTAGATGCCGTTAAGCGGGCCACCACGGTCTCGGACGCTCGACCATCTATGATTTGATGGCGAAGTCCCGCACGCTTTCTGCGTCCAGTGAAGATCCGGCGGTGAGAACGCGAAGGCCGTGGCTTGGTTGTGGCTCTGGCTTGCGGACGCCGTTGACGGTTATCGTTTCCTGATCGGCCGAGGCTTTGCTCCCGGGGACGATGGTGTTCGCAGGGTGACGCGCGCGCCGGGGGCGGACTTGCGCCTTTTTGCCGCGCTGATGGCGATCTCGCAGCGCCTCGATCCCCATGCCGGCCGCGTGCATCGCCACCATGCCGCCGTGGGCCAGACTTCGGAGCAGCTGTCAGGCTGGTCGATGATGCATGCGAATGAACGAAACCAGCGTGCTGTGTTGGGAGCTGCTGTTCTTGAGCGCGTCATTATCTGCGCAGGTAGCAGCCAACCCGGCCGGATCCCTACGCGTCGCCGGTGTTCGGGCAATTGGGCGCGACTTCCGCAAACGATCATGGTCCACGCCGGCGGCTTGGACGTGCTGCGTGATCGACGCCGGCCAGGTTGGGCAGGCTCGCCGCGGCGGCGATGTGCAAACGGTCTCGGCCGCGATCTATGACTTCGGCATGCCCCATCTCTTCCAAGGTTCGCTGACCGCATCGGAAGCGAAGGTGCTCGCTCGCCCGCCTCGGCCAGTTCAGCCGCTCGCGCACACCGGAAGGCATTCGCGGGCGCAGGTCGCCGGCAGTGAACACAGACCACGCTAAGACTGGCGCTTGCTGGCGATTTCAGCTTGGCTGCGGCGAGGTCGAGACGGGTTTCGCCTGAAGGCTCAGGCCCTCGAACAGCCGCATCCGGCGAAAGTTTGATTCCCTGGCGCATTGGCGCCGCGAAATCGGCGGCGCGCAGCTTCGCACCGGTCAAATCATGGCGGTGTTGATCGGCCTCGCGAAACCCCGCCTGATGACGGAGATCGGCACCTCTTGTGGTCGACATGGCGCGCATCCACGCGTTCCAATCGCGCCGGGAGCAGCCGCTCATTGGAGATGAGCAATGGACCGAGATTGACATCGCGCATATCGGCGTTTGCCAGCCGCGCATTCTTCATATTGACGCCGCGGAGATCGGCGCCCGTGAGCTTCGCTCCGCGCAAATCCGCGCCTTCCAATTGTGCGCCTTGCAGACGCGCTCCGGAAAGGTCGAGGCCATGAGAATATGGCGCCCGGCGCGATCAACGCCGGTCAGCACCGCGTGTGCCAAGCCTTTGAGCGTCCGAAGGTCCATGCCCGAAGATCGGCAGGCACGCCCGCCACGTCCCGACGTTTCCGCCCAACGCGCATGCGCGGCAAGCACGACGTCGATCGGTTCATGCAGATCGGTCATAGCCTTTCCGGCGGGAGCATCGGTAGAGCACGCCGGTCATGTCATGCCGTCGAGGCTGGCGAAATCGAGGCTTGGTGCCGACCAGCACCGCGCCTTTCAAATCCGCGCCCGAAAGGTCGCGGCGCGCATGATCCGCGCCGCTCCAGATTGGCGCCGGTCAATTTGCGCAGCGGCGGGAGATTGGCGCGCGTCAATTTGCATTCGCGCATGATCGCATCCACGTGAAATCCGCCTGGATAACGCGATGGCGCCCGTCATCTTTGCGCGTTCGAAAGGATTGGCGGAAGCGAGCGGGGCTCCCGGCAGCTCGGACGGACCGATGTCATGCTGCGAGATCTTCCAGTTCGCCCGGAGTGACCTTTTTCCGCGATCTTGCCCTCGCGGAGATCGGCTTCGAAGATCGGCGCCGATGGGGTTGGCGCCGCGCGGCGCGTTCCCCTCATGTCAGCGCGCGCCTGAGCGAAGCGCCCACGCGAGGTTGGCGCTGCGCCAGCGACTGCTCGAAGAACGTCGCGGGATCAGAGCTTGGCGCCGGCGAGAGTTGGTCTCTTCCAGATACGCGCCAGTGAAATCGGCGATCGGCGAGATTGCGCCCCCGAAAGATCGAGACCGGAAAGGTCGCAAAAAGGCGAAGACCGCTCGTGCTCCGCCATGAAACGCGGCCCGAATAAGGCTCATGGCGCGCAGCCTGCGCGGCGGCGACCTGCTTTTCGCTCGGCTTGGTACAGCTCAAGCGCCGGGTTTTGTCCCGATCCGTCGGCCGTGATCCCACCAAGCCTACCTCGGTGATCCCCGCGAGCGATTTTGCCGTTCCGTGCTAATAGGGGCTTAACGGTGATCGGGCCTCATGGAAGATCAAAGCGCTTACAGGCTTGCCGCGGGCGAGGATGCCATGGCAGGCTCAGCAACACGCGCGCCAGGGCGGCGGGAAAACCAGCAAATCATGTCTGTGAGGTCGGTCTTGGACGGGTTCCTTGTTTGTGGCGTGAGTTGCAGGGCTTTGCTTACCGCCATGGTGCAGTCCACCAGCGGCACCGAATGCTCCACCATTCTCACAGATACACCCACCACACCCGGCTGGAGACCTGACGGCCAGCAACGGGCGGGCAACATCACGCTGCAATTGAACTCGACCGTGAGGTCGCCGCCAGCGGTGCCGTCGTGACGCTCAATTCAACAATTTCGTCAATCAAAGTGGCTTGGTGGAAAATACCGCCACAGCGGCGGCATCGGCGTCCATATCCTCGGCAATATCGGCGGCAATTGCCTCGTCGGCACTCAAGGCGCCTTTATCAATGTCTCACCGGCAACGCTTTCCGGCGATTATGGCGTGCTCCTCGATGGCTCGGTGACTTCACTGGAAATATCACCCTTCTGCCGAACTCAGGCGTCGGGGTCTCCGGCGTTCGCGCTGTCAGCGTTGCGATCAACGCGCCGATCAAGATCGATACGACCCACGGCAACGTGCTCTCGGGCAGCGATTTCACCGCAGGCTCGTTCGTCGTCGGCGACGGCATCACCGGCGTTCTTGCTTGGCAAACCGATCCAGCGGGGATGATGACCGTAAGCGGTACCATTCAGGCAAGCGGCACGTCGACGCTTCCCGATCGACATAGTCAGTGCCCGACAGATCCGGCTGTCGCTATCGGGGCCAGCATCGACAAAGGCCTTTTGATTTCAGGATCCCCGGGCATCCAGCGATGTCCACATCAGCCTCGGCAATTTGACCAATTATTCAGGGCCGACGCTCCTGATCGCTCCCGTCTGTCGGGGAATATCACCGATATTACGTTTGGGCCACCCTCGTCAACGATCCGGCGAAACTCATTTCCCATTTAGTCAATCCCCGCGGCGCCATTCACGCCGCCGATAATGTATTTACCGGTATTACCAACACCGCTGTGGTATCAACGATTCAGTGTCTCTGGCCCAAGTGTCCTGCTGTCGAACGGGTTCTACAATCGCGGGGATCTTTTTAGCCAGCGCCACCACGTTCTCAATAAGCGCAACGGCCGTGCCGACCAGAGCGCGACCGGTGTGGAAATCCGCAATGCCACGTACTCCTCCGTTTAACGCTCGGACCAGACCGTAACGACCGCCCCGAGGATTGGACTGTGGTAAGACCGATGAGCAGAAGCCCCTACCGGGGTTCTGCTCGATGCCGAAAAGTCCAGCGACGGCAGCCGGGGTCTACAAGGCTTCACGGTGACGATCGGTAACGACACAAAGGACCGTCGTCGACTACACCGAAAAGCTGGTTTCACGACCGATTTCAACGCTGGTCACGGCGAGTGACGAAGGAACTGACCACGCTTCGATCCTGGACGCAGGCATTGTCGGGCCGCTCCGGCGAAATGGACACTCCCGTTACGCTCACTCCGCCGTCGGAGGTCTCACGGCCCCGCGCCCACCGACACCGCGAGCGATGTCGGCGGCATCGTACAGCAGCCTCAAACTCACGGTCGGCAGCGTTACCAGCCTGGTCAGCAACTGCACCGTCATTGCGCGAGCCGAAGCACCGCGAGCACGCCGGCGATTCAGACTTATCGGCGTTTCGCCGTCTTTGCCTTTCAGGGAACACCGCGTTGACCCCGCCTGCTGGCGGAGCCTCGGTAATGATCATGCGGCTACGCGCTGAATGACCGACGGACCACGCATCGGTAGCGCGTCGACGTCGGAGCGCGGCAGGGGGCGTCGTCAATGCTGCCCCGCTGAATTCCAGCCCGGCGGAAATGTTTCGGCGGCGCTGATGAATAACGGGACCATCGAAGCGTTTGCCGCGGTAGACAACTTCGATCCGTCGATAACCAATTTGACACCGCACTACGAGCGTCGGTGACCTTTCTGAGACTTTGACCCAAGTCGTCAATGCCAGGGACGATTACAGCCGCTGCTGCTGCAGCTCACCGGCCTTGCACGCCCAGCCGATCACGGTCGCCGTGGATCTGTCGCTTTCGCGCCCTCCAGCCAGTCCCGAAGGCATCTATGTTTTTGGGTCATGCGGCAGCGGCAGCGGCGATGTGAAGTTCAGTGACGGTACGACAAACAGGCTCTTCATCGAAGGCAATGTTTGCAGCACCGATCGGCAACACGACAGCCGTCACGAATGCGTTCGTTTCGGGAAATGTAAGCGCCAAGACCATCGAGGCCGCGGGATCGCCAACGACGCTCGACATCTTCGTCGGCCAACAGCAGACGGGAGGTGTCTTAAACACGCATCTCGAACGAGGACGAACACCGCTCACGAGTTGGCGAGCACTGGAACGGTTCAGTTTGCCCTGACCAAGAACACCTCCGTCGGCGTTCCGATGATCGGCGGCGCTCCGGCAAGGCAACGTGACATTTGCCGGCAACGCCAGAGGTTGTGTTGGCGCCGACGACGTTCCTTCCGTCGAGCGGGTTCACTTTACACGCTCATCAATTCCAGCACGGGCTCGGTCAGAGTTCAACAATTTCGGTGCGGCGTCGGGCCTTTCCAATGACGGCACTCCGCGTTTCCCGCTCCACCTGCTGGCCGCGCAGTTCGAAGGCGTCAGTGGCAGCGTCCTACCTCCCGTTCGACGGCACGACGAGAAGCCGTGGACGTTCTAAAGCCCTGAGGGTCAACATCCGGCGCAAGACCGCGGAGGCGCTGCTCGGGCTGCAGGGGTAACTCCGCCCGTATTTACGAGCCTCCTGCGGCGGATGCACTCCGCGCCGGCGACGATGTGTTCGGCGCCGCGCTTCTGGAAACTGACGACCGCGGAACAAGTACTGCAGTCCGCTGTGGCCACGACGGTCCCCGATATCGCAGGCGGCGTGCGCGCTTTCACTGTTGCCATGACGGATCAAGCCACGGGCGCTGATCGGCTCGCGGCAGCGCTGCCCGCTGACCCGGCGCCCAGGGCACCCGCACCGATTTCCATTTCTGGGGCCGAAAGGAATTCTACAACGTGGTCGCCTGGAAACGACGGCTCCGCGATCCAGCCTGGCTTTGGCGGAGCCGGACAAGGCGTCTCGCTCCGGCGGCGAGTGGGGGATCGCCTGAAAGGCCGGCCCGCTATGGCGTGGGCTATAGCTTCTTCTCCAGCCAGGAAACGGGCGGCATCCGCGCGACACCAGAAGACCAATGGCGACTGGAACCTGGTTTCCGCCTATGCCGCCCTGGAAATTCGGCGACGTCTTCGTGGCCCCGCAGATCAATGGCGGCATGGGCGATTTCAAGAGCCGCCGCTGCCATTATCGTCAGCAGCGTTCTCGGCCGCAGCGCCACCGCGCCAAATGGTCAAGCTATCTCGGCGCGGGCGGTGTCTGCCGCCGGCTATATTGTCGATGATCGGCAATTTCCAGATCATCCCGACCATCGCCGTCGACGCGATGTATTTGAGGCGAAAGCGCCTGCAACGAGGTCGGCGGCGGCGGTATCGGCGTATCCGTTGAAATCGCAGAGTCAAACATCTGTCACGCAGCTTTGCCGGGTGATCGGTCAGGGCAGGCTATCGCTTTCAGCTTGAAGGCGCCTTCATGCCGCAATTGCTGGCGGGCTGGAGCCACGAAGATTCATGAATGAACCCGCCACGATCGATGATGAAAACTCGGCTTCGGAGGTCCATGCCCGGTTTCGCCCTTCCACCTGGTCAGTCCGACGCTCTCGATGCCAGCAAAGGTCGTCGGCGGCACGCTGGGCTTCGGTTACGTGCTGCGCAATTGGTCGGCGGGATGCAACGCCATGATGCACATCCACGCCAGCTCCGGGGGCGCTCGCCCAATCGGCCGCCTCCAGATGTCGGCGGCAGTATTCACGGTCGTTCCGCCCTAAAGGCGCCACAAAGGGCGCTTTTTATCGCCATGCCCATTTGCATCTCGTTTGGGGAGACGATTGATGGCACAATGCGCGTGCGGGGTCGTTGAGCGCGTCGGGTTCTTTCCGGAGACGATGGTGATCTGGCCCATGTTTCCGCTTCACGCGATGCGGCTTCCGTGGTTTTGGCGGCCTTGGCGCTGTGCTGCACGCGCGGTGGGTTTCCTCGCCACCGCGCCTGCCGCCGCGCACGGCTCAAGCGCAGACCCAAACAGGCGCGCCGCAAGTCGGCCTCGAATATTTTTCACGAACGGCTGACGCCGCGCCAGGCGAAGTGGCTCAATCATCCGGTGTGGGGCGAGGTCTGGCGGCCCGACGCGGGACCGAATTTCCGTCCCCTATTTCTGCGGCTATTAGGGATTACACCGAGCGACTACGGCTCGCGCTGTGGGTGTCGAACAGGCCTTACGGCGACATCGTCTATCATTATGGCCGTTGGGATTATTCGACATGAACTACGGCTGGCTTTGGGTTCCGGGTTATGTCCGTGGGGACCCAGCTGGGTGGTGTGGCGCGCCAATCAAGGCTATGTCGAGTTGGCTGCCGATGCCGCCGGGAGTACCTCGATGACGATCCAGCCTTTGCGCAGCGCTGCCTGTGCGTCGGACAGTTGGTACGGGTATCCAGACGTTCTACGGTCCGTCGTTCGTCTCGAATATTATTACACGCTCTGGGTCTTCGTTCAGAACAACGGATTTCGGGCGCAGCGATCGCCGACGCTACGTCACCGATCTTCGCCGCGTGCGCGATCTCTATCATGGCTCAATGACCGCACGCACCTACGGCACCCTGAAGGGCCGCATCATCAGATCGCTTCATCGATCACGATTGGCTCAAGCGCGAAGCCCGTCGCGATGTCGAGCCCAAACCACGGCCGGAGCGTTTTCTCCGCCGCCAATGTGCCCGACCGACGACGGTGTCTGGGGGCGCGAGATTTTCCGTCACCGGCGCGCCGTCAATCCGGCGAACGGCGACGCTGCGCTGCCGAACGCTGCGCGCGTCGGAGCGACAGTGTGGATGCGGCGAAGCGGGCGATGGTACTGCACGGCTCGAACGCACGCTCCGCAGACGGAAATCCGGCCGCCGTTCCGCAATTCCCCGGCCGCTCGAAATTTGTCCGCGCCCCCGGCGTCAATGGCCCGCCCACGGCGCGGCGAGCGATCGTGAAGGGCCCTCGACTGTTTTCACCAGCCGCCCGGTGCCCGACGGCAGCAATAGCGCGGCGCCGCCGCCCGGGGCTTGCGCAACTTCGATCGCGAGCAAGCGGGCGCTGCCCAGCCCAATGCGCCGTCTACGGCGAAGATCCCGTCATCGCGCGGCGCGCTTCGGCAGAGCTGTTTCCGTTATGCGGATGGAACCGGCGGACCGCGGCCGCCACCAGCATGCCCAGCGGATTTGTGGGCGCACCTCCGGCCAGCGGTTCTCTCTGCCGCGGGCATGCGACGTTCCTGCTCCGCCGCCGGTCACTCCGCGCCGGCGCCCGCCTTCGCGCCCGGGAAGATTTCGCTTCGCCTCGCCGGGCGGCAGCGCCGCCCGCGACACCAGGCGGAGCGCTGCCCGCGCCAGCCTGCTCTCCCGGTTCCGGCGCCCGCCGCGTCGCCGCCGGTCGCGATGCCGCGCCATAGCCGCGCCGGCCCCGGTTCCCTGCTCCCGCTCCCGGCGGGGCTGTCCGCGGCAGTGTGGTGCTGCTCTTGGGCGGCATTTTCTCGGAGGCCTGCTGTTGACAGTCACATCCCTCGAGGAGGCGCCTCAGCTCTCTCGCGTTTAGCGATGCCACGCCGTTCTTTCCGCCGCCGTCGCGAACAGACTGTTGATCGGCAAAGGGATTTTCACGTATAGTTCCGCGCCTCTTGGCGGCTTTTTCGAACACGCGGCCGATGCGATTTCTGCACCAACGTCTTGTGATTAGCGCCATGGAAAATCGAGCCTGCCCATCCACGCTTTCGCGGTGGCCGGCCCAACGAACAGGCAACCGACGGACACAAGCCGGCGCCCGGTGCGGGTTCAGCTCTCGAAAGGCTGGACCATCATGAAGAGGATGTTAAAATGGGAACTAATGGGTTATGAAGGAAAAAACTCTGCGGGCTTGACCCGCAGGGAAGGCAAGCACGTCATTTGGCCTTAGGAGTGGATCAAGATTTTTCGGGCGGTCAACCATGACAGCAATGCAAGACCTTCGCCCCGGACACGGGAAGCCATTAAGAAGATCCCTGGCCGGGCATCGTTGTTGTGATCGTTTTCCATATTTTCGCCGATCTGGGCGCTCGCAACCGGTCTCGCCAACGCGACGATCAATTGTTGCGCGGCAACCTGCAAACGGTCGTGGCCGTCGGAGGGCTCAAAGACGATCTCCCGCCGCCGCCGCCGCCGCCGGACTTCAAGCCGCCGGAGGTCGTCGCCATCGCGCCCGAAGTCACGATCGATCTGGCGCAGGCGCCTCCGCCACAAACCACAACGACGGCGATCGCAATACGCCGCCGAAGCCGCCGGCACCCGTCGTCGTCGCACCGCCACCGCCGCCACCACCACGCGCCGCCTCCTCCTGCGCCGCCGACGCCCGCCGTAGCGACGACGTCGCACGCGGTGACGGCGGATGATTATCCCGCAATCGCCAATCCGCTTGACGGGAACAAGGGACGGTGGCGATCAGGTTTCACCCATCAGTCCCGACGGGTCCGGTCAGCGAAAGATGTCGTGGTCGCGACGCCGAGCGGCAAAGCCGCGTCGCCCGGCGACGCTGCCTGCACGATGATGGTGAAGAAAGCGGTGGAAATACAAACCGGCATGACGGCGCAGGACGGGAAAGCCTGTCGCTGCAGGTCGGCGCCGCTTTGCCAGCGTGGTGTTCCAGCTCAAGTGACCTGGGAAATCGCTTTCTCGCCTCTTTCTGCGACAGCGCCTTGCAGCGTTAAGGCCAGAGATTTATTGTGCACCAGCGGACGCTTGTCGCGTCCTCAATTGAAGAAACGGAGCAACGTAGAATGTACGCGAAGACACTGATGATCGCTGCGGCTTTCGTCGTCTTTCCTGATGAGCATTGGCATTGGTTCGAGTCGATGCTCGAGACTCCGCCGCCTGCGGCTCCCGATGCCGCGGCCACAGCCCCCAGCCGCGCCGCAGCCCCGAGCGCGCACCCGCTCTCGACCGAGCAGACCGCCCACGGTCGAGAAATCCCTACGGCATCGTGGCGCGCGCTGGCGCACCGGTGATGTCAGTTGTCGCACGCCGTGCTCTTCATCCTCGCCCCAATGTCGCTCGGCACTTGGTACATCTTCGTCACCAAATATTGGGAACAAGCCGCGTGCTCATGGCCAAGCCAAGGTCACGGAGAAGAAGTTCTGGACTGCTGCCAACCTCGAGGACGGCATCGACAAGCTCGGCCAAGAACAACGTCTTCCGCAACGTGTCGCGGAACGCGGCCAGCAGGCCATGGCGCGCCAGGGCGGCATGCTTTCGCAGGCCGATTGGGTGCAGAATGTCGTCTGAATCGTGCCGTCGACGAGGAAAATGCGCGCTCTGCGGCGGCATCTCCTTCCTGGCCTCGGTCGGCTCGACCGCTCCGTTCGTCGGACTGTTCGGCACGGTCTGGGGCATCTTGAACGCGCTGACCGCCATCGGCATCGCCGGTCAGGCGTCGATCGACAAGGTCGCCGGGTCCGGTGGGCGAAGCACTGATCATGACGGCGCTCGGCCTGGCCGTCGCGGTGCCGGCGGTGTTCGGCTACAACCTGGCTGGTTCGCCGCAACAAGGTGCTGCAGGAGAAGTTCGCTCGTTCAGCGAACGACCTGCAGACCTGATCTGCTGCGTCGGCAAGCGCTGAGCGACGCTTCAGCGCGCTCAGCCGAAGGAGCGCATGACCATGTCAATGAGTGTCCTGCCGGCGACGGCAGAGGACGAGATCATGCTCGACCATCAATACCACGCCGCTCGTCGACGTCATGCTGGTGCTGCTGATCATCTTCCTGATCACCATTCCGGTCGTGATCAAATCGGTGCACGATCAGCGTTGCCGATCGCGCACGCAACATCGTCGACCATCGAGCCAAGCCGGAAAACGTCATCCTGGCGGTGGATACAGCAGGGCAACGATCTTTTGGAACGACGCCCCGGTGCCCTCACATCGCTGAGCTGCTCGCAATGCTGCAGATGGAAGCGGTCAAGGTTCCGCAGCCCGAGGTGCACATCCGCGGCGATATCGATGTGCGCTTCGAAAGCGGTCGGACGTGATGCGTCGATCCTGCAGCGCGTCGGCAATCCTGAAGGTCGGCTTCATCACCAATCCCGGACCGAAGGTGTTTTGAGTTCGGGCTGAGTTAGCAGAGGAATCACGCAACATGTCGATGAGTGTCGGCTCGGAGAGCGGCGCCGACGATGCGTGATGGTCGACATGAACACGACGCCGCTGATCGACGTCATGCTGGTTCTCCTCCGTCAGCGCTGATCGTCACCATCCCGATCCGGACTCACGCCGTGAGGCTGGACCTGCCGCGGCAACAGCGCGCCGCCGCCGCCGGACGCAGCCGCCGGAGGGTGGTCAACTCTGGGAATCGATCTTCTGACGGTACGCCGATCTGGAACGGCACACGCCGGTGTCCAGGCGTCGGCGCAGCCCCCTGGACCGTTATTTCCAGGACACGGCCGGCTAGCCAGATCCTCAGCCGGAAGTGCATTTGAGACCCAACCGCTTGGCGAAATGCGACGTGGTCGCCCGGACGCTCAGCGCACGCGCAGCGTCTCGGCGTCGCGAAGATCGGTTTTCGTCGGCAACGAGCAGTACATCGAATAAAGCACGTGTTCAAGGGCTTGGGGCCCTGGCGACCGAAGGTTGATCCCGGTCAAAGCAGGGATCGGCCGACGGAAGGAACAACCCATGTCAATCGGTGTCGGACCTGCCGGCGGCACCGAGCGATGTCGTGTCGGAGATGAGCACGACGCCGCTGATCGATGTGATGCTTGTGCTCCTGGTCATGCTGATCCCAGACCATCCCCATCCAGACGCATGCGGTGAAGAATCGACCTGCCGCGGAACCCGCCGGTGGACCGGCGTCCGCCGATGGATGGTGGATCTCGAGATCGACTTCGACGGCACCCCGATCTGGAACGGCGAGGGCCATTGGCAGTGCCGCCCAGCTGACCTCCATCTTCGGGACAGCGCGTCGAGGATGCCACAGCCCGAAGTCCATGTGAGGCCGCACCGACTGGCCAGATGATGCCGTAGCCGACGCTCTTGCCCATGCCCAACGGGTGGGATTAACAAAGGTGGGCTTTGTCGGTAACGAACAATATATCGAGTAGATGCGTTCCTTTAGGTTAGACTGTACCGAGTTTGACACGTTTAGCGACCGAGGTGCTCGACCCCGGTCGAGAACGAAAGAGGAAACCAATGAACTGGAAAACGATACGCGCGATTACCGCGGCTGCGTTTATGGGATAATCGCAGGTGCGGCACAGCTCTATCTTTCGTCCGGTGCTGCAGATGCGGCCCCGGCGCTCAAGGTCGAGAACAAGGCCCTCGTGGACGCCATCAATGGCGCGCAGACCGACTAGCCAAGGCGGGCCGTTTCGCGGAAGCCTCTGGCGAAGGCCAAGGAAGCCGATGCGATCTGCGCAAGCCTGCCGAGCTCACTCGGCAGATCCATCAGATGGTCGTCGCCTACTCGATTTCAGCGAAGGACTACAACTCGGCCTTCACCATGCTGGATCGCATGATCGCCGCCAACGAAGGCGACAAAGCCAAGAATCTGAGCGACGCGATGGGTCCGCGCTCCAGACCAACAATGCGGCGAAAGTGGAGCAGTATCACGGCCCTCGGCACCAACCTCACCGCCGCAAGGTGCGCTTGGTGATTGCCTCCGGCTACGCCAAAGCCAAGAAATACAAGGAAGCGATCGAGGAAGTGTCGCCGCTCATGCAAAGGCCAGGGACAGCCGCGGCGAGGATCTGCTGCTGTTCCTCCAGAACATCTACAACGAGATGAACGACCGGTGAACCGGCGCAACATGCTGGAGCAGCTCGTTCTCTATTACGGCAAGCCGCAATACTGGCATGACTTGCTGCAACTTGGCGCGAAACGAAAAAGGCCTCAGCGACGAACAGCAGCTCGACATCGTGCGCCTTCGTCTCTCGTCGGCGACATGAAGGCGCCGGCCGATTATATCGAGGGCGCCCAGGCCGCGCTGGTGGCGGAATACCCGAACGACGCCAAGACAATTCTCGACAAAGGCAATTCGACGAAAATCTTGAATGTTACTGACGAGCGCGTCGGCCGGTTGGGTCAAAATGACGAACGACCGCGTTGCCGCCGATGCCGCAAATCAGACGCAGTTGGCGCAGAAGGCCGCGAGCGATCCAAACGCGAGCGTCAAGCTCGGCCTCATCTATTGACCTACGCCAAGCACAAGGGAAGGGAGACCGCGGTGCGCGCCGGCATGAAGGGCAAGCTCCACCGATCCCGAAGGCGCCAAGGTCGCGCTGGGCCATACCTTGCTTAGTCAAGGGAACAAACCCGATGCGGTTAACGCTTTAACTCCGTTGCACGCACCAGCAAGTGGGCTTCCGTGGCGCGTTTGTGGTCGATCTACGGCCCGCCGGGGGTAGAATCCGCCATAGCGTTGCCATAAAATTGTGGGAATCAATGAACTCCGGCGGGTGCCTCAAGGGGCGCCCGCCGTGTGCGATTGCGATGGAAATGGACCTGCTGGCTCGGATCTGCGCCCCCATGCGTTACTGAACGAGCCTGATGGAACGAGAGGAAAGCCATGAACAGATCGTACAGCGCGCCGCAATGGCCGCACTTCTGTGCTTCCGCCGCCTCAGCGGCGACCGTCGTTGTCCTGGAACCGCTTTTTGCCGCGCCGGCTCCCGCGCCGAGGCCCGGCACCGAAGCAGGAGTCTGGCGACCCTCGTGCGCCCGCAAATCGGAAACCCGATCAATGACTCTCTGAAGCTCATCAATTCGGGCGATTTCGCCGGGGCCCTGCAGCCAAAATTCAGGTGGCGGAAGCGGTTCCGATGAAGACTCCCTTCGAGGAATACACCGTCGCGAAATATCTCGGCACCATCTACATAAAACAGATGCCGCAGAATATTCCGGCGCAGCGCAGGCCTATAACCGGCAGATCGCTTCGGGCGGCGCCCGGACGCCGAGAAGCTCGAAATGTACGCCACGGCACTGAAGTTGAACTACGCGGCGATGGACTATGCCAAGGTCATCCAGAACGGTACTGAGGCGAAGAAGCTTGGTCCGACTCGACGAAACCGCCCACGTCGTCCTCGTCCAGTCGTACTACAATACGATGGACTACAAGAATGCAGTGGCAGCCGCGAAGGAAGCGGTCCCCGTTGCAATGGGACAGCCAAATCTGACGTCCTCCGCCTGATGCTGAATGCCCAGAGCCAGGATTGATGGACGATGCAGGTTACCGTGTGACGCTGGATCAGCTCGCGACGGTGTCGGCGCAGAAGGAAGTCTGGGAGCAAATCATGGACTTCACTCTCGCGACCAAGGGCTTGGGCGATAACGAACACTATCTGCTTCAATCTTTATCGCCTGGCGATGATCTCTGGGCACGATGAAGGATACCGATTATCCCGCCATGGCGACCATCGACCTGCAAAATGGGTTGCCGTCGGAGCCAAAGCCGCGCTCACCAAGGGCAACAAGACTGGCGAACTGCTGACCCGGCCAACACCATGTTGGCCAAGGATCAGGAATCGCTTCCCGCGCTGGCGGCCGAAGCGATAAAGGCTCCCTAACGGCGAGATCCTGGTGAAGCTCGGTGAGTCCTACTGGAGCTACGGCAAGTACAATGAAGCTGTCGATGCGATCCAGAAGGGTATCGCCAAGGGCGGGTCTCGGCGACATGCCGGATGCGCAAACCACGCTGGGCATCGCGCTCTATAGCGCCGGTAAGAAGCCGGAAGCACTCGACGCGTTCCAGAAGGCGTCGATGGCCACCACACGCCGCGGGACGCGGTCGCCCATACTTGGGCACTGTTCCTGCCAGCGTCCGGCCGCCTAAAGGATCAACTCGTTTCAAGGGCGCGGGAGAAATCCCGCGCCCTTTGCTTGCCGCTCTGCCCGCCGCTGGCGGCCAATTGGCGCTAAATCAGCCGCAGATGGCGGGGTTTCTTTCCGAAGCCGAATGGGTGGCGCTGACCTTGAGCCTCAAGGTGGCGCTGGCTCGCGGTGCTGTGCAGCCTGCCCTTCGCCTTTTTCTGCGCTGCTGCTCTGGCGCGGCGCAACTTTCGCGGCAAGACCCTCGTCGACGGGTTGGTTCATTTGCCGCTGGTGCTGCCCCCGTCGCGCTCGGCTACTTGCTGCTGATCTCGCTCGGCACCCGCGCACCGCTTCGGCGGCTTCCTGCTGCAGAATTTCGGCATCCGCTTCGTGTTCAGCTGGACGGGTGCGCGCGCCTCGCTTCGGCGATCCTCTGCCTTTCCATTTCAAGTACGCGCCATCAGGCTGTCGCTCGAGGAGCTCAGGATCCGGGCCTTGCCCAGGCTGCCGAAACGCTGGGTGCGTGGGCCGCTGGACCGGCTGACGAGCTCGTATCTGCCGCTGGCGCTTCCCGGCATTCTCGCCGGTGCTGTCACCGCCTTTGCCGCCTGTCTCGGAGAATTCGGCGCCATCATCACCTTCGTCTCCAACATCCCGGGCGAGACCCGCACGCCTGCCGCTTGCCATCTACACCGCGATCCAGACCCCCGGCGGCGAAGCGGCTGCCGCCCGCCTGCGCGGCGCTGTCGATTCCTGCTTGCGCTTGCCGGCCTCGTGCTTGCCGACGTCATCGCGCGCCGCGCCCGCGCCGCCATCGGACAATGAGCAGCGGCATTCAGCTGCGCCATCGCCTCTGGCGCCTTCGAGCTCGACGCTGGTTTTGAATTCGGCAACAGCCCCGGAGTCTCGGCGCTGTTCGGACCGTCCGGAGCCGGCAAGTCGACGATCATCAATGCGATTGCCGGCCTCATTGCGCCGAGAGTTCGGGCGCATCGTCATCAACGGCGAGACGCTCTTGGATACCGAACGCGGGCTGTCCGTGTCCGCGCCGCGCGCGCCGCATCGGCGTAGTGTTCCAGGATCTCGCGGCTGTTCCCGCACCTCGATGTCCAAGGGAACCTGCTCTATGGCTGGCGCCGAGCACCGTCGAAGCGATGCCTCCCGCATCGCCGCCGTGATTGGGCTCTTGGGCCTTGAAGAACTGCTCGACCGCCGTCCTGCGCACGCTGTCGGGCGGCGAGCGCTCGCGCGTGGCGCTGGGACGCGCGCTCCTGATGAACCCAAGAGCGCTGCTTCTCGACGAGCCCTTGGCCGCGCTCGATTGCCGCGCGCAAGGCCGAAATCCTTCCCTATCTCGAGCGGCCTCGTGCACGAGACGCAAATCCCGATGCTGTATGTCAGCCATTCGCTCGACGAGGTCGCGCGGCTCGCTGGATCGTATGATCGTGATCGATAAGGGGCCGCGTCGTCGCCGAAGGCTCGGTGTTCGACTTGACCGCGCGGCTCGATCTGATCGCCGGCAGTGCCCCTTCTGCCGGGCGCCGGTTCTGCAGGCGAGGATCGCCGGACACGACGAAGCGCACGAACTGACCGAGCTCGAGCTCGCCGGAGAATCCCTGGTGGTGCCGCGCATCTTCAAGCCGATCGGTGAGACCGTCCGTATATACGCATAGACGCAGCCGATGTGATGCTCGCTCTGTCGCGCCCGGAAGGCGTGAGCGCGAACAACATCCTTCCCGTCGTCGTGACCGCGATCGGGCAGGCCGGCCCGAATGCCGACGTGCAGCTTGCGCTCAAAGAGGGCGCGGCTGAGTCGCGCGCATCACGCCGCCGCTCGCTCGAGCGCCTCGCGCTCAAGCCAGGTACCGCAGTCTTTCGCGGTCATCAAATCCGGTGACAGTCGGCGGCCGCGAACACCTTTGAGAACCGTCGCTACAGTGCTCGACTCGGCTACTCTTCGGGAGGTGGAGATGAAGCGGCGTGCGGCGTGCATCTTGGGAAGCGGCGCTCTGGGCGCTTTGCTGGCGGTGTCGCTTGCGCACGCGCAAGGCGGCTGGGGGTAGGCCCGGCGCTCACCACCGAACGCAACGAAATCGGCGCCGCCATGGCCAACGGCAAGGTCTATGTTGCTGGGCGGCGCGGCGCTCGGCAGGGTCGACCCGCCGCTGTTTCAGGAGCTCGATCTCTGCGGAGCGGAAAATGGCGCGACCTTGCTCCGATGCCGCGCGGCGCGTCCCACGTCATGTGTCGTGCAGCTGAACGGCAAGCTCTACGTCGCCGGGCGGCTTCACCGCCGCTAACGTGCACAAGGATCCCCTGGATCAGTTTCTCGAATATGACCCTGCGACCAATCAATGGCGTCAGCTGGCCAAGTGTCGTCGCCGCGGCGGTTCGGTCGGGCTCGTCGCGGTCGGCGGCCTGATCCACGCCATCGGCGGACGCGGCGCCGACGGCATGACTGTCACCACGCACTGAGGTCTTCAACCCGCTACCAACAGCTGGACGGCGAAAGCACCGCTGCCGCGCGCTCGCGACCACCTCGGCAATCGCCACGGTCGACGGACAGATTCATGTCTTCGGCGGCAGGCTTAACGCCACCGTCGACAACGTCAATGAGCACGATGTGCTATGATCCCGCGACCGACAGATGGAGCATGGCCGCGCCTTTGATCACCGCGCGCAGCGCCGGCGCCGCCGTCGTCTATCGTGGCCAGATCCTCTATTACGGCGGCGAGTGCAAGAATCCGCAAGCAGCGCGCCACTTTCGACGAGCTCGAGGCTTACGATCCCAAGACGGATAGTTGGAAGAGCCTGCCGAAGCGCGACGGCGGCCTGCATGCCGCGTCCGCCGTTGCCGACGCCAACACCGCCTACTTCATCGGCGGCACGAATGGCTGCGGCGGAGACAGGCCGTCCGGCGGTGATCCACACCTTCAAGCTGCCGCCACCGCGTTAAGCCTTCAGCTTCGGCACCAGGCGCTGCGGCGTTCTCGTAGAGGATCGCGTTCATCTCGCGCGCGCTGAGGCCGCAGCGCTTGAGGTCGGCCATATGTTGTCAGAATCCGTGCACATAGGGATGATCGCTGCCGAACAGGATCTGACCCAGCGGCGCAAACTTCATCAGCGCGGCCATCGGTCGGCGGCGAGTTGGCGTTGGCGGTCTCGTAATAGAGCCGCGCGAATTCCGCATTGATGCCCGTTCGGCGCGACTCTTCGAAAGATCGCTTGTCTGCGTGAGGCGATTGAAGCGCCCGGCGAACATCGGCACTCGCGCCGCCGGAATGCGGAGAACACCCATTTGATGTCGCGGTATTTGACGAAATGGCCGCTCGAAGCAGCAGCCCGACGACGGAGCGCGCCGTGTCGTAGGGAATTTCCCGACGAGCTGCGCTTCCTCGGGGAAGCGTCGGAAATATGCTGGTGCAGCACGCGCGGCGCCAGCGGATGGAAATAGGCGATCGCCTTGCGCCTGTTCAGCTCTTCCCAGATCGGCGTGAAGGAAGGATCGCTGACATATTTCGTGCCGTAGCTTGTGGCGAAGCCGACGCCGACCGACGTTCAGCGCACTGAAGCCGTATTCGATTTCCTTCAGCGCCGCATCGACGTCGGGCAGCGGCATGTAGACGAGCTTGCAGATAGCGGTCCGCGATGATCCGTCACCAGCTTTGCGCCGTATTCGTTGACCGGTGCGGATCATGCCGACGCGCTTCTCGGGATCGGTCCGTTCGGCGAAACCGGTCGGCGGCGTGATGATCGATGTGGCGATGCCGGCCTTGTCCATGCCTTCGATCGAGAAGTTCGACGTCCCAGTTCAATCCCGCCGCCGGTGCCGCCGACGCGGTTGTTCGCGCTGCCGCATTGGCCAGAAACGGCGGATTGAAGTGGTGATGGAAATCGATCGGCCCTTGCGCCGCCGCCGCCCGCAAGCGCCGTCGGCAAAAGGCTCAATCCGCCGAGAGCGCAGACGGTCGCGATGACATCCCGCCGCGATGGCTCTGTCTGTTGCGGCCTCATGATGCTGCGTCACGGCGCTCTCCTCGCTTCGGCGCGGCCTAACTCAGGGTACACAAAGAGGCGCCGAGATGTAACGCGGACCGGCCTTTCCATCTGTCCGGCTGTATCGCTCCTGGCTTTTGATAGGCTGGGCGCAACGAAGCCGGGGAGTGGCGCCATGGGCTGAGACGATCAGCGCGAACCGATAGCCGCGAAGCCCTGTCGCGGCGGGATCTGTTGCACGTAGGCAACGGGAACAGGCGGCTATCGCTGCCGCTGCGGCAATTCCGACGCGAGGTGCTGGCGCATGAACGCGCCGGCCGCGGCGCTGGCTCGCGCCGGCGCACGATCAGAACCGGCGAGCAGAACCCGTTCTACGATTATTCGCCGATGCCGAAGCGCACAGAAGATCTCCTGGCCGAACGGCGCGCGCGTCGCCGTGCATCATCGTGCCCAATATCGAGCATTGGGACGTGCATGACGACAAAGGCCACATGGATGTGCGCAACAATGCCGCGCAACGATTACGGCCTGCGCGTCGCCGTGTGGCGGCTGTTCGATGTGTTCAGCGAGCGGCGCATCCCGACGACGATCGCGCTGAACGCGCACGGTCTGCAACTTCTATCCCGACGATCATCGAGGCCGCGAAAGCGCGCGGCGACGAGTTCATGGGCCACGGCATGACCAATTCCGAGCACCTCGATCTGCGTGCCGCGCGAAAACGCCGCCGAGATCGTGCGCCAGGCGGTGGACACTGATCCGAACCGCCACAGGACAGACGCGTGCGCGGCTGGCTCGGCCCCGGCTTCGGCGAAGCCGACGGCACGCTGGATGCGCTCAAAGCCGCGGGCGTCGAATATGTCTGCGATTGGGGCTCGGCCGACGATCAGCCTTTCCCGCTGAAGAACGGCATGTACGCGGTGCCCTACACGGTCGACATCAACGATCTCGGCCTGATCGACCGCCAGGGCACGCCGGCATCGCATATTCAGCCAGTACATCGTCGATGCCTTCGACACGCTCTATCGCGAAGGCGCCGAGCAGGCGCGCGTGCTGCCGATCGCGCTGCATCCGTTCCCGACCGGCGCGCCGCACCGCGTGCCGCCATCTCATCAAGGCGCTCGACTACATCCAGAGCCATGACACAGGTCTGGTTCTGCGCGCGGCGGCGACATCCTGGACGCGTACAAGATGGCGCCGCAGCCGTGCGGCGAGCAAAGGCTAGAACCCTGCCGCCGCTTACCTTTGGCCGTTCTGCGCGCTATGGGATAGGCTGGCGCGAAGGGATGAGACACGATGCGTGGTTCGCACGATCTGGGCGGTCTTCCGGCCGGCGCAATCGACAAAGAGCCCCACGACATGACGTTCTGGGAAAAGCAGATCGACGCCATGAACACGCTGCTGGCGCAGAAGGGCTTGCGCCGCACCGACGAGAACCGCCGCTATGTCGAGATGCTGGGCCACGACGCCTACAACACGCTCGACCTATTACGAGCGCTGGACCGCCGCGCTGGCCGCGCCAGCTGATCGACAAGGGCGTGCTCACCCAGGACGAAGATCGACGCCAAGGTCGCGGCGATCGCGCGAACGGCTCGGCGAGGACGCGGGCTGAGCATGGCTAGGCGCGCTTGCTCCCGGCGACCGCGTGCGCGTGCGCGAAGATTTTCCGCCCGGCCACATCCGCACGCCGGTCTATGTGCGCGGCAAGGAAGGCGTGGTGACGCGCGTGTTTCGGCAGCTTTCCCAATCCCGAGGTCTTGGCGTTGGGGCGCGACGGCCTGCCCAAAGAAGGCGCTCTACGAGGTGCGCTTCAAGCAAGCCGATCTGTGGCCCGATTACGACGGCGCCGCGAGAGCGACACGCTCGACTGATCGACATCTACGAACATTGGCTTTCGAAAGTTCGCATGAGCGACCGCCATGCACGACCACGATCACGCACCATCATCACCACGATGCACGATCACCATCATGATCATGCGGCGGCCGTTCAACCCACATGCGCCGCCGCGCCAAGGACGAGAAGATTCATTCCTATTACCAGGTGCTCGGTCTCGCGCTGAAGAGAGCTCTGATCGAGAAGGGCGTGCTTCACCGCCGACGAAATCCGCCGAGGCCATCGAGTTTCGCGATCCCGATCACCCCGGCGATGGGGGCGAAGATCGTGGCCCGCGCCTGGACCGATCCGGCCTACAAGAAGCGCCTGCTCGCCGATGGCACTGAGGCGGTCAAGGAATTCGGCCTCGATATGGGCGCGCTGCATCTCGATCGTGGTCGAGAACACGCCCAAGGTCCACAACATGATCGTGTGCACGCTATGCTCCTGCTATCCGCGCGCGGTGCTGGGCTTGCCGCCCTCCTGGTACAAGAGCCGCGAATACCGTTCGCGCGCGGTGCGCGAGCCGCGCGCAGTGCTCGAGGAATTCGGCACCGCATGCTGCCCGAAAGCGTCGAGGTGCGCGTGCACGATTCCACCGCCGACATGCGCTATCTCGTGCTTGCCGATGCGGCCCGGCGGGCACCGAGAAGATGAACGAGGAGCAACTGGCCGCGCTCGTCAGCCGCGATTGCATGGTCGGCGTCAGCCTGCCGCGGCAGCTCTGATGCATGCTCGCCCGCCGAACGCCGCGCCAAAATCCGAGCCGTCATCCGCGTGGCGTCGTGCAATTTCATCGAGGCCTATGATTTCATCGTCTATGGCTATTACGCGGACTATATCGCGGCGACCTTCTTCCCAGCGGACAGCGAATCTCGCCTCGCTGATGCTCTCGCTGGTGACGTTCGGCGCCGGCTATCTCGATGCGGCCCTTGGGTGCGATCGTGCTCGGCGCCTATATGGACCGCAAGGGCCGCAAGCAAGGGCCTGATCCTGACGCTCGGCGCTGATGGCCGTGGGCACGCTTTCCATCGCGGTGACGCCCGGCTATGCGCAGATCGGTATTCATCGCGCCGCTCATCATCGTCGCAGGACGGCTGCTGCAGGGTCTGTCCGCCGGCGCCGGAGTCTCGGCGGCGTCGCGATCTATCTCGCCGAGATCGCGACGCCGGGCCGGCGCGGCTTCTATTGTTCGTGGCAGGCGGTGAGCCAGCAGGTCGCCGTCGTGTGCGCCGCTCTGTTCGGCTTTGGGCTGGACGGCGAATCGTGCCGCCGGAGCAGATGACCGTCAGGGGGTTGGCGCATTCCGCTGCTGGCCGGCATGCGTCGCCATCCCGCTCATTCTCTGGCTGAGGAGCTCGCCTCGAAGAGACCGAAGCGTTCAAGCACAGCCGGCACGTGCGCACGATGCGGCGAGGTGCTGCGCATTCTCGGTCGCCAATTGGAGCATTGATCGTCAATGGCGTCGCGCTCACCGTGATGACGACGACGAGCTTTTATCTCATCACCGCCTATACGCCGACCTATGCGCAGCCAGGCGCTGTGGACATTGCGAGCGCAGGACGTTCGCAATTGGTCACGCTGCTGGTCGGCCTTTCGAACCTTGCTCTGGCTGCTCGGTCGGCGGCGTGTCGACCGATCGCTTCGGGGCGCGGCCGCGTGATGCTGCGCGGTCGACGGTGGCGGCGCTCGGTCACCGCCTATCCGATGATGGTCTGGCTGGTCGACGATCCGAGTTTCTCCAAGCTCCTCGCCGTTCTGCTGCTCTATCTCGGTCTATTTCGGGCTCTACAACGGCGCGCTGATCCCGCTCCTGGCCGAGATCATGCCGGCACGAGGTCCGCACGGCGCGGCTTCTCGCTGGCCTTCGTCACGCGCGACGGCGATCTTCGGCGGCTTCACGCCGGCCATCTGCACCTATCTCGATCGAAGTTACGGGAAACCAGCGCAGCGCCTGCTTTATGGTTGTCTTTGGCCGCCGGGCATCAGTCTGGCAGCCGCGCTCATGCTGCCGGCGGTGCAATCGGCATCCTTGAGCCGCGCCCGCGCGCGCCGTCGCCGAATAGGAACGCTGGAGAGAGATCGGCATGCTGACGCCTGCCGAGCGCCGAAAGAAGCTCAAAGCCGTGGTGCGCGTGTCGTCCGGGCAATTTCCTCGAAATGTACGACTTCATCATCTACGGCTATTACGCGAAGCTACATCGCCGACACGTTTTTCCCCGCGGGCAATGAATTCGTTTCGCTGATGGCGGCGCTTGTCGCCTATGGCGTCGGGCTTTCTCGTTCGTCCCATCGGTGCGCTGGTGTTAGGCGCCTATATGGACGCAGAAGGGCCGGCGCAAGGGACTGTATCCTCTCCCTGAGCTCTGATGGCGGTCGGCACCGTCTCCATCGCAGTGACGCCCGGGCTATGCGCGTCATCGGTCGCGCTCGCACCGCATCATTATCGTTGCCGGACGATTGATCCAGGGCTTCGTCGGGCGTCGAGATCGGCGGCTGCTCGGTCTATCTCGCGCGAGATCGCGACGCCGGGAAATCGCGGCTTCTATTGCGCGTGGCAATCGGGAAGCCAGCAGGTCGCGGTGATGCTGTCGGCGCTCTTGGGCGTGGCGCTGACCGCGGTGCTGCCGCCCGGACCAGATGGACGCTGTGGGCTGGCGCGTTCCGCATCCTGATCGGCTGTCTGATCATTCCCGTGGTGTTCTGGCTGCGGCGCTCGCTCGAAGAGACCGACGCGTTCCTCAGTGGCTGGCCGCCCGCGAAGCGACGCGAAGTCTTTCAATTGGTCGCGGAGAATTGGCGCCTCATCGGCATCGGCGTGATGATGTCGATCCTGACGCACGACAACGTTCTATCCTGATCACCGTCTACACGCCGACCTTCGGCAGCCAGGCGCTGCATCTCGACCCGCACGGGGGTGATGATCGTCACGCTCTGCGTCGGTCTCTCGAATTTCATCTGGCTGCCCGTCGGCGGCGCGATCTCCGACCGCATCGGACGGCGGCCGCTGCTCTTCCTCATTCCCGTGCGTCGTGCTGGTCACGGCGTATGTGTTCATGTCGTGGCTGGTCGCGAGCCCGAGCTTCGCCAAGCTGCTCGCGGTGGAGCTGTGGTTCTCCATGCATGTTCGGCGCTCTACAACGGCGCGATGATTCCGCTGCTCGCGGAGATCGATGCCGCAAAGGGTGCGCACCACCGGCTTCTCCGCTCGCCTTCGTCACGGCGACGGCGATCTTCGGCGGCTTCACGCCCGCGGTCAGCACGCTCTTCGATCGAAGCTCACCGGCGATCGCGCGGCGCCGGCACTGTGGCTGTCGCTTGCCGCGGCGATCAGTCTTTCGGCGCGATGCTTGTCGCGGCGGTTGGTGGCGACCCCGGGCCTTCAAGCCGGCGATGGCTTAAGCCGATGCTTTCGCCCGCAACAGCGCAGCGAGAAAATGAAAGCCGTCATCCGGGCGGGCAGCGGCAATTTTCTCGAGCTCTACGATTTCCTCGTCTACGTCTATTTCGCGACCTACATCGCTAAGGCGTTCTTCCCACCAAAAGCGAATTCATGTCGCTGATGCTGGCGCTTGGTACCTATGGCGTCGCGTCGATCGCACGGCCCTTCGGTGCATGTATCGGCTCCTATATGGATCGCAAAGGCCGGCGCAAAGGTCTCATCCTGACGCTCACTCTGATGGCCGTCGGCACGGTGTCGCTCGCGGTGACGCCGACGCCTACATAGGCCATCAGCATCCTGGCGCCGCTCTTCGTGACCCTCGGTCGGTCATTCCAGGGCTTCTCGCTCGGCGTCGAGGCGGGCGGGGTCAACGTTCATCTCGTCCGAGATCGCCACGCCGAAAAATCGCGGCTTCTATTGTGCGTGGCAGGCCGCGAGCCAGGCGCTCGGCGTCATGGTGGCGACCGGGCTTGGCGCGGTGCTGACCGGCAACGCTTACCACCTCCGACATGGAGGCTTGGGGCTGGCGCGTGCCCTTGATCGTGGGCTGCACGATCGTGCCGGTGCTGTTCTGCCTGCGGCGCTCGCTCCAGGAAACCGAATATTTCGAGCACAGCACGCACGCCCGTTCAACGCTCGAAATCCTGAAGATCCTGCTCCAGCACTGGCAGATCGTCGCCATCGGGGTGGCGCTGACCATCCTGAACACGACGATGTTCTACTTCGTCAACGGCTACACCACGACCTGTCGGCACCCAGGCCTCTGCATTTGCCGCCGGTCAGCAATTTCATCGTCGCCTTCATCGTGGCCACCGCGAGCTTCATCATGCTGCCGGACGGCGTGCATCTCCGACCGCATCGGCCGCTGGCCCATGGTCATCGGCGTGCCGATCCTAGTGATTGCGACGTCGTATCTCGCGTGTCATGGCTGGTGGCGGCGCCGAGCTTACCCGTTTCCTGCTCGTCGAGTTCTGGCTCGCCGTGCTCTACGCCATGTACGCGGGCGCGCTGGTGCCGCTGTTGACCGAGATCATGCCGGCGAAGGTGCGCAGCTCCGGTTACGCCAATCGGGTTCCGGAGTCTCGCGAACGCGGCATGTTCGGCACGTTCACGCCGACGATCGCACTCGGTTTGACGGCATTGCTGCAAGACCGTGCCGCGCCGGCGGCTCTGGCTTTCGGCCGGTGCCGCGATCAGCATCGTCACCGGTTTGTTGGCGCTTCGCTTCGCGCCCAAGCTGGCGCTCCAGGCCGCCAGAATAAATCCCGTCAATTTTAACGGTCTCGGCTCCCAAGGCGATGTGCGAACTGTTAGAGATCTGCTCTTCACATCGAGTGTTGGGGCGCCCTTCTTCCGAGCACATCATCCGGAGCGAACGCTCTCCGCCGGAAGGCCTTACCGCCTGATGTTGGCTGCGGAAACCCTTCGCACAAGCTGCCGCCTGGTTTCGTCAGGCTGGCCATGACATTTTCGCGCTCACGCGCGGTCGCCATCATCTACGTGGTGGTGGCGCGGCTGAGCCTCACGCTGGCTTCGGTCAATGCCAGTGCCTCGCCGATCTGGCCGACGACAGGTTTCGCCTTGGCGGCGGTCCTGCTCCTCGGCTACCGCGTCATCCCGCGATCTTCTTGGGCGCGCTCGTCGTCAACGCAATGACCGCGGGCACGCTCTATACCTCGCTCGGCATCGCTGTCGGCAACACGCTCGAGGCGCTGGTTGGCGCCTACATCATCAATACTTGGGCGGGCGGGCGCGAAGCGTTCGACACGCCCTTGGGCGTGGCGAAATTCGCCGCAAGCTGCTTTGCGCCCGCCACCGTGATCAGCGCCACCATCGGTATCGCGACATTGAGCGTCGCCGGCTTCGCGCAACTCGTCCGATCTGAGCACCATCTGGGTGACGTGGTGGATGGGCGATTCCGCGGGCGCGCTGGTGATCACGCCCGCGCTCGTGTTGTGGGGGACCGCGCCGCGGCGCGCGTGGCAGTCGCAGGAGCTGGCGCGATCGGCGCTGGTCTATCTCGCGGCCATCGCCGTCGGGCTGTTTGCGTTCAGCCCGCTGATCGCGCAGGACGCCATCCGCACGCCGCTCGCGTTCTTTGACCATCCTGCCGCTGATGTGGGCGGCCGTGCGGCGCAATCCGCGCGACACCGCGACCACGGCGCTGATCCCATCGAGCTTCGCCGTCTGGGGCACGATCTCGAACAATGGCTCTTCTCGGGCGCGCGAGCCTGAATGAATCCTTCCTGCTGCTGCTCGCCTTCATGATCAGCGTCTCCGCGCCCAGTCGCGCTGAGCGCCGAAGTCGCCGAGCGCCGGCGCCAGGAGGAGCATGTCGACTTCGTGCTGCATGAGCTCTCGCACCGCTCGAAGAATCTTCTCTCCATCGTGCAGAGCATGGCCAGCCAGGTGGCGCGCCGCACCGACAATTTCGACGATTTCTTTTCCGGTTTCAGCCGGCGGCTGCGCGCGCTGTCCGAGATCCACGATCTCCTCATCGTCGGCGATTGGCGCGGCGCCGACATTCGCGACCTGGTGCGCACGCAATTGGTGCCGTTCCACGACGGCAGCGGCAGGTCGATTGTCGTTCAGTGGTCGGAGCTGAGGCTGACGCCGAAGGCAGCCGAGCAGATCGGGCTTGCCCTGCACGAGCTCGGCACCAACGCGGCCAAGCACGGCGCGCTGTCGGCTGCTCAAGGCGCGGTGAACCTGCGCTGGGCAATCGTGAAAATGACGGCACGCGCGCGAAGAGCGCCTGCGCATTACCTGGGAAGAAAGTCGGGCGGCCCGGCCGTCAACGCAGGCACCGCGTCAGGGCTTCCGGCTCGCTTGTCATCACGAAGATCGTGCCGTGCATCGCTGCAGGGCACCGCCTCGCTCGACTTCGCCGCCAAGGGCGTCAAATGGCTGCTCGTGGTGCCGTCAGCCAGCGTCCTCGTCGACGGCTCCGGCATGGCGAATATTGAATCAGAAAGCATTATTGCCCTCGCCCCCTTTGGAGAGAGGGTCAGGGGTGAGGGGCGGCTATCGCGCAGCCGCTTAAAGTTTAGGCTATTTCGCCTGCGCGATGAATCCCTGGATCTGCTTCACCGCGTAATCGACCTTGATGTCGAAGAGCATCTTGCCGAGCTCGGCGGATGAGCGGCGCGCATCACCGGTGATGCCATTGTTCAGCGCGCGTAGCGGCCCGCGGTTGCCCGGGCGTGGCCACCGGATCGCCTAGCGCGCTGCTGACCAGCTCCTTCCGCACCCATGCATCGCCGCCGAGATAGAGCATCAGCGATGTGTCAGGAATGCCGGCATGCGTGCTCGCCGGATAGCCGTTGGCGGTGAGCCACTTATCGAAATCGTCGCCGGCCTTCACATAGACGTCGTCGCAGTAATAGGCGTGGATTCCCTTTGGCCGCGTATTTGTCGTTCAGCGTCTTGGCCACCGCGCGATAGACGTTCGGCTGGCCGCCGCCATGGTCGCCCATCAGCACGATATTCTTGAAGCCGGTCGTGACCGCCTGCTCGCCGACGCGCTCGAGGCACTGCGGCGAGAAGCTCGGGCGTCAATCCGATGGTGCCCGGCAGCTCGGCGCTCGCATTGTTCGGCGTATAGGGCAGCACCGGCATCGCAATGGCGTTTCCAAGCTTCTGCGCGATAGCCTTGACGACCATCTTGCCCATGAGATTGTGCCCGCCATTGACGTCCTGCGGCCCGCGCTGCTCCGTGCCGCCCGTATAGAACAGCGCCGTGGTTCTGCCTTGGGCGAACGCCTGCTTCACCTCGGGCCACGTCATCAGCTCGAACTCAACCTGCTGCGCGGGCCGAGGCGTCTCTGCGCCCACGCGCGCTCGTGCCGAACAACGACAGAGGCGATGACCGCTGCGACTATGTGTTTCATGGAGGGCTCCACGCGATTGCTCGTGGATCGTATCATGCGCCGGAAATTTGGGTCAGTCGCCTACCGCGCGTTTTTGATGGCGTCGGAGGCGATTTTCACGACGTCGGCAGGATAGGCGTAGACTTTCCTTCACCATCTGCTCGAGACGCGACGCCCGATAGCCGGGCGCACTTCGAGCTGAAGCCGCATCATCTCGGCGAGATACGCGGGGTCGCTTCATCGTCGCGTCGAACGCATCGCGCAGCGCCGCCGCGCGTTCGGCCGGGATGCCCGGCGGCGCCGCGAACGGCCGCGCCATCGATTGGCCGCGAGAAGATCAGCTTGCAGCGCCGCCTTCTCTTTGGGGTTCATCGGTCAGATCGAGCGACCAGCGGCACATTGGCGGGGATTTCGGAGCTCTTCGCTCGACGCCCAGTTGCGCACGGAAGCTGACGCTTCTGGTCCAGCAGGAACTTGTCGCGGCTCAAGCAGGCTCGACCACGACCAGCCGAACAGCGCCGTCGACTTCGCCGCGCTGCATGGCGAGCAGCACTTCCTGGTCGCGCCGGGAAGCCGCTGACTCAACCGGCCGGGCAGATGGAACATGTTGCGCAGCACGTTGGCGTAAGATGTCGAGATCGGTGGCGACGCCTGAGCCGCCGACCTTCCACTGCTTCGTCTGCATGTCGTGCCAGGTGGCGATGCCGGACGTCTACCATGAACGACGCAGACCGACGGCTCGTCCGTGATGCTGCCGACCCAGGTGAATTTGGTGCGCGTCGAACTGCACGCCGACGGTGCGGCCTAAGAGCTTCTCCATCGGGATGCCGCGCGCGAACGTGCGTCGCGAACACCGTGCCGTCCTTCGGGCGCGACACTGTAGATGAAGTTCGCAACTTTCAGCGTTCCCGCGCCCGGCATGTTCTGCGGCACCAGCGTCGGATTGCCTGGGATGTGCTTGCCCATGTGGCGCGCCAGCGTGCGGGCATAGATGTCGTAGCCGCCGCCGGGAGAGACGCCGATCAGGAGCTGCACGCTGCGGCCTTTGTAGAAATTCGCGACCGCGTCCTGCGCCGCGGCACGGCCGCAGCGGCAAGCGCTCGCGATCAGCGCGACCGCTGTCGTGGCAACCAAACGATGCAATGCCGCAATCATCTACAAGAGGCCCGTGGAGTCCCGAACGCGCCGGGATGATATCGCCGAGCACCGATTGCGGCCAAGGCACCGAGAAGGCCGCGGTCGAACAGGGCATAGACAAAAGATCGTCATGGCCACGCCGAAAACCGGCGGCTCTCCATGACCGGCTCGCGGAAACCGATCCCCATATAGAACAAAGACGAAAACGCCGATCGCCGGCGACGAAGCCGATGAGCGAGGCGAGCGCCACCATGCCCGCCGAGCCAGAGGAAGAATTCCGCCGCGCGCTGCAGCGTCGACTCTGACCGGCAGCTCGGGTCCCATGGCATCGGCGGGTGGCCGGCCGGGCAGCCGGAGCGGCTTATCGGCGCCGAACATCTCCGGTCACGCAGATTGAACGCGCCGGCGATGATCGCCGCCCAGCACGCGGTGCGCGGCACGATCTGCTCTTCGATCCGGCCAGTTCGCCGAGGTGATCAGCGCCGCCGTCGCGACGGCCATTACGAACAGCGTGAACAGCGCGCGGGGCTCAAGCGGATATGCGCGCGGTCGAGATGGCGGAACTCGTGCGCGAGCGTGCGCGCGCGTCTGGCTGAGCGGGCGATACAGCGCCCAGGCGATGATCAGCGCGATGCCGATCACCACCGGGCGCAGCATCCAGCGCGCTGCCGTAGATCTCGTTGGACAGGAAAGAGATAGCGCTCGAAGATCGGGCCCGATGACGAAGCCGAGCACCATCGGCGGGCGCGGCCAGCCAAGCTGCTTCATGATCCAGCCGACGATGCCGAAGCCCAGCAGGAAATAGAGATCGCCCCAGCTCCGCGTCGCCTGGAAGGTGGCGACGAACACGATCGGCATGACCATGCGGCAGCAGGATCTCGTGCCGCATCTCGGCGAACGCGCGCGAGCTGGCGCGCGCCCAGACAGGCAGATCGCCGCGCCCAGCACATGGGCGAGCGTCGAGACTCCAGATGATCGAATAGGTGACGTCGAGATTCTTGCCGAGCATGTCGGGCCCGGGCGTCAAGCCCGTGCAGCAGGAACGCGCCCAGACAGCAGCGTCATCGAGGCGCCCGCCGGCACGCCGAAGGCGATCGTCGGCACCAGATGGCCGCCTTCCTTGGCGTTGTTCGACGATTCCGGGCGCGATCACGCCGCGCACGTCGCCATGACCGAAGCGTCTCCGGGTTCTTCTCGGTGCGCACCGCATAGCCATAGACGATCCAGTCGATCACCGCCGAGCCGATGCCGGGCACGATGCCGAGAGCGGTGCCGAGCGCGCTGCAGCGGAGCACCAGCCACCAATTGCCGGACGACGTCGCGCACGCCCTCCCATTGGCTGGAGAGATTCACATTGGCGACGTGTTTCGCCGGCGATGCGTCGGCGATTGATCGCGAGATCCGCAAGCTCGGGCAGCGCGAACAGTCCGAGCGTCACCGGGATCAGCGGCACGCCGTCGAACAGATAGAGCCAGTCGAACGTCCAGCGCAGCGTTCCCGTCTGCGTGCCCGAGCCGATCATGGAGATCATCAGGCCGAGACCCGGCGGCGGTCGAGCCCCTTCAGCGGCGCGCGGCCCGAAAGCGTCGCCACCATGGACAGGCCGAAAATGCTGAACGCCGAGCAGCTCCGGCGAGCCGATCGCGAGCATGATCGGCTGCAGCAGCGGGATCGCCAGCGCCAGCACCACGGCGCCGAAGATGCCGCCGACCGCGGCGGCAACGAAGCCTGCGCCGAAAGCGCGCCCGGCTTCGCCCTTGTCGCGCCATGCGCGTGGCCGTCGATCACGGTGGCCGCGGCGCCGACTGTGCCGGGCACGCCGAACAGCACGGCCGGGATGAGATCCGAGATCGTCGTCACCGCCGCGACGCCCAAGAGCAGCGCGAACGATGTCGGCGCATCGAGATTGTAGGTGAACGGGATCAGCACCGCCAGCGCGACCACGCCGCCGAGGCCCGGCATGCAGCCGATCGCAAGACCGATCAGCACGCCGAGAACGAGAATCAGCAGCCGCGGCCGGCTCCAGCAGCAACTGCAGCGCATGGAACGCCATAGCCAATTGGTCTGGCATCGGACCCGTGACTCCCCCACTGCACGTTCACGCGCTCGTCGCGGCTATTGGCCGTCCGGTCTATTTACGGCGCGCTGCAGTCCACGCTGTCGCTACACAGCCGCGTGATGCGGCGTGCGACGCAGCTTACGCGCCCGGCGCGTTCTCCACCTGATCGAGCCAGTCGAAGCCCATCGCCTTGACGATGCGGTTGCTGATCACGATCAGCACGCGCTTCGTCTTTGCCCGGTGTTGAAATGCTGATGGATCGAGAAGGGCGGGATGTAGATGAAATCGCCGCGCTGTCCATTCGAACTTGCGCGGCTCGCTCTCCCAGTCCCATTGATAGGCATCGATGCAATCGAACTTGAGATCCCAGTGCAGGTCGTAGCCCGAGCCTTCCGCGACGAAGACCACCTCTTCCCACATATGGCGGTGCTTGCCGGTGCGTCCGCCTCCTTCGATGAACAGCATGTAGGCATCGACGCAGTGCTCGCGCGTGCCCATCTTCTCATGCACGAGATGCTTGATCAGGCCGTCGGGACATTGCTCGAAGGGCTGGTCTTCGGCGCGTGACCACATTGAGCGCGTGCTCGTAGGCTCTTGCGGAATTCCGGCGGAATTCTTGATGTCGTCGGCGCGGAAGGTGCACGTCTTGTTGCCCGACATGGGCGACGTCGCGTTCTTCAAGTGACTTTCATGTTCGTGTCCTCCGGTGCTGTGCTCGATCTTAAAGATCGGTCGGCGGGGTCCAGTCCTCGTGGCCTTTCGGCAGCGTCGTCGGAGGATAGGAAATCATCTTCTGATAGAGCAGGTGCATGAACAGGAACAGCGGCTTGGCCTTGAACACGAGCAGGATCGCTTCGTTCGTCCGGATCGTCGTTGAAGTGCTGATGCACGCAGCCGTTCTCGACGAACATCACGTCGCCGGCCTTCCACTCGATGCGTCGGCCGTCATGGATGTCGTGGCCGCGGCCCTTGATGATGTAGAAGCAGGCGCGAGTTCAGATGGCCGTGCTTCTGGCTGTAGGCGCCCGGCGCATAGGCCTCGATATGGGTCTCGATCGACTGCGTGATCTTGGCCGCCGCGCCCGGCGCGATGACATGCTTGCCGTAAAGATTGCGGGCCGCCCTTCCACGGGACGTCCTTGGACGAGATGACGCGCGGCTGGTCCAGCAGCTCCTTGGTCAGGTGGCTGTAGGTGCCTTCGAGCGCGCGCACGAAGGTGCGCTTCTTCTGCCAGCGCTCCCAGACGACGGGCTGGTCCTGATTGTGCTTGGGGCCGGCGATCGAGTCCTGGCCGCCCTTGTCCGGCGCCGCTTCCGCGGTAGGTCCGCTCATCGGGAATTCCTTCTGTTGCGATGATTGTGGCCTGTTTTCAGCTGCGCATCCGGCCCTTCGTCAAGGCAAAGACCGGCGCGAGACGCGGTCGCCTGCGTCGTGACCGGTCAACGACGAAACTGTACCAAAAAAGGAAATATCTTGATTTTTGAACACTGGCCCGGCTTGAATGGCTGCAGATCCGAACCGCCAGAGCCATCTGAGGTCCATGCAAAAATACTGCTTTCTCGTTCAGACCCTTACGTCGTCGGCTGGGCAGAATGAGCCCGACCGCACCCCCACATCCCGGCCGAGGAGACGCTGGCCGAGGTCATCTCCAATGTCTGGGTGAATTCGGAATACAAGCATCTGATCGTCACGGCCTCGCCCAAAGCGCTGGCGGCCAAGCCGGGGCAGTTCTTCAACATCCTCTGCCCATCGCCCGACGACGGCGATCTGTGGCTGCGGCGGCCGCAGAGCGTCTATCGCATCGATCGCGAGAACGAGGCAGCATCGAGTTCCTCTACAAATGCGTCGGCCGCGGCACGCAAGCGGCATGGCGACCTTCGCGGCCGGCGACGACTGCAACATGGTGGGCCCGCTCGGCGTCGGTTTCTCGCTCAAGCCCTGAGTGGAAGAACATCGTCGTGCTCGGCCGCGGCGTCGGCCTCGCCACCATGGGGCCGATCTCGCAGCTCGCCGCCGACAACGGCGTCGGCGTCACCGCGATCCTCTCCGCCGCGCACGCCGCGATCTGGTGATGGTCGACGAGCTCTTCGGCGAAGTGGGCGACGTGCATCCGCGTGCTCGACACGGACGGCACCAGCGCGGTCGAGAATGTCGAAGCCATTCTGCGAGCGCCTGATCGCGGCCAAGAAAGCCGACGCCTTCTACACCTGCGGCTCGAACCGGCTGATGCTCCTGATGAAAGACGCTCGGCAAAAGCACGGCATCCCGGGCGAGGTGGCGATGGAGCAGATCATGGCTTGCGGGCTTGGGCCCTGCTACGTCTGCGTCCGCACCTTCGAGATCGACGGTCACAAGGAACTGCGCCGGGTCTGCATCGAAGGCCCGGTGTTCGATCTGCAGGAGTGCGTGGGATGGTAGATCTCTCGGTCAAGATCGGCAGCGTCGAGCTCGAGAATCCGATCATGCCGGCGTCGGGCGCGTTCTCGACCGATCTCGCGCAGGTGATGGACATCAACCGCCTCGGCGCGCTGGTGGCCAAAACCGTGTCGCGCGAATACCGCATCGGCAATCCGCCGCCGCGCGTCGCCGAGCTCGAATGCGGCATGATCAATTCGATCGGCCTGCCCACCAAGGGCATCGGCTATTTCCTCGGTCATCAGGTGCCCGGATTATGCGCGCTTCACGCCGCCGCTGGTGGCCTCGATCTCCGCGACGACCGCGGACGATTTCGAGGCGATGACGCGCGAAGTCTCGGCCCATCCCGACGTCGATGTGATCGAGGTCAACATCTCGTGTCCGACGCGCAATCCCGGCGGCGGCAATTTCGCGCTGCACGAGGATCACACCTTCAACGTGACCAAGCTGCATTCGCGCGGCGACCGACAAGCCGGTCTGGGTGAAGCTTTCGCCCAATGCCGGCGATGTCGTCGCCATCGCGTCTGGCGGCGGAAGCCGGCGGCGCCGACGCGCTGGTGGTTTCGAACACGATTCTGGGCCTGAAGATCAACATCGACACGTTCCGCCCCGCCATCGGCAACAAGTTCGGCGGCATTTCCGGCCCGGGCATCAAGCCGATCATCGTGCGCATGGTGCATCAGGTCTCGCAGCGCGTGAAGATCCCGGTGATCGGCTGCGGCGGCATCTGCAAGGTCGAGGACGTGGTCGAATACATGCTGGCCGGCGCGACCGCCGTGATGCTGGGCTACATCATCTTCCGCAATCCGTCCGCGCTGATCGCGCATCATCGACGAGCTTGGCGAATGGTGCGAGAAGCGCGGCTTCGCGCGCGTCGCCGACCTCACCGGCGCCGATGATCAACGATCCGATCGCGGAAACGTTCTCCGCCGCGGCCGCGCCCATCGGCCAAGGGCACAAGACCTTTCGTCCCTGCCGAGTAGGAGCGTCATGGCGGATCGCATCACCATCAGGAAGCCCGACGACTGGCACCTGCATGTGCGCGACGGCGCCATGCTCAAGGCGGCGCTGCCGTTCACGGCGGCACATTTCGGCCGCGCCATCATGATGCCGAACCTGCTGCCGCCGGTTGCTGACGGTGAAGGACGCCATCGCCTATCGCGAGCGGCGTGATGCGCGGCGCTGCCGCGAAGGCTCGAACTTCCAAGCCGCTGATGACGTGCTATCTCACCGACGCGACCGATCCGGACGATGTCGAGACGGGTTTCCGCGAAGGCGTGTTCACCGCGGTCAAGATGTATCCGGCCAATGCGACGACGAACTCCGCCTACGGCGTCACGGATTTCCAGCAGCATCCGCCGCGTGCTGGCGCGCATGGAAAAGATCGGCATGACCTTCCTGATCCATGGCGAGGAAGCCGATCCCGAGATCGACGTATTCGACCGCGAAGCGGTGTTCATCGAGCGGCGGCTCATCGCCGATGACCAAGGATTTCCCGGCCTCTGCATCGTGCTCGAGCATGTCTCCTCGCAGCGAAGGCGTGGAGTTCGTGCGCGCCAACGCGCCGCAAGTCGGCGGCACCATCACGCCCTATCATCTGATGCTGACGCGCACCGATTGGCTGGGCTACGGCAATCGAAGCCCTATATGTACTGCATGCCGGTGATCAAGCGCCGCGAAGACCGCGATGCGCTTGCGCAAAGCGGCGACCTCCGGCGCATCCTGACTTTCTTCCTCGGCACCGATCTCGCGCCCCATCCGGTGACGAAGAAGCTGAACGTCGTCGGCGCCGCGGGCCTGTTCAATTCGCCGGTGGCGATCGAGATCCTACGCCCAGGTCTTCGCCGAGGAGAATGCGCTGGACAAGCTCGAAGCTTTCGCCTCATTGAACGGCCCCAAAGCATTACCGCCTGCCCGCCGAACACCGAGACCATCACGCTTGGAGCGCAGCAGCCTGGACCGCGCCCGAAGAGCATGAAGATCGACGGTCCCGGAAGAGCGCGCCCTCGTTCATCGCGGCGGCGAAACAATTCCGTGGAAAGTCGTCGCGCATTGAGCGCGAGAGAATCGGATAAGACATGACGCAATCGCACAGCTTTGCGGACAAGAAGACCATCGCGGAACTGACCGCGAAGATGCTGCTCGGAAGTCGAGGCGGTGCGCTTCTACACCGACAAGCCCTTCATCTTCACCTCGGGGCTGGCGAGCCCGGTCTACACCGACTGCCGGCGGCTGATCTCGTTCCCGCGCGTGCGCAACGCGCTGATGGATTTCGGCGTCTCGACCATCGCCCGCGATGTCGGCTTCGAAGCGTTCGATGCGGTGGCGGGCGGCGAGACGGCAGGCATCGCCTTCGCGGCCTGGATGGCCGACCGGCTCGGTCTGCCGATGCAATATGTCCGCAAAGCAGCCCAAGGGCTTCGGCCGCAACGCGCAGATCGAAGGCGAGGTCAAAGGACGGCCAGCGCGTGCTTCTGGTCGAGGACATGACGACCGACGGCGGCAGCAAGGTGAATTTCATCAATGCGCTGCGCAAGGCCGGTGTCAAATGCGATCACACCTTCGTCGTCTTCTATTACGACATCTTTCCCGAAGGGCTGAAGCTTGCTGAACGACCTGGGCGTCGCGCATCATGCGCTGGCCACCTGGTGGGACGTGCTGGCCGTGGCCAAGAAGAGCGAGAAATTCGACAGCAAGAAACTCGACGAGGTCGAGGCCTTCATGCGCGATCCGCGCGGCTGGTCGAAAGCGCATGGCGGAACGGCGGGGGCCGGCAGTTGAGTCCATGAAGGAGTGGGATGTCATTGTTGTGGGCGGCGGCAATGCTGCGTTCTGCGCGGCCCTGGCCGCGCGCGAGGCGGGCGCCTCCGTCCTGATGCTGGAGGCGGCGCCCGAAGAGGAATCCGGCGGCAACAGCCGCTTCACCGCGGGCGCCATGCGCGTCGTCTACAACGGCGTCGACGACATCAAGGCGCTGGTGCCCGATCTGTCGCAGGCGGAAATCGACACCACCGATTTCGGCACCTACACGCAGGACCAGTTCTTCGACGACATGGCGCGCGTCACGCAGATTCCGCACCGATCCCGATCTGTGCGAGCTGCTGGTCACGAAGAGCTTCGACGACGCTCGTCTGGATGCGCCAGAAGGGCATCCGCTTCGTGCCGATCTATGGCCGCCAGGCGTTCAAGATCGACGGCAAGTTCAAATTCTGGGGCGGGCTGACGCGTCGAGACCGTCGGCGGCGGCGCCGGGCCTCGTCGACATGCTGACGGCATCGGGCAAGAAGCACGGCATCGAGATCCGCTACCGCACGCGCGCGACCGATCTTATCTATGACGGCGCGCGCGTTTCGGGCGTGCGCTTCAGCAGCGGCAACGAAGTCGGGACGAGTTGAACGCGCGCGCCGGTGGTGCTCGCCTGCGGCGGCTTCGAGAGCCAATGCCGGAATGGCGCACGCGCTATCTCGGCCCGGGCTGGGATCTCGCCAAGGTGCGCGGCACGCGCTTCAACACCGGCGAGGGCATCCGCATGGCGCTCGACATCGGCGCCAGCCCCTACGGCAACTGGTCGGGCTGCCACGCCGTGCAGTGGGAGATGAACGCGCCGGAATTCGGCGATCTCGCGGTCGGCGACCAGTTCCAGAAGCACTCCTATCCGTTCGCCATCCTGGTCAACGCCACCGGCAAGCGCTTCGTCGACGAGGGCGCCGACTTCCGCAATTACACCTACGCCAAATACGGCCGCGGTGGTGCTGGAGCAGCCGCGGCCAATTCGCCTGGCAGATCTGGGACCAGAAGACCAAGCATCTGCAGCGCGACGAATACCACATCAAGCAGATGCACCAAGGTGCGACGGCGAACACGATCGAGGAGCTGGCCAAGAAGCTCGACGGCGTGAACGCCGGAGCAGTTCGTCAAGACCATCGCCGGAATACAACGCGGCCGTGTGCACCGACATTGCCGTTCAATCCCAACATCAAGGACGGCCGCCGCACCGAAGGCCTCGCCGTTCCCAAGATCGAACTGGGCGAACACGATCGACAAGCCGCCGTTCGAGGGCTATGCGGTGACCTGCGGCGTCACCTTCACCTTCGGCGGCTTGCGCATCACCACCGACGGCGCAGGTGCTCGAACACTGACTACCAGCCGATTCGCGGCCTCTACGCGGCGGGCGAGCTGGTCGGCGGGCATCTTCTATTTCAACTATCCGGGCGGCACCGGTCTGACCGTCGGGCTCGGTGTTCGGCAGAATCGCCGGCACGTCCGCCGCCAGAGCCGCGAGAGGCTGATGGCGAGGACAACGCCTCAACGAAGCTCTCCGCCTGCGACATCGCGCAAGGCGTCGCCACCGGCGCGTTCAGCGCGGAAGCGGTCGTGCGCGACTGCCTCGATCGCATCGAAGAGCGCGACAAAGCACGGTCAAGGCCTGGGCGTTTATCGACGGCAAGCTCGCTGCTCGGAACAGGCGCGCGCTCGGTCGAGCGGGCGCTGAACGGGTGCGCTCGCCGGCGTGCCGCTCGGCATGCAAGGACATCATCGACACGTTCGATATGCCCACCAGACATGGGCTCGCCCATCTATCGCAGAACCATCGCACGGCGAGCGACGCGTCCTGCGTGGCGCTCGCTCGCCGCGCCGGGCGCGGTGATCTTGGGCAAGACCATCACCTGCGAATTCGCCGGAGCTGACGCCGAACGTCACACGCAACCCACTACAATCTGGATCACACGCCCGGCGGCTCGTCGAGCGGTTCGGCCGCTGCCGTCGCGGACAACATGGTCGCGGTCGCCTATCGGCACCGCAGACGGGCGGCTCGGTGTTGCGTCCGGCTTCGTTCTGCGGCGCCGGTCGGCTACAAGCCGACCTACAATCTCATCTCTCGCGGCGGCATCAAATTCGCCGCCGAAAGCCGCGACACCATCGGTCTGATCGCGCGCAGCGATCGGTGATGTGGATCTCGTTGCAAGCGTTCTGACGGGACGTGCGCGCACGCGCATCGCGAAACGCGACGCCTCGAGAGTGGCCTGCCGCACGCGATCTTTGGGATCAGCGCTGCGCTGCCGGAATCCCAACATGCGATCGAACGATGCGCCGCGCGCCGAGCTCGCGGCGGCAGGCGCGTCGCTTCCATGATGTCGCGCTGCCCAAGCTTCGATGCGCTCGCCGAGGCTCGCACCATCATCAATCCGGTCGGAGCGTCGCGCGTTCGCATAGCGCATGAATGGAACACCAATCGCGCCCTCCTCAGTCCCGGTCTCACGCGCCAGATCGGAAGAGGTCTGACGATTCCCTATGCGCGTTACATCGAATCGCTTCAGCGCATCAAGGAATGCCGCGATCGGAGTTCCCGATGTCTTCGGTGATATGGACGTGCTGCTTTGCGCCCGCGGTGACCGGCGAAGCGCCAGAAGCCTCGACGACTGACCGGGGCGATACACAGCTCAGGAATTCTGGACTGCGCGTTGCATACGCGCACCGTCACGCCTCCGCACCCATCGCGGACCGAACGAGTCTGCCCGTCGGCATTCAGTTGATCGGCCGCACTCTATGAGGATGAAACGCTTCTTGCCGCGGCGCTGATGGGTTTCGCGGCAACTCGGGAGCGCATAGGAAGAGGCGATGGAATCAACAACAATTTCGAAGTGCCGCTGCCGCCCGAGGATGCGTGGAAACGCTGATGGATATTCCGCGCATCGCGCCCTGCATGCCGGGTGCCGAGCTCACGGGCGTGCGTCGACAAAGGATGCACAGCGGCAAGGTCTCGGTGCGGCTTAGGCCCGGTGGCGCTGACTTTCGCTGGCCAGGTGAAATTCACCGATATCGACGAAGCGGCTTCACAGGCGCGCGTGAAAGCGCAAGGCAAAGATTCCAAGGCCGCGGCGGCGCCAGCAATGCGAATGTCGATTCCGTCTCGAGCCGTCGCCGCTCGGTCACGCGCGTGATGGTGAAAACCGACCTCACGCTTTCCGGCGCTGTGGCGCAATATGGCGCGCGCATCGGGCATGATCCAGGATGATGCGGCGCAGCAGCTTATCGGCCAGTTTGCCGATGCAACTCGAAGCACAGCGCCGCTTCGCAGCCAGAAGCCGGCGAGAGTACCGCCACGCCGCCGCCGAAAACCGATCTCCGGCTTCGCCCTCATTGTCGCCAGTGTTGCGCGAGCGCGCTCCGGCGTCTGTTCGGCGGGAAACGACATTCGATGAGTGCCTCGTGCTGATCGACCGCATGGCGCTTCCGCGCCCTCTACGCACTCGATCCGCCGGAGACAGCGCATCACGCGGCTCTGTTCGCGCCTCGAGCACGGTCTACTGGTCGGCGCCACGCCGAACCCGACGATCCGATTCTGGCGAACGATCGGTCTGGGGCATGGAGTTTCTGCCAATCGCCATCGGCCTTGCAGCGGGCTTCGACAAGGATGCCCGCGTGATCGACGCCATGCTGATCCTCGGGCTTCGGCTTTGTCGAAGCGGAGCGGTGTACTGCCAAGCCGCAACCGGGAAATCCGAAGCCTCGCCTCTTTCGCCTCGACGAAGACGTGGCGGTGATCAACCGCCTTGAGCTTCAACAGCGGCGGCGTGTGCGGCCTTCGCCGGAAAGCGGCTTGCCGGGCGTCGGGCGCGGCGTCATCCGCCGGGTCATGTCTGGCGCCAATGTCGGCAAGAATCGCGACACGATGGATGGCGCGGCCGACTATGTCGCCGGAATCGAAACGGTGGCCGGTCTTGCCGATTATCTCGTCCTGAACATCTCTTCGCCCAACACGCCGGGCTTGCGCGCGTTGCAGGCGCGCGGCGCCCATCGAGGATTTGCTTCGGCGCGCGCTGATTGCCCGCAACCGCGCCGCGCCGGACCCAAGAAGCGCCGCCGCTGCTGGCCAAAGTCGGGCCGGACCTCGCCCGAGCGAATTGCGCGATATCGCCGAGGTGGCGCTCGCGCGTCGGGCATCGACGGGCTGATCGTCGGCAACACCACGATCGAGCGTCCCTCCTGGCTGAAAAGCCGCGAACAGAAGCGAGGCCGGCGGCCTATTCAGGGCGCCCCTGATGGCAGCCGTCCACCGCGATGCCTCGCGGCAGCTCTATCGTCTTGACCAAGGGCAAGCATTCCGCTCATCGGCTGCGGCGGCGTCGCCAGCGGCGCCGATGCCTATGCCAAGATTCAGGGCCGGGGCCTCGCTGGTGCAGGTCTATTCGGCGCTGGTCTTTCGAGGGACCGGGCTTGCGCAACGCATCAAGCGCGAGCTGGCGCGCATTGCTTGCGCGCCGACGGCTTTAATCGTGTCGCTGATGCGGTCGGCCGTGACCACTGTTGAGATTGCGGGCCGCATCGAGGAGGACGCAGTTGGGCAAGTCAGGATTTGAGAAGCTGGATCGCCAAGCATGGAATCGGCCGGGCGAGGTCCAGCACGTCACCGGCGCCGACCGCGAGGAGGAGATCGGCGGCATCGTCGATTTCTATCAGCGCAAGACCGGCAACCCGTCGGTCTCTGTTCGACGACGTCCCGGGCTATCCGCGCGGACATCGCGTCATCGCCAACATCCTCACCTCGATCAAGCGCATCCATCTGACGCTCGGCAATCCCGGCGATTCGAGCGCCATCGAGCCTCGTGCATTACTGGCGGCGCTTACATGAAGGACAGCGAAGATGATTCCGCCGCCGCACCGTCAACACGGGCGCGGTGCTGGAGAATGTCGACGAAGGCAAAGCCATCGACCTCTTCAAGATTCCCGTCCCCAAATGGCATGAGCTGGACGGCGGCTATTACATCGGCACCGGCGACATGGTGGTGATGAAGCATCGCGACTCGGGCTGGATCAATTACGGCGCCTATCGCGTGCAGGCGCACGAGAAGCAATATCGCCTCCGTCGATGTGCTCCAAGGGCAAGCACGGCGATCTCATCATGCGCAGCTATCACGAGCAAGGGCGAGCCGTGCCCGATCGCCGTGGTCTGCGGCATGCATCCGACCCTGTTCATGATCGCGGGGCTGGAAATCCCTACGGCAAGAACGAATACGATGCCGCGGGCGGATTGCTGGGCGAGCCCGTCGAGGTGATCACGGGCCCGCGACCGGCCTGCCGATTCCCGCGCACGCGGAGATCGCCTTCGAAGGCTTCGTGCATCCGAACGATCTCATCAAGGAAGGGCCGCTCGGCGAATGGACCGGCTATTACGCCGGCGGGCTCGAAGAAGGAGCCGGCGATCCGCATCGAGACCTTCATGTACCGCAACGATCCGATCCTGATGGGCGCGATTCCGGGCATCCCGCCCGACGATGATTCCTTCTATCGCGGCACCTATCGCTCCGGCGCGGTGTGGAATCAGCTCGAGGCCGCCGGGCATTCCCGAGGTCAAGGGCGTGTGGGCGCATGAAGCGGGCGGCAGCCGGCTTTGGCTCACGGTTGCGATCAAGCAGCTTTACGCCGGTCACGCCAAGCAGGCCGGGTCTGGTCGCCTCGCAATGCCATGCCGGCGCTTACGCCAACCGCTTCGTCGTGGTGGTGGACGACGACATCGATCCCGCCGACATGGACAAGGTGATCTGGGCCATGTGCACGCGCTTCGATCCGCGCGAGGATCATGGAAATCCTGCACGGCTGCTGGAGCACGGTGCTCGATCCGATGGTCTATAGCGAGAACGACCGGCGCAATGCGCGCGTCGTCATCGACGCCTGCATGCCCTGGTCGCGGCGCGACACGTTCCCGCCCGTGGTGCGCAATTCGCAGGCGCTGGACGAGCAGAATACGCGCGAAATTCGCTGGCATTTTGCCGCGCGCCTGATAGAACGACCGCGATGAAACCGCCTCCCTTTTCCTATCACGATCCTGCTACGGTCGCGGACGCCGTTGGTCTGCTTGTCGCGTCTCGAAAACGCCAAGGTTCTCGCCGGCGGGCAATCGCTGATGCCGATGCTGAACATGCGTTATGTGCTGCCCGATCACGTCATCGATCTGAACAAGATCGCTGCGCTGTCTTATTTGCGCGAGGAGAATGGCGCGCTCGACGGTCGGCGCGATGACGCGCCAGCGCGATCTCGAATTTTCCGATGCGGTCAAGGCGCGCTATCCGCTGATCCACGAAGCGATCCTGAATGTCGGCCATCGCCAGACGCGCAATCGCGGCACGGTCGGCGGCTCGCTCTGTCATCTCGATCCGTCGGCCGAAGTTCGTCACGGTCGCGGCGGCGCATCGATGCGACCGTCGCTGTCGCCGGGCCGAAGGGCACGCGCGACATTCCATTCGCCGAATTTCCCGTGGGCTTCATGACGCCCGCGCTCGATGCTGGACGAGCTGCTCGATCGACCGTGCGCATTCCCGCGCTGGCCTGCCGGGCATGGCTATGGCTTTGTCGAGTTTGCGCGCCGGCACGGCGATTTCGCCATCGCCTCGGCGGCAGCGCTGCTGGAAGATGATCGAGCGGCAAGATCAAGCGCGCCTCGCTGACGCTTGGGCGGCGTCGCGGTCGCGCCGCATCGCATGAAGGGAATCGTGGAAAAGGCTCTGGTCGGACAGACGCGCTTCCGAAGAGGTGTTCCGCGGCGCTTGCGAGGAATGCCGCAAGGTGGATGCCATCGATGACGTGCACGCTCCCGCTTCCTACCGCCAGCATCTGGCCGCGGTGATGTCGCGCCGGGCGCTTGTCGCCGCGCACGGCCCGCGTGGGGAGCGCGCATGAGCGGGTGAGACACGCAAGATCATCGCCGTCACCATCAACGGCAAGCGCTATCGAGGAAGAGGTCGAGGTCCGCTTCACGCTCGCCGATTTCATGCGCCAGCAATTGGGTCTGACCGGCACGCATCTCGGCTGCGAGCATGGCGTGTGCGGCGCCTGCACGATTCTGTTCGACGGCCGCTCGGCGCGCTCCTGTCTGATGCTGGCGGTGCAGGCCGACGGACACGAGATCCTGACGGTCGAAGGCATCGCGCCGTCGCCCGACAAGATGCATCCGCTGCAGGAAGCGTTTCGCGACAATCACGGCCTGCAATGCGGCTTCTGCACGCCGGGCATGCTGACGACGCTGCTCGAATTCCTGCGCGACAATCCCGATCCGACCGAGCAGGAGGTGCGCATCGCGATCTCCGGCAATCTCTGCCGCTGCACCGGCTATCAGGGCATCGTCGACGCCGCGCTCGATGCCGCGCAGCGCATGAAGGCGGTCAAGGAAGCTCCGTGACGAGCACGGACTCTTCGGCAATCGCGTCAGGCAGCATCGAAGACTCCGCGCTGCTGACGCCGGCAAAGGCCGCTTCGTCGACGATATCCAGTTTGCCCGAACTACGCCGATGCCGCTTTCGTGCGCAGCCCGCATGCGCACGCGCGCGATTCGGGGATCGACAAAGCGCGGCGCCTTGGCCGTGCCCGGCGTGCTCGGTGTCTTCGCGCGCGCCGATCTTCGACGCGCATCTTCAGATCCGAGCCGCTTGATCGTGGGGCTTCCGAGCCCCAGCTACCGGCAGGATGTGATCCGTCCCGTCTGGCCGAGGTGAGGTCGTCCATGTCGGCGAGCCGCTCGCGCATCGTTGTCGCCGAGAACCGCTACATCGCCGAGGACGCGGCAGCGTTGGTGGATGTCGAATACGAATCCTGCACCCCGGTCGCGGATTGCCGCGCTGCGCTTAGGCAGCCGTCGCGCCAGCGTTCACCGCGAACGCGCCGCACAATCTGCTCGCCGAGTTCGACGTCGGCTATGGCGACGTCGCGGCGGCTTTCGCGACGCGCGCGCACGTGTCTTTCGCGAATACGCTGTGGCAGCATCGCGGCGGCGGCCATTCCATCGAATGCCGCGGCGCGGTCGCGCGACTACGACCCGGTGGAAGACAGGCTGACGCTGTGGAGCTCGACCCAGATGCCGCACACGGCGCATGCGGCTGCTCGTGCGACATGCTGGGCTGCGACGAGAACAGAGTGCGCGTCGTCACGCCCGATGTCGGCGGCGGCTTCGGTCCCAAGCTGATCTTCTATCCCGAAGATGTCGCGGTCGCGCTGGCGGCGATGCTCTCAGGCCGGCCGGTGAAATGGATCGAGGATCGGCGCGAGCATTTCGTCGCCACGACGCAGGAGCGCGACCAGTATCTGGGACGTCGCAGATCGCGGTCGATGACCGACGCGCGCATTCTGGGCATTCGCGGCACGCTCATCCACGATCACGGCGCCTACACGGCGCGCGGCGTGAACCTGCCTGTACAGATCCGCGCAGACGGTGACGCTCGCCGTATGAGGTGCCGCGCCTATCGCATGAACGTCAGGCTCGCGCTCACCAACAAGGTGCCGGTGACGCCGGTGCGCGGCGCGGGCCATCCGCAGGGTGCGTTCGCGATGGAGCGGCTGCTCGGACCGCGTGGCGCGCGAGCTGAAGCTCGATCGCGCCGAGGTGCGCCGCCGCAATCTGATTCCGGCCGACAAGATGCCGCTACACCAAACCGCTCAAAGCGCGCGGCGGCATGCCGGTCGTGCTCGACATGCGGCGACTATCCGAAATGTCAGCAGATGGCGCTGGAGCGCGATCGGCTGGGACAGTTTGCAAAGCGCCGGCAAGCGGCACGCGCGCGAAGGGCCGCTATCTCGGCATTGGCCTCGCCAATTTCGTGAAGGGCACCGGGCGCGGGCCGTTCGAAGCCGGTGACGGTGCGTATCGGTCCGTCCGGGAAAGATCCAGGTCTATTCCGGCGCGGCCGCCGATGGGGCCAGAGCACCAAGACCATGCTGGCGCAGATCGTCGCCGATCAGCTTGGCGGCGCGCATGGAGAATATCCACGTGACCGCCGGCGACACGGCGCGGCATCGCGATCGGGGATCGGCGGATTCAACAGCCGCCAGGCGGTGATGGCGGGATCGTCCGCGCATGTTGCGCCGCAGACATTGCGCGGCGAAGGTGCTCGCCATCGCCGCCAAACTGCTCGACGTCAGCGCAGAGTCGCTCGAGATCGACGGCACCATGGTTCAGGTGCAAAGCGCGCCCCAAACCGCGATTCACTCTCGGCGAGCGTCGCGCGCGCGGTGCGCGGGATCCCGGTCTGGCATTGCCGGTGGAATCTCACCGGGACTCGAAGCGACCAGAAGCCTTCGTGCGCGACGAGATGGCGTTCGCCAATGGCGCGCGCTGCGGTGGAGTTGGAGGTCGATCCGGAGACGGGCGCGGTCAAGATCAGCAAATTCGTCATCGCCCATGATTGCGGCCGCGTGATCAATCCCATGATCGTCGATGGGCAGATCATCGGCGGCGTCGCGCACGGCATCGGCAACGCGCTTCTTCGAATGGATGGGCTTCGACGCCGAGTGCCAGCCGATCACCGCGACGCTGGCCGATTATCTGCTGATCGGCTCGACCGAAACGCCGCGCATCGATGTCCTGCACTATGGGAATCGCCCTCGCCGCTCAATCCGCTTGGCGTCAAGGGCGTGGGCGAATGCGGCGTCATGCCGGTCGCGCCCGCCATTGCTGAGCGCCATCGAGGACGCGCTCTCGCCCTTTGGCGTCAGGATCGCGCGCACGCCCGTCGACGCCGGCCGAGATCGTGGCGTCGATCGCGAAACCGCGCGCCTTCGGGAGAAGCACCTTGCCCGCTGCGCTTTGACGATATCGGCAACCGGCTGAAGGCGTTCCGGCTGGGCTCCGGCCTTTCCGCCGAAGAGGTCGCCAAGCGCATCGGCATCTCGCGCACCGCGCTCTACCGCTTCGGAAGAGGCGAAGTGGTGAAGATCGACACGCTGGAAAAACTGGCCGAGCTCGCTGCAGGTCATCGCTGCCGACCCTGCTCGGCGTCGGCGTCGAATATATCGCCTCCGCCGTCACCTATTTCGAACGCATGCGCCAGATCGAAGAGAGACCGCGGAGCACATCATCGTGCTGGCGGGGCCGCTCTCCTATCTGCTGCGCGTCGGATGCCTTCAACGCGGCTCCTGGGACAGCTGTTGAAGGAGAGCATTCCCGAGAATGTCGACGACCGCGCCCGTGCCGAGGCCGAAGTCGACGAGATCATGGCGGTGCTGACCCAGCGCAAGGAGACCTACCGGCGCCGCGCAGCCTGCCGTCGTCAATCTGATTGCGGCGTCCGAGATCAGCCGCTTCCTGATCAACGGCATGGTGGGACGCCTCGATCTCCCGGAAAATTGCGCCGCGAGCGCCGCGCGCTCGCTCGCGCGGAGGTCGAACATTTCGCGCGCATCATGGAGGACGAGCCGATCGGCGTGCAGATCGGGATCGTGCCGGAAACCCTGCCGCACACCGGCTTTCAGATCTTCCGCCAGCCCGACCGCCAATTGCTGTCGCCTGAGTCCCTTTCCGGCTCGGCGAGGAACCGAATGTGCGCGTCGGCGTCGCCATGATCACCTCAGCGCCCGAGGCTCTGGCCTTGCAACCACCGCGCCGCGGAAGGCACGTGGCATCGCGGGCGCTCAAAGGCGGCGCAGCCGCCGATTACCTGCGCAGCCTGATTGCACGCCACCGGGAATGAACGGCAACAGGGTAAATCGGTGAAGATTGGGCAGCGTACGCACTTCGATGTAGAGGATAGACGGGCAGTGCCTGCGCCCATTTAGGGGAAACGAGACGACTTATCCGATGCGCGACAACGAGAACCTTGCGCGTGAACGGAAAATCGCGTCACGGCGACCGTCGATGATCCGGCGACGCCGCTGCTCTACATCCTGCGCAACGATGCGGGTCTGCATGGGCCGCGGTTCGGCTGCGGTCTGGGCCAGTGCGGCTCCTGCACCGTGCATGTGAACGGCGAGGCGGTGCGCTCTTGCATGCGGCCGTTGTCGTCGATCACTGCGCGCGATGAGATCGTCGACGCTCGAAGGTTTGGGCACGCAAGGAAAAGCCGCACAAACTGCAGACCGCCTTCATCGAAGAACAGGCGGTGCAATGCGGCTATTGCATCAACGGCATGATCATGCAGGCCGCGGCGCTGTTGAAGAAGAATCCGAAGCCCAGCGTGCCCGAGATCAAGAACGCGCTGGCAGAACAATCTCTGCCGCTGCGGCACGCATCTGAGAATCGTGCGCGCGGTCAAACGCGCCTCGGAAGCGTGAGGAGGACAGCCATGAACACGCGATCTTCGCATACGCTTTCCCCGCCGCCATTTCTCAAAGGCGCCGGCGCGCTGATCGTCGGCTTCGCGCTGGCGCAATGCGTGCGCGGCCAGATCATGACGGCGATAGAGATCGGTCCCTATGGCCCGCCGGAGGATCGAGATCGATTCCTGGATCGCGCATCGGCGAGGACGGGACGCGCCACGCTCTTCACCGGCTGCTGCGAGCTCGGCACCGGCAGCTCGACCGGCCTCATGCAGATCATGGCCGAAGAGCTGGACGTCCCGTTCGAGCGCGTGAGGTTGCAGTCGGCCCGACACCAACCGCACGCCCGATCAGATTCGTCTCATCGGGCAGCCGCACGATATCCGCCGCATTCGCGTCCGATCCGGCATGGCCGCCGCGGAAGCGCGCGCGGCACTTGTCGAGCTTGCGTCGAAGCGGCTGAACGTGCCGGCGGATCAGATTGGTCACCGCCGATGGCATCGTCAGCGTGCGCGGCGCGCCGGCCAGGAAAGTCACCTACGCAGAACTCGATCGGCGGCAAGCAGTTCAACGTCGAAGAGTCACCGGCAAGGCGAAGCCGAAGGACGCCGAAGGATTACCGGATCGTCGTCAGCAAATCGGTGCCAGCGCTGGGACATTCCGGAAAAGGTCTTCGGCAGCCTTCACCTATATGCAGGACGTGAAGGTCGCCGGCGATGTTGCACGGCCGCGTCGTGCGTCCGCCCGCGCATGGCGCATCCGTCGTCTCCATCGACGAAAGCTCGGTCGCGCGCATGTCCCGGCCTCGTCAAAGTGGTGCGCGTTGCACGATCTCGTGGGCGTCGTCTGCGAGCGCGAGGAACAGGCGCATCGCCGCCGCCCAGGCGCTGAAGGTGACATGGTCGCAACTGGGCCGCGCCTGCCCGACATGAAGGACTCTGCACAGCACGCCTGCGCAACCTGCCGGAATTTCCGTAAGGCTATCCGAAGGATGCGCCCGGCGGCGTGCTGCGCCAAGAGCGGGCGATGTCGAAGCGGGCCTCGGCAAGGCGGCGAAAGCGTGGTCAGAGGCGACCTATCTCTCGCCCTTCAACCATCACGGCTCCATCGGTCCGTCCTGCGCGGTGGCCGATGTGCGCGCCGATGGCGTGACGCTCTGGTGCGGCACGCAGACGCCCTACGGCACGCGCGAGGCGGCGGCGGCGAAGTTCCTCGGCCTTACCGAACGAGAAGGTGCGGCTCATCTATACCGAAGCGTCTGGCTGCTACGGCCAGAACGGCGCCGACGATGTGACCATCGATGCTTTGGTGCTGTCGCGCGCGGCTGGGCAAGCCGGTGCGCGTGCAATGGTCACGCGCCGACGAGAATGGCTGGGAGGCCTACAAGGCTGGCGCGCATCAGCGAATGCCAGGGCGGGTCTGGACGCGAACGGCAAGATCGTCGCGTGGGACGCGCGCACCTTCGGCCTGTCCGGCTATTCGCGGCCCGAATATCACGAGCCCAAACATGGCGGCGAGCCGGGAAGCCTCGTCACCGCGCAATTGGCGGGATGGACCAAGCCCGGCCTCGAAGAAGGCTTCTCCGGTGCGGCGGGCAATTTCGAAGCCGGTCTATGAGGACATGCCGAACAAGCGCGTGGTGTTCACCTATCTCGGACCCACCTCGCATCGGCAAGGGCCGTTGCGGCATTCGCGTCGGCTCCATGCGCGGCGTCGGCTCGCCCGACAACATCTTCGTCGCCGAATGCTTCATGGACGAACTCGCGCGCCGCGGCCGGCATGGACGCGATCGAGTTCCGCCTGAAGCACGCGCCGCGGTGCGCGCGGCGATCGCGTGCTGAAAGCGGCGGCCGAAAACGCGCAAGTGGCAGAACGCGGCCGTCGCATTCGCAGCAGTCGCGAAACGGCGATATCGCCTATGGCCGCGGCGTCGCGCTGCTCGGCGGCAACACCGACACCAATGTCGCGGGCATCTACGAAGTGGCGGTCAACCGCAAGACCGGTGTGGTTCACGTCGAGCGCGTCACCATCGCGCATGATTGCGGACTGATCGTCGAACCCGGACGCGGTCAGGAACCAGATCGAAGGCGGCGTCATCCAAAGCATCAGCCGCGCGCTGAAGGAAGAAGTCACCTTCGACCGCATCGCGCGTGACGAGCCTGGATTAGGCGTCCTATCCGATCATCACCTTCAACGAGATTCCGGAGCGAGATCGACATCGTGCTGCATCGACCGGCCCGATTTGCCGCCGATGCGCGTGGGCGAACCGCCAGCGAGGCAGTACTGGCCGGGCGTGGCGAGATGCGGTCTATGACGCCATCGGCGTGCGCGCTGCGGCATGCCGCCGAGCGCCGCAGCGCGTTCTTGCCGGTCTCGCGGCGGCGCCTGATCGCAGAATCAATGTCGGCGCGGGCGCAAGCCGCTATTGGGTCGAATCGGTCATCGTCGCACCGATCGACGCACGATGATCGCGCCGATGGCCAGCCACGCTGGCGCACGCCAGATATTCGCCAAGGAACACCAGGCCGGACGACGCCCGAGACGCTGGCTGCAAGCTCATCAGCGTGCCGAAGCGTCTTCGCCGCGGAGCCTGGTCATCGCGCCATTTCCAGCGGTAGGGCAGCGCGGTCAGATAGGATCGCGCATGCCAAGCCGGAACGATCAAAGTCGGCTGGGAACATTCGGCCCGCCTCCATCGGCGATGCCGATCGGCGTCTGACAAGGATCGCCGCGAATCGCCACGGCCGCCGGCGACGACCTCGGGACCGCGACCCCGATGCCCGGCCTTCTGTCGAAGAAAATATAGAGCCCAGCAGGTAGCCGCGCCCAGCGCATAGATCGCGCCTCGCTCGGATCGATATCGCGCGCCCCTTGCCGACAGCAACACCAATAGGCCCACGACCGCTGAGCGCGATCCGCACGAAGTCGATTCGGCCGCCGCGGAGACAGCATTAGCCAGCGCCAGCGGCCGGTGAAATTCAAACGCCACGGCGAATTCCCCGAGCACTCCCGCCCAGCGCCATGAAGAGCAACGGGTTCCCATGCCGCCGAGCGCCACACCGTAGATCGCGATGGATTGCCATACCGCCCGCGTGCCAGCCGCATGCGCCAGGGCCGCAGAAATCGCCGAGCATCAAAGATCGACGAGAATGCCATTCGTCAGCGCCGTCGTGCCTTGCGGCCCGATGCGCGGGAACAAGGTTTTCGGCAATCGCCGCGCCGCCAGCTGGATCGAGATGATGGCCACGATGACCGGGACAACCAGGCACCGAGAGAGATCGAGGAGGCGAGAGATCCCTGGCGCGTCAAATCTCACCCCGATAGCGACATCGCCGATTCTATACCGCAGCGTCTGCGCAAGACGCTCACGCGTGTATGGCTTTGCGCAGCCGGAATCGGCGTGTGCGTAGGTGGTAGGTTTCGCCGCGCCATACGGGCACTGACGATTTTGCCGGGCTGGCAGCTATGGATCGTGCTGCCGTCGAACACGAACCAGCGCATTCCTGTCCGATAGGTCCGAGACTTCTGGCGCGCGAGGCCCCTGCAGGGAGGCGATCGTTTGCGCCACTTCGGGAGGTGTGGCGTTTGCGGCGAGCGGCGAAAGCTGACGCGATGAGACGCATCGGCGATCTTCAAGTCTTGGATCAGGGTGGAACGACATGCGGTGCTCCCGGAGTCCCGCGGCCCGTCGGCAATGCCGACCACCACATAGCGTGAGAGCGCGTCCTGGATGGCCTGCGCGTTGGGGGCGCACTGACGGCTTTCCGGCGCCGCCCGCAGACGGCCCACACGACCTGGGCCGGTCGCCTTGGAGTGGAGAATCATGCTGCGCAGTCGCCCGCGGCGGCGCCGCGCGGGTCCGGATTCCACTGGCGCGCCGAAGCTGGGGTCAGAAGCGCCCCAGCGGCCAGCGCTGAGAAAGCCGCGAGCCCTGCACGGCGGTCCGTTCATCTGGCCACGGCGGGTCACCTTGCGCATCACAGTCTGCCGCGCGCGTTTATAACGCCAATCGCGCTCAATTCGGTCTAGTGAGGCAGATCGAGAGATTCGCCACACTAGCGGCCGCGCCATTCCGGGGAGCCGCTTGGCCGGGAAGGCATCGCCACGCCCTCGCGAAATCGGCGCTGCCATGGCTGCTGCGGATGAGGCGTCACATCGCCGTTGGGAAGGTTCTCCAGCGTGGTGACGCCTGATGGCCTCCTTGGCGGCGCGCATCGTAGAGGGCGCGTGACCCCGGCAGGCGGCACGGCATCATGTCCCGAGCTTGGCTTCGATCTCGTCGGGCGCCGCAGGCACGGCTTCCGACGAAGCCGCTGGCGGCAGCCTCACTTGGCGGAGAGCAATTCCGGCAGCATCAGCCATGCTGCTTGGTTCGCCCCACGCCGAGACTGGGCGACCAGCCGCGCCGCATTCTCCACCGAGATGCAATTGCCGAGCGTGCGGGCGATAGGGCACGCCGAAGCGCGCGGCGCGCAGGTCGCGATGCAGAAAGTCGCATGCCGCCGCGATCGTGCAGTTGCCGCCGCCGACGCGGGCGCCTCCCACCACGGCGATCCTGCCGGTTTGGGCGAGGTTTTTCGATCTGGCTGATGGCCGCGCGTCGATCCGCCGCTCGCATAGGCAATGCCGTCTTCGCCGCCGGTAACAGAGGCGGTGAATTGCCTGGATGTCGGTTCCCGCATTTGACGAAGGCGCCGCCGGCGCCGCGGAAACACGGCGCGACGCGCACCTCATCATCGGCGGCGATGCGACTCGCACGCGCGTGGCCAGTTCGCCATACATCGCCCAAGTCAGTCGGCGTCTGCGCGCTTCGGGACGGTCGAACACCACCGGACGCGACGCCGTTCGCTTTGGTCGTAATGGACGCGCGCCCTTCGCTCATGGCTTCGTCCCTTCCGGCGCGGAGCTGCTCGCGCATCGCCTCGTCGATCCCGAGTTCCGCCAGGATCTCCTCATTGTGTTGGCCTAAGAGCGGCGGGCGACAGACGCACGCGTTGTTTGGTCTCCGACAGCTTCACCGGAAAGCCGATGGATTTCACTTTGCCTTCGATCGGGATGATCGATCTCCATCACCGCCTCGCGCGCGCGGCGCATGCTCGCTGGCCAGCGCCTGCGCGTAATTCAGGATCGGGCCTGCGCGGGATGCCGGCCGCCAGCAGAGATGTCGATCCAGTCCGGCGGCATTGCGCTGCGGCGAAGGATCTTTTCCAGCTCCTCGATCAGGACGAGCGCGATTGAGCAGCCGGTCCGCGATGGTCTCGAAGCGCGCATCGGCGAGGAGAGTCCGGCACGTTCGCAAGCACCTCGCACGAGGCTCTGCCACAGCTGGTTGCTGTTTCGCGCCCATGACGAAGATATGCATCCCTTGGCGCGCACCGCCTGATAGGGCGCGCTGAAGCGGTTGGCGGTGCCGAGCGGCGTCGGCACGCGCCCGTGCCCCAATATTCGGAAATGTCCCAGATGCTGAAGGCGATCGCCGCTTCGAACAAGCGAGGCATCGACATATTGGCCGCGTCCGGTTTTTCGCGCGCCGATATAGGCCGCGAGAGATCCCGTACAGCGCGAACAAGCGCGCAGCCGATGTCGGAGACCGGAACGCCGGATTTCGGTCGGCGGTCCGTCCGGCTGGCCGGTGATGCTCATCACGCCGGCCATGGCTTGCGCGATCAGGTCGAAGCCGGGACGCTGCGACCATGGTCCGGTCTGGCCGAACCCGAAATGCTGGCATAGATCAGGCGCGGATTGATCGCTGTCAGCGTCTCGATAATCGATGCCGAAAGCCGCTTGGTGACGCCGGGGCGGTAATTCTCGATCAGAATGTCGGCGGTCTCGACCAGGCGATAGAACACCTCGCGCGCGCGCCTTGCTCTTTGAGATTGAGCGTCAAGCTGCGCTTGTTGCGGTTGAGATTGAAGAAGCCGAGGCTGATCAGTGCCCTTGAGCTTGAAGCCCATGGCCCGGCGCGTCTGATCGCCGCCATCAGGCGGCTCGATCTTGATGACGTCGGCGCCCATGTCGCCGAGCAGCATGGAGCAGAACGGGCCCGCCATCACCTGGCTGACATCGAGGCACGCGCACGCCGGCCAGCGGCAAGGGGGTATCCGGCGGCGTTCTAGCGGCTGGGCCATAATGTTACGCCTTCGAGTGGCTTCCGGCGCGCATGAGCCCAAAAGCGCACGGCCCGCCAAGCCCGGGGCCAAGTCCCGCAGGTTGCGGCGCTTTGCCGTTCGGTCGCGCCTGCGATAGTTTGGGCAGTTTGGTATATTTCTCATCAGCGGCCGGGCCCTCGTCCTGGGCTTGTCGAAGGACGGCCATCCAGCCGCCGCGCGTGTCCAGCGGCGAACAAACAATAGCCAGGCCCCAACAGGGCGTGCCGCGGACAGGTCAAGAGGATCGCAACGCGTGGACAAGGACGAGCTGACGCAAATGGGCGCTCAGAGCGGCTGGCAGATGATCGCCGGCAACCCCAGGCCTGGCCAGGGCCCCACTCCCAATCCCGGCAATGAGGCGATCGTCCGCGCTGATCCATCAAGGGCACCGGTGGTGAACCTCGAAATCAAAAAGAAACCGATCGGGAAATGGGGAGAGAAGGTGCTGGGCGTGCCCTATAGCCAAGATCGAGGCCGACGAAGAGACGGGCGTGCCGCGCCTTGGGCTGGGCCTGGACACCCCATCTCGGGGCTTTCGACGCTGATGCAGGAGAACAAATACCGCCAGGTGTTCGCCATCAGCGCGTGAGGCTAGTCGAGGCCGCTCCGCGGCGAATTGATCCGACGCGGCCTCACCACGGTCCGCGAGTCTTGCCGCAGCCGGGGCCTGCTTTACGCGCTCCGGCGTCGCCAGGGTACTGGCGAAGCCGCACGCACAGTGGCGTCGAAGAATGCGCGTTTGCGATCGCGGCGGCACCGTTGCGCCCATGACTTCCTCGCCCGGCGCCGGTGGAAGGCTCCTCCAGGCCGCTGCACGACGATCGGCACCACGTCCGAGGATGCTCGGCGAAGCGCAGGATCCGGATAGGACGCCCGATCCAGGCTGGTGAACGCCGTTTTTCGTCGAAAGTGACTTCCTCCTTGAGGACGCGGCTCGTCGCTTCGGACCATCTGTCCACGATCCTGGTTTTCTCGACCAGCCCGGGATTGACCCACCGCCAGGCCGCAATCAGGCGCGCGCCGCCGAAGGCGCGCGTCACGACGACGTTGCCCGTGCGCCTGTTGGCCTGGATAATCGGCGACCGCCGCGCCATGTACGACACGTGGTGCGTGGCGGAGCCCGACGCCACGGCCGGTCACGATCTCCGCGCCCCGATAGCGGGAAGCCGCGACGCGCGGCGACCATCTAGCGGCCGCCGGCTGGCGGCGTTGCAGCACGTCCAGGCCCAACGCCGGCCGCCGATGTTTCTCCGCCGGAACGCGAGCGGATCCATCTTCACCGCGCATGCGCGAGCTCGTCGATCGTCTGCTCGGGGCAAACCCATAGTTGAGGTCAGAGCGGCGAGCGCAAAGCCGCGCCCCGCAAATACCCGACCATCGGGACCGCGTGACTGACGACGCTCCCGGTTGGGGATCACAGCCGCATCGGGCCCGTGCTGATCGGGATTCACGGTGATCGGGTTGCTTCAGCTCCGCGGCGCTCCGTCGCGGGCGCGCCAGCGCCGTCAAATCGTGCACCGTCGACCTTGGTGGTCCAGCCGTGCTGCCAGCCGTGGTATTCGCGTAGCCAGCATGTTCCCGGCGGCGTCGACCTGGCAGCGCGCCCACCTCGGCCCAGATGCGCGGGCCAGCGAGAATTGGCCCAGCCATGTTCGTCCCGGCGCATGGATGCACGCGGACCGGCCTGCCGCACCGCCTGCGACATGAAGCGCACGGCGGCCTGCGCAGCGTCATCGCTGACAGCTGCGGCCGAACGTTGCCCGAGCTCTCCGCAGTATTGCATGCGGACTTTTTCGACCGGCAACCCGATTGACCGCCGCCAAGCTCGGCGCTGGAGCCGCCAGCAAACGTTTTGGGTCCCGCACTGGATCAGCCCCTGGCGCTCCATCCGCGGTGACGTCGGCAACCGCGCGCAGTGGGCGGGAGGCAGGATGTGTCCCTGATAGGGACCGCGGTAGGCAACCGTCGTGCGGCGCTGGGCCGCGGCCGGCGAAGCCTTCCCGTTATCGCCGATGTCGGCGATGACGGTGTCAGGCTGTGTCTTCGCTGCCCGCATCCGATCGTAAAGCCCCGGACCGTCCGGCAGCGTCGGGCCTCTTGCCGCCGACGAGCTTTGAGCTGGCGGGCCGCCTTGACGGCGTCCCATTCGCCCGCTCCGCCACCACCCCGATGAAGAGTCGCCCTTGCGCACGACTCGAACGCCGGGAATGTCCGCTGGTCGAGGCTCTCATCGACGCTCACGGGTTTTCAGCGCCGGAGCCATAGGCGCAGCTTGTCCGCGCGGCAGCACGACGCGGCCGTGCCACATGCCCGGCGCGCGCAGCTGTTGGATCGCGGATGGGCTTTGCCGCTCACCTTGTCCGCAAGGTCGACACGCGGCACCGATTTTCCCACGAGCGTGCGTAGCGGCTCGCGGGCTTTGCGCGGCGCCGTACCGGTGATCTTCGCCTGGAACAAGTCTATCGCCTAGCAGATCGCCATAGGTGACGGAGCGGGCAGGCTGGCGCTTCGACGGACGCGATCTCCCCGGGACACGGTAATGGGCTTCCCGGCTGCACGCCGAGGCGGACCGATGCAAGCTCCAGCAGCGCCCTGCCGCGCCTCGGCGGCAGCCGCGCGGAGCGGCGGGCCGCCACGGTGGATCGATGAGCTCGAGCTTGTGGCGCCCTGGTCCGGCGTCACATGGGTGTCCGAGCCGCACCGTCGAAAAGCGACTGCCTCATATCGAGATCAGAGCTCTTCGCCGGCGATCTGCCAGAAGACCGGTGGTGTTTTGCCCAAGCTGGCCAGCTCGCATTTGCCGAAATAGACGGTCGCCGTGTTGTTCGGCATGAACCGCGATCCAGGATCGACGGCATTCGGGTCACAGCGGGCCGGCAACGTCTCCCCCGTGCGAGCGGCTGCGCTTTGCGGACAATGCTCCGGCAAGGCTGAAACCGATGATTAGAGGCGCCGCTGCCTCTTGAGCAGGTCACGGCGCGAAAACACGGGGATCGCCGGCGGTCTGGTCGACCCCTCCCCGTCGGCCTGGCGGGGACGAGGCTGGATTTTGCCTTCATGATGCGCGGATAGAGTTCCGCGGCGGCAAAGGGATGCCCGTCATCGCCTGGCAAGATCTCCGGCTTCCGTGGGTTTGCCGGATTCTTCGCGAGCAGCTCCGAGCCCTTGATGGTCATTCCGTTGCGGCAGGCGCCGCATTGCGCCGCCTGCACGTCGATAAAAGCCTGTTGGAGCGGATGAAGCGTGGGCGCTTGGGCCATGCCATGCTGTTGCGGCGTAGAGCGCGGGAAGATCCTTCAAGCGTGGTTATGGATTTTGCCTCCCACATTTCCGACAGGCATGACGCAGGAGCGGATTTCGACGCCGTCTGCGGAAGGACCTGAACAGGAGCCGCACTGCGCCAGCCCGCATCCCAAACCGCGGCCCGTTCGGTACGCAGGTCGCCGGTCCAGCACCATCAGAGCAACGGCGTATCGGGCGTGGCCGACACCGGCCGCATTCTGTCCGATTCACCTTGATGTTTGAACACTCTCCGCCGGTCGTCGTCTCCACTTGCGGACGGAATATACGCGCTATAGAGCAGTTTCGTGGGTATGGCCGCAAAGCATGAAGACGAGGGGGCTCACCCGCGCCATGTGGCGCGCCGCGCTCAGCGACCGAGGAACGGCTTACATCCTTCGCTTCGTTGATTTTTGCGGCGATGTAATCCGATGCCGCCGCGATCGGGATGATTTTGCATCATCAGCCGGCGATGTGCTGCTCGAATTTGGTCTTCGGTGGCGCCCTCCTGAAGACCGAGAATCTTCAACGCCTCCTCGCGCGACATGGCGGAGCCCGCGCTGAGACGGCTGAACGCTGGCGCTCGGCATCGGCGCGCCAATCGGCGTCAAGCGTGCGATCCATATAAGCTTCGAGCAGGCGCGCCGTTTCCGCGTCGGCGCGTGCCCGCCTCGCGATAAAAAGCCAGCAACGCGCCGCGTCCTAGACTGTCCAACGTCTTGCCCGCATGCGTGCCCTTCAACACCGTGCCGCGCATCGCTCCGGTATCGTGATCGAGTTCCATCTCCACCCATGGCTGTGCGCACGCTTGTCGGTCTCATTCTCCTTCGGCCTCGACCGGGATGCGTGACCGCCGGAATAGTGCGGCCATCCGCCGCGGCCACGGATGACCGCGAGTGGCTAAACCCCACGCCATGCTTCCCAACACCATCGCGGGCGCCCAGCGCGCCGCCGACAGCCAGGAAAACCGCAAATGCACCGAATACCGTGGCGCCCACGTAGCGCAGAGCTCTTGACCAGCGAGCTTAGGATCCGCGAACGCAAACGCGCGCAGGAGCACGAGGATAAGGATAAGCGAACTGCAGCCAAGGAGAATGGGCGCCATCTATTTCTTGCCCATTCCGCTGCGACAGACGCAGCACCTCGCCACCCACGCGATTGCCGTAATCCTTGAGCGCGAGACTGCCGCCGGTCGCATAGACCGCGGCCGCCGTCAGAAGCTCGCGAAGCTGCCGCGCCGAACCAGCATCGAAGCGCGCGTAGACGCCATGGGTGAGACGTGCAATTTCGCGAAAGACTGCCTCTGCGCTCGCATCGTGACCTTCGTGAAACATGAACGCAGGGACACCGAGCAACGCGAGTTGGGCCGCCTCCTTGGCAACCGCATCGGCATTCTCTTCAAAAGCAATCGCCGACATAGACGAGTGCGCCGACCTTTGTACGCCGCGCCTCGGCGACCGCATGAGCCAGCACGCGGTGCAATTGCGTCGTACGCCGCTGCAGCAGGTGACGCGCTGCATCGCTCTTGCGCAAAGCCGACGGCGATGTTGTCCATTCACTTGCTTCGAATTCGCCGAAGCCGCGAAAATAAACGAGTTGAACGCCGAGTCCGCCCATCGCCGTCGGCGACGCCGAACATCTCCGGTCTGGATCTCGGCGGCGCGATCCCAGGTGGGTTGTCGGCTCATCGTCGCGTCGATGGCGAAGATCAAACGGCCTTTGACCTGGCTCAGCGCAGGAATGCGCGCAGCTTTGGCAAGAAAGGCGTCGACCTCGCGCGACGGCGGAGCGCTCGCTCGGCCAGATTGCTCTTGGGCATGGCGGAATCTCCCGCGGCTGCGGTCTGACTCTGGCGCCATTCTGTATCCGAGCGGCTGAGAGAGTTGGGTAAAATCAGTGAGTTAACTGGCGGTGGGTGTAGTCACCCGCGAACCGAGGTCTCAACCCCAAATTCCCTGGTTACGGGAATTTAGCGAGGGGTACAATTTCGGTCAGTTTCCGGTCTCCAAGCGGTCTTTATCGACGAAGTCGCAGGGATATCCACTCAATTTCCGATGCATGAGAGCAGGGAATAGTTCGCAGCCAGCAGCGAATTCAAGCGTCCTGCCAGGGGGTGGCAGCTCGGACAATCTTCTTTTCACTAAAGCCGTCATTGGCGCTTCGATTGATGATAGATGGGTGTTCCCCAACTCCGGCTCGCGGAAAAGGTATAGTCGATACAATCGCAGCGAGGCCAGGAGGAGTGCGTTGGGTTTTCAGTGAGGAGGTGTAGTAATG
>ERZ1370068.8780-contig-7608_pt1 | contig 63067 bp, 99 predicted proteins | sample MGYA00561227_ERZ1370068 | MGnify/ENA primary metagenome ERZ1370068 (study PRJEB38410, sample SAMEA6850437) | metagenome | study: Metagenomic assessment of the ecological functions of the soil: analysis of the soil microbiota associated with the...
AGTTACGTATTGCTATTCCACGGATGCTTTCCCGTGAAGGCCCAAAGGCAGCTGTGGGAGATGTAAATGGAGACGGGCTGGAAGATGTTTCTTATCGGAGGCAATGGCAGGCCACCCGGGACAACTATACCTCCAAACGGAAGATGGTCAATTTATAAAAAGGGATGAAAAAGCTATTGATCAGTTCATCGACTTTGAGGACGTGGCAGTTTTGTTCTTTGATTGCGATAAAGACAAGTGATCCTGACCTGTTGATCTGTCCCGGCGGGAATAATGTTCCTGATAATAGCAGGCAGTTGCAACTGCGCTTATTTAAGAACGATGGTAAAGGAAATTTTGAATTAGACCCTAATGCTTTTCCCGTTAATAATGCCAACATAAGTGTAGCGACAGCTTACGATTTTGACGGGGATGGCGATCTTGATCTTTTATTGGGGGCCGCAGCGTGCCTCATGAATATGGATTGAATCGGCAAGCTATTTATTCGTAAATGATGGAACGGTCATTTCATAACGGACATTGCAAAGAAACTAAAAATCCTGACATTGCCAACATCGGGATGGTCACGGGAGCAGTATGGGCGGATGTGACCGGAGATACGCGCAAAAAAGAATTGATCATAGCAGGAGAATGGATGACCCTGCGAATTTTTTCTTTCAGTAGAGATCATTTTTTTTACGGAGATAAAAACCAATCTTGATCATTTATATGGGTTGGTGGCAGACTGTTAGCGTGGCTGATGTTAACGGTGATGGCAAGTGAAGAGTCTGTTGCTTGGCAATATCGGGGAGAATTTTTACCTGGAGGCCCGGGATTCAACTCACCCCGTCAAATTGTGGGTGAATGATTTTGATCAAAATGGTATCAACGATAAAATTTCATATACCGTGGATGGGAAGGACAAAACCCGTATTTCTAAAATACGACCTGGAGGATGCAATGCCGTTTTTGAAAAAGAATAATTTGAAACATGCGGAGTATGCTACGAAATCCGTACAGGAACTCGATCCCGGCGGAGGCACTGAACAAGGCAATGGTTAAACAATTTGATTATTCTTCATCTTATGTTGCTATCAATATGGGAAAAGGGCAATTTATTGTTGAGAAACTTCCACCCATGATACAATCCTCAATGGTCAACGTTATTCATAGTATGGATATAAATCATGACGGTAAGGTTGACATCGTCAGCGGGGTAACCAATTTGATTTTATTCCTCAGTTGGTGCGACCTGATGCAAGTATGGGTGATGTATTAATAAATAATGGTAGGTGGCGGTTTCACATGGATAGAGCCCGGTCAGACCGGGCTAAATCTGAGAGGCCAGTTACAGGATATCGCAGAAATCCATGGTCATCGGAAAACTATTTACTCTTTTTGCAGAATGATGAATACCCTGTCTTATACCACAGGTAAAGGATAAAATAAAGAATTAACCAGAGTTTGAATGGATAAAGGGGGCACTACATATTTTCCAGGTAATGAGGGGCTATCAGATTTTTCTTTGTTCTCGCAAGTTTTTCGTTAACCACCTGCAACAACAAACATGGGATCAGGAACGTGTGATGTTTCAGGTATTGGGTGATGACAAGACAGGTCTTCATTTTGTCAATAGCCTGAAGTCCACTCCAGGAATTTAACATGTTTAACTACATGTATTTTTACAACGGTGCCGGTGATCGGTGCCGGCGATTTTAACAATGACGGGTTGACCGGATCTCCTTTCGCTTCCGCAATCTAGGCAGAGAATACGTTATATCTCAACAAGGGAAAATTATCATTTTACGTGATGTGACCAGCCGAGGCACCAAATTCCGGATGACAGCGGATGGTCGACAGGAGTATCGGTGGTTGATATTAACAACGACGGGTTGCCGGGGACATTTATGTATGCCGGGTTGGAAATTACGAGGCGCTGCACAGTCACAAACCAGCTTCTGATTTGCCAAGGGATTGATAATAAATGGTGTTCGTTTTATGAAGGACGAGGCTAAAACAGTACGGTCTTAGATTTCTCCGGCTTCAGCACACAGGCTGTTTTCTTCGATTATGATCTGGATGGAGACCTGGATATGTTTTTACTCGAATCATGCCGTCAGCATCAAAATGGAAACTGTTTGCGCCCCGGGAAAACTTTGTCGGCACTTCCGACCTACAGTTCTTTCCGGCGACCGCATTTTCAGAAATGATGGCGCAATGTTTTCACTGATGTTACAAAGCGAAACGGGCATCAATAGTTCTGCTATCAGCTTTGGTCTCAGGTATGTGCTTGTTGCTGATATCAATCTTAGATGGTTGGCCCGACCTGTATATGCGGTAATGATTCTCACGAAAATGACTACTTATACATCAACCAGAAAATGGAACATTACCAGAAGAAACGCGAACGAGCGGTTGATGCGCACACTAGCCAGTACTCTCGATGCGGTGTTGACGTTGCTGAGATAAATAATGATGGTTATCCCGAGATCATCTCACAAGCGGATATGCTGCCATCCGATCCTCATATTTTAAAACGTTCAAGTGCTGGGCGAGGATGAGTACGATAATTTTTTACCATAAGGTAGTTCGCCGGGTATAACTATCAATATATGCGCGAAACAATCTGCAGTGGTATAACAGGAAGAAAATGGGATGTTTAGTGAGACGGGACTTGTATTCCGGAGTGTGTATGCCACCGACTGGAGCTGGGGCGCCGCTTTTGATGGACCTTGATAACGACGGGACGTGAAAGATCTTTTTATTTCGAACGGTATCCCAAAGCGGATTGAATGATATGGATTATATAAATTTCATTTCAAACGAAGAGGTGCAGCAGAAATTGCGTGAGAATAAACGGGAAGAACAAAACATGGCGCTGATAGACAAATTCTCAAATAAAGATCCCTAATAAATTTTATAGAAACACCGGCTATCTCTTTTCATTCCAGGATCTCGCCGATAGCATTGGTAAACATAAATCGATTTATTCAAACGGTGCCGTCTATGCCGATCTGACAATGATGGTGATTTAGATGTGGTAGTGAATATTGACGACCCCGTGCTTGTGTATGAAAAATAAACATAACGATAAAGGGGACAGATCTTTTGTAGATGTCACATTGAAAGGACCGAGAAAATATCAATGCAATCGGCGCCAAAATAATTGAATTTGCAAACGGCCAGGTAAGAACGTATGAGAATTATCCGGTAAGAGGTTTTCATCCAGTATGCAAATACCCATACATATTGACTGGATAAACAAAAGTTGATTCCATGTTTTTAATATGGCCTGATAATAGTTATCAGCCTGTTTCACTTGATGGGAAAGATCATCTCAATTTTATTTACACAAAAAAGGCCTTCCCGGTTTGACTATTCAAAGATCACTTCTTTTTCATCCAAATGATACAGGCCAATGGAAGACATCACCCTCGTTGACGGGTCTTGACCTGCGTTACGAGGAAAATTCTTTTTATTGAATTCAACTGCGAGCCCTGATCCCTCATATGGTCTCCACAGAAGGGCCGGCATTGGCTGTTGCAGATATAAATCATGATGGACTGAAGATGTCTTCATTGGTTCGTCAAAAACCTTTTCATGATGCTATTTACCTGCAACTGGCCAACGGGAAATTTACAAGAACAGAACAACCGGAAATGCATACCGATAGCATGTATGAGGATGTCGATGCTGTGGCAGATGTAAATAACGATGGTAACGTGGATCTGATTATAAATAAAGTGAGGAAATGAATATTACGGGCAGGATGAACATTTATTGCCAAGAGTTTATCTGAATGATGGCAATGCCCATTTCACAAGAAAAAGGATGCTTTCTTTCCGATTTATATTATACTCTTCCTGCATAGCAATCTACGATTTTAATGGAGATGGTTTTATTGACGTGTTCCTTGGAGGAAGAGATGTGCCATGGGGAGTATGGGCAAATTCCGCATTCTTACTTACTGCAGAATGATGGCACCGGGAAATTTATAGATGTAACGGATAAATATTCAAAGCGGAATTATCGCAGGTCGGAATGGTTACAAATGCTCTTTGGTATGACATTGATAAGGATGGCGACAAAGATCTTCTTGTATGCTGCGAATGGGGAGGGAATAATGTGTTCATCAATGACAAGGGAAAATTTTACAAAACAAGTGATCAAGCAGACAAACAAGGTTGGTGGAATTTTATATTGCCTGTTGATATCGATAATGATGGTGATATCGACCTGGTCGCTGGTAACCTTGGGCCGAATAGCCGTTTAAAGGCATCCGACAGGAGCCGGTAAGGTTATACTACAACGATTTTGATGACAATGGTAAGAAAGAGCAGGTATTGACTTACTATGCAGAGGGTAAGGAACTTCCCTACAATAAAGACGAACTTCAAAACAGATCCCTCATTAAAAAGAATTTTTGTACGCAGGTGATTTGCTAAAGCTTGATTGATGAAATTCTCACCAGTGAAAAATTGAGAATTACAAATACTAACTGCCAATTATTTTGCGAATGCTGTGTTGATCAACGATGGCAAATGCATTCTATCCAGGCATTGCCGTGGAAGTACAGTTAACTCCATACAGGGATGCCACCATTGTGAACGCGAATAATGATGACCAGCCCGATATTTTATTGGTAGGAAATTATTAAGGGATAATAATATACAGATGGGCAGGTACGATGCTGGATTTCGGGACCCTCCTTGTGAATAAAGGATATGGGAATTTTAGCTGCGAAAACATAAATCAACTAGTAGTAAAAGGACAGGTAAGGCATATACGAAAGGTCATGCTGAAAAATAAGGAAGCCTATATATTAGCAAGAAATAACATAGCGTTATGGTGATCCGAATAAATTCTAAAACTGGCTCAATCATAATAGTGGTCATGGTCCAGATAACAGGTCGTGTTGAACCTACTTCAAAAGAGGTCACTAAAACCTTTGCCGGTTTGTTGGCACTTCATTGTATTGAAATGAGAATTCATCTTTTAATATTGAGTTATTGCCCGTGTATATAATTTCAATGATATTATTTTTCGAAGTATAGTTCTCAAAAGCAAGTTTGGGGCTGTTGTTTCTTGAAGTATAGGTGGTTGTTGATATGCTGTCGGCATAGATATCGACACCGTTTCTTCAACGCAGGTCAAAATTTATCCCTTTGATCTCAGAAGGAATATTGGTCCCGTTTTTTTACATTCTGTGCATTGTCCTTTAAAATTACGACACCTTTTGATTAGCCCCCTTCAAATTACAGGTTACATACTTGGATAAAAGATCGTGGTCTTCCATTTTGTAGTATCAGTTTCACGCCTGTCCGTTACCAGGATCTCAAACGGAATAGCCGGGGCCGACAGAAACCTATCACTCATGTAATTCTCTTCAATCGCAATATGCGCACTTTTTATTGCAGAAGGCCGCCCGTCACTTCTGCTTTTAGAAACCGGTCCTTCATAGGTACCATTCTGCTGATGAAGATAGTTTCCTTCATTTTTTGTGAGCTTATCCAGCACAGATGGCGATCATGGTCTCAAAATGACCGCTGTCTGTCTGCACATGACGTTCAGCATGGGAAATCTCTTTCTTCAGCACCTTGCCGTTTGATTTTTTCTTTTAATCTAAGTCAGCCCAGCGCTGGTAAGTAGTTTCCGGTTGTTGGGTAGGCGCTTGTTGAAAACCTCTTGTGGCTGCTAGAATTGTGTCGGTGAAAGTTGTCCGCCTCGATGTGGAAACCATAGACATTTTCAGTCTTACCGGCCGAAATCTCAAAAGGCTGCCCAATATGTGTCCTGCAGCATCATTTTTTAAACGGCTTGCTTTTGAATACTGAGTGATCCGTTTGAAACAGGATTGGCGCCTGCATCTAAAGAAGTCCTCCATTCGACGCCGGCGGAATCCTTTCCAAAAGGAATCACCACAATTCTGCCGGTCTCATTTCTTCCTTATCCGTCGCCGACCTGTATCTCCAGCGCCGTCGGTGAACCGATTTGTCACCCTGTAACTCTATAACCCCTATAGAAAAAGGAGTCGCCGGATCCTGCCCTTTGATCCGCCGCCATTGTCGCCACTTGCCAGGATCATTCAATGACACGACAACATTTTTCGGAATACAGAAAAACAAAGGAGGCACTGGCGACATTGATCGTAGCCGGAATAAAAGGAAGATATAGAACAGCTGCCAGGCAAAGAATGTAGCAGGAGGTTAAAAACGACGAAGCAAAATTTTCTTCATAATGTACAACCTTACAAGAGCGGAAATTAGATATTTTCAGCAACACTCAATTCTTGACCATTTTAATTGTAACATTTATTATTTTAGGGTGTCGAATTACTGTAAATTAGCCGTTCCTAAAATTGCCGCATAGAAAAAAGACGATCCTCATCTTCCTGGTCTCGTTTATATTCTTTCAAGAATATCTTCTCCCAAACTGTTGACCCCTGGAAAATAAAGGCTGATAAGATCGATCCATCCAATTATTATGGAGTTACCGTGGCCAATGGAATGATCGGTATCGTTTCATCACCTGAACCATTTAAAGTAAAAGATGTGGTACTTGCCGGAGCTTATGATCTGTATGGAAGAGGAAGAGTAAGCAATTTCCTGCGCAGTTTTAACTTGCTGAACATGTACCTGGAAATGGATGGAAAACGAATTGATGCAAGATCGGCTTTCCAATTTGCAGACAGGAGCTGGATATGAAGCATGCCATTTTACTACCCCATTTGATTATGGCGATAAGGCCACTGTTACTTATACCTATTATTCATTGCGCCATTTGCCTTATACCGTTTTGATGGACGTAATCAGATTACTGCAAAAAGATATTGACTATGACCGGCGCAAGTGTAATGGAAGCACCCGATGCATTGAAAGATGTACAGAATTATTATAATGAAATTGACCGGCCGCATGTTGTGATCAGTCTGCTTACCTCTTCGGCAAAAGTCCAACAGGTAAATTACTGATGTGTGCTATCCAATACATTTTTATTTAGTGAACCGCATGGACAGCGAGCCAAGAGTGATACATGAAATGTGGGATAATAATATGCACCTGATGAAATTCAGCAGAAAAATGAAAGCAGGTGAAACGTATCGTTTCTCCATTGCCGGCTCTTCCATTACTTCTGCTCATCATGATGATCCATTGAATGAAGCAGAACGATCGACCATCTTTGCAAAATTGGAAGGAAGAGAACGGCTGATAAATTTTCATAACAAAAGCATGGGATGAATTATGGAAGAGTGATATCATGATTGAAGGTGATGCCACAAGCACAGCAGGATGTTCACAGCATGTTGTATCATCTTTATTCTTTTACAAGAGAAGGAACCGCTTTATCTCCTTCACCAATGGGCTTAAGCGGTTTGGGCTATAATGGCCATGTGTTCTGGGATACAGAACTGTGGATGTTTCCTGCTATATTGGTGCTTGCATCCTGAAATTGCAAAGAGCATGATTGAGTATCGTTATCAACGACTTGAAGCTGCAAAACGAAATGCATTTAGCAAAGGGATATAAAGGAGCGATGTATCCATGGGAAAGTGCAGAAACCGGTGTTGAAGAAACGCCGGTATGGGCATTAGAGCGGACCATTTGAACATCATATCACAGCCTGCGTAGGTATTGCTGCATGGAATTATTATTGTGTTACACAGGATAAAAACTGGCTGAGAGAAAGAGGCTGGCCCATCTTATCAGCCACGGCAGATTTCTGGGCAAGTCGCGTGTTGAACGAAATGGTCCGGGTCAATATGATATCAAAAATGTGGTGGCAGCAGATGAATGGGCCGAGAATGTAGATAATAATGCTTTCACCAATGCGGCTGCAAAATCAAATCTGCAATATGCAACAGAAGCTGCAAAGATCTTTAGGGCATCAGTTCCTGATCCTGACTGGATGAATGTAGCAAATAATATTCCCATTTTAAAACTGGAAAATGGCGTTACCAGAGAACATGCTGCCTATAATGGTGAAGGAATAAAACAGGCTGATGTAAACTCTGTTAGCTTATCCCTTGAAACAAATTACAGATGCTGAACCAAATAAGAAAAGATCTTGAATATTATGAAAGCAAGAATCCCTAATGAAGGCACTCCCGGCAATGACGCAGGCTATTTTTACCTTATTGTATGCAAGATTGGGCGATAGAGAAAAAGCTTGTCATTGGTTCTAAAGATGCCTATGTTCCTAATCTAAATCCTCCTTTCCGGGTAATTGCAGAAACAAAGGGTGGAACGAATCCTTACTTTTGCCACCGGGGCCGGCGGTATCCTTCAATCTGTGTTAATGGGTTTTGGCGGATTGGATATAACTCCGAAAGGGCATTAGATACAGGTAAAATCTGTTTTAGCCTCCTCAATGGAAGAGTCTTACTATAAAAGGCGTAGGCGTTGAGAAGAAGACTATGTGACAAAACAGAGTCCATCTGCCGTTCTGACGTAATAAAGCAGCGGAATGAGGCCCCGGGGTGTCCCAAGATTAGTGTAAAGGGCCGTTTTAATTTCTCAGGACAAACTTGTTTTTTCATGGAATTCCTATAAATTCGCCCTCTACTATTCGTGAGAAAGATTGCTGCTATATTACTTCATTTGTCTTCTCGTATTCAACTGGTACGGTTACCGTTTTGTTACCGGTTATTTCCAAAAAAGGCCGATTCACAACTGGAAGCTAAAATTGATGTGAACGATTATGATGAATCCCAATTAATAGAGATCAGGGTTGCACTTGATATGCCGTATCAAAATAGCTCCTCCGGAATTTGAAAGACATTATGGTGAAATTGAACTCAATGGCAAAATTTATGCTTACGTAAAGCGGAAAGTTGAAGATGGTTACCTGGTTCTTAAATGCATCCCCAACACAGTAAAACAGAATATTAAGAACGCCGACAATATTTTGTTTACAGCAAACAACGGGCTTGACCAGTGAACATAACGGCAAGAATAATTCACCCTTAGGCAATATTTTCAAAAGCATTTTCAGCGACTACGACGACTATTCACAGAATTATAATCTCAAAACTGTAGCAGATAATAATCAAAAACCCCTTCATACGGGAACTCCATTCTTAACAGTGTCTGTTTACCTGTTTCTGAGCAACCTCCCGAAGTTGTTTCTTCTCTTATCATAAGGTCACTTCTTACCATTTCTGTGTAGAAGCATTTCTTGTTTAAAATTATTTAGGTATAAATGAAAAATATTTTTGGTTAGCCAGTGTTGGCTTTTTATTGATCTCTTGTAAGCAACAGTCTCCCATGACTACAGCAAAGTATTCAGTGATCCCGTTTTATACTGCAAAACAGTAAAAAACTGAATGACGTTGTGCTTGAAAACAATTTTCCTCCGATGATCGCCAGTCGTAACTATGCTTATGCAAACATTGCGGCGTATGAATGCATAGTTGCCGGCGATAATAATTATATCAGCCTGGCAGGCCAGGTAAAACAATTGCCTGTAATGCCAAAACCCGAAGCAGGAAAGGAAATTGATTTTCATCTTGCCAGCTTTGCTGGCTTTACAAAAGTGGGGAATGCGGTCACTTTTTCCTGAAGGAAGTATGATGGGTTATTATGATGATTTGAAAAGAATGGCAGATAGTACTGGCATGCCTGAATCGGAATTAAACAACACTATTGCTTTTTCAGATACGATCGCAGCAACCGTCTTAAAATGGAGTAAAAAGATAATTATGCTCAAACAAGAAGTGCTGAAAAATACACTGTGACGACGGAAGAAGGAAGATGGATACCTACACCTCCGATGTATGCACAGGCAGTAGAACCCCACTGGAAAGAAATAAGGTGCCTGGTAATGGATTCTTGTTCCCAGTTCATTCCGTCACGCCCTCCGAAATTTGATATCAAAGACAAGAACAGTGCTTACTACAAGGCAATGATGGAAGTGAAAATATCAGATTGATAGTTTGACTACTGAACAAAAATTCATCGCGGACTTCTGGGACGACAATCCATTCAAATTGAATGTGAGTGGTCACGTAATGTTTGCTACGAAAAAGTTTTCACCCGCAGGTCATTGGATGAATATTGTAGGGATCGCTGCAGAAAAGGCAAAGGCTGATTTTTCTACAACCGTAGCTGCGTATGCAGAAACAAGTATTGCTTTGTTTGATGCTTTTATCTCCTGCTGGGATGAAAAATATCGTAGCAATGAAATCAGACCTGAGACCACGATCAATCGATATGTGGACCAGGAATGGCGTCCTTATATTCAAACTCCGCCTTTTCCTTCTTACACCAGTCGGTCATGCAACGATATCTCGCGGCCGCAGCGGAAGTGATGACAAATTGGTTTGGTGATCATTTAACCTTTACTGATACTTCATCTCTCGAATTCGGAATTCAAAGCCGTCCTATTGTATCATTCCGCCAGGCTGCTAAAGAAGCAGCTTTGTCAAGACTCATACGGTGGAATACATTACCGGCACGACAACGATGAGGGGAACAAATGCGGGACCATGTTGGGAGACATGATCGTTCAAAAATTAAAATTTAAAAGATCCTGATATCACCTGCCTGCCGGCAGGCGAGGTCAGGAAACAAAAACAACTGTTATGAAACGAATTACCATAATTATAATACTGCTTTTTATTGTTGGGATTTATGAAGAAATATCTGCGCAGGGTTGCGTAGCCATTAAAGGCACAGCGGGCGTTTGCAGCCGCCCCGGTGAAGCTACAGGCTGGGAATTAAATTTGAATAGCCGCTATTTTAAATCTTACAAACATTTTGTTGGCACCATTGAACAAAAGCAAAGAGAAGAAGAAGGGACCAATGTGATCAATCACTCTGCGGAACTGGATGTAACTGCTACCCGGTATCTTAATTTAAGATGGTCACTTGCGGTTACTATTACCGATCATGGATTTTGCGCGATCATCATTGTATGAACATGATGGTGCAACAAGGCATAGCACACATTCATTTGGCATTGGGGATGCAAGATTTTCCGCATACTGGTGGGCGTTTGATCCCAAAACTTCGCACAAAGGGGAATTTGCAGATCGGTGCAGGAATAAAATTGCCGACAGGTAACTACTAACTATCTCGATTATTTTTATAAAACACCAGATTCAAGCCGTTCTTGGCCCCGTTGATCAATCCATACAGCCGGGCGATGGCGGCACAGGTGTAACATTTGAACTGAATGGCTTTTTCAATTTCACTCATAGGTTGGGTGTATATGGAAATTTCTTCTATCTCTCAAATCCCCGTGAGGTGAATGGTACTTCTACAACAAGAGGTGGAACTCCGTCTGCAACTGCGAAAAATATAATACAGATGTAATGAGTGTCCCTGATCTTTATATGATGCGCGGCGGTATTGCCTACATGGTCAACCAGTTTACGTTTTCCGGTGGTGTTCGAATGGAAGGACTTCCTTCAACGGACCTGATCGGTGGAAGCCGTGGTTTCAGGAGGCCAGGATACATTATTTCTGCTGAACCATCTATCACATACGTTGCAAAAAAGATAAGCTTTAATCTTGGGGTTCCTATTGCACATAGCAAGAAACCGCACACAAAGCAATTCAGACAAACGCAGAAGCGCTGATACCGGCACTCACGTGCAGGGTGATGCGGCTTTTGCCGATTACCTGGTCAGCGCCGGGGTCACTTTCCGTCTTTAATTGAAGAATGCTTTTCTTCTGATTTCAGGTTCTAGTTAACAAGCCTGGTAACATGCTATATCGTGATGATGATAACAATGCTTTTACCGTAAACTTTTTGAAATGAAAAAATTCGTCAATAACATGCTGGCTGCGCCGAATAAAACTGGTTTAAAAGTTTGAAATTTTTACAAGCATAGCGTTAAAACCCTCTCCCCGTTTCTACGGCGAGAGGAATTCTGGTTTCCTGCCTGACCGACAACCTTATCTCGCAATATAAATGGTAACAATTTTACGAACGAAAAAATGAAATTTTTATAGTGATTCTCATACAAGCATAAAGGGCTAAAAATCCTCCTTCGTTTCTACGGAGGAGGAGCTTTTTAGCTTTTATTAAAGCCATCAATTAAAAACATGAAAAAACTTTTTTGGTTAGGCTTCTCGGTTTATTTCTTTGAAGTAGCAAATGTCTATTTCATCATGCCCATGCCGTGGCAGCCAACAGATGAACAGTATTGATCTTGCCTATTTTCTATATCGCTGGCGCTGGGCTTTCAGGATCATATTCTCGCTCATGCTCATCGTTGGGCTTTTCAGATCTCAATAAAGAGGAAATGGTTATTGCTAATACCGATCGCTATATTATTAGCTGGTGGTGTATATGCGTGACTTTCAAAATGGCTGCCGACCACATGTTCTATCAACCCACCAAGGTATTGATGGTGAATGCAGCAGAAAATAAGGTGGATTCAGGACGATTGGTAATTGGTGTAAAGATCAATGATGAAGCAAAAGCATATCCAATTCGTTTTTAGGGTATCATCACCGAGGTACAGGATACATTGGGAGGGGAACCAATTATGGTCACCTATTGTACAGTTTGCCGAACAGGCCGCGTGTTTGAACCAATGGTAAATGGCAAGTATGAAAATTCAGGCTGGTGGGCATGGATCATTTCAATGCAATGTTCGAGGACGTAACTACAAAAGCTGGTGGCGACAGGTAACCGTGGGAGGCCATTGCCGGAAAATTGAAAGGGCACCATTTGCCTGAAGTATCTCAGCACTCAAACATCACTGGCTAAATGGCAGCAACTAAACTCCTGGTTCATTGATCATGCAGGCCTGACTCAGACATTCATAAAATCTTATGATACGACAGGGAATTATGAATCAGGTAAGAGTAAGAAAGTTTAACAGGAACAGACAGTCTTTCGTGGAAAGATAAATCATGGGTGATCGGTGTAAAAGCCGGGGCAAATAAAAAAGTATATGACTGGAATAAATTAAAATCGGAAAGGATCATCCAGGACAAAATTGAAGGCACTCCTGTTCTCATCGTCTTAGCAGGTGATAGATAAAAGCTTTTTGCTTTTGAAAGACCCAACGAAAATTCAGCATTTAGTTTGAGTGATGATGTCCTGCATTACGAAAATCATCATTTCAGGATTGATGGAAAAGGAATTGATACAAGTTTTTCGCTAAAACCTTTACAGGCTTCGCAGGAGTTCTGGCACAGCTGGCGAACATTTTATCCTGACACAAAAAAAGACAATTAATACAATGCCATATATGCCCATTGGAAGAACATCTTCCCGGCATAACCGGTTTGCTGGAATACAGAAAGCGACAGCGCTGCGCCAATACGGGAGTTGACACAATTTCTTTTGCGTGGCCCTTCCACATTAACCGAAGGGGGAAAGAGAATTGATTGCTACCATAGTATCTCATCGTAATCAATGTAAATTTTGTGTAACAGCGCATACTGCGGCGGCCGATTTATTGTTGGGTGAAAAAATACTACTACAAAAGATCAAAGAGAATGTTTTCACGGCGCCGCTGAGGTGATAAGATGAAGGCTTTATTAATCAGTTGCTGCGCAGGTACAGGAAAGCGGCAGGAGCGTAACAGAAACATCCATTCAAAACGCGAAAGACGCGGGGGCCACAGATATTGAAATTCATGATACCGTTCTGATTGCGGCTTTGTTTTGTTTATATAACAGGTATGTAGATGGATTAGCCACAGCATTACCGGAGAAGCCGGAATATTTTGATACGTTGGCAGAAAGACTTAGTACATCATGGGTCACACACGTTTACCCCAGGGCTATGATCATTTAAAAACGAAGACATGAAAGGATCAGAAAAATAAAAAGTTATCACTGGATGTTATCTTGCCATCTGTTTTCTAGGAACTGCTTTCCGGGGGTAATATCCACTCTCATGTCCGTGTACTTACCTGTCGCTGTCAAAGATCTGTTGGGTGATAAAGATGCTGATGAATTGAATAACATCAGCGCATATATCAATGCAGTTTTCATTTTCGGCGGCGCATTTGGCGGATTCATATCCGGAATTATCAGTGATAACAGCAGGCAGAAAAACTGCAGTTATTTTTTCAATTGCCTGTTACGGTTTGTTTACGATTCTTACAGGTTATATGCCTACATGGTGGGCTGTTGTGATCTGCACGTTTTTAAGTGGCTTTGGATTGGGCGCTATACTGGTTACGGCTCCTACCATCATGTTAGAAGAATGGCCACAAAAAACAAGAGCTATTTTTATTGGCATTTTATCTATCGGTATACCCGTTGGTATTTTTCTGCAGGGTGCTATCAATTATTTTTGTTTCGTCCTGGCGAGAAGGTTTTTTGGTTGGTATTATTCCTGTCACCATTGCACTCTTCTCAGTTTTTTTATTGAAAGAGTCTGAGAAATGGAAATATGACCGTAAAAAGCATGTTCAACAGAAGACAAAAAGACGCAAACATTTTTGCGGAAGATCATCGGAAAAATCTGATAAAAGGTTCCATCATTTTGGAACGATGCTTATTGGATTGTGGGCTATTTTTCGTGGCTACCTACATGGATACAAAGCTTAATTGCAACAGGCGATGCTCAAAGGAACGTGGATTGAGGTATGATGATGCTGGGCATGGGTGGACTGACAGGTGGATTTTTATCAGGCTGGGTGGTTAATGCTATTGGCCCGCGGCGGTCAATGCTGTTATGCTTTTCAGCATGTGCCGCCTTGTCATTTCTGTTATTTAAGACCAACTCAACTTTTCGTCAGCTATTTATGTTGAAATCGCTGTCCTGTCTTTATTCTTTGGGATCAGCCAGGGAGTATTGGTCAGTTTATATACCCGGTTTTATTTCCCGGTCGTAATACGAGGAACAGCGACGGGTTTTTGTTTCAATACCGGCAGACTGGTTACTGCAACAGCGGTATTATTTTGTAGGAATGCTTGTAACCGCATTGGGTGGATATGGCAACTCCTTTTTATTTTTCATTGGTGTTTGTGATCGGCGCTTTGCTACAACGCTTTTATCTAAAAATGACCAGCAAAAAGGCGGAGAGAAAATAAAAGACACCAGGTATTCGAACAGGGAATTTAATGGAAACTTTCTCTAAAAATATTAAAGCAAAATAAATGGCATATATAAAAGTACCAGAGGGAGTGCCTGGGATAAGAAGCCTGGTGATGTTCAGACCTGAAACAGGGAAACATCTTTATGACCTGGCGCAAATATTATTGCGTGGCGAGTCACCATTGTCAGAAGCCGAGCGGGAGCTGATAGCGGCCTATGTTTCTGCATACAGAAATAATTGCGCATTCTGCTGGAATAGTCATGCAGCAGCGGCACGTTGTTTATACGGCGATGAAAAAATATTGTTGATGAAGTATTGAAAAACATGCAACGATCAAATGTCAGCGACAAGATGAAGGCCCTGCTCAATATCGCTGCCAGGGTACAGGTATTGGGTAAAGAAGTGAAACCGGAAGATATCCAGGCTGCCAGGGAACTTGGCGCAAATGACCGCGAGATACACGATACAGTTTTGATCGCCGCTACATTCAGTATGTTCAATCGCTATGTTGATGGACTGGCAAGCTTTACCCCAACTGATCCTGCAACTTATGAAGAAATGGGAAAGCGGATGTCAGAGAAAGGATATGTATTGCCGGCAAACAACATTAAAGGAGTGGTTAAAAACGGCTATGAATTAATAACCATAAAAAAATTTTTTATGAAAATCAAAACAGAACCAATAGGAAGCATTCCACGGCCGCTTGAATTAATTGAAGGAATGAAAGCATATGCTGCCGGTCAGCTTAATGATCACTGAACTTGATAAATTATTTGAAGCCGCGTTAACTGATACCATTAAACGGTTCGAGGCTACAGGTTCTCCTGTCATTACTGATGGTGAGCAAACCAAACCAAGCTTTGCTACTTATCCAATATGGGGTATGAGGCAACTTGATCCTCACGGAGTGGTGATTCCGTTCGCAGATGGTCATACACGCCAATTGCCTGTGATCACCGGGGGACCATTTCGTTATCAAACGTATGCACATACCTATCTTGAAAAAGCAAAACAGATGACCAATTCTGCCGGTTAAGCAGGCAGTGTATTTCAATATCTGCCCTGAGTTTATTGTATCCGCAAACAAGTATGGATGAATATAGTCGCGAAGAATTCATTCATGATCTGTTAAATGAAGCAGAATCCGATATAAGAAGGTGCCTGATCAAGGGCGCATATAATGTACAAATAGATTTTACTGAAGCACGATTATCTTTGAAATTGGATCCGTCGGGAGGTTTGCTGAAATCCTTTGTAGATCTGAATAATCAGGTGTTGGAGCGCTTTACGGAAGAGGAGCAAAAAGATCGGCGTGCATTCATGTCCGGGTGGCGATCGTGACTCAACACATAGTGCTGATATTTCCTATACTGATCTATTGCCAGTTTTGTTTCAATTAAAAGCGGGCAATTTTTACCTGGAATATGCAGGTGAAAAAGATAAACATGCTGTATTAGCATCTATAAAAGAAAACCTTGCGTCCAACTCAAACTGTTTTTTTGGGTGTTACCAATGTGCTTGATCCAAGAGTGGAAACACCGGAAGAAATAAGAGATACAATTCTGGAAGCTGCCGAAATGATTCCTTCTGAACAACTCGGCACTACTGATGATTGTGGTTTCTCTCCTTTTGCCGATGACACTTCAACTGCAAGAGATATTGCATTTGAAAAAATAACTGCACGGATAAAAGGTACTCAAATGGCTGAAGCAACGATGAATAAAAAACGATAAACCTAAGCATTTAAACCATGCCTCATATAGATTTTAAAAACGACTTGCCGGGCATAAGAAGCGCTTAGCTGATAGTCCGCAAACAGCAGAGCCTCTGGGAGCACTTGCCGAAATATTATTGAGAAGTGATGAAGGGACTAACCCGCGCCGAAAGAGAATTGATCGCTACTTATGTTTCTTATCTGAACGATTGTTTTTATTGTCACCATTCACATGGAGAAATAGCCTGTATTTATTTAGATGGTGACAGGGAACTTGTGAGCAGGTAAGAAAAATTTTAGCAAAGCAGCGATTTCTGAGAAATTAAAGTCTTTGCTAGCTATTGCCGCCAAAGTTCAGCAGGGCGGAAAATTTGTTACTGAAGAAGATATTGAAAAAGCAAAACAAAATGGGGCAACTGATATCGACATACACGATACGAGTTTTGATCGCGGCTGCATTTTGTATGTTCAACAGGTATGTAGATGGCCTAAACACTACTGCACCAACAGATATGGCATCTTATCCACTACGCGCAAGACAAATAGCGGAAAATGGATATGGCAGCCATATCTATACACAAAAACAACCAGCATAAAAAAGTCTGCATGAATGAGATCGTGAATAGAATTCAATGATCATGTAAACATCAACAATAATTATAACCAAAACAGAAGTTCCATGAGAAAATCAAAGAAACCCATAGTGGGGCTGTTGTGTATCTTTCTTTGCCCTGCTATCTACTGGCTCAACAAAAAGCCATTAGTGGTAGAGTAACCGATGCAAAAGGTGTTCCGATGCCTGGTGCAAGCGTGGTGATCAGGCAAACGAATACGGGAACTGTTACAGATGCAGAAGGAAAATTTAAATTATCTGCCCCCGCTAGTTCAACCATTATTATCACTGCCTCAGGTTTTAAATCGCAATCTTTTTCGGCACAGTCATTCCAGAATGATGCAGAAATAAAACTGGAGGAGGATTTCGCAAAACTCGATGAAGTAGTAGTGACAGGTCTTGCCACAACCGTTAAGAGAAGAAATCTTGCCAACGCTGTGACCACAGTTTCTCAATAAGGAATTAAATGGAGTAGCACCGGCTCAAACTTTCGACGCGGCATTGAGCGGAAAGTGCCGGGCGCTTACATTAATGCGAACAGCGGCGCACCGGGTGGAGGAATATCGGTTAAACTGCGCGGTGTCACTTCTGTTTTTGGAAACACACAGCCATTATTTGTTGTGGATGGAGTATACATGGACAATTCAACTGTATCCGCAGGATTAAATGCAGTTACAGCAGCAGCAGCCGGAGGTAATGCTTCTAACCAGGATAATCCATCAAGCCGTATTGCCGATCTGCGAGCCGAGGACATTGAGAATATTGAAATTTTAAAAGGCGCATCTGCTGCCGCTATTTATGGTTCAAGAGCTGCAGCCGGTGTGGTCATTATTACTACAAAAGAGAGGAAGAGCGGGAAAAACAAAGGTCAGTTTCACCCAGGATCTCGGCTTCGTTAAAGTGAGGAAGCTTACTGGGCGTGCGTCAATTCACCCCTGAAACAGCCGCCAGCTTATCAAGTGATCCTGCTACCAGTGCGTCATTAAAAGCAACAGTTCCTTGATGCCCAGGCTGCCGGGAAAATCTACGATTACGAAAAAGAGGTGTATGACAACACAGGTCTTATGCGTAACAGCGTTTTGAGTATGACAGGGGAAATGAAAAAACAAGTTTTTATTTTTCCGCGGCGCAAAAACAGGAAGATGGTATTGTAAAGGGCACAGGTTATCGTAATACGAGCTTTGCGATTGAACCTGGATAACCGCATAACTGATAATATAAAGCTCGGGATCAGCACTTCCTATGTGAATTCTTCTTCTGACAGGGGATTGACAGGAAACGATAATGACGGGTGTCACCTACAGTATCTCGCTTTCTTCAACTCCCAACTTTGCTGGAACTGCATCCAAATAGTCTTGGGATCTACCCGGCTAATCATTTTTCAGCATCCAATGTGCTGCAAACAATTGCCCTGATGACGAACAATGAAAATGTGAACCGTTTGCCACCGGTTTAATCTGGACGCTCTCTTTAACGAAAAGTGCGAGGTCTTCCACAAAGTTTATTGGAAGGGGCGGTTTTGATTTTTATAATCTCGTATACTACTGCATTGTTCCCAAGAGAGCTGCAATTCCAAAATGTAAATCAATGGTACCTCGATCCAGGGGTCTACCAAAAATTTAAATACTAAATTATATCCTATCATTGGTAAACGTATTTGATGTTTCAGAAAAGGTTGGATTGACTACATCTGCAGGGATAACCCAGGAAACCGGAGATTTCAATAACATTCTGGATGTCGCCACTCAAATGGCGCCGGGTCAGTCAAACGTTGACCAGGGTGGTGCTTTAACTGCACAACAATTCAGAAACAAATTTCAGAACCAGGGAATATTTATACAGGAAGAAGCTAAGTATCAATGACGCCATTAATCTAACCGCCGGCGTCCGTTTTGATCAGCTCAACCAATAATGGTGATCCTGATAAATTTTATACTTATCCGAAAGGAGGCGTATCGATTAACCTGACAAAATTGGGATTGCTTCAAAATACTTTTGATAATTTAAAATTTCGTGCAGCTTATGGTCAAGTCTGCCAACTTTCCTGCCTTCGAAGTAAGATTCACAACACTCGCAGCCTTCCAACATAAGCGGTTTACAGGGTTCGATAGTAAATATCCAGGGCGGTGATCCCAATATAAAACCAGAAAGACAAACAGAATTTGAAACGGGTCTTGACTTCAGCATTCTCAATAGCAGGCTGAATTTCGAGGTCACTTTTTACAATAAAAGATCTTTGACTTTCTTTTGTTAGCCACTGTTCCACCTTCATCAGGGTTTTCAACAAAATTTGTCAATGCGGGCGATTTGCGTAACCAGGGATTGAAGCCGGATTAAATGCCCAGGTGATTACTTCCAGGAATGTCAAATGGAACTCAACCCTTAATTTCTGGATGAACCGTTCGAATGTTACAAGACTTATTATACCTCCGGTTATACTCGGATCATTTGGAACAAGCCTGGGAACATTCTACATAGAGCAGGGAAAATCAGCTACACAGATTGTGGGCACAGATGCACCCTACGCATCCAACAGGAGACTTGATCGTTTTAGGCAACCAGGAACCAAAATTTCAAATGAATAGTTTCAATGAACTTATATTATTTAATAAGATCAGTCTTCGTTTCCTGGTTCATTGGAAATACAAGGGAGATAATATCATCAACCTGACGAATCTTCTCAATGATTTTGGAAGCACACAGTGCAGATTATGATGCTGATGCCGATGGGAACGGGGTACCTGATGGACCACAAAAGGATCGGTCAATTTGTTAACGGCAGTGCAAGAGGGTTTGTTGAGAATGCAGGCTACCTGCGTTTCAGGGAGATCGGGTTGTATTATACATTTAACAAAATTCCAGGTAATGTTAGTAAGGGATATTCGTGCGGGCATTTCATTTAATAACTATATCACCATCACAAAGTATAGCGGTTATGATCCGGAAGTTTCCAATTTCGGAACAGGTTTTCAACCGGGGTTGATGTGAATCCATTTCCGGCATCGAAACGTGCCATGTTCAGCCTGACAATTAATTTCTAAAATCAAATTTAATACGATTATGAAACGATCAATAAATATATATATACTCTGGCATGGTGGTTGCTGCTGCATCCTATTGCCCTCCTGTAAAAGAATATGGCAACCTGAACAGCCCAACCGTTGAGAATATTTTGAAAAACGCGTCAAAGGATCAATTGAATGGACTTGTGGCCGGAGCACTTCTCAGGCATGCGGATCAACGACGGGATCTATCTTGATGCAGTGGGAGTGATAGGCCGCGAAATTTATCGCTTCTCCAATGCTGATCCAGGATATGTCACGGAGTTGCTTGGCTCAGCAAATACGACGCTCAACAATACAGGTTTTTACATTGCCAACCCATGGGCCTCACGTTACCGCGTGGTCAAGAATTGCAATGTACTTATTGGCGCAGCTGTGAACTCGACGCAGCTTACCGACGAAGAAAGAAAGGTTATGCACGGTTTTGCAAAAACATTAAAGCCTTTGAACTTTTATTGAATCTCAATCTCACCTATTCAGCTAATGGCATCAGGGTAGATGTTGACGATCCAAACAATCTTGGCCCGATCTTAAGTTATGATGAATCGATCACAGCTATCGCGTCGTTACTGGATGAAGCAAAAACGGATTTGAGTGGCGCAACAGTTGCCTTCTCCTCTTACAGATGGTTTTGCGGTTTTGATGATGCTGCGGGACTAACAAAATTCAACCGGGCATTGGCGGCAAGAGTTGATGTTTATCGCAAACAATGGGCAACTGCGTTAACTGATCTGGATGAATCCTTCTTTGACCTGAATGGTGATTTTAATGAAGGCGTCGAGCGAAGTCTTCAGTACCGAGTGATCAGCTGAATCCGGCTTATTTCGAACAAAACAGTAGTGGTGAAGTCCGCCTTGCACATCCCTCTTTTGTTACTGATATGGCTGCAAACTGATGACAGGATCGGCAAAAGCCACTTTGCGCACTTCGCCGCTGCATCCAATTCAGGATTAAGCGAAAGCGATAGAGATGTCTGGGTATACCGATCCAGCGTTGCTCCTATACCCATTATCCGCAATGAAGAATTGATCCTTATTTATGCGGAAGCAAAATTCAGACAAACTCATTGTCTGACGCCGTTGACTGCACTTGAACGTGATCAGGGCAGGGCATAATCTTTCCCACTTACAGTGGTGCTAGTAACGCCAGGATGCATTGATCAATGAAATAGCTTACGCAAAGAAGATATTCTTTTGTTTTATGAAGGTCATCGCTGGATAGATGTTCGCAGGTATGACAAATTGAACACACTGCCTGTTGACAGGACCTAATGATGATGTATGGTCTGCAATGCCTATTCCGCAAACAGAGCAATAATATTTTAACGAGTGATGTGGTGAATGATTTAGAGCCATCCTCACTTTTTCATCCTTAAAATTTGAAATTGACTATGGCACATATTGACCTGAAAAATGAATTGCCGGGTATTCGCGGACCTATGGCATTTTAGTCCTGAAACAGCTAAACCATGTAAATGCGTTGGCAGAAGTATTGCTCCGCGACGATAATAATACCTTGACCCGTGGCGAACGGGAATTGATCGGCGCTTATGTTTCGTCACTCAACGATTGTTTCTTTTGTCAGAATGTTCACGGGGCCATGGCGCAATATTATATGAATTGCGATATGCAGTTTATTGATGAAATAAAAAAAGATTTTTGGTCGGCGCCAATTTCAGAAAAATTAAAATCATTGTTATCCATTGCAGCCAGCGTGCAGAAAGGAGGAAAGAATGTTACTGAAGAACAGATTGAAGAGGCCAAGAGGTCAGGGGAGCCACGGATAAGGAAATACATGATACCGTTTTGATCGCTGCTGCTTTTTGTATGTTCAACCGCTATGTGGATGGTCTTGCCACCTGGGCTCCGCGCAGGACGGGCAATTTTATGTTAATCGGGTTCATCCGATGCGTGCAGCGGAGAGGCTATCTACGACCTGGACTTTTACAAATAGTCAGCAACTACTTTAATTTTTCATGGAGCTTTCATTTATCTTAGAAGCATGAAAAATTTATAACGCTGCTGCTTGCTTTTGTTGTTGTTCTTGCCATCTTCAGCTCAGCAACAGGTACAAACTCCTGCCGAGATTTATGGTGAATTGTTTACTGATGTCCAGATGCGACACGTTTTCCCGGACAGTAAAACCTTTGCTGATTGCACGCCTAAAAGAGATCCCAGGCAAATTGTAAAGGATTATCTCGCTATGAAAAACGATTCCAATATCCGGTTTAAGTTAGACGAGTTCGTCACGGGAAATTTCTGATCTTCCAAAAGCACCACAACTTAATTATATCACCCAGGAAAAAGATGTGGTGATGCACATAAAAAATCTTTGGAACGTTTTGAGAAGAGACGCTGATTCATCTGTAAATGGAAGTTCATTGTTAGCATTACCCAATCCTTATATAGTTCCCGGGGAAGATTTGGAGAGATCTATTATTGGGATTCTTATTTCACCATGCTTGGTTTAAAAGAAAGTGGAAGGAGCAGATATGATCGAAAACATGGTAAAGAATTTTGCATATCTCATCAATACTTATGGTCACATTCCCAACGGGAACCGGAGTTATTATATCAGCAGGTCACAACCTCCATTTTTTTCTCTAATGGTCGAATTGCTTGCATCGATCAAAGGAGATAAGGTCTACCTGACTTATTTGCCGGCAATGGAAAAAGAATATAAGTTTTGGATGGAAGGAGCGGATAAACTAAAGCCCGGAGAAGTACACCGCAGGGTTGTGAAATTAAAAGATGGAACAATTTTAAATCGTTATTGGGATGATGCTGCCACACCAAGACCCGAAGGCTTTAAAGAAGATGTGGCAGTAGCGGAAAAATCGGGAAGAGACAAGGAGGAAATGTATCGTAATCTTCGGGCTGGGGCCGAAAGCGGGATCGATTTCAGCAGTCGGTGGTTTGATGACAAAAAAGATATTATAACGATACAGGTCATTGATTTCGTCCCTGTTGATTTGAATGCATTGATGGTTCACCTCGAACAGATGATCGCAAAAGGAAGGAAATTGAAACACGATGATAACGGCGCGAATCAAATGAAGAATAAAGCGATGACCAGGGAGGCAGCCATCAATAAGTATTGCTGGAACAAGCAATTGAACTATTATACTGATTACAATTTTAAAAAACAGGAACAAAATGATATTGTGACGCCTGCGGGCATGTATCCATTTTGTACCATGAAAAAGGCTTCGGCATTAGATCAAAAATGTGCGCAGGCAACTGTAATGCTGAAAAAGAAATTACTTCAACCGGGTGGCATACAAACGACAGAAAATAATACAGGTCAGCAGTGGGATGCACCAAATGGATGGGCTCCGTTGGAATGGATGACGATCTGGGGACTGGACCGATGCGGACAAAAAGAGCTGGCAAGAGATATTGCACAGAGATGGGTGAAATTGAACTCTGATGTTTTTAAACGCACCGGCAAACTGATGGAAAAGTATAACGTGGTTGATACAAATCTTGAAGCAGGTGGTGGCGAATATGGAGGGCAGGATGGTTTTGGATGGACAAATGGAGTGTTGCTTAAACTTATCAATAAATACCAGATACATCCTAACGATTAATATCAATGATTCTCGAGGACAGTAGCCATTGAAAATTGTTCGTTGAGCGTTGAACATTACCAAAGCATACCTTCACCTGAAATGTTCAATATTCAATATTCAACTCCGCGATAAACTCTCCGGAAAGTAATTTATTTGTCAACATGTTGCCCAACCCGGTGTTGCAAAGTGCAGTGATTGACATCATCGTCCCCGAAGCTGGAAATATGCAGATCGATCTTTTGAATATTAACGGGCAAAAATTTCCAACATATATTCCGGATTTTTATCAAAAGGTGATCATACCATAAATTTTACTAAGAAAAACCTGCCGCCGGGAATGTATATGTTAAAAGTGAATTCAAAAATATCGTCAGGTGCAATAAAAATTGTTGTGAAATAATTACTTTTAAACAAAGCAGTCATCACTATGTCCGAAGCATCCAATATTAAAACCGCCGAGATCGAGAAGATCAGTCATCTCGAGTATTTTAATATCGCGGTTTCTGTCGATTGTGTAATTTTTGGATATGAAAACAAAGAATTGAAGGTTCTCCTGATAAAATCAGACCTGGAAGAGTTCAAAGATTTGTGGTCCCTGCTTGGTGATCTTGTTCGCCCTGACGAAAATATTGAGAGCGCCCCTTACCGCGTACTGAGAGAAAGAACAGGCTTAGATGATGTATATCTTGACCAGGTGTACACATTTGGAGATCTTGGCCGTCATCCGTCCGGGACGGGTCATTACTACGGCTTATTATTCTTTGATCAACATTAAACATCACAAGCTCAAGCTAACTCACAATGAGCTCCACTGGCATAAACTTAATGACATAAAAAAGTTGGCCTTTGATCATAAAAGGATCCTCGATACAAGTCTCGATCGCCTGCGTGAACAAATAATGGATCATCCGATCATTTTCAATTTATTGCCCGAAAAATTTTCGCTCAGAGAGCTGCAGGATCTTTACCAGTCGATCCTGGGAACTAGTCTTGATCGTCGCAACTTCCGGAAAAAGATCGCCCATAAAGATTGGTTATTGGACCTTGATGAAATGGAAAACGATGTTCCGCACCGACCCGGCAAACTTTATAAGGCCAAGACAGAATTATGGAAAAAGCCGTCGGGAAAAAAGGGAAGCAAATCTTCTTCTGTCAAAAACCTCACATGACCAGCTGGTAAAATTTTTTTGCAAAAAACGAAATATATCCTTAAAATTGTGTAAACGATTGCGCAAATGTTGAAGGCAACCATAAGCGACATTGCCAGAGAATTGAACACTACTCCTGCTACTGTTTCACGGGCATTAAGCAATCATCCCCGCATTAGTGCTAAAACAAAAAAATCTGTTCACGAAGCTGCACTTAAATTAAATTATAAACGGAACAAGATCGCCTCTTCATTACGATCAGGAAAAACTCATTTGATAGGAGTGATCATTCCCAGTGCAGAAATTAATTTTTGGATCGGTTGTTCATGGAATAGAAAGTGTAGCGAATTCAAATGGTTATGGAGTTTTACTTTTTCAATCAAATGAAAAGCGGGATTATGAAGAAAAAGGGCTGCAAAATTTTTATCAGCAAGAGTAGATGGTATTCTTGTATCAATGGCGAAAGACACCATTGACTATTCGCATTTCATGGAAATAAAATCACGTCATGTGCCGATCGTTTTTTTGACAGGACGAATGATGATCTCGGCGTGGATTCCGTCGTCATTGATGATTATAAAGGAGCCTTCATGGCTACGGAACACCTGATAGCACAGGGTTATCAGACGAATTGCGCATATTTCAGGGCCCAAGCATTTGAAAAATTTTTACGACCGGTCAAGTGGATATATGGAAGCGCTGCAAGCAAACAAAATAGAAATTGATCATTCTCTTATTTGCAACGGCAATATTTCAATAGAATCCGGACGGGAAGGCACGCGGCATTTATTGTCGCTGGCTGATCCACCTGATGCAATTTTTGCCACGGAAGATTTTACGGCACTGGGTGTGATCAAAGAATTAAAAGAAAAAGGAATAAAGATCCCAAAAGAATTTGGTGTGGTGGGTTTCGCCAACGAATTATTTGGTGAGCATATAACGCCCACCCTTTCGACCGTCGATCAGCAAACCATTGGCATGGGGCAGATCGGCGTTAAACTTACTGTTGGGCATTATAGAAAAGAGGAAATTGATCATCACATAAAGCAGAAAATTGTTTTGGAGCCAGTGCTCATTTGCCGTGATTCATCAAACAGGACGAAATTGAACAAGTAGCCAGGATATTGTGCAAACGATTAACTCATTTAAATGAAAGACCAGGAGAACCATCCGGAACCTTTGAAAAGACCTGTAATCAAAAATTTATTTTGATTTTGAAATAAATTTTTGGTGTTTATGAAAATTAATATTATTGTGTGCTTTACTACACATTGCTTATTTGAAAAATTGATTTATCAAAACGCTTAATGATTGCTTATGTCACGCAGAAGACTGCTTCAATCGATTGTTTTGCCGGCAATGCTGCTTTTCTCGCAGCTGTGTTTCGCGCAAGATCGTGTAATAACTGGTAGAGTAACCGATTCAACCGGCAATGGACTGGCCGGTGTTACGGTAACTGCAAAAGGAGTTCAAACGGCTACCCAAACAGCTAACGATGGAAGCTTCAGGATAACAGTTCCCTCAACTGTTGATGCACTTATTTTTCTTCAGTTGGTTTTACCACTCGGGAGGTTCCCGTTATTTCCGGCAGCCCAATGAATGTTTCCTTATCATGGGGTTACTTCATCGCTCAATGAAATAGTCGTTATTGGGTATGGAACAAGTAGGAAAAAGGATCTTACCGGGGCGGTCACTGCGATCACGGCAAAGGATTTCAACAAAGGAGCCATCACTACACCTGAGCAGCTCATTGCCGGGAAAGTGGCGGGTGTACAAATTACATCCAACGGTGGTGCGCCGGGTTCGGGAAGTACTATTCGTATTCGTGGCGGTGCTTCACTGAATGCAAGTAATGATCCACTTGATCGTGGTTGATGGGGTGCCGTTGGCACCAAACCGAAACCCCGATGGAACTCCTTCGATCGCAGGATCACCGGATCCACTGAGCTTGATTAATCCAAACGACATTGAGTCGATGAATATTTTGAAAGATGCTTCTGCTACCGCGATCTATGGTTCAAGAGCATCAAATGGAGTCATCATCATCACAACTAAAAAAGGTAAAAGCGGTAAGGCTAAATTCAATTTCACTACACAAAATTCAATTTCAACTTTACCCAAGGAAGCCGATGTGCTTTCTCCGGCCGAATTCAGGAATTATGTGAATACCCATGGAACTCCGGCACAGATCGCTATCATGGGAAATGCAAGTACTGACTGGCAAAATGAAATTTATGATAATGCGTTTACAACAGACAACAACTTAAGCGTATCGGGTTCATATAAATTTCTTCCTTACAGGGTTTCATTGGGCTATTTAAACCAGGATGGTATTTTAAAAACAGGCAATCTTCAAAGAACATCTGCCTCAATTACATTAAGTCCACGATTATTAGATGATCATTTGAAGATCGACTTGAATCTCAAAGGCTCTATCAGTCATTCACAGGTATGCAGATGAAGGCGCTATCGGCACCGCGGTCAGGTTTGACCCAACTCAGCCGGTATTTAGCGGAAGCAAAAGATTCGGTGGATACTTTGAATGGTTAGATCCTTCCTCAACAACCGGTCTTCGTAAGTTAGCTCCTTTAAATCCAGTGGGTCAGCTTGAACAAAAAGAGGATAAAAGTGATGTGAAAAGAAGCATTGGCAATATTCAGTTTGATTATAAACTGCATTTTCTTCCGGACCTGCATGTAAATCTTAACCTTGGTTATGATGTATCAAAAGGAGAAGGAACTATTTATATTCCGGATAGCGCAGCGTCAGCTTATCTGCGTTCACCCGATGCAAAACATGGCGGCGTAAATAATCAGTACAAACAAAATAAGTCCAACACACTTCTTGAAACTTATTTGAACTATGTAAAAGATATTAAATCCATTCAACAGTCGTATTGATGCCATAGCAGGTTATTCATACCAGGATTTTTTAACTACTAACGATAACTTTCCCGACTATACTACAGATGGTTTTATCATCTCAAAACCCAGTTTTCCTTTTGATAAACCGGAGAACAGGTTGATCTCTTGTCTACGGAAGACTGAATTATTCGTACATGGGCAAATATCTCTTAACAGGAACGATCAGGAAAGATGGCTCTCGCGTTTTTCAGAAGATAATCAGGTGGGGTGTGTTCCCTTCAGGTGCTTTTGCCTGGAGACTTAAAGGAAGAAGATTTCCTGAGAAACTCAACGACAGTAAGTGATCTAAAACTAAGGTTGGGCTATGGAGAAACCGGGCAACAGGAAGGGATTGGGAATTATGATTACATCCCAAGATATGCATTGGCTAATCAGCAGGCACAATACCAATTTGGGAACAGGTTTTGATTCTTTGTACAGACCTGCCGGATACAATCCCAATTTGAAATGGGAACAAACGGCTACTTATAATATAGGTCTTGATTATGGCTTTTTAACGGTCGCATTTCGGGATCTGTTGACTTTTATGTAAAGAAAACTACAGACTTACTCAGTGTAATTGACCAGCCAGCCGGCACCAATTTCTCCAACAAGATCCTTGCTAACATCGGGAACATGGAAAATCGTGGCGTTGAATTCACCATCAACACGCAGTTAGTAAGGAACAAAGACGTGACCTGGGATCTCGGTTTTAATGTTACTTACAATAAGAATAAGATTACCAAACTTACTTTCACAAACGATCCTACCTTTCCCGGCAACCTTGTTGGTGGTATAGCTGGCGGAGTTGGAAGCACGGCCCAAATACAGTCTGTGGGCTATCCTAAAAATTCATTTTATGTTTATCAGCAGATATATGATAAATCAGGAAAACCAATTGAAAGTTTATTTGAGGACAGAAACCGTGACGGCGTGATCAATGTTAGATGACCTGTATCGTTATAAATCTCCCGATCCCAAAGCCTTCCTTGGAGCGTATTCGAACGTAAACTGGAAAAAATGGAGCGCAGGATTTTCATTGAGAGCTAATATTGGAAACTATATGTACAATAACCGGTTTTCAAATACCGGCGTACAAAGAAATATTATTGACCCATTGGGATTCCTGGCTAATGGATCAAGGAATTTGCTGGAAACAAATTTCACGGGTAATGGAGACCAATATCTTTTGTCCGATTATTATGTGGAAAATGCCTCTTTCCTGAGGATGGATTATATAAACGTGGGCTACAATGCCAGGTAACCTGGTAAGCAGCCACACGAATTTAAGAATTGGAGCCAACGTACAGAACGTATTTACCGTTACTAAGTATAAAGGTTTAGATCCGGAAGTACCGGGAGGCATTGATAATAATTTCTATCCGCAGTCCCAGAACATTTTCTATAAGTCTTAAGTCTTGATTTTTAATAAAACGATTTGCATAAAATACTGCATATGAAAAAAATCATTTTACAAGCCAGCCTTTGTTTTGCTGTGTTTGTTGTTGCAACGATCCAGTCTTGTACTAAAGATCTCAATCTGTCGCCTACCAACGATGTAACTTCCGAAACGGTGTATATGCGAATCTTGCCGGTTACGAATCAGTGCTGGCTAAAGTATATGGAGCTTTCGCTCTTACAGGTAACCAGGGTCCGGCCGGCAATGGAGATGTACAGGGTATTGATGAAGGATTTTCGGATTTCTTCCGCTTGTTTTGGAAAGCGCAGGAATTAAGTACGGACGAAGCTGTAATATCCTGGGGTGATGTGGGTATCCAGGATTTTCACAACATGAACTGGACATCAAACAATAGTTTTCTTACAGGGCTTTACTATCGCTCAATGTATCAGATCACTCTTAGCTAACGAGTTCATCAGGCAATCTGCCGATGATCAATTAAGTAAAGGAGGTATTTCGGGTACTGATGCAGATAAGATTCATGAATTTGCAAGAGAAGCAAGATTCCTGAGGGCATTTCAATATTGGGTGCTGATGGATCTTTTTGGAAATCCTCCATTCGCTACAGAAAATACTGCCATTGGTGGTGCTCCTCCTCCGCAAATAAGCCGCGGCGATCTCTTTAATTATATTGAATCTGAATTAAAGGCAATTGAACCGGACATGCCTGCTCCACATGCTAATGAATATGGTCGTGTTGACGTGGGAGCAGTTTGGGCACTCTTGGCCCGCATGTATTTGAATGCTGAAGTATATACAGGAACAGCCAGCTATGCGGATGCGATCACTTATTCCAAGAAAGTGATTGATGCGGGTTATTCACTGGTCAGTGATTATGGCTGGTTAATGCTTGCAGATAACAATCTCAACACGAGCAGCACGGGTGAATTTATTTTTACGATCAATTATGATGGATTACACACACAGGGATATGGCGGTACTACATTTCTGGTTCATGCTTGCGTAGGAGGATCAATGCCTGCTTCTGCGTTTGGTATTTCAGGTGGCTGGAGTGGAACAAGAACAACAAAGAATCTTCCGGAACTGTTCCCAGGTTATCCTGATTTTGCTACGACCGCCGATAAGAGAGCTCAATTCTATACCAGTGGACAAAACCTTGAGATCAGTAATATCACTGATTTTACAAATGGACTTGGTGTAACAAAATATAGAAATGTCAAAAGAGATGGATCACCCGGATCAAGCCAGGATTTTGCAGATGTCGACATGCCGCTGTTTCGTTTAGCTGAAATGTATTTGATCTATGCAGAAGCAGTAAAACGCGGTGGTGGCGGTGATGAGACTACGGCATTAGGGATATATCAATGCATTGCGAACAAGAGCTTATGGAAATACATCAGGAAATATTGATGCCGGAGAATTGACGCTTGATTTTATTCTTGATGAAAGAGCAAGGGAGTTATATTGGGAAGGTTTCGCCGCACGGATCTGATCCGTTTCAACAAATTTGTTGAAGGTAGTTATTTATGGCCATGGAAAGGTGGAGTGGCTTCTGGTACCGGGGTGTCGTCGATCCGCAAACTTTACCCGATCCCTTCAAGGGATATCAACACAAATACTAACTTAGTTCAAAACACAGGCTATTAATTTTTACAATAATTAATTATGAAACATATATCTCAACTATTGTTTTCATCGGTCTTGCTGCTTGTGATCACAAGTTGCGAAAAGGCTGAAAACAAAATATTTTTTGAAGGAGGAACTCCTCCTCAGCTATCTGCCTCTACTGCAAATGTTGTTCTTGAACCAGGTTCAGAGTCTAACATAGCGCTGGTTTTGAACTGGACAAATCCGGATTATAAGTTTACAACAGGCATCAGTTCCCAGGATGTAACGTATACGCTTGAGATGGATACGCTGGGAGGAAACTTCAGCAGCAGTAATAAGGTTACAAGCAGTGATAGCAAAGGAAACAAGAAAGTATATACAGTAGGGAATTGAACGGGATCCTTGGGAAATTCCATGGTCCTACAACGTGACCTCGGCGCAATTACACATTACAGATCAGAGTGACTTCAAGTTATTAAGTGTTTCCGGGTGGTGGAGCGGCAGCAAAGCTTTACTTCTAATGTTATTTCTTTTACTACAAAACCATTCGCTCCTCCACCAAAAGTAGAGCCACCAACAAATGGAACTTTATGGATCACTGGAGATGCACCTAGTAGGTCCTCCGACCTGGAGTAATCCCGTTCCTCCTCCTTTATGATGTTTCTCTTAAATTTACCAAAGTTTCAACTACACGTCATATGAACTTGTAGTGCCAATGGCAGGCGGTGGCGGTGGATACATACTAATACAGGAACAAAGAGCTGGTGCACACAGTATCACTATGCTGGCAGCGTGGAAGAAGTTGGGATAGTGGTAATTTTGAAAAAGCGAGTGCCGATCCACAGTTTCCCCGGTCCTCCAGACAGCAGGCAGACTACAAGATCACTGTAGATTTCCAATTGGGAAAATATACAGTGGTTAAACAATAATAAAACTAATACACTATTTATGAGATCGATATTGAATTTCGTTGTTTTATTAACCGAGGTGGCATCTTTTCACAGCCTGCGAAAAAGTAGACGATTTGCCCAATTATAATGTAGGTAATCCAGTTACTCTATCAGCATCGGCAACAACTGTTGCTCCTCAGCCTGCGGATTCTGATAAAACAGCTTTAACGCTGACACTGGACATTTCCGCATTACGCTACCGATTCAGCGAATATGAAATATATTGTTGAAATGGATTCTACAGGAAGGAATTTTGCCGGAGAGGTTACAGAATAGTGAACAAAAAAGTTGAACACTTCATTTACCGCAAAGGAATTAAATAATATTCTTTTGGGATATGGTTATGCTTTCAATGTGCCTGTTGACATGGATGTAAGGGTCACTTCTTCTTACATTAATAATAATGATAAGTTTATTTCGAACACCGTCAAAATCAAAATGACCCCAGTACAAAATACCCCCTAAAGTGGCTTTGCCAGCTTCAGGAAGATTATTTATAGTAGGCGATGCGTCTACTTTCGGATGGACAAACGATGCTGCTCCCCCATTTCCACCGGATCGGGAATTTTCAAGAATTGATGAAACAGACATGGGGAGGAATTTTTTATATGACCGGAGGAGGGAGGCTATAAAATTCTGCAAACACAAGGCGATTGGAGTTCCCAGTTTCTACAGGTAAGCGGAGATGCTTTAAATGGAACTTTGTGAACAAGCAAGTGCAGATCCAGCCTTCTCCAGCCCAACACTCAGCCGGCTGGTACAAAATTATTTTCGATTTTCAGTGGAGGAAAATATACAGTTACAGCGCTAAGTGATCCATTGCCAACAGGAGCTGTATATAACCGGTGACGCAACTACCGGAGGTTGGGTAACAACAACCCTCCCGCTATCAAAAATTTACAAGATTGAACTCAAATGAATATATCAAATTACAATGTCTTTTGTTCCGGGCAAGTACTGTAAATTTTTAAGCAGCAGTGGAAACTGGCTACCGCAAGTTTGGAGTGAAGCTCCGATACGGGAGGTGATTTAGGAGCTAATTATGGAGGAGGAATCTGATCCCGCTGCTGATTCCACTCCTGCTGTTGCAGGAAACTATACAATAACGGTCAACTTTTTAACCAATAAATACAGCGTTCAATAAGCAAATTCTGTTAATGGATTTTAAGGCCACTTTAATCAAAGTGGCTTTTTTATTTCAAAATAATTCTTAAACAATCGTTAAGAATGAGGGTTGATTGGAACGGTTGATACATTAGCAGCATTTGATAATTCAGGAAGACATGACCATTGCCTTGAAATGCTTTCAAGATAAGTCAATTCGATTTAAAACTGCCACATGAAAAAAATTACAGTCCTTTTTCCTTGCGCCTACTTTCTTTTTTTCTTTCATTTCATCAGCACAAACTGCATCTGTTCGTAAGAAGATCGATTTTGATGAAGGATGGAAATTTCATTTCGGTCATGCCGCTGATCCTGCAAAAGATTTTAATTATGGTCTCACAACTATATTTTCCAAAACCGGCAATGCTCCGGTACTGCCATTGATCCCAGGTTCAAGGACAGCAGATTGGAGAAGCCTGGACCTTCCGCATGATTGGGCAGTGGAACTTCCATTTGCGAATGTGAAAAATGATGACCTGATGTCACATGGCTATAAAGCCGTCGGTGGATTGTTCCCGGAAACGAGTATTGGCTGGTATCGTAAACATTTTGCTATTGCAAGATCAGATTCAGGGCATCGTTTCCAGGTCCAGTTTGATGGTGTTTTCAGGAATGCAAATTTTTGGCTCAATGGATTTTATTTGGGAAATAATCTAAGTGGTTATATCGGAGCATCGTTCGACGTTACCGATTATATCAATTACGATCGTGAAAATGTTTTAGTGGTCAGAGTGGATGCTTCACAATATGAAGGCTGGTTTTATGAGGGTGCAGGTATTTATCGTCATGTATGGTTGAATCAATATAATAACACTCACATTGTGCAGAATGGTGTTTTTGTTTATACAAATGTTCAAAATAATTCGGCAACCGTTACCATCGAAACTTCAGTTGAGAATCAAAATTTGTCATCATCAACTGTTACAGTCAGTGCGATTGTTACAGATCGTGATGGAAAATTAATTGGTAAAACAACAGAGCAACCACGTTTCACTTAATATAAATGAAACAAAAACGATCAAACAAAAGGTTACAGTAACCAATCCAAAACTATGGTCTCTTGAAAATCCTTATCTCTACCGGGTCACTTCTGTTGATAAAGGTCAATGGCAAAATAATAGATAATGAAACGCAGCGATTTGGGATCAGGACAATTACTGTATCTACAAAGGGATTGTTTGTAAATGGTAAGTATGTAAAGATCCAGGGTATGTGTTGTCACCAGGATCATGCAGGCGTGGGAAGCGCATTGCCCGATTATCTTCAATATTACCGCATCCGGTTATTGAAAGATATGGGAGTAAATTCTTATCGTACCAGCCATAACCCACCTACTCCTGAATTGCTTGACGCCTGTGATAGTTTGGGAATGTTGGTCCTTGATGAAAACCGTTTATTGAACAGCAGTCCTGAATACATCGATCAGTTTGAACGATTGATCAAAAGAGATCGCAGTCGTGCCTGTGTTTTTATGTGGTCGATCGCCAATGAAGAGTTTGGCGTGCAGGCTACACAGCTATGGAAAACGATTGCGCAAACCTTGATACTAAAACAAAAAGAACTCGATCCTACGAGAACGAGTACCTATGCTTCTGATCTTGCGAATGTTTTTAAAGGTATTAATGAAGTGATCCCGGTTCGTGGATTTAACTATCAGGCACTTTGCGTGCAGCCGACTATCATCAGGGATCATCCCGATCAACCTGTTGATGGATACAGAAATGGGAAGCACTGTGACAACAAGAGGGATTTATGAAAAAGATTCTGTTCGCGCATATGTTCCTGACCAGGATATCACCTTTCCATGGTGGGCAAGCACCGCAGAAACATGGTGGAAACTTTGTGCACCCAATGATTGGTGGATGGGTGGCTTTGTCTGGACAGGTTTTGATTATCGCGGCGAGCCTACACCTTACCAATGGCCCAATATCAATTCTCATTTCGGCATCATGGACATGTGCGGGTTTCCTAAAAATATCTATTACTACTACCAATCAGTGGTGGACGAACAAGGATGTATTGCATATTTCGCCGCACTGGAACTGGAGGGCATAAGAAGGAACAGCCGATCGATGTGTTGGGTGAATACAAATGCAGACAACGTTGAATTGTTTTTGAATGGCAAAAGTTTAGGCAAAAAGATATGCCCCGTAACAGTCATTTACAATGGACAGTAAATTATGAGCCGGGAACATTGGAAGCGGTTGCATATAAGAAAGGAAAGACGGATCGCCACAAAAGTGGAAACAACAGAACAGGCATACTGAAATAGTCGTCACTCCTTATAAAACAACCATGCTGGCTGATGGAAAGGATGCTGCTGTGATCAATATCACTGCTGTTGATCAACGGCAAGGTCGTGAAGTACCTGATGCTAATAACATGGTCACGTTTGTCAGTTAGTGGTGATGCAAAGATCATCGGTGTTGGGAATGGTGATCCAAGCAGTCATGAATTGGATAAAATGTTTTGATGGCGCCTGGCAACGTCATTTGTTCAATGGGAAATGCCAGGTGATCATTCAAGCTGGTAAGACGCCGGGTACAATCAAATTTGAAGCACAGAGCTGCATGGCCTTATGGACCGGATCCACCGATATTTTTACGATCTCTCCTGTCAACTTTCCCAGATCGCGGGAGTAAAAATGCTTCAGCAACTAAAAAATAACAGCCTAAAGCAGGAAGTAATGAAGATGATTGGGCGCTGATATTTCTTTTCTACCTCAATTGGAAGAGCGCGGAATGAAATTTAATGACAAAGGAATTCAGAAAGATGCAATACAAATTTTAAAAGATCATGGATTTAATTATATCCGTTTAAGAATTTTCAACGATCCGGCAGGCTGACAGCGGGTATGCTCCCAAAGAAGGTTTTTGTGACCTGGAGCATACAAAGCAAATGGCGAAAAGATTAAAGCAGCCGGATTTGAAATTGCTTGTTGGATTTTCATTATAGCGATTACATGGGCCGATCCTGGAAAACAATTCAAACCATCTGCATGGAAAGGTTTAAGTTTTTCCGTGTATTAAAGACTCCATGTATTGCGTTTACAAAAAAGTGATCACTGAATTGAAAGCACAGGGTACTACCCTGATATGGTGCAGATAGGAAATGAGATCAATCATGGAATGATCTGGCCGGATGGACACGTAAGCCATTTAGACAGTCTTGCTCAATTAATAAAAGCAGGCACTGATGCGGTGCTGCAAGTTGACCCATCCATCATCATGCTATTGCATATTGCACTGGGTGGACAGAATGATGAATCTGTTTTCTTTCTTAATAATATGCTCTCCCGCGGAGTTTATTTTGATGTGATAGGTGAATCTTATTATCCTAAATGGCATGGCACCCTGGATGATCTGAGGAATAATCTTACCGATCTTGCCACCCGTTATTCAAAAGATGTCATCGTGGTAGAATATTCGCAATTAAAGAAGGAAGTAAATGATATTGCATTTAATCTTCCCAACGATAAAGGAAAAGGAACGATGATATGGGAGCCTTTAAATACCTGGGAAAAATTTTTGATGAAAAAGGGAATTCAAATGAATTGATACTTTTTCCTATGATGAGATCAGCAAAAGTTTTTAATAAAGTAGAGACAAGCGAATGACCACACTTGATCAAATTCTGAAAAATAAAATTGTAGCGATCATTCGTGGTGCTGACCCTGCCGATGTGTTAAGAATCGCTGATGCTCTTCAACTGAGGGAGTGTAAATATCCTGGAGGTCACTCTTAACTCACCAAATGCTTTACAGGTTATCAAAGAGCTTACTGATAAAATGAAGAATATGCTCATCGGTGCGGGAACTGTTCTCAGCGCGGATGACGCAGAGGCTTCCATTAAGCGGGTGCGAAGTTCATTGTCTCCCCTAACATGAACGTGGAGACAATTGCAGCGACAAAAGAATTGGGAGTGATAAGTATTCCGGTGCTTATACTGCTACTGAAGTTGTCAATGCATATTCAAAATGGTGGAGATATTATTAAAATTTTCCTGCCACAAATGCAGGAGTATATAAAAGTACTGCGCTGGACCTCTTTCGCATATTCCCATGATGCCAACAGGAGGCATTACTTCTGAAAATATTTCAGGATTTAAAAAGCCGGCGCTGTTGCATTTGGTATTGGAACTTCACTGGTAGATGTCAAGCATAAAATAACCGAAGAGTCCTTGAAACGAATAACGGAAAATGCCCGCAAATTTGTGCAGGCTGTTCGCTGACTGATAGGGCTCGACAATTAAGAAGATGATGGAAAAATTTCTATCGAGTTGTGATTAAGGGCACCTCGTCATTCAGGTTGATGCTTGTTGAAATAGCTGGTGCTAAGATTATTGCCAGGGAAAATTCTGACCACGGAATTGCAAAAGTCTTTGAGCTATGGAAGCAGAGCGGAGAAGCCAGGAGATGTGCGCCTCTTTTTTATCTCAAATATTATTGGACGACATATTGATGCTCTCCAGAAAAATTGAATTCTTCTTTCGACGGATTTCCGTTGGTTATTTCAGGAATGGCATGTTCGACTTTGGGCATGATTGATCTTCCGTATAAAGAATTGCCTTTTTCCACCGATGGATCTGACTTGATCACAAAACTTGTAGAGAGCGGGTAATAATTTCAAACATGATATCATTTTTATTTCAGGCGCCAAAACAGATAGTGATGCAATGCGGGGCGAGGAAACCCAATTAGTGGGTTGTTTTCCCGGTGAACAAGAAGCAGGTATTTATCTTTCCCGGGACTCATTCGAAACATGTGACCGTTAAAAATCGAAAGATAGTAGATATTAAAACATACATGACGGGAGAATTTTCGAATTGCTGTCTGTAAAAAAGTATTTTTATCTGCAAGCGTTGAGAAGACCTAGATTTAAACAATGAAAAAAACAAGGAGACCTTTGAGGCAGGCGTAAAAGAAAGATCTGCATTCTAATCTTTTGCATAGTTCTTTTAAAGTAAGAACAAATTATTTGTTTCATAAACTTACTCCGCAGGAAAACTATCATTACCTCAGTGGTTTGTTGATTGGAACTGAAATAAAAGAAATTGCCGGGAGTGACCTCGACATAACATTGGTCTGTAATCCTCATTTGCATTCTCACTATAACATAGCATTTCACCTGCTAATGAATAAAACAAGGAGTTTGAAAATTCAGAATGCAGACGAAGCAATTGTTGCCGGGCAATTGAAAATTTCAAGCCGGTTGCTTAGCCAGACACATTTTTCTGATGTTCTATGATATATTCAATAAGTTGTTCGAGAGGAACATCAATTCTTGAAACCGCGTCATTGATATCATCACGGCTTACCTGTGCAGCGAAAGAAGGAGTTTTTAATTTTTTTGTGATCGATTTTACATCCATGCCTTCATACTTTGTTGGCCGAATAAGAGCCGCGGCATGAATAAATCCTGAGAGCTCATCAAAGGCATAGATCATTTTCTCCATGGGTGTCTCGGGTTCTACTCCAAAATATCGTGGGCCATGAGAAGCAATACAACGAATTATCTCAGGATCAATATTTCTTTTTCCAGCTCTTCAATAATTATGCGGCAATGATCATCGGGATATTTTTCCCAATCCGCGTCGTGAAGTAATCCTGCTAATTCCCATTTCAATGCAGTTTGCGGATCTGCATTTTCTTTTTCGATGGCCCACGATCTCATTAATGAAGCTACCTGCTTCATATGTAATCGTAAACGATCATTAGACACCCATTCATTTAATAAATTATTAGCTTCTTCAATCGTTATTAAGTTGCCGGTATTTTTCAGATCGCCAAAAACTTGACCGGCCAAGGTGATGAGTTGGCATTTACTTTAATTTACTGGCAATGCGGGTGCTAATGAAAGGTCGCGTTACTTAACGTTCTTACTTACTATTTTAGCGAGATCGAACATCGATATTTGATCTTTGCCAAACAGGGGTTTCAGTTTTCCATCAGCATTGATCATTCTCTCTGTTCTTTTTATCCTGCAGATTATTTTTCTTGATATAATCCCAGATCTTTTTTTACGATCTCAGTTCTCGGCATTGCTTTGTTACCGATCACTTCTGCCAGTGTGCTGCTCGGATTGAGTGCGGCCATAAAAGCGGCGTTTGGTTTTCTTGCTGATTTCTTCTTAGGAGGAGCTTTCTTTGCAACTTTCTTTTTGCAGGAGCTTTTTTTGCTACTTCTTTTTGCGGCTTTTGCCATAATGCTTTGATTTAAAAGGTTAGTAAAAGAGTGATATTATCTGCTAATTTAGGTGTATCGCTCAATGCACCCAAAAGAGTTTGTTCATATAGGTTAATTACTTCTGTGACTACCTGGTTGAAAAAACGAAAGTAAACCCCAGGGGAATTTTCCTGCTGGAGAAATAATTGAAATACTGGTTTAAGCCGGACGCTATCTGATGGAAAGTTAACCTGGTTATTTTAATCAACAGTAAGAAACGCTTTGGTACATATTTGAGGTTAATGCCGGACAAAATGAAACCCGATACGGTCGGACACAAAAATTTTCGATCAAAATTTTTATTGAAAACCAGTCAATTATAAAGGTGTCATAAAAAATTATTTTCCTGAATTTTGGTAATCCACCATGCTTAGACCTATCTTTGCGACCCCAATTTTTAATTACAGGTTGGGTAGCGGTAAGGGATGGCTTGCTGTTATTTTAATAACCAACTATTGGAAACACCAATAGCTAAAGCTTGATTTTAATGAGCAACTTACATTTTACAACAAAACATGCCAATGCAGGCTACCGTACAACATAACTGGTATGTTGTGGATGGTACCAATCAAACCGTAGGGCGTATGTGTGCTAAAATTGCTGCGATCCTTCGTGGTAAGAACAAGGCATACTATACTCCTCACGTTGATTGTGGTGATTATGTTATTGTCACCAATTGCGACAAAGTAGTTTTTACAGGAAACAAACTGGATGAGAAGATCTATGATACTTACAGTGGTTATCCGGGTGGCCGTAAAGAAGAAACTGCAAAAATTTAATGAAGCGCCGTCCCGAGGTGGTCATTGAAAGAGCAGTAAAAGGGATGCTTCTAAAAATCGCCTGGGTCGCAAAATGTACAAAAATTATTTGTGTACACCAGTGAAGGACATCCTCATGGAGCACAGCAACCAAAAGAATTAAAATTTTAATTACAATCCTGACAAGTCGGGACCAAATTATAAATAATGGAAAAACAAAGAAACGGAGTTGGTCGTCGTAAAGAAGCTGTGACAAGAGTATTTCTCTCCAAGGGAGATGGCAAGATCACAGTGAATGACAAAGACTATAAACAATATTTTCCGCTGGTGTATTTGCAAAACCAGGTGGAGCGTCCGTTAAAAACGATTGACGCTTTGAATAAGTTTGATATAAAGATCAGTGCATCCGGTGGTGGTTATAAAGGACAGGCCGAAGCAGCCATGCTGGGTATTGCCCGCGTGCTTGTTGATTTGAATGCTGAATTTCGCCCTGCACTCAAAGCAGCAGGTTTATTAAAACGTGATCCGAGATCTGTTGAGCGTAAAAATTCGGACATAAAAAGCAAGAAAGAGCTTCCAGTTCAGTAAACGTTAATGCCGTTTATGGTTGCAGTTATGGTTTATCGTTGAGATAGCCACAGATTGTAAACCCGACGAAAAACGAAAAACAATAAACGATAAATTATTTTTTATAATGGAAAATAACACTTCTCTTCAGCAACAACTTTTGGACGCCGGTGTTCATTTTGGACATTTGCGCAAGAAGTGGAATCCAAAGATGCTGCCTTACATCTTTGCTGAGAAAAAGGAATTCACATTATTGACCTTAACAAGACTGTCGAGTGCCTGCAGGAAACTGCTGCCGCCATGAAGCAAATCTGCACGCAGTGGTAAAAGATCTTGTTTGTAGGTACAAAAACAAGCGAAAGATATCATCAATGAATGTGCCCGCAGAGTGAACATGCCGTTTGTGACAGAGCGTTGGTTGGGTGGAATGCTGACGAACTTCAACACTGTTCGTAAAAGTGTAAAGAAAATGCAGAGCATCGAAAAAATGCTGAGCGATGGTACCTTCGATAGCATCACAAAAAGAACGTTTAACGCTGAGCCGTGATAAGGAAAAATGGAAAAGGTATTGGGCGGTATTGCACAGTTGGGTCGTGTTCCCGCTGCATTGTTCATTGTTGATATAGGTCACGAGCACATAGCTCTTGCTGAAGCAAAACGCCTTGAGTATTACAACTTTTGGTGTGGTGGATACCAATTGTGATCCCAATAGAGTTGATTTTGCTATTCCTGCAAACGATGATGCAACGAAATCGATTGCCATTATTGCCAATTACCTGACTGCAGCTATAGCAGAAGGCTTAGCTGAGCGTCAGGCTGCAAAAGAAGAAGAAGCTGAGGACACAACTTCTGATGAGAATGAAAAGAAAGCGGCCAAATTGCTTGCTGAAGCTGAAGCAGAAGGCACTCGCGGTGGAAGAACAAGAAGTGCGGGTGGTTCAGCAGCCGGTGGGCAAAGACGCAGAACACCAAGCGGTGGTGGACAAAGAGGCGGGGGTGGCAGGAGATAAAGTCTCTGTCTTTGGAAAGGAAGGTGAAATAGATAATATTATTAACTAAAATTTGAGTCTCTTAAGAGGATTAGAATATGAGTACAGTAACAATAAGTGCACAGGATATTAATAAGCTGCGCCAAATGACTGGTGCCGGCATGATGGATTGTCGTAAAGCATTAACAGAAACCAATGGTGATTTTGAAGCCGCCATTGACTGGTTGCGCAAACAGGGACAGAAAGTAGCTGCAAAGCGCAGTGATCGTGAAGCAAAAGAAGGTGTTGTGATCGCAAAAACAACAGCTGATAATAAAACAGGTATTGTTGTTTGTGTAAGTTGTGAAACGGATTTTGTAAGTAAGAACGCTGACTTCGTTGCTTTCGCTCAAACCATTGCGGATGCGGCCATCACCAATGATGTAAAATCGCTTGATGAATTGAATAACACAACGGTCAATGGTTCAAAAGTTTCAGACCTGGTGAATGATAAATTGGCTTCTATTGGTGAAAAGATCGGCATCACAAAATTTGAAAGGGTCGATGCACCGTATGTGGCTTCATATATTCACGGAGCCTATCGTATCGGTGTCTTGGTTGGTCTAAGCTAAAGAAGCTGCTGAAGCTGGCAAAGATATGGCAATGCAAATTGCAGCACTTAGTCCGGTGGCAGTAGATGCAGAGAGCGTACCTGCTGATATCATTGCTCGTGAAAAAGATATTGCATTGGACCAATTGAAGAATGATCCGAAGATGGCTGGCAAGCCTGCTGATATGCTGGACAAAATTGCAGCAGGAAAACTCAATGCATTCTTCAAAGAGCAGACTTTATTGGCGCAGGCATTTGTAAAGGATGGGGGTAAAACTGTTGGAGATTATTTGAAGAGCATAAGCAGTGATCTGAAAGTAACAGAATTTAAAAGAGTGGCACTGGGATAAGCTGGTTTTGCCAACGAGATGCTTTATTAAAAGCAAAGAAAATAAAAGGAGGAAGTCTTGACTTTGAGATTTCCTCTTTATTTTGAAAAAATTTAAACATTTTCCAACCTTCAAAATAATTTTAGTTTTTACTATCAAGTATAACAGGTGTATTTCCTTTTCCCATTACAATGATCTTTGCATTTTGCGATAAGGCTATTTCTTTATACGCTTTTATTTGCTCATACTGTAATTGTTTGTCAGTGAGGCTTTCACTGATAATGCGCTGATAATCGGCAATACCCCTGGGCTTCTATTCTTTTCCTGTCTGCTTCCTGCTTTTCTTTTGTAATACAAACTGCATTTTTGTGATTCCTGTTCTGCTTGTATTTTTGTTCTATTGTTCCTTTAACAGCGGCGGGTAATGTTATATTTCTAACTAATAAATTTTCCAGTAACAAGCCTCTTTTTTAAAATCATCTTCAATTCCTTTAAAAATTCGATTTTGAAATTCATCCCTCTTTGTAGAATAGAGAGCCACAGCATCATAATAAACGGCATTGTCGCGAATACGTGTTCTGGCAATGGGGCGAACGATTTTGGATTCATAATCTACCCCGGTCTCTTTCACCAGTTTAGGTGCATCAACAGGAACAAGGCGATACAGGACAGTGAGATCAATGGTTACCTCCAAACCATCTGCTGTTAATACCCTGATAGCATCATCCCCGGATTTTTGTCCTTCATCATGAATGCCACTCATGGTGTAGTTTTGAGTTTTTACATCCATTTTTCTACCTCGTACAAGGGATTGATAAAGTGTAGTCCGCTTTCTAATACATCCGGTTGAACTTTTCCAAAAGTTTTTTTACACCTACATGTCCTGCATCAATCTGGATAAAGCAACTTAAACTAATGCCGATGATCATTACAACGAGTCCGCCAGGGATAAGACCTCTTGCATATTTTGAAAGATTCACAATCTTGCGAAAAATGATTCCCAAAATGAAAATGACAAAACCTAAAATGAGCAGAGAACATATAGTCAGATTTAGGATGTAAATGTAGTTTGTTTACGTTTTTCGATGACAGATATTCCTCCAAAGAGAAACGAAAGTTGAACGGAGCGTCGCAACAAAATTTAAATAGAACTACAAAAAGCCGGAACCAAAAATATCAGCATCGATAAATAACCTTTGCCCTATCTTCGCAGCATGCTTCCAAAATACAAACGGGTCCTGTTAAAACTTTCCGGTGAATCTTTGATGGGTGATAAAAATTTTGGCCTTGATCCTGATGTCCTTTCTCAATACTCATCAGACATAAAATCCATCACTGAACTAAATGTCCAGGTTGCTGTAGTGATTGGCGGCGGAAATATTTACCGTGGTATGAACGAAGCTGAGACCGGAATTGAAAGAGCGCATGGGGATTACATGGGTATGCTGGCAACAGTTATTAATGGAATGGCTTTGCAGGCGAGTCTTGAGAGAGTGGGAGTGTATACACGGTTGCAAAGTGCTATTAAAATGGAACAGATCGCTGAACCCTATATTCGCCGCCGTGCGATACGACATGTAGAAAAAGGAAGAGTAGTGATATTTGGCGCAGGCACCGGTAACCCTTATTTCACAACTGACACAGCGGGCGTATTGAGAGCGATCGAAATTAAAGCCGATGTGATCTTAAAGGGAACAAGAGTAGATGGAATTTATTCAGAAGACCCGGAGAAAAATTCAAAGGCAACCAAATTTGACCAGATAAGTTTTAATGAATGCATTTCCAAAAATCTGCGTGTAATGGATATGACAGCATTTACGCTGTGTATGGAAAATAATTTACCCATTGTAGTTTTTGATATGAATAAACCCGGAAATCTTCGCCGGGTTGTCACCGGTGAAAAGGTGGGTACAATTGTCTCCGACTAAATTGTGTATCCTCAATTTTTAAAAGAAGGTTATAGTATTTATCCCATTCTGAAAGATTTATTGAGCTCTTACCAGGAATTGCCCAATTTGCCGTTTAAAAGCTAAAGGGAAGCTGTGCATAATTTGGACACTCTATATTTTCAGGACTCGTAAATTTTTTATAGTTTACCGTAATTTTACTGAATTCGCTAAAGCCACATGACACTAAATCTTTCGATTGTTGAATTAGCTGTGCTGTTTTTTTGTGCAGTTACACTCGGAATAGTTATTCATTTCTTTATCACGAGCCGGCGCAACCTCAAGAGTTCATCCCCTGAAACAGAAAAGAGCAAGCAAGCAGTTGATGAATGGAAGCTGAAATATTTTAACGAGATAGAAAAAAAGAAAAGGACATCGAGGAAATACAGAGCCTGTTGTTGAAGCGCAGGAAAGCAATCAAATTTATAAGGAGCAGATAGAAGAGTTGCGCAGGCAACAAAAGCGAACCCAGTCGGAGTCGGAATCAACGCAGAAAGTGGCGGTGGCGGAAAGCAAACCTAATTATATTGAACAGTTGCGAATTGCACAGGCAAGTTTATTGGATCATAATGAAAAGATCAACCAGCTGCTGGAAAATATTGAAATGGCGACGGAAAATGAGGAAAAACAAAAATTGATGGAGAGAGGAGAACGAGGAGTTGATGAATCAAATAAAAGATTTGAAGTATATACTTAGCGAAAAAGAAATTGAGATCCATAGCATACGACAAAAGGAAAATCTTACCAAGGAAATGACCTCCATGCTTGACAGTGCCTACAGCGAATTCAATACACTTCAAAGCAAAATGCAAAAACTGGAGTCACAACTTTCGTCGAGTAAAATGATCAGTATGGAATATGAGGACCTGAAAGAGGCGCATCTTAATGTCTTGCACGAGTACGAGGATTATAAAATGAAATTGCAGGTGATGACAACAGAAAATCAGCAGTTAACCTTGCGCTTGAACTGAGGTTGAGGATAAATTCAGAGAAGCCAATTTCCAGCGGCAACAATTACAGAAACGGGTAGGGTATCTCGAAGAACTCAACAACGATCTGCAGGTGCTGGCTGATGCAAATAAAAAACTTGAACACCAGCTAAGACGGATTGGCGAACTGGAAAGCATGCTGAATGTGGTTTCTGAGGAGAACCAATTGCTGAAACGACAAGTGACTCAATAATTCTTTTGATGCCCCGCGAGGAGCTTTATTATTTTACTCTGTACGAAGTTCTCTGCTAAGTGTGCCACAGTTGGTGTAGTAGCTTTCCATAAAGTATAGAATGGACAAACTGTGGCACACCATTTAACACCCGTAATTTTGCTGAAAACTTGAATCATGGATGAGAAGACAGCTGAGATCAGGAAGGAATATACTCAGAAGGCGCTAATGGAATCAGGTATTGAAGCTGATCCGGTCAGGCAGTTCAGTATGTGGTGGCATGAGGCATTGGAAGCAAAGATCATTGAAGTAAATGCGATGACACTCGCAACTGCTTCAGCAGACGGAATGCCTTCGGCAAGAACGGTGTTGATGAAAGGATTTTCTGAAAAGGATTTACTTTTTTACAAACTATAATAGTTTCAAGGGTCAGCAGCTGTCAGAAAACCCGAAAGCATGTTTGCTTTTTTTCTGGAAGGAATTAGAACGGCAGGTAAGGATAACAGGCATTGTTGAAAAACTAAGCAGTGAAGAAAGCAACGCTTATTTTCAATCGCGACCGAGAGCAAGCCAGGTGGGAGCCGTCGTTTCACCCCAAAGCCAGGTAATTGAAAGCAGGCAATGGCTTGATGAAAAATATGAATGAGGTTTTTAAGCAATTTGAAAACACAACTGTTCAACGCCCTCCTCATTGGGGCGGTTATATTGTAAGGCCTGTCATTATCGAATTCTGGCAGGGCAGGCCGGGACGATTGCACGACCGGATACAATATACTCCTTTGGATGATGGAAACTGGAAAATCGAAAGACTTGCACCTTAGGTAAAACCAGCATTCATCTATTTTTCTTTGCCGATTTTTTCACTTTTGCAGGGCGGCTTTTTCCAAACGAACCCTTAAAGATCTTTCCTTTTTTGTTTTTTTATCTCCTTTTCCCATAATAAAAATTTAATAGTTCATATCAATTTATTAAAAAGCCCCAACTGCAAAAAATAGCTGGGGCTTCTTAAAGAAGTTGTCAATAGCATCACAGCTTTCCAGATAGCTCTTTACCAGCCTTAAAACGAGCCACTTTTCTAGCTTTAATTTTAATTACTTCACCAGTTTGTGGGTTGCGACCATTGCGGGCAGCTCTTTTTGATACCGAAAAAGTTCCAAATCCAACGAGAGTAACTTTTCCACCGCTTTTTAGTGTTTTTGTAACTGCTTCAATGAAGGAATCCAAAGCAGCGTTAGCCTGAGTTTTCGTAACGCCGGTGTCATCGGCAACTTTGTTAATCAATTCAGCTTTGTTCATAATATTAAGTTTAAGCGTTTTTTGTAAGGACGACAAATTTAGACGCTTTTCAATTGCAACAAAATTTTTCTCTCAATTTTATTTTTTGAAAATCACCGAAGCCTTGTCTGGCAAGGATTTCAGCAAAATCATTTTTTGAAACTGAACGACCGGTTGTTTTAATCTCACAAAAGCCTTGACAGCATTGTGTTTCAGCGACATAGCCCGAAAAGCTTGCCAGTAAAGGGTTTGAAGGAATATACAATTGTTTTGGAGAATCAGTATTAAATAAAATCTTTTGCACACTCAATTCACAATCTCCATCACAGTGTGGAATGAAATAAATCGATCACTCCATTTTGCAGAAGATTTTTCACTTTAACAATGTTGCGAACTCGTCAATATATTTTTAGTAGTGTTCGATTGATGAACTGAAATATTGGATCACGTAAGTGACGCCCTCTGTCTCATCCTGTTCCAGTAAACGAAAGAATTTATAGTCACTAAAAAGACCGGTGGCCATTACTTCGGGAATATGTTCATTCTTTTGCCAATCGGTCCATTCTTTCTCTATCTGCGGATCGATTTTAATTGTGGTATTGTAAACGATGCCCCCATCCCTAAAGGGGAGTAATTCGATGTTTCCATTTTTATTTTTAAAACAATATTTTAAGATTGTGTGATCTTTTAAAGACGAAAATTAGTTTGAATGATCTTTATTCCATCTTCAGGTTTGGGACTTTAAAAGTCCCTTTGGGATTTAGGGCTTTTAATTCAATGTAAACAGGGCAACTGATCGCTATGCATGACGTTTGATAGATCTCTGCATCCAGAACATTTTTCTTTAGCGGCTCAGTTACATTGATGTAGTCAATTCTCCATCCTTTATTATTCGCCCGCACTCGGGTGAAAACGCTGGCTCCACCAGCTATAGCGATGAGGCTCGGGGTGATGAATGCGAAAAGAATCGATCCATCCCTGGGCAAAAAATTTGTCCATCCATGCCCTCTCGTCGGGCAGAAAGCCGGAAGTTTTTACATTCCCTTTTGATTGTGTATGTCGATCTCTTTATGAGCTATGTTATAGTCGCCACACAAAATCATTTTTGGATATTTTGTTTTCAGCTCACCGAGATAACTAAAAATTCATCAGCTTTCATGCATATTTGAACGTTTGCCGTTCTTCGCCCGTTGTGCCGGAAGGAAAATAAGCATTGATCAATATGCACATCATCAAAATCAAGTTGCAATACTCTGTCCTTCATCATCACTTACTTTGTGTCCTGTTCCGTATTGAACATTATCAGGTTTTATTTTTGTAAATACGGCCACACCGCTATAACCTTTTTTCTGTGCGCTGAACCAGTAATCTGAATAGCCCAGGTCATGAAAAGGTTTGTGGTCTACATTTTCTTTTGTGCTTTTGTTTCCTGTAAGCATATCAACATCGGCAGGATCGGTTTTTAGCCAATCGAGAAATCCTTTGCTGATAGCTGCACGCAGGCCATTTACATTATAAGAAATGATTCGCATCGCAGACTTATGTTTCAAAATGGTGAGCAAAGTTAAGTTGAAGCACAAGGTTAACAAGAGACAAGAAACTAGAAACAAGAAACAAGCAACCAGCAACCAAAATGTTTCTATTTTATTATCGTCAAATGATCTATTATGACAAAGGAGAAGAATACGCGATCATTCCGCCAAAGAAGCAAGTTTACCTGGAAGGACCAAAAAGCCGAAGCTATGAATTGGGTTTTGCCTGGAAAGTTTTCAGACAATTTATCAAAGGATTCAGAACGCTTCATTTTGTCGGGCCTTGCATCACTGTTTTTGGTTCGGCACGATTTAAGGAAAATGATTTTATTATGACAAGGCGAGAGAATTTGGAAAACGGATTGCAGAAATTGGATTTACTACCATGACGGGTGGTGGTCCCGGCATTATGGAAGCGGCTAATCGCGGAGCTTTTGAAAATGGTGGAGCATGTCTGTCGGCTGCAATATTCGATTGCCGTTTGAGCAGAAAGGCAAATCCTTATGTGCAGAACATCCATTACGTTCGAATATTTTTTTCGTCCGAAAGATCATGTTGGTAAAATATTCCTATGCATTTATTATTATGCCCGGTGGTTTTGGTACCATGGATGAATTTTTGAAACGGTCACGCTGATACAAACAAAAACCATTACACAGTTTCCCGATTGTCTTATTTGGAAAAGAATACTACAAAGACCTGATGGAAACTATTGAAGCCATGGCCAAGCATGGAACGATCGCCACAGAAGATATGAAGCTGGTATTAGTGACAGATGATGATTGATGAAGCCATGCAGCATATTCGATGACATATATCACCACTAACTATAAGGTAAATCCCGGAAAACGTTTGTGGTGGTTGTTTGAGAAGAGATAGATTCATCAGTAATTTTTACACTATAGAACTCGTTATCTTCACGGCAAATATTAATTCTATGACTTCAAAAGGTTGATCGTCTTTCTTTTTTGTCTGGTTATTTTAAACAACTTATGCAGACGATACGTTAACTCTCTTATTCGCCTAATCGATAATATCCAGTTAACTGTTTATCGGCAGTCGGATGGACAACTTGAAATATGGAGTATACTATAAACAGAAATTTTTTATCAAGCCTTCGGTACTTGCGATGAAGTTAAGCACACCTGATGTGTTGCTTAATAAATTTGACATATGTCAGGCCGATTCAAAAACAATTGGATGAAACATGGAAGCCGGTATGGGGTGAAGCAAAGCACCATCAGGAACAACTACCAGGAACTTAGCATTGCAATTAAAAGACAGGTCCGGTTCCGGCATTTTGATGAATATTGTTTTCCGCGCATTTAATGATGGCGTTGCATTTCGGTATGAATTCCCAACGCAGCAAAAATTGAATCATTTTGTTGTGGCTGATGAGATGACGCAGTTTTGCGTGGGAGCCGATCACAACACTTTCTGGATACCCGGCGATTTTGATTCGAACGAATTTCCATACTAATCACACAAGACTGAGTGAAGTAGATGCTACCAAACAGTAAAATGACCAATGAGATCTTTGCCAAAATCTTTTTTGATAAAAATGCTGTGCAGACACCGCTGATGATGAAATCAGATGATGGTTTGTACATCAATATTCACGAAGCGGCATTGGTGAACTACCCGGCAATGAACCTGGTAATTGGACAAATCAATCATTACATTCAACGCCCATCTTGTTCCTGATGCGGTGGGTAATAAAGCTTATTTGCAAACGCCTTCGTCATACTCCATGGCGAACAATTATTGTAAGTGATAAAGCTACAGATATTCTTGCATCAAAACTGATCCTGAATCTAAATGAACCTTCAAAGATCGCAGATCCTTCCTGGATCAAGCCACAAAAATTTGTAGGCGTATGGTGGGAAATGCATGTTGGCAAATCAAGCTGGGATTATTCACGGTGGCCAGGTGGGATCACAACAGGCTGCTAAAGTACCGCATGGTGCCAACACAGCCAACGTAAAAGATATATTGACTTTGCAGCAAAAATATGGGTTTGATGCCGTACTGGTGGAAGGATGGAATACCGGCTGGGAAGATTGGTTTGGTCAATGGAAGGAGAATGTTTTTGATTTTGTAACCCCTTATCCTGATTTTGATGTCAAAGAATTATACAGCCTATGCAAAATCAAAAGGAGTAAAGATCATTTGCCATCATGAAACTTCTGCATCTGTTACAAATTATGAACGATGGATGGATACGGCTTATCGTTTCATGAATCAATCACAGATATGAATTCGTGTAAAGACAGGTTATGTGGGTCACATCATTCCGAGAGGTGAACATCACGACGGGCAATGGATGGTGAACCATTATGTAAGAGTAGCGAAAAAAACAGCAGGCTATAAAATAATGGTTGATATGCATGAGCCGGTTCGTCCAACAGGTTTGCAAAGAACCTATCCAAACTGGGTGGCCTGTGAAGCGGCAAGGGAAACGAATTCAATGCATGGAGCGTTGGCAATAACCCGGATCATGAAACCATTTTGCCTCTTTACAAGATTGATGGGCGGACCGATGGATTATACTCCCGGTATTGTTCAGAATTAAACTGAACCAGTTCGATCACAACCAAAAAAGAGCAGATCCATACTACACTTGCCAAACAACTGGCTTTATATGTAACAATGTACAGTCCCTTGCAAATGGCTGCTGATCTTCCATGAAAATTACGAGCAGCATTTGGATGCTTGCGTAGTTCATTCGTGATGTAGCCGGTGCGATTGGGATGACACAAAATTTTAGATGCAGAGCCGGGTGATTATATTATCGAAGCGAGAAAGGCAAAGGAAAGGATAGCTGGTTCCTTGGCGCCATCAGCGATGAAAATGCAGAAATTTTCACGGAACCATTAACATTTCTTGACGCCGGTAAAAATATGTCGCCACGATCTATTGCGATGCAGACAACGCTGATTGGCAAAAAATCCTGAGGCGTATAAAATTGAAAAATTTATTGTCGACGGCAAAACAAAACTGAAATTGAAATTAGCTCCGGTGGCGGCACGGCAATCAGTTTAGTTCCGTGCAACTGCTGATGAAAGTCAAAACAAGTACAAAAGTATAAATAATTTTTTGTTAGCAGACGCGACAGAAACCCATTGAGCTTGTTGTTGCGTCGCACTCTTGTACGTTCTGTAATTCAATTCACCAAGCTTGGAGCTTAAAGCTTGTGGCTTATAGCTAATGATCAAGAACATCTCATCATTCATAAAACTAAAACCGGTACTGGCTGTTGCGTTCTTATTTTGCATCATCCAGTCTTTTGTTTGGAACATGGGTGGCTGCTATTCCCGGAATTAAATACCGGTTAGGATTTACTGATGCCAGTCTTGGTCTTTCTTTTGCTCTCACCGTTAGGCGCGCTGACTGGTGTCGCACTTTCTACAAAGCTTTTGAAAGATACCGGTAGGCAGGTGGATGCTCCTTGGCTACGTGGCTCTTGGTGTCATTATGATCCTTCAAATAAATTCGGTTCAATCGCGTGATGTTCTGGATCTGTCTTTATCTTTTTGGCATGAATAGTTTTTAAATGGCGTATCAGTAAATACGACTGTTGGCTTTTTAGAAAACAATTCAACCGCAGGATGATGAGTACTTGTCATGGCATGTATAGTTTGCGGTTGGTGGCGTAAGTGCCGGGCTCGCTACTATTTTCTTTGCGCTGAGCTTATCGCCACGATTGCAAATCGTGCTGGTGGCCGCAACTATCTGCATCGTGATCTATTTTAATCGCAAATATTTGCTTGCACATGAGCGGATCATTCATTCGGGTTCAGGACTTAAATTTCCTTCCCTTTCCATTTTAAGTATTTCTTTCCTCTGTATGGTACTTTTTATGGCAGAAGGCTGCGTGGCTGACTGGAGTGCCATTTACTTAAGAGAATCATTGCATGGCACAAAGGAGATCATGGGTCTTGGGTACGCCGGTTTTTCGGCAGCAATGACTCATCGGGAGACTGAACGGTGATAGCATCATTACACAAATTTGGGAGTAAAAGCAGTCGTAATAGCGGGAGCATTGCTGGCTGCGACAGGATTTACAATTGTGGTTCTCGCACCACTTGTTTCAATCGCCATTGCCGGGATATATCTTGATTGGATTCGGGTGTTGTTGTATTGTTCCTGTATTATTCAGTACATCCGGAAAGATTCCAGAATGTAAGTCCTGTGGAAGGTTTTCGCCATGGTGACCACCGGAGGGTTGATCGGTTTCTTACAGGGCCCTTCTATTGATCGGCATTATATCTGAAAAACTAGACCTTTCTGCAGGATTATCATTGTTAATTTTGTTGATGATCGTTGCAGCCATTGTTGCCTGGAGAAATAAATTTTTGGAAAGCAAGAAATCATTGATAACAGAAATGCCTTACGATGAACAGATCTATTGATACTATAATCTTTGACCTTGGCAGCGTTCTTATTGACTGGAATCCGCGTTATGTGTACCGGAAAATTTTCAAAACCGAGGAAGAAGTAGAATGGTTTTTAGAAAATGTAACTACATCGGAATGGAACGAGAACCAGGATGCAGGGTATCCTGACTTCACAAGGCCACTGAAGAATTGATTGCAAAACATCCCGAATGGGATACCTGAGATAAAAGCTTACTACGGCCGCTGGCTGGAGATGTTAGGTGATCAGATTCACGAAACGGTCGAAATATCTTTCAGCAACTCAAAGCAAACAGCGGTAAGTATAAATTGCACGCTCTTACCGAATTGGAGCGCAGAAACTTTTCCGCATGCATTGGAGCGATTCGGGTTTTTCAAAATTTTTGAGGGAGTCGTCGTAAGTGGTGAAGAAAAAAAATGAAAACCCTCTGAAGAATTTTATAAAATAATAATAGATCGATATCATCTTGATCCTTCCACAACAATTTTTATTGACGACAGCCTGAGAAATGTAAGGGAGCCGAAGCTGTTGGAATAACAGGGATACACTTTCATAACCCATCACAGTTGAAGGAAGAGTTGCAGAGATTAGGAATTGAAGTGAGATAAATTGCTTTAGAATCTCCAATATTGCTTTTTCTTAAAATCTAAAGTTGTAAGAATTTCCTTTGCATACTTATCTTTCTCGCTCTTACCAATGATCCATTTTCCTGATTCATGCTTTAGTGATAAGCCCTTTACTAAGTACATCTCCTTCTTTAGTATCTGTTATTTTTTCTGCTAATTCTTCGTTGCATATACCGTGATATGGTTACCCTGAATAATAACCCTTACAACTGCCGGAACACATATTATATTCCATGTCGCAAAAGCTATAAATGTACGTACCTGCTTTGGAATTTGTGAAAGGGAGGTCAGACTTGTAAATATGAAAGCAAACAGAAGGATAGGCTCATAAATAAATATTATTATTCCAGGTTTCGGTCTTAACCATCTTTCTGCTTCTTCAATACTCATTCCTTTCCTTTTTGCATAGTCTCTCCAATTGGATCTTTTCCAATTTTTCCCAAACCAAAATAGTGGCTTTGCGGATGAGCGATATACCAGCCGCAGACAGAAGCCGGTGGATTCATCGCCAGGCTTTCCGTTAATTCCACACCGATATTTTCAGTAGCATTCAGCAGCTCAAACAATTTTATTTTTCTGTATGATCAGGACAAGCCGGATAACCCGGAGCAGGACGAATGCCTTTATATTCTTCTTTGATCAACTGCTCACTGGTAAGATTTTCATTTTTATCGTAGCCCCATATATTCCTTTCTTGTTTTTCATGCAGGCACTCGGCAAATGCTTCGACAAAACGGTCGGCTAAGATCTGTACCAGAATCTTATTGTATTCATCCTGTTCAGCAGCAAATTTTTCTAACACGTTTTTTTGCTCCATGAATAGTTACTGCAAAAGCACCCATGAATAGTCAGCCCCCTGTCCCCCGAAGGGGAACCAGATCGTTGTTTTTCCTTTTATGCCTGGTTGACTGTTTAATGCTGTGGCGATTAATTCTAAGATTTCTTCAGTTTCATTTATGACTTGCTCATTTGTAATTCTTAGTACTTTAAAGCCTTACCGGTTTAAGGCTTTGTGTTCTGGTTTCATCCGATTCTTTATTTTCAGGCAGTTGATGTAATCAATCCGTCGATCTCTACGACCAATGCTTTTGTCAAGACACAACCAGATCCGGCAATATAGTTTCCAATAATATGCTGCCTTCTGAATTTATATCCCTCCAACTGTTTTGTCTTTATACAAGATTCCCAAGACTACTTCTTCCGCTTGCGTAGGATTCGAGCGATGATGATAGAGTGCAAATTCTTTGAGCAATGGATAAGTTGTCGGATCTGCCCAGCGATAGCCGGGTATTTTCTCCCTTCCCTCGGGAAGGGGCTTTGCGCCAGCGTCTTCATTTAGTCGCAGTGGGTTTGCGGGGATGGGCGGTTTATGAAATCCTGCTAAGCAGAAGCTCGGTTGCCCTATCGCCTTCTTTAATTGCTGACGCAAGAACTCCAGATTCACCTCACCATTTTTCTGGTTTTGTAAGCGTAACTGTATCCGCATTATTACTTGCAGCTGGCCAAAAACCAATTACTCCATTTGCTGTAAACCATTTTTCTTTAATGACTTTCTCGACAAAGGCTTTTGCATCATTAAAAAGTCGTGTTGCTTCGACGCCAAAGATTTTGTCTGACTCAAAACTTCAGGAAAACGTCCCGGCATTTCCCAGGCAATAAAGAAAGGACCCCAATCAATATATTTTGCAATAGTTGCAAGATCAAATTCTTTAAACACTTTTCACTCCTTCAGTTAGCAGGTTTTACTGGTTTATAGTTTTTCCAGTCGAAATATTCTTTGGTGATCACAGCTTCTTGCATAGGGGATCAGCGATTTTGTTTTGTTCTTATTTAAAAACTGGTTGCGCGAAGCTGTCTCATATTCCTTTCTTGTTTCAGCCAGGAAAGGATGCTTTTGTTCATTATTCAATAAAGATACTTACAGCAGTTACGCTTCGTGCAGCATCCAGTACATGCAATACACCATTATCATATTGCGGAGCAATTTTTACAGCTGTATGCATTCTTGAAGTAGTTGGCGCCGCCGATCAATAATGGTTGTTTCATTCCGCGACGTTTCATTTCATGCGCCACATGCACCATTTCATCGAGTGAAGGAGTGATCAATCCACTTAAACCAACGATATCTGCTTTTTCCTTTTCAGCCGTATCTAAAATTTTATCAGCATGGCACCATCACACCAAGGTCAATTATATCATAACCATTACAACCAAGTACAACGCCAACAATATTTTTCCAATGTCGTGAACATCTCCTTTTACTGTTGCCAATAAGAACTTTGGGGCACTGGCTGATTCTTTATTTTCAGTGCCGGCTGCTAAATGGGCTTGCTTTCTTTCTTCTTTTTCTGCTTCAATATAATGGGTTAAGAATAGCCACCGATTTTTCATCACTCTTGCTGACTCTTAACTACCTGCGGCAAAAACATTTTACCAGCTACCAAACAGATCACCTACTACATCCATTCCAGCCATCAACGGTCCTTCGATCACATCCAAGCGGTTTGGGATATTTTTCTCTGGCTTCTTCTGTATCAATATCAATATAATCGGTAATGCCATTGACCAGTGAATGTTTCAGTCTTTCTTCCACTGATGTATTTCTCCATGCTTCATCTTTTACTTCCACCTTTCCTTTTGCTTTTACCGTTTCAGCAAATGCAATTAGTTTTTCAGTTGCCTCGTTGTTGTCATTGTTACTGATTGAGAATTACATCTTCACAAAGTTGTCTTAATCCTGGCTCGATCTCATCATATACCACCAACTGTCCTGCATTTACAATTCCCATGTCCATTCCTGCTTTGATGGCATAATACAGGAAATACAGAATGCATGGCTTCACGTACATGATCATTGCCGCGAAAGGAAAAAGAAAGATTACTTACGCCACCACTTATTTTTGTCAATGGCATCAGTTGCTTTATGTTCTTTAGTGGCTTCAATAAAATCAACTGCATAATTATTATGTTCTTCCAAACCGGTAGCAATAGCAAAAATGTTTGGATCAAAAATTATATCCTGCGGATCAAAACCTACCTGTTCTGTTAATATTTTATAGGCACTGATGCAGATATTTGAACTTTTCTCTGTTTGTATCTGCCTGCCCTTTTTCATCAAATGCCATTACGATCAACAGAAGCGCCATACATCAGGCATGTTTCAGCTTGTTGAATAAATTTTTCTTCGCCTTCTTTCATTGAAATGGAATTCACAATGCACTTGCCCTGCACACATTTCAATCCTGCTTCAATGATCTCAAACTTTGAACTGTCGATCATGATGGGGATCTTTGCAATATCTGGTTCGCTTTGCAAGAGATTGAGAAATGTTGTCATGGCCTGTACGCCATCCAATAAGGCATCATCCATATTTACATCAAGAACCTGTGCACCGCTTTCTACCTGCTGCCGTGCAACACTCAATGCTTCTTCATATTTATTCTCTCTGACTAGAGCGTGCAAATTTTTTAGAGCCGGTTACATTGGTTCGTTCGCCAATGTTTACAAAATTGCTTTCTGGGCCGAACAACTAGATGGCTCTAAATCCTGATAAGACGTAAGTATGGTTGAATGATAGTGTTCTGGCATCTAATTAATTCCTCTTCACCAGACACATTCGGATAACTGAAAAGTTATTAACGATGATAATCAGTATTGCTATGATCAATAGGGTCTTTTCCATTCGTTGCTTAATTAGGCTAAGTACTAATCACAATTCTTCAACAATCGGCAGTTCTCTCGGTTTCATGATTTTTTACATGTTGTGCAATGTGTTTGAATATGATCGGGTGTAGTGCCGCAGCAACCACCAACTATGTTTACAAAACCTTCCTTTGCCCAATCTTCAAGGAAATGGGCCGTGTCTTCCGGGATGCTCATCGTATTCACCCATTGCATTTGGTAAGCCTGCATTGGGATAAGCAGATACATAACAGGATGCTAATTGAGCTTAATTCTTCAATATGTGGACGCATTTCTTTTGCTCTAATGCGCAGTTCAAACCAATGCTTAATGGTTTTGCATGCATCACGGATGTATAAAAGGCTTCCAAGGTTTGACCAGCTTAATGTTCTTCCTGATGCATCGGTAATTGTTCCGCTGATCATTATTGGAAGAGTGCTCTCTCTCCTTGTATCTCTAAAATATTTCTTAATAGCAAAGATGGCAGCTTTTGCATTTAATGTATCAAAGATCGTTTCTATCAATAAAAGATCAACACCTCCATCCACCAATCCTCTTTGTTTGTTCATAATAAGCATCAACAGCATCATCAAAAGTCAATGCACTGATAACCAGGATTGTTTACATCGGGAGAAAGGGATAAGGTTTTGTTCATAGGTCCGAATGCGCCAGCCACCCATGGCCCCTCTGATCTCCCGACTCTTCGATCTCATTAAATTCATTGATCGCTTCTCTTGCGATTTTGCCGCAGGCAAGGTTCATTTCATAGGCAAATGCCTGCATGTCGATAATCTGCCAGTGAGATTCGTTGTGCATTGAATGTATTTGTTTCAATAATATCAGCGCCTGCTTCGAGGTATTGCTTTATGAATGTCTTTGATGATATGTGGTTGAGTCAGGCTAAAGCAGATCATTATTGCCTTTATGATCAGAGGGCCAATCTTTGAATCTTTCGCCACGATAATCCTGCTTCATAAGTTTATAACGCTGGATCATGGTGCCCATGGCACCATCAATAATGAGAATGCGTTTTCGTAATAAATTTTTAATGCTCCATAGTCTCTACATTTAAAATGTTCAATAATCACTATTCAATGTTCAATGCTCAAGTGTTGAGCAGAGAAACTGAATGATGCAAGAGAGCGACGCAACAAAACGCCTAATAGCATTAATGCTGCTGGCTACATCAATAATTTCATCGAACCATAATAAACGTTGGGAAACCTAGAAGAGAGAGTTTCGTGGCGTTTATTAGTTCTGTTCTCTCCCTTTTCAGGATACAGGCCTGAACAATAAACAAATCCGCCTGTGGATGCGGCAAAGGGTAAAGAGTAGAAACGTCAAAAGCTATTTGCTGGCTACATAGCTTTCCACTGGTAAGCGATTTTGATGGATCGCCCATTGTGGCTCTCCGAGCCCCGCAAGGTTGTAGAACCGCTGTATGGCAAAGCCGGTAGGTTCAGTGCTTCTCAGTCCTGATGGAGCGCGCCGGTTTATTCTACGTTAGGCCACAAGCCAAGCAACACCAAGGAGGCACGACATGAGGAAGCTACTTCGAGGTCATGGCGGCATCATCGCAAGGGACGGTGCTGGTGGTCTTTCGGCGCCGTGCTGCGATCTCTCCACGGGCTTCGACGGGCGCGAACGACCGCGTCGCGACAGGAGCCCCAAGCGGGCTGAGCAGGATCGTCTGCGCGCAGGCGCAGCCGACGACCTGGCGCGCCGCCAAAGGCCACGTTGCGTGCGCCCCAGTGGGCCGACGAGCCGCTCGACGACCGGCGCGCGGGCCCGGGCGTTCGCGCAGATCACGCACGGCACGTACGCTCGAGAGGTCGCGGACGGCCTGCCGTGATGCGTCTGGTAGGGCCGCTTCGTCTCGGCCGATCCTGAGCACGCCAGCGACGGGCACGAGCGACAGAGACGGCTGCACTGAAGGACGCGGACGGGAACCCGGTCGCGAACGCGGCCCGCAACACCCTGCGCGATCACGGCAACCCGCGATCGCTCTCGACCGCGCTGAACGTGCAGCTACATGGCCAGGCAGATGGCTCTTCGGGATCACCGTCGTCGGAATCGCGCTCCTGCTCAGCGGTATCGGCTTCATCGTCCCTCCACGGTCGGCGGCGCACTATCGCCGCCGCGAGGTGGCACCGAGCCACGAGCCAGAAGACCGCGGGGGCCGTCAAGCCGCACACCCGCGATCAACTGACCTCAGCCTCGTGTCCCCAGGTCCGAGGGCGGCTCCGGCCGCCCTCGACCTTTCGCTCAAGGAGGAGACACCGCAATGGCTTCACACTCGCAACCGCGCGCCCGCACCGGTCGAGACCGAGATCCGGATGCGTTCGCCAAGGTCGCCGCGCTGCTGCTCGGCATTCTGGTTGCCGTGCCTCGGCTTCTTCGCGCTGATGATGTGGGCGGACGCCCGCGAGTCGCGCGACACGACGCGGCTCCGGCGCGCGCCGCGTGCCGCGCACGACCGATGCGACCGCTCGACAACGCGCGCGCTCCCGCTGAACAGCTTCGCCGGCGTCGTCCCCGAGAACGCAGCCGAGCTCGCGGCCGGCGCACAAGCCTTACGACGCGACGCTGCCGCCGCTGACGGCCGGCGATCTCGTCAAGGTGCACATGACGCTGAAGGACATGACCGATCGAGATCGCGCCCGGGCGTCAAGTACAACACCTGGGCCTTCGACGGCCACGGCGCGCCCGGCCCGGTCGTGCACGTCCGCGAGGGCCAGACGGTCGAGATGACGCTCGACGAACGGCGGCGCGATCCCGCACTCGATCGACTTCCACGCCGCCCGGATCGCACCGAACGAGGCTTTCAGCGACGTCGACGCCGGGCGAGTCCTTCACCTTCCGCTTCAAGGCGAGCGACCCGGGCGTCTTCATGTACCACTGCGGCACGAAGCCGGTGCTCGCGCACATCGCGAACGGGATGTACGGCGCGATCGTCGTCGAGCCGCGCGAAGCCGGCTGCCGCCGGTCGACCACGAGTACGTGCTCGTCGCCAGCGAGTGGTACCTGAACGGCGACGGCATCGACGAGCCGCGCCTCGCTCGACATGGCGAAGGCGCGCTCGATGAGCGCCGGACTGGACGACGTTCAACGGCTACGCCGAACCAGTACGTCACCCATCCGCTCACCGCCAACCCGGGCGAGACCATCCGCTTCTACGTCGTCGCCGCCGGGCCGACGCTCGACACCGAACTTCCACGTCGTCGGCACGATCCTCGACCGCGCCTGGGTGAACGGCGACATGACCAGCCCGCCCCAGCGCGGCGTGCAGACGGTCGTCGTGCCCGCGGGCGGCGGCGGCGTCTTCGACGTCAAGATCGACGACGAGGGCCTCTACCCGTTCGTCAGCCACGCCTTCGCGCACGTCGACCTCGGCCAGGTCGGCCTGCTCAAGGTCGGCAACCCCAAGGGGACGATGTCCCACTGAAGACGCCGCTTCGGAGCCGCACGCGTGGCAGCTTCGCCGTCGTGGCTCGGCGTCGCGACGTCACGTCGCTCGCTGTGCCATCGTCGGCGCAAGCCAGGTCGGCGCTGGGGCTGCGACGGCGCGCCGACTGCTGCGGCGCCGGCCGGTCCGAGTCGCTCTTCGCCGGGATCGAGCAGCGGGGCGTGGCGCTCGGCTCGCCCAAGGCGCCGGTGACGCTCGTCGAGTACGCCGACCTGCAGTGCCCTTACTGCGCGCAGTGGGCACGCGAGACGCTGCCGGACGCTCGTCGAGGAGTACGTCGAGACCGGCAAGCTGCGGATCGTCTTCCACGGCCTGGCGTTCATCGGCGCCGACTCCGACAAGGCGCTGCGCACGGCGATCGCCGCCGGCCAGGACGAACCACCTCTGGGACGTCGTCCACGGCCTCTACGCGAGCCAGGGCGCCGAGAACTCCGGCTGGGTCACCGACGGCCTCGTGCGGCGAGATCGCCGTCGGCGATCCCCGGTCTCGACGGCGACAAGCTCCTCTCACGCGCGCTGGGAGCGGACTCGGTCGAGCCGGAGCTGAGCGCGCGGCCGCTGCTGCGCGAGCGCGGCCGGCGTGCACGGCACGCCAGCCTTCCAGATCGGCCCGACCGGCGGACCGCTCGAGCTCGTCGAGGTCAGCTCGCTCGGCCCTGAGGGCATCCGTTCCGGCGATCGAGCGATGCTGTGCTTTGACCGGATGACCGAGCGCACACTCCGGCCTCGAGCGCCGCGCTCGCCGCCTCGGCGCGGCGATCACCGCCTACCTGCTCTACGTCCGCGAGACCGGCGGCGCGCTCGTCTGCTCGACCGGCGGCTGCGAGACCGTGCAGAGCTCCGTCCTACGCCGAGGTGCTCGGGTGCCGGTCGCGCGCGCTCGGCCTCGTCGGGTTTCTCGGGCTGCTCGCTGACCGCGCTCGCGCCGCGGCGAGTGGGCGCGCGTGGTCACAGGCCACGCTCGCGCTGCCGGCCTTCGCTCTTCAGCGCCTACCTGCTGTACGTCCAGCTCGGCCGTCATCGACGCGATCTGCCAGTGGTGCCTCGCGACGGATGCGCTCACGCGCGCGATCGTGGCCCTGGCGACTGCTGCGGCTCCGGGTCGAGAACCCGAAGGTCACACTAGGGTGGCGTGATGGCTCGCGACGGAGCACGCCGGACGTGATCCTCCGCGACGGCCGGACATGCGCCTGCGGCCGCCGGGGCGCGGGGACGACGCGGACGCGCTGCTGGCGTTCCTCGGTGCTCTGTCGGAGCGGAGCCTCTACCTGCGTGCTACCACGGCCTGCCGCGAGCTCGGCGCCGCGCCTCGCCGAAGTCGGTGGTCGAGGCGGACTGGCACGAGCGTGGAGCGCTCCTGGGAGGCGCTGGTGGACGGGGACGGGGAGACGGGTCGCCGCCGTCGCCAGCCACGATCCGCCTGCGCGACCCGAAGCTCGCCGAGGCCGCGTTCGCGGTCGCCGACGAGCATCAGGGCCGCGGCGTCGGCACGCGCTTGCTCGAGCAGCTCGCGCTGCGCGCCGCCGAGGTCGGGCATCGAGCGGTTCGTCGCCTAGGTGCTCTGCCGGGACAATCCGTGCTGCTGCTCGGCGTCTTCGGAGTCGGCGGGCTTCGAGACTGACCCGCGAGCTGCGAAGGCGGGAGGTGGAGGTGCAGTTCCCGATCGCGGCGACGCGAGCAGCTACCGCGAGCACGTCGAGGCGCGCGACCACGAGCGCCGTCGTCGCTTCGCTCGGAGCCGTTCTTCCGGCCGGCGAGCGTCGCCAGTGATCGGCGCCGTCAAGCGGCGGGGCTCGATCGGCGGCGAGCTCTTCCGCAACGTCGCTCGGGCCGACTCTCGCCGGCGCTGCGTATCCCGTCGAACCGCGACGGGCGAAGCCGGTGGCCGGCGTCCGCGGCTACCGCCACGATCGAAGGATCCCTGATCTGGTCGACCTGGCCGTGATCTGCGTTCCGGGCGAGCACGTGGTCGGGTGCCGCAGGAGCAGTCGCTGCGGAAGGGCGTTCGCGTTCTCGTCGTGATTTCAGCGAGGCTTCGCCGGAGATCGGCAGCGGAAGGGCGTGGAGCGCGCAGGAGCAGCTGCTAGCCGCTCGTCCGCGCGCACGGCGCGCGGCTGATCGGGCCGCAACTGCCTCGGTATCGCGGTTCCGGGAACCGAGCTTGAACGCGACCTTCGCGCCCGCGTCGGCGCCCGCCGGCGACATCGCTGCACTCGTCGCAGAGCGGCGCGCCTCGGCTGGCCCATGCCTGCGCGAGGCATCCGAGTCGCGCGGCCTCGGCTTCTGCCGGCGTTCGTCTCGATCGGCAACAAGGCCGATGTCTCCACCAACGACTCTGCTCGGATAATACGTAACTGAACGCGAAGCACA
>ERZ1370068.6643-contig-5613_pt1 | contig 63055 bp, 95 predicted proteins | sample MGYA00561227_ERZ1370068 | MGnify/ENA primary metagenome ERZ1370068 (study PRJEB38410, sample SAMEA6850437) | metagenome | study: Metagenomic assessment of the ecological functions of the soil: analysis of the soil microbiota associated with the...
ATTGTACTTCGTTCCAGTTACGTATTGCTCAAGATTGGCGGCTTGAGGCCGAACAACTCATTGAGATCCCTCCATACACAGAATGCTGCAAGCCCGAATTTGAGAATTTTCCTGATACAGTATCGGCTCGTCAATGCTCCAAGGGTTTTTCAATAATCAAAAGAACTAATCATAACAAATTGCCTCGCTAACTCTTATTGTCAATCGATCAATAAGCGATATACCAACTATTTTGTTTTAGTTTGGCAACAAATTGCAATCCGGCGAAAATGGAGGTATAAAAATGTCAGCGATCTTGATATACAACCCTGATCTCAGCGACCACGGTTTGTAATTCCCTACCAATATTGGCGGCGAGCCGAACAGCATAACAGGAACTTTTTGATGTTGATGTTGGATCAGGCAATCGCTACTCAGAGCTCAACATCCTGCTTCGCCCAGCAGTATGATTTTTGGAAAAAAGATTTCGCTTGTTACGGATTCAACAGTGATCCCGCTCTTTTACATCCCCGCGTCGGGGTTTGAACATAGCTTTCAATACGGCTCCTATAAATAAGGAGTTTCGTGACTATATCCGGGGATTCTACTTATTACAGCAACGCGCACGGTCTCGTACTCAACACCAAGATCGATTACCGTTTATGCAAGGAAAGTCCAATGGAAAGAATTCATGAATGATTTTTCCATTTACCAATTTCCGGATGCAAAGAATCTACATCAGTTTATTAAGATCGGTGTCGCTTTGCAGAATCTGAGCTTTGCAGTTACCTGGGCGAACAGCATTCTATATTGTATTCGGTCATTTTGAATACAGAAATAAGACCCGGAACCAAAAATGGGACCTTGAGGCTATCGGTAAACTATATTTTTGTCCGGACTGAATGCTGGCGACTATTCTGCTTATGCAAGCATACAAAAAGGGCGACCGGGAAAAGTAAAGGGTTATGTGCAGCTAGGCGTTGAGAATGTGAACCGCACCCCGGGTTTCATCTTCGATCCCCTCCTAGCTTGATTTTTACAAAGGTGACCCAGGCTAATAATTTTTAAGCAGGAAAAACACGACTCATCTTTTTCGCTTCGCTGTATCCAGCCCCTCGCCGAGATCAGGAGATTGGCTGGCGGCGATTATTATCTCCTGACTAATTAGTAGCTTATATCGAAAACTTTCGCGACGTGACAAAAAGCAGTTTGGAGCATTGTTCAACGTGCTCAGGGCTTCGGTGGAAAAAACCTTTAAAATTGGCCGGCGCTGGTTCTGGCATCGCCGGTTCATTTATTTTCAAAAGACCATTGGTGATGCTCCGGTAAATCTTCCCTGGTCTTTACCTCGCAACAAGGTCTTGCTTTTACGAGGGGCAATCTCGGGTTCAAGAATCTTGACATTGCCCTGGGTTTCCGAAGTCGGTACCATTCCCCTATAAGGCCGATGGCTATTCGCCGGTGCTTTGAGGCCAGTTCTTTTTGCAGGATAGCACATCCGTATTAGTAACCTTGCCTTCGGATATTGCGACTTACGTTCGGGTTCGTATCCGCTCTTTTCCGGGAAGACATTTCTAAGGGTTGAGAAACCTCAATGCGGCGAAATTCAGCGGTGGCCAGCTTAGGACTCACTAATATTGTAACTTTTGCGGCCCCCGCTATCCCTATCCGGGATTTACTTTTCAGGTTGGGTGTTTAGTAGGGCTTTGTTAATTAGGCGATTAGCCCACGGGCGATTAGCCGGGCGATTAGCCGAAGGCGAATTAGCCTGGGCGTTAAGCCGGCACGTTAGCCCTGGTGTAACGAGCCGATTTTGATCAGCAAAATCTTTAACTTCTGATCATTTCCACTTTCCCCGCTTTCTGTTATCTTTGATGTCGGTTTAATGAAAAAAGCTATTATGCCTCCACCATCGCTCCGTTTTGCTATCTCGCAGTAACCTCCGGGCATACTGGTGAACTTTCACTGTTGCATGAACCAGTTGAAGCTACGACGCAGTTCTTTGTCACCGAAAACAAGAGTTGCCTAAGTGTGGGATGCATATCAATAGATCACGCGGATGAGTGCTTCACGACGAAAGTTGGCGATCGCGTCAAAATGGAGGTAGATCGGAAGGCACCTCAAACATCGTCTTCGAATTACCGCGACCCTTGCGGCATGCGGCCCGGACCGCCTTTATTCGGAGATTTTTTGTCGAGCTTCTTACAGCAACGTCGATGAAGTAAGGCATTTTCAAAATCGTTTGTTTTACGCGATCTACAAACATGCTGCACCGCCCCGTTATTATCCAGATCAGGATACCTATCTGCAAGGCGCGTTTTCTCAGAATTTCGAAGTCCTGCTGAGTCAGTAAGCCGATAGAATCCAAATGGGTAACAATATCGTTATTTCGGCTCCTGACTTCCGCCGTGGTTTGACCCGGCAATTATCGTGACTGTTCAAATTATTTTATTCATGAAAGCGCAGCAAAATATTTCCATTTATTTTTTATTGTGCCTTTGTTGGCGGGCCAGGTGCTGGCCCAAAAAGGCAAAAACCAGACGTCTTTTGCAGTTTCGAGGAGTGAATGTGGTATGTGCAAAAGAAAATCGAAAAATCCGCAAGGAGGCCCGGAGCATCTGCGACATGGAACGTAAAACCCGAAGTGCCCCACGGTTTCGCGCTACCCTGTTGCATCAACGAGACGCCTCAGCTGTTCGAGAAAAAATTTGCCGATTCGGGCTATGATACTCCACGGGATTTGAAGGCCTCCGATGAAGCTTATAATAACCTGGTTGCATGCTGCCAATATGAAAGAGGCGGCTGTCAGCAAACCAACGAATTTGCTGCGTTGCCTCTTGTGAAATGGAAGATGGCAAGTGCAAGGGTAGGGGCTGCCTGTAAGGCACCGAGGGATCTGTTTGCAAAGGAAGGTGCGAAGGGATGCCAATGGCGCAAAATTGTTGCTCCGACGAGCAAAAGCCGATACAAGTAGTCGTTGAGGAATAGAAATTAAGAATCCCCGTTCGGTGCGGGAGTTTCTCAATCATATGAAGGTGAGCTATCTGACACTTCCAGGTTCAAATAAATAAATGGCAGCCGAAGCACAATAATTGCTGGCGACATAAAAAGGTAAGAATTGATTTGTATCTCGGGTAGATGAGTTGTAATTTTAAATTGATATAACATGAAAAGAATATTAATTATTTGTTTTGCGATTGTTATTGCCGTTCAACTGAACGCGCAGTTTACGAAAAGCAACATTACGGGCACAGGACTTACTTGTGCGATGTGCAGTAGTAATGCGATCAATAAGGCCCTGCAGGCAAAACCTTTTATTCAATCGGTCAGGGCAGATATCGAGAACTCAGCGTTCCATATAATATTTAAGGAGAATACTGACGTGGACGTAGATGATTTGAGAAAGGCCGTTGAAGATGCAGGGTTTGCCATCGGCAGTTTGAAGATGACAGGCAATTTCAATGAGGTGAAGATTGGCAATGATGTGCATGTGCAGATCGGCAGCCGGCATTTTCATTTTCTCAATGTGAGTGACCAGGTACTAAATGGCGAGCAAACCATTACGATCATTGACAAAGATTTTGACCGCGAAACAGTTCAAAAATACAGTGAGACGACCAAGATGAAATGCCTGGTCTCGGGAAAAGCAGGTAGCTGCTGTCCCGGAGCAGTGGCGGGCACCAGGTATATCCACGCGACTATCTAACTCGTCAAACATCCCGTTTTCGGGAGGGGATGTTTAATTCAATAAATATGAAACAAAAAACCCTATTCCTTGCTTTAATGCTGGCTTTAGTTTCGGGTGCTACCAACGCTCAAATGCCCAATATCTGCAGATCCGAGGGTGGCCATAAAGTTACCGACAGTGAAAGGAGATTCCCCTTTCCCTCGAATCCCTTTAGAGGGCAAGTCATATTGCTCGACTTCTGGGCAAGCTGGTGCGGACCCTGTCGGGCTGCCAATAAGCAGCAGGTGAAGCTATATTCAAAATACAAATCACGAGGGATTTGAGATCTTCAGCGTTTCGCTCGATCAAAATTTAAAGGATTGGAAAAAAGCGATAGCGAGAGATAAAATAACCTGGCTCCAGGTAAATGACCCTCGGGGATGGGATGCGCAAACCGCCATGCAGTGGAATATATACCAGTTGCCGACCACTTATCTCATAAATAAAAAAGGAGACGTTGGTGAGTATCGACCTCGATGGAAAGGAGTTGGACGAAAAAAGTAAAAGCGCTACTGGAGGAATGATCAATTTCTTATCATGAAACATTTATGCTTAGCTGCTGCTTTCTTCTTTTGCGATTAGTGCAAAGGGCAGGAGCTATTTGTATACACGGAACCAGCTTCCAACATGCCCACCAATTCGATTAGCCTAAGACTGCGGGGGCGAATACATGAAGCCGCAGCCATGGCACAACCTTCCGATGCATCGCCTCATGCCGGAAATCATGTTTGGCCTGAATAAAAAATGGATGCTGCATGCGGGTCTGACGTTTGGCGACATGCACACCAGTAATTTTTCCTGGGAGTCAATTTTCTCTATACTAAATACAGGTTTCTTTCAAGCGACGATATTCATCTGAGCATTTCAGGATGGCTGCATTTCTGCAAGGCGCATATTCAAGGGGCGCCGTTCCACCAGGACGAGGCGAGTCTCGATGGAGATAAAAGCGGGATCCAGCTTGGCCTGATCGCCACTCAACTATGGAACAGGCTTGCCGTTTCGGGTACGATAAGTCATATGCAACTGCTGGATCAATCAAGAAACAGCAAAAACGTTATTTATGTTCCTTCCCGTATTTATCAAATGATGAATTATTCTTTATCCGCAGGGTGTATCTTGTATTGCCAAAAGAATATACTGATTACAAGCAAACCAACCTCAACATCTACACCGAATTCCCTCGCCCAGCAATCATTGGATCGGAGGGCATATTATATCGATATGGCTCCCGCCATACAATTGATATTTAACAGCAATACCAAGCTCAACTTTGGTTACCGATTTCAATTGACCGGTACAATGCAGCGTATGGCTACAACAAGCTGGCTTATCGGCATTGAAAGAACCTTTCTAAATGCGTTGAAGCGCCAAAAACAATAACAGGACCTTCCGGTGACCGGTAATTCCCCAATGTTATAGGATACCGAATTTTTGTTAATGAAATACTAAACCGGCAAAAGGCCCGGATTTGAATATCTCACTTTTGTTTTCATGATGATCCAAAAATCATTGGCCTTTTTATTGTTGTTGAGTCACATCAACTTTTTCATGTTTATTGCACTGGTTGATGAAGTGGACGCCTATGATGCCAAGTGGTCACCGGATCAATGATATCAATAGCCTGGCAGAATATGTCCATGACGTCATTCTTAAACGCGGAGATAAGCCGCGGGAGGATGAAGATCGACGACAATGCCCGTTATTTTCATATTGTAAAGCTTGCCAGCTATTCTTTAGGCCCGCAGGTCATCATATTGCCTGGGTCCGAGGAGCAAAGAAGCGGACGATAAACGCACCCTTCCATTTAATACCAATCAAAAACTTCATTCCGTTTTTTACGATGTTGCTAACGCCGCCTCCCCGCTTCATTGGCTGAGAAAGAATCCCATCGAAACAACAATCACACTTGAATTTATCTGCCGTATTGATCAACAGACTCAAAATCCGTTCATCAACCAGTAGCCAATTTTATAACTAATGAAAACCGCCATGCCAGCGATCAGGGGCTGGGTTGCAATCATAATTGCATTGCTCATCTCCCGCAGGGATAAGGGCTCAGGACACATTGCATTTATCGCTACCCGAAGCTGAAAGACTATTTCTCCAAAAAATTTTTGCTCCTGGCTGCCAAATTCCAGGTGAGTGAAGCTGGACGCAGCTATCATTCAGGCCAAAGCTATATCCCAATCCCCAACTTCACCTTTGAACAAGGTGTCTACAACCCGGATACAAAGAAGGTGTTTGACTTCAGTAGCACAGGTGAAACAGCGCTTACCCTGCAGCGAGGTGATCATACTGGCCGGTAAACGTAGCAAGCAAGTGAACATTGCGAAGATCAATTCACAGCTCTCGGCTTACCAGTTTTACGACCTGCGTTCGAACACTTCGCTTATGAGTTGCGCAGCTCATTTTATGCTCTTTATTTTCTGAGTGAACCCATATCAGTATACGATCGCGAAATTGGGTCATTGAATACATTGATCGATGCATATACGGATCAATATCATAAAGGCAATATTGCATTCAAGGATCTTGCCCTGCTTGCAGGCATTGCAATTCAGCCTCCAAAATGAACGACTCGATCTTTTAAAACAGGTGGCCGAAAAGCAACTCAATCTCAGCCTGCTTACCGGCGACACATTAATGAAACCGATACAGCCTTTGGTGGAGGCGGGCCTCATGGATCGTTTCGATGTGGGCAAGGATTGAATTATTTGCAAATGATCGATTCGGCTCTGCAAAATAGATACGATTTGAAAGCTGCGAATGCAGAAGTTCAATTCAGTGAAGCCAATCTCGCTTTACAAAAGGCAATGCGGGTGCCCGATCTAATGGTGGGTGGATACTATGATAAGGCCGGAAATTATGTTCCCCATTATAATGCCCTTACACTGGCCATCGATCTTCCTTTCTGGAACCGCAACCAGGGTAATATTAAAGCTGCAGAATTCCAGATCGGGCAAAACAAGCAATTACAATCGCAGGCTCAGCTGCAGGTTAGGGATGATATCACGAGAAAGCCTACCGGCAATTGCTGGAAACGGATAAATTATACAGGACCGCTGCTCCACGCAGTTTACCGAAGACTATGAGAAGCTGCTGGACGGAATTATTAAAAGTTACCAGAATCATACGATCAGCCTGTTGGAGTTTATCGACTATTATGAAACCTATAAGAATTCAAAGCTGGAGTTAAATCGTTTACAAAATAATCGTTTCGATGCATTAGAAAACCTAAACCTTGCCACCGGCACTACCATTTTAAATTAATCAAGACGTTATGAAAAATTTGCTTCTGTTCCTGGTACCAATACAGACAATCTTGCTAGCCGCTTGCAGTGCGCACTCAATGAAGTGGACGACACCAGCACCGGTTTTGTATCCCCGATTCGCTAATGCTGAATCTCACCTTCGATACGGTGAGATCTGAATCAGTCATGAGCGATCTCAAACTTTCAGGTAAGATCAGTTTTAATGAAGATAATGTAGTGAAGATCTTTCCCCTCGTCAGCGGTCATGTTGTGGACGTGAAAGTTTCATTGGGCGACTATGTACAAAAGGGCCAGCTACTGGCTACTGTACGCAGTTCGGATATGGCTGGTTATTTTAATGAATATGAGTCCGCACAATCGGGCGTCGAGATCGCAAAAAGAATCTTGACGTAACCTCTGACATGCGGGGCAGCGGAGTAAGTTCCGAGAAAGATTATCTCACGGCCCAAATTGAGTATCGCAAGGCGCTAGCCGAATTTAATAAAGTAAGCGAAGTGTTGAAGATATATGGTGGAAACATAAGCGCCGGCGATTCGACTGGATCGGGTTACAACATAAAGGCGCCTGCAAACGGATTTATCGTTGAAAAGAATGTGAATACAGGGATGGAATTGAGGACGGATAATACCAACAACCTCTTTACCATTTCGGATCTCAAGGAAGTCTGGGCTGTGGCCAACGTATATGAAACAGATATTGCGAAGATCAAACAAGGTAGCGGGGCAGAAATCAGTACGCTTAGTTACCCCGATAAAAATTCTCGGGCAAAGTCGAACGGATTTCCACTATTCTCAATCCTGAGACCAACGTTATGTCCGTAAAGATCAGGTTGAGCAATCCTGATTATACTTTGAAGCCTGGAATGTTTGCCAACATTTCCATCCTGTTTCCCGGTACTGAAAAGAAATTGATGCTGCCCTCTTCTGCAGTGTTGTTTGATGATAATAAGAACTATATCGTCTTATTCAACAAACAATGCGATGTGAGCATGGAACCGGTAAATATTTTCAAACCTGTAAATGGCAAAAACATATTTAGAAGACGATTCCTTGCATGAAGGAGATCTTGGTCATCGACCGAAATAATCTTTTTGTATTTACCGCACTGAAAAAATTATGACCCTATGGTTCACCCAGGGTTTTAATTCTTTTTGACCTTTTAGCTCACACTACATGGATAAGCTTGTAAAAAACATTATCTCTTTTTCCCTCCGCCATAAAATGTTCACCTTTTTATGACGGCGGGGTTACACCGTAATCGGAATATTTTGTTTTATTAAGACGCCGATCGTCGCCTTTCCCGATTTTACCAATACGCAGATCCGCATCATTACGAGATGGCCTGGAAGAAGTGCGCAGGAAGTGGAACGCTTTGTCACCATTCCTGTCGAAATAACCATGAATAGCGTCCAGCGAAAGATCAATCTTCGCTCGCAGTCCATGTTTGGTCTCTCGGTAGTGACTCTCGTATTCGAAGATGATGTGGATGACTCCTATGCAAGGCAACAAATAACAGCTCTGCTGGGTAATATCCAATTGCCGGAAGGAGCAGACGAGGAATTGACGCCCCCGACCGGGCCGACCGACGAGATATTCCGGTACACGCTTCATTCAAAAATCAAGACACCCGCAGAGTTGAGAACACTCCAGGATTGGGTGATCGATCGCAACCTGAGAACTGTGCCGGGTGTAGCTGACGTGGTGGCCTTTGGCGGGCCAGTCAAAACTTTTTGAAGTAAGCGTGAATCCGAACCTGCTGGCGCAATATGATCTTACTGCATTGGATGTATATGATGCAATCAGCAAGAGCAACGTCAATGTCGGTGGTGATGTAATTGAAAAATCATCACAGGCTTTTGTTGTTCGCGGCGTCGGTTTATTAAAGAGTATCGACGATATAAACAGCATAATCATTAAGGATGTCAACAGCACACCGATACTCGTAAAAATGTTGCCGAGGTATACGAGTCCTATAATCCTAGGCTGGGAATGGTGGCACGGGGGCATAGAGCCCGATGTGGTGGAAGGCATTGTGCTCATGCGAAAAGGAATTGACCCTGGACCGGTGTTAAAAGCCCTGGAACAAAAGGTCAAAGAGCTGGATGACAAGGTGCTGCCTTCTGATGTGAACATGCTAACCGTCTATGATCGGCAAAACCTCATCAATTTCTGTCTGCGTACAGTCTTCCACAACGTGCTTGAAGGGATCTTCCTCGTCACGCTGATTGTGTTCCTTTTCATGCGCGACTGGCGGGCAACACTCATCGTCTCATTGATCATCCCGCTTTCGCTGCTTTTTGCATTTATTATGCTTTATCTCAAAGGCATGTTTGCCAACTTGATTTCGATAGGGGCAATAGATTTTGGGATCTTAATTGATGGGGCGGTGGTGATGGTGGAAGGGCGTCTTCGTGGCCCTGGGTTATTATGCGGCAGAGATCGGCATGGAGAAATTTAATAAGGTGGCCAAGTTGGGTCTTATCCGGCGTACCGGCGTCGATATGGGTAAGGCGATCTTTTTTCCAAGCTGATCATCATCTACAGCGCTCATCCCTATTTTTCTTTTGAGAAGGTAGAGGGGGAAATTATTTTCTCCACTTGCCTATACACTTGGTTTTGCCTTGTTGGGCGCGTTATTCTTTACGCTGACATTTGTGCCTGCCTTGTCTCAGCCGGTTAATGCGTAAGAATGTAAAGGAAAAACACAATGTGCTGGTGGCGGGGATGATCAAATATTATGGAAAGACGTTTGATTGGGTGATGCGGCATAAGCGACTCAGTTTGGGGATAGCTGCTACCTTGGTCATTTTGGCTTTTGCTTCCGCAAAATTCTTAGGCACCGAATTCATTCCTCATCTCGATGAAGGTGCATTATGGGCAGAAGGAGATGCGCCGATGAGTATTTCGCTTTCGCAGGCAAAGACCCTTGCCGATAGCATGCGCTATGATCTCGCTGGAATTTCCGGAGGTCAGAGAAGTTGTCTCCCAGGTAGGCAGACCCGATGATGGAACAGATCCCAAAGGTTTTTTGCTATTGAGTGTTTGGTTGATCTCTATCCGAAGGAACAATGGAAATCGCGCCTTTCAAAGAATGAGCTGATAAAACAAATGGAAGACAAAGCTGGAATCCAAATATATCGGAACGATCTGGAGCTTTTCCCAACCAATTATTGATAATGTGAACGAGGCTATCGCCGGGATTGACGTCAATCAGGCCGTAAAAGTGTTTGGTGAGAACCTCGACTCGATATCAAAATCTCGAGGCAGGTATATGAAAAACTGAGAACCGTTCCGGGGATGACGGATGTGGGAATTGTAAAAAACCTGGGTCAGCCCGAATTGCAGATTCAGTTGGATCATGCAGAAGATGGCGTTGTATGGCATCACTACTGGTGAAGCCAATGCAGAAATTGAGTTAGCAATTGGAGGGAAGGCTGCCACGGAAATGTACGAGGGCGAAAAGAAATTTGATGTACGTGTGCGCTACCAGCTTCCATTCAGAAAATCGGAAACGGAGATTGGTAATTTAATGATCCCGACTTCGACAGGAACAAAGGTCCCGTTGAAAGGAAATTGCCGATATACAATTAAGAAGTGGGCCGGCTTTTATTTATCGCGATAATAACAAGCGATTCTCAGCGGTCCAGTTTGCTGTGCGGGGCAGGGACCTGGGAAGTACTGTTGCAGATGCACAGCAGGAAATTAAATAGCGAGATCAGTTTGCCTAAAGGATATACGATCCAGTTCATCGGAGAATATGAAAGCGAGATCCGTGCCATGACAAGACTATCGATCGTAGTGCCCGTGAGCTTAGTGATCATCTTTATCATATTGCTGATATTGTTCAGGAGAATTCGTGACGTAATGCTGGTACTGCTCAATGTACCCTTTGCGCTGGCAGGTGGTAATCATTGCCCTGATTGCCACCGGGACCAACTTTAATATCTCTGCCGGTATCGGCTTCATTGCATTGTTTGGGATTTGCATTCAAAACGGTGTGATAATAATTTCTGTGATCAAGCAAAATATGAACAAGAAGATGCAGTTGGGAGATGCCATCAAAACGGGAGCCGTTAGTCGCGTGCGACCGGTGGTGATGACAGCGTTGATGGCAATATTTGGCTTATTGCCTGCAGCCGTATCAACCGGCATTGGTTCTGAAACGCAGAAACCGTTGGCGATTGTGATAGTTGGAGGGTTGATCAGCGCAACATTACTGACGCTTATTATCTTTCCCGTGGTAATTTATCGAGCTTACCGGAAACGGCCTGTAGTGGCTGTCCACCAGGCTTAATTTGTCAGTGGCCTCTTTCTGGCGCCGGGTGCAAATGCGGAAGGAACAGCCCAGTGCAAAATAATTCTTAGGTGCGGCCTTTGATACTCGAATCCGGCTGAAAGATCCAGTTTAACGTCATTGCTGATGTAATAAGCAATGCCTCCATCAATATTATTTTGCGGGGGCACGTCCTTTTCATGAATCCAAAAGCTTCAACATAGGCGTACCATCTTTCACCAATATTAAAATTGGGAGAAAAAGTATAGAGCCATATTGGGGTCGTACTAAAAGCCATCCCATTCGGCCCCAGGTTGTACCCGAGACCAATATTATCTGTAAAAGAATTTTGCATGGTGAAGCGAAACGATGGGGCGAGGTGATCAGCAACAAAGGGTTTGGACGCAACGGTTGGCAAGGCCACATGCGCGATAAATGAGGTCTTCGGTATCCATTTTTCTCTTCCCATAAAGCAACTTTAAAACCTATTTCCATGGGCTCGAAACCGCTCTTCCATTGTGGATCGGGAATGAGATGTTCGTAGACACTGCGGGCTGTTGTTTCCAATCGTAATTCCCATCGCCTAAAACCATATTTTAACAAGGCCGTGGGATGAACGAGATCATAGTTCTTATAAAAAGTATTTTCCTTTGTTGAAGCCAATCTCTGCCTGGAAATAATTTTTTGGTACTGTGGCGGCTGATTCTGTCTGGTCGGGCCGATCGGTATCAATTTTTTCCTGGGCGCTTGCATCAAATACAGCGAAGGTAAAAGCTGCCGCTGCGACCCGTCCTAAAAATTTAGCCATATATAAAATAATTTTTAGCCTTGTCTAAAAATTAAGTCAAAGATAATGATCAGATAGATAAAAAGCAAAAAACATCACGGTCTGAAGGTTTCCCACAAAGACCACAGAAGTTTTACGCAAAGACCACGATGACGTTTGGCCCACGATAAATGGAAACCGTGAATTGCGGAGGCCCTCCGTGGTCTTTGTATAAGCAGCCTTTGTGGAAAACATCGCACTTCGAAAGGGTTTCCCACCAAGACCACAAAGTTTTACGCAAAGACCACTATGACGTTTAGCCCACGACAAATTGAAACCGTGAATTGCGGAGGCCCCTCCGTGGTCTTTTGTGTAAGTATCCTTTGTGGGAAACATGATCCTTTAAAACGGTTTCCCTCATAGTTCAAAGATTGACACCAAGACCGACATGCCGGAAAAACAAATTTTTTTCTCTTAACACTCTTATACATTTGCTACCCTTTAATTTTACTCTATGGATAACAAGTATGTGCAGCAAATTGTCAGTGATCTTGGATTCTCCACTAAAGCAAATCAGCAACATCAGCGATCTGCATGCTGAAGGAGCTACGATCCCATTCATTGCCCGTTACCGCAAGGAAGCTGCCGGTAACCTTGACGAAGTGCAAATCTCCTCGGTTATCGACAAACTTAAATACTATACCGAGCTCGGCAAACGCAAGGAAACTATTCTTAAAACAATCGAGGAAGCCGGGAAACTTGATCCCGATCTGAAAAAAAGAATTGAAGACTGTGTGGACGCCACTGTGCTGGAAGATATTTACCTCCCTTATAAACCAAAACGAAAAACTAAAGCCTCCATCGCTATCGAAAAGGGCCTTGAACCTTTGGCGAAACTTGTTCTTAACCAGGGAAACTTCAATTTGACTGAAGAAGCAAATAAGTATATCAGCGAGCAGGTAAAAGCAATGAGGAGGCTTTGCAGGGCGCACGGGATATTATTGCCGAATGGATAGCCGAGAATGAACAGGCACGCAATCGCGTTCGCCATTTATTCCATGACCATGCTAAACTATCCTCCCGCGTGTTGACCACAAAAAAGAAGATGAAAAAGCACAGAAATACCGCGACTATTTTGAATTTAATGAGGCGCTCGCCCAAAGTCCATCTCATCGGCTACTGGCCATACGTCGCGGCGAGAAAGAGGGGTTCTTGATAATGGATATTTCCATCGAAAAGAAAAACCCATGAAGAGCTAAAACAGTTGCTCCTGAAGACCACGGGCCCGATCGGTCAGCAGGTTTCTAATAGCAATTGAGGATAGCTATAACAGGCTGCTCAAATCATCTATTGAAACGGAATTCAGGGTGACCAGTAAATTAAAAGCCGATGAAGAAGCCATTCGTGTATTTGCTGAGAATCTCCGGCAACTGTTGCTGGCTTCTCCATTAGGACATAAGCGGGTCCTGGCTCTTGACCCGGGTTACCGAACCGGCTGTAAGCTTGTTTGCCTTGATGAACATGGCAATTTATTATTCAATACGGCAATCTATCCGCATGCACCCCAGAATGACTGGCAGGGTTCTGTCTCAACGCTGAAAGAACTGGTCAGCAGATACGATATTGACGCTATCGGTTATGGTAATGGCACTGCCAGCAAAGAAACAGAGCAGTTGGCAAGAAGCATTGACTTCGGGAAACCGGTTTCCGTTTTCATGGTTAATGAAAGCGGCGCCTCTATTTATTCCGCGAGTGAAGTGGCAAGAGAAGAGTTTCCGGATTTTGATGTAACCGTTCGCGGGGCCATCAGCATAGGAAGGAGACTTCTTGATCCCCTGAGCGAGTTGGTGAAAATCGATGCTAAGAGTATTGGAGTAGGTCAATACCAGCATGACGTAAACCAGAACAAACTCAAAGAGTCATTGGACCAGGTGGTAGAAAGCTGTGTGAACTATGTGGGCGTAGACGTTAATACGGCAAGCAAACACCTGCTCAGTTATGTATCGGGTTTTGAGTGCATCCGTTGCCAGGAACATTGTCGAGTACAGGAACAAGAATGGTGGCTTCAGGTCGCGTGAAGAATTGAAGAAAGTGCCTTCTCTCGGGCCCAAGGCGTTTGAGCAATCTGCCGGCTTCCTAAGAATACCCGGAGCAACCAATCCATTGGATAATTCAGCAGTGCATCCCGAAACTTATCACGTCGTGGAAGAAATGGCTGTCAAGGCAGGCAGCAGCATTAAGGATTTGATCGACCAGCCGGCCATAGAGGAAAAGATACAGGCAAAAGATTTTATCTCAAATACCGTTGGCCAATTTACTATTGAAGATATTTTGAAGGAATTGGAAAAACCTGGTCGCGATCCACGATCTGCAATTGAAGAATTCAAATTCGCCGATGGCGTGAACAAGATAGAAGATCTTAAACCCGGCATGAAGGTTCCCGGCATAGTAACAAACATTACCAATTTCGGTGCTTTTGTGGATGTGGGGGTGAAGCAGGACGGGTTGGTGCATATCTCCCATTTAAGCAATCGATTTATCAACGATCCTAATGAAGCAGTAACACTGAATCAAAAGTTATGGTAACGGTGCTGGAAGTGGATGTGGCGAGAAAGAGGATTTCGTTATCTATGAAAGATGCCGGTGAGCGAGGAGAAATCGAAAACAAAAGCAACACGATAAGGGGAAGACGCCGGCCAAAAAACAAGAATCACTAAACCCTTTTCAGGCGAAGTTGATGGAGTTGAAGAAGAATTTTAAGGAGTGATAAGTGGTGAGTAGTGAGTGGTGAGTGGTGAGTAGTGAGTCGTGAACCTGCCTGCGAGCCGTCGCCAAAGGCTTTGGCCGCCGGTGACCGGCAGGCAGGTCGTGAGTTTGGGCGGTTTTGAATGTTACTTCTTTTTCCAATCGATCCTCCGCCCAACCAGCAATTTAAATATGAAGTGGTCAGTAGCATGAGTCAATCCGAAGCCCGGGCCGATATTGATCTCCCAATTGGGATCAGCATACACATCCGCAACGATGAATAATGCATGACTCTGTTGATCGACGTTTGATGACTGGTCAAGTTGGCCAAGATCGCCGTAATATTCCAGGCCGAGCGCCAGTTTTTATGGTATATGAGCGCTTTGACATTGGGTTCGAAGCCGGGAGTGTGATCCGTACTTTACGCCTTCGCAAACCGATCCCGAAAGTGGGATTGAAGGCGAGATAGAAATTTCCAATTTGTTTGTCGATGATCGGCCCTAATCTCGATGCTCCAGGTATCGGGCGAATATTCCTTTCGCTGGTAACCAAACTCGGTGGAAAGACTCACACCAACGGCCAATTCCATTTTTCGGGAACGCTTACCCGTGGACGGATATGTGTCCCTATGAATTTATAGCCATAAGTATTGGTATAGTTTGTAAAAGATAAAACCCAATCTCAAGAGTTGGACGTGATGCCATGTGTGATCTCTAATGTTTCATGCAATGAATGAAAAGCGGGCGGACGCCTTCAACGATTTCTTTTTCTCCGGAAAAGTGTAATTGCTATGCAATTCAAAAATTGTATTGCCCCGGGTCATCGTGGGGGAAGCGTAGACCTGGATCTCATAGTTCTCCTGGCCAAATACGGGGATGCCCATGGCGAGAAGGACGATTGCAGTTAATTTTCTCATTTGCCTTGTCTATTTGTAATCTTCTCTTACCGGGGTGGGGAATGCATCTATCGCTTTGCAATCCGTGGCCGCAAAAGCGCTATGTGGCACATTTGACGGAATTACACAGTACATTCCTGCGGTCAGCGGGCAGGACTTTCCACCGACGACCATATCCAGTTGTCCTTCGATAATATAGGTTACCTGCTCGTGCACATGATGGTGCTCAGGCAATTTACTGCCGCCCTTAATCCTCGACATAGCGCGAATGTGAGTGAAGCGCCATGAGCGTAGTGACCTACGATACCCGGAACCAATTCTTTTGGTGGGATGTTTTTAATGAGTTGCATAAAAGATGTATGATTATTTGCTGGGTTTGAATTCCTGGTTAGTGACGGGCAAAGCTGCAGGAATAGTAACGACGTTGAATCCATGGTCGGTTGCCTTGTGGCAGTTATTGCAGGTATTCGTTAAGAGAACGAAACTTCTCTTGAATGACTGATCGTCCCTTTTGTTGGATGCTGTGGTTTACGCTATCGATGACCGGTCCTATCATGCCGATTGCTTTTACTTCCGGTCTGTCGCTGCAGTATTTTTGAATTTCCTCGAGCGATTCTTTTATTTCATTAACCTCAAAATCGGCCAGCGGCCAGTTTTGATTTTGCCCCCGCCCACCAAAGCTTTGCATGATGTAACTGGATTCCCAGCATGAATTCACCGAGGCCAGGCTTATAGGTATCTGCCAATTGTTTTTGGAGGCTATCAATAGTTGCCCGCAATTTTTGAGTATCTGCATGTGGTTGATTGCAGGAAAGAATCAGGGCAATGATTGCCATATATCCAAGGCTTTTCATCTGCATGTTTTGTCAAGTTGTTTCCGGATAGCTGAGCGAGTGTTATTATTTTTCAAACAAGCAATAGTTTCCGCCTACCCATTCCTTTGTCCTTATTATATCGGACGCCGATCATTTTTCCTTTGCTTAAGCGACTCAGATTATTTGCAGCGTACTGGTCTTGCAGCACCTTCCTTCCAGAAATAAAAATTCTTATCTCTGCATTTCGCTGGAATATCCGGGGTCTGTATTACATCGGCGTATTTTACTTTACGTTGTAATATCCAGTTCTCCGGGTCCCTGACGTTATCGATATCCTTTGAAGTAACGTCGATCACGACTCCCTGCCCGGCAAACGAGAACAGTGGCTTCAATACATAATTTTCGAGGTCGGCAGGCGGTTCTTTTATTTCGTTAAGGAAAAAAGTTTTCGGCACATATGGATGACGGATAAAAGGCAATGTGTATTTGCTGATGCGGTAAAACCAGTTGGGATGCAGGTATCCATTCAACATCGAGCTCTTCAAACAGGATCTTTCCTTTTTCCTGCACATCTGGCTTCTGTTGTTGGAGATCATCAAAAATTACCCGGTTATAAATTCTTTTTATTCCTTGTTTTTCGGCCCTTGTTGAGGTAATAAAGTTCTTTTCCTTCCTGTGATCAATTCGGTAAGACAAACCATCTTGATGCCTACATAGTCTTCTGTGCAATAAGAAATCTACTCTTGTTTTTTGCTGCCGGGGAAAGACTTCGAGCAGAATTACATTCTCCGGTTGCTCGCCACCGAGGATAATTTGTTTCTAGTTCCATGTATATAGGTTTCGCGACTATAGTTGCCGAGATAGGCTGAAAATTTTTTGGCACAGCGAAATGCTTGCGAAAGATATCGTCGATCAAAACTTCATATGCCAAAACAAGCTGGGAAAACCCTGCATTTCGACCAATTGAGGTTCCAATTCACCGGCATCATTGACACATACTCCGAAATCAAAAGCAATAAAATGCGAATGATCATTTTCTCCGGGAACTTCCAGGCCTTTTGGGATAGCATTTTTCGTGAGTGCCTTAAACTGCTGGATCAACAATGATATCAACAATTGCTCTCGCAGGCATCCAGAATTTTTTGTGAAATCTTTTGGCACAAATACTGCGGTCTCGGCGATCCTGAATTCAATAGCTCCGGGATAAACGTTATGAATCTCATTCAGGAAGGATTCATATTTTTCAATAGTAAAATTATTATTGAATTCCTTTCGTAGTGAAGGGATCATTTGAACCGGTTTTAGGCGAGGAGTAAGTTACTGAAATGATGGGGTAGTGGCCAAGAAGTTTGTTTTTCGTGGGCTTTCAATGCTCTCACAGTTCGCAAAAATTATTATTATTATTAATTATTGGCCGTAGCCGCTTGGGGCAATTTCACGAGCCAGCCAGCTGTAAATCAATCATACACCATCACGAAATAATCAATAATTAATAATAAATAATCATGATAGCATCGTGCAATCGGCGTCTTCGCCTAATCAAGCTACAGCTTGATTCAAAAATTAGGCAGAATATGCGAGTAGGTCCACAGTATCTTGTCGGGGTCGCCGAGTTGTGAAAGCATACTGTTCAGTTTGTCTTCTCCATAATTTTCAATCACTGTTTTCCTCTTTGTCATCAGTTTGCAAATGATGGCTCATTCCAATGGGGTCGGCTTCCGGGTGAAATTGTGTGCCGATCATATATTCATTAGAAGCGAATCCCCATCACTGCCCTTTCAAAAGGCACATGAGGCCGTTCTTTTTCGATACAAAGTATGCGGGCGCCCATTTTATTCAGCACATCACTATTTGGATGCACTAATTGATAATCGCGGCTGTCTACTGCATAAAACGGATCGCGCAAGCCATTGAACACGGGTTCATCTTTTGCATCTTCGAGCATATGGACCGGGAATACACCAAAGGCTGTCGAACGACGCTGGCGAAGAATGCCTGCATTGAAATAACGACTGGCTAATTGAAATGAATGACAAATGAAGAAGACATATTTCTTTCTCTTATTGGCGGGATTCTCATTCCAGCGCAGAATTTCGTCTACCCATCGTCCCCAGTTGATATCCCAATCTTCATAACGGGTGGAGATAGGATCTCCGGGGCCACCACTGGAGATGTAGATATCGAAAATGAATATCCGGCAATTCATTTTTTACCCGCACTTCAAATACCTGGCGCTCGACGGCGATATCGTTGTCCATCTCCCAATCATCGATGATTTGATGAATACAACGCATGCCCTGGTTAGGGCTGACCTTCATTCAGGTCGAGAATCGCAATACGGAGGGGTGTCTTTTCCATACTTGGTAATCATGCAAAGATAATAATTGTTTGAAGATGACCACAGGCCAGGGGGTAAAACGAGCTAATGTTGGTATTGGAATTTCGTGGGTAAGTGGAAGTATGTAGAAAGTCGTGAATCGTGAATCGTGAGTCGTGAGTCGTGAGTACGGACCCATTCGTTACTCCCGGCTCCCGGCTACCGGCTATCGGCTTCTCTCAAACACCTTTTCGCCTCCAACAAAGGTCTTCAGCACATTTACCTGCAACAGATCCCTTATCGCTCGCTTTCATAATGTCTTTATCAAGGATAATGAAATCGGCGAACTTTCCCTTTTCAAGGCTGCCTTTTTCCCGATCTTCGAAATTGGCTTTGGCTGCCCATATTGTCATCCCCTCGTAACGTCTCCTCTCTTGTCAGTGCATTTTCTATTTGAAAGCCTCTCCTCCGGCCAGCCCTTGGCATCTTTGCGAACAACTGCCGCATAAAAAGTCTTGAATGGAGAAATATCTTCTACCGGGAAATCTGTACCCAAGGGTATCCACCCGTTTTGTTGTAATAGTTGCTTGTAGGCATAAGCGCCTTTGACCCGATCGGCTCCCAGGCGGTCACCGGCCCAATACATGTCGGATGTGGCATGGGTAGGTTGCACCGAGGGGATGATAGAATTTGAGCGCCGAACAAATCAAAATCATTTTGATTTACAACCTGCGAATGTTCGATTCGCCAGCGCAAATCATTTTTGCCTTTCAGGTATTTAGCATAGATCTTAAGCATGGTCCGGTTGCCACTGTCGCCAATGGCGTGGGTACACATTTGCCATCCTTTTGGGTAAATGAAATTGGCAACAGAATCAAAATGGGCGGGAGAACTTAATAAAAAACCTGACCAACCCGGTTTATCGGAATAAGGTTGAAGCAGGCAGGCGCCTCTTGATCCCAATGCACCATCTGCATAAACCTTAATGCTTCGAACATTCAGCCTGTCCGTCTTAATAATGCCGGTTTTTTCGAGATAATCAAAATTGGCTTTGCTATCGCTGAGCATTACGTAAAGGCGCATTTTTAGTTTACCGCTTGCCTGCATCGCTTTTATACCTTCAACGGTTTCTGCGCTCAAGCCACAATCATCAATTGTGGTCAGCCCGATGGCAAAGCAATTGGCCTGGGCCTCTTCTAATGCTTCCATAAATTCATCCTGGGTTTGAGAAGGGATTTTTGAGCCAACCAACCCTTTTGCGTTATCAATTAATATTCCTGTCAGTCTTCCATTCCTTACTTCTATATCACCTCCCGGCAATTTATCCCCGGCTTTTACGCCTGCTATTTCCAGCGCTTTTTGATTGGCAATTGCAGCATGCCCATCAATTCTTGTGAGCATGACGGGGCGATCGGGAAATAATTCATTTAATTTTTCATTGCTGGGAAACTCTTTACCGGCCAGTCGTTTTGATCCCAGCCTCTGCCCAATAACCAGCCCTCTTGGATTTTCCTGCGCAAATTTTTTCGTTCTTTCTACGACCTCATCCCAGCTTTTGGTATCAACCAGATTTACAGTTTGCAAGCTATTGCCGTATGAAACAAAATGTGCGTGAGCATCGATAAAACCGGGGTAGATAAATTTCCCTCCTGCATCGATCTTTTCTTTTGCATCATATTTATCCTGTAATTCAGATGCCTTGCCTGTTGCAACTATTCTTCCATCTTTTACAACGAGGGCCTCGGCCGTTGAAAAACTGAATCAACTGTGTAAACCGTGGCATTGTAAACTATAAGGTCAACCTTTTCCTTTTGAGAACATGAGATCAATGCGATGATTAATGCGAATCCTGTAATTAATTTTTTAGTCATGGTATGTCGTTGTTAAGAATGGTTCCAATTACCTTATTGCATGAATTTCGCAGGATGGAGTTTGTTATGTTGCGTCTTATCCTGGAAAGCTTTTGGCAGCGGCCAAGATACTCCGCTTCATCGTATAATTTTCCGATCAATGTTATACTTACCGGTCCACTATTATTACCAAATCCTATAGGCATGCACACTACAGGATTGCCGGTGAGATTGGTGATCGCCAATTGCCTTCCGCCAAATGTGGGTACGATCAGCACATCATAGTTTTTCATGAATTCATACATTGCCCTTACAAAGCGTATAGCGATAGCGGTTGGCATTAATATATTCCACAGCGGGGATCAAGCGAGCTGCCCGGAAACTATTTGGCCTAAAAGTCACGGTCCTGTCTTTCTATCAGGTCGTCCCGGTTGGTTCTTGTCAATTCATCAAATGCGGCGGCGCTTTCGCATTTAATATGACACTTATCAAAATTGGTGGGGTACATACTGAATCAGGGAGCGTAACCGCCTCTGACATTTACGCGCCCTGCTCCTTGTAAAAATCAACGACTTTCCATTCGGGTGCATCTTTGTTCAATCTTCCGAAAATAATTTTCGGCATATGCGATCTTCGAATTTCTTTATATCCGGTCCTGGGATCATAATTGAAATGCATGATCAACGGCGCCCGGGTCGTTTCCATCGGTGCCCTTCAGATAATAAAAGACTATCGCATCGTCTTCGGCGCTTCTGCAAATAGGACCTGCTTTGTCGAGCGCTCCAGCACAATACCATAGCGCCTGAACGGCTCACCGAACCAAATGTTGGTCTCAACCCGGTAGCCCCACAGCGGGCAGAGGGAGATACAATTGATCCGAGCGTTTCGGTCCCTATCGTAAACGGTAAGCAATCCTGCGCCGTAACCGATGCTGCTGAGCCCGCTGAGGAAGCCAGCTTGAACCCTGTTTGAGGTTCCAGGATTTTTGTTTCGCCGCCAAACCATTTGTTGTTATAGGCCAGGGCGCCAAGAGATAGCTTGCTACAACACAGTACTCCTGCTTTTCTCGGTTGCTGATAAACGAACGCATCCTCGATCAATCATTTGATCCTTTGTAGGGTGTGGAGCCCCAGGTGGTTTTATAACCCTTTTACGGCAAAGAGGTCCTTTAATCCATATGGTATTCCATGCAATAGGCCATGATAGATCCCTTTTTTCAGATCATCGATCGGCCTGCTTAGCTTGTTGCATGGCGAGGTCTTCGGTCAATGTGATGACGGACTCCAATGTATCACCCCATTTTTTCAACCGTTCAATAAAAAACTTCGTAAGTTCTACTGGAGTTGATTTTTTTATTCTTGATCAGGGATGGCTAATTGAGGAATAGAATAGAAAGCCAGCTCATTTTTATTCGCCGGCATTTGCATTGATGGCAATTCCAGTTGACCTTCGACTGCTGTGATTGGAACCGTATTCCCAAATGGCAGTGGATTAAAGGCAAAAGGATAGGGGAGGTCATTCGGAGGCAAACTCTGGTGCATACCCTTGTAAACTGAGTTGGGAACGTTCGCAACAGCGGAAAGCAATGAATCAGCTTCGTTTTCAGTATAGTCAAGATCATACAACTTGACTGTATTCCTGATAAGCTGATTGAATCGGACTTCGGTTTGGCTGGAGGCAACAGTGAAAATGAAAATGCCGAGCCATGTGAACAATTGTTTCATAAGCAAATTGATTTCGGATGACCAAATTACCAATAAATGTCTATCTTTTATTTCTAAAACGACCTGTCATGAGAAAGCTTCTTCTATCCTCCATTGCTTTTATCGTTGTGGCATGTAAATAATTGCTGAAAAAGGAGCCCTCGGATAGTAAGGAGATTACCCTCGCCCAGTATTTCAATTACGGGGATTCGGGTGCAGACGGCAGGAATCAGGATGATACCCATCAAAACACCGGCAGGAGAATTCAAAGTATGGACGAAAACGATTTGGTAATAACCCACGGATCAAAGTGCTGTTGCTCCATGGTAGGACCCGCTGCTGGTCATGAATACATGGAGTGCTTCTGAAAGCTTTTTCCCAAAAGAAGGATTCGAATTCTATGAATATGATCAATTGGGCGCTTCCTTATAGCTGATCACCCCTCGGATAGCAGCCTGTGGACGGTGGAGCGATATGTGGACGAGGTAGAACAGGTGAGAAAAGCGATCGGCGCCGACAAAAGCAATTTTTTCGTCCTCGGCAATTCATGGGGAGGTATCCTTGCTATGGAATACGCGTTGAAATACCAGGAGAACCTGAAGGGAATGATCGTAGCTGATATGGTGGCCAGCATTCCGGATTATAATAAGTATGCATATGACGTGTTGGCAAAGCAAATGGACCAAAAAGGTATTTGCAGAAATCATGGATATAGAGAAGCGAAAAGATTTTGACAATCCTCGCTACGAGGAATTACTTATGCCGAATTTTTATGCTCAGCATATTTGTCGGTTTGGATCCATGGCCTGAACTCAGTAGTTCGTTGCTTTACTCATTTGAATACGATGAAGGTGCCGAAAGAAATTTATGTGATGATGCAGGGGCCTTCTGAGTTTGGTGCCAGTGGCAGACTGGCAAATTGGGATATCAAGGACCGGCTTGAAGGAGCTAAAGATACCGACCCTGATGGTGGGCGCAAAATATGACACAATGGATCCAAAAGCGATGGAAGAACAGAGCAAGATGGTACAGAAGGGACGTTATTTATTTTGCCCGCAAGGCAGCCATATGTGCATGTGGGACGATCAGAAAATATTCATGGATGGCGTAGTCAAGTTCATAATGGACGTAGATGGAGGCAGAATGTGATTGCTTTTAACGACAATTCCCAATAGATCCAGGAGCCAGTTTCCCAGGGAATTACGCCCATCCTCTTAGATAACAATAATTTAGCATGTGGGTAAAATAGCAGCTTAATATTTTTCCTTATAAGGTTTTGATTCTGAGATATTTTAGTTTATTTTGCAGCTCGTTACATCTTAATCTCCTCTGAATCTGTACACAGGTAAGACAAGACCCGTTACAGGAAACCAAACTTACATATATCCTCATTAAGCCGCAAAACGAATATCCTTTCGTAAGGAACCAGGCAAATATCCTTTTGCTAAGCCAGCAAAATAATATCCTCTCGCAGGCCAAAAAAATAATATCCTTCATTGAAAAGCGTACCCTCAGGAAAGCATCCTGAATAGGCCATTAAAATTTCAAACTCAGCAGCATGCCAAGGAAATTCAGGTACTCTACTAATCAGAAAACAAATGCTTTAATGCTATTAGCATTGATAGCAACAGGATTTTCTTATGCCCAGAACCCCATACGTTACAGAAAACACTCTCACTGGTAATCCATCATCACAATGGGACATAGTCGGAGCAGGTGATCTCAGCATCCAGGGTTTCGCAACAGACATCAAGCGTTAATAAAGGGCAGACGATCCGTTTCAAAATAAACACCGATGCCTCGGCCTATAAAATAGATATCTATAGGTTGGGTTATTATAATGGACTAGGAGCAAGAAAGGTTGATACAGCTATAGTCACTACTTCATTACCTCAATCCCAACCATCACCCCATCACGGATGTGACTACTGGTCTTGTTGATTGTGGTAACTGGAAAGAATCTGCACATTGGAATGTGCCATCAACAGCCGTCTCGGGAGTCTACATTGCAAGACTGACACGTACTGATAATGGAGGTGCGAGCCATATCGTGTATTATTGTACAGAGATGATGCGAGTCATGCCGATCGTTTCTTCCAGGCGCCTGATGCTACGTGGCAAGCCTATAATGTTTATGGTGGTAATAGTTTATATGTAGGAGCTACCAGCTTCCCCAGCGGACATGCAGCTAAAGTAAGTTACAATCGCCCATTCATCACGCGCAAGGCAGGCGGCGGCGGTGGTGGCGTAGCCAAGATTGGGTGTTCAATGCCTTGTATCCGATGATACGTTTCATGGAAAGAAACGGATACGATCTTAGTTATACTACAAATACAGATGCTGCCAGGTATGGTAGCCTCATCTTAAATCACAAAGTATTTTTATCAGTTGGTCATGATGAATACTGGTCAGCACAACAAAGAACAAATGTAGAAGCAGCCCGCAATGCAGGTGTTGCATCTTGCTTTCTTCAGCGGCAATGAGATCTACTGGAAAACGAGATGGGAAGCGAGCAGACAGATTCCACCACACCTTACCGCACATTGGTATGTTATAAAGAAGGTACATTTGGTGAAGCTGTATGCGGTAGGCAAATGCGATCCTTCACCTGAGTGGACAGGTTTGTGGAGGGACGGATGTGATTTTTCGCAGAGCGGACCTTGCAAACCCTGAAAACGCATTATCCGGACAGATAAGCTGGCAAAATGGTCTCCAGTTCCATACAAAGTACCTTGCAACTTATAAAGATCTACGTTTTTGGAGATATACAAGCATTGCTTCGTTGCCTCCGAGGGAGATCGCTGACAACGTTCCCGGACTGGGTACACTCGGGAACGAATGGAATTTTGAACAGTATCCCGATTATTATCCTTCGGGACGTATTACGTTATCGAGTACAACAATTGGAGGAAAGACACATAAATTATCACTCTATCGCCACTCGAGCGGCGCTTTAGTATTTGGAGCCGGCACCATACAATGGGCCTGGGGATTGATGAGAATCATGATAACTCCTAGTGAAGCTCCCAGTATCGACATGCAACAGGCAACGGTGAATGTTTTCGCCGATATGGGAGTACAACCCGCAACCCTTAATGACAGGATTAACACCTACTGCTCAATCTACCGATGTGCAGGCACCCGTTTCAGTTATCACTTCTCCTACACACCTTCAATCCATACCTGCATATGTTCCTATTACCATTACAGGCACAGCCAGTGATGTCGGGGGAGTAGTTGCAGGAGTAGAAATATCGTTTGATGGCGGTGTTACCTGGAAGCAGGTCGTTGGCACAACCAACTGGAGCTATTCATGGACTCTGACTGTCGAAAGTTCATATACGATCAAAGTTCGCGGATTTGATGATAGTGGTAATATGGAAGCTGTCGGCAGTTCCGGATCATCGAATAATATTACGGTGAATGTGACGCCTTAACGTGCCGCCACCGGCGTCGATATTCCAACCAACAGATACTCCTGCTGAACCTGCTCACACCTGACGGACCAGGGGGAATTGAAGTGGGAATAAAATTCCAGGCGACTGTGAGCGGTAGTGTAACGGGCCTGAGATATTTTAAAAGGCACTGGAGTCACAGGCGTTCACAAAGGTCATTTGTGGAGCAGCAATGGCGTAAATGCTCGCTGAGGCGACATTCACCAACGAGACTGCATCAAGGATGGCAGGACGTAAGTTTGTCAACCCGGTAGCCATCGTAGCTAACAATACACTATATTGTATCTTATTTTAGCCCGGATGGTTTTTATGCTATTACCAATCCCTATTTTTACTACGGCTGTAATAAATGGTTCTTTGCGTGGTCTTGCTTCGGTGAGGATGGACCCAATGGTGTGTTCGCAGTTTCATCAACTCCCTGCGTTTCCGACTGATAATTTCCAAACAAGCAACTAGTTGGGCGGATGTTGTGCTTTGTAGCTGCTGATCTTAGTGCCGCCGATCGTCACTTCTGTTACACCATCTCCCAGCAATACAAATGTCGATGTCAATTCGTTGGTCAGGGTAGTCTTTAACGAAGGCATTGCTCCGGCAACTGTGGGCAGTTCAACTGTTGAATTGAGGGATGCATCAAATAACCTCTCATACCAGCCACAATCTCTACGATGCGTAGTGAGCCGGTACAATCACATTGGATCCGGTGTCACCGCTTTCCGCTGCTAGCGGCTATACAGTTACCGTGAAAGGAGGAAGTTCGGGCCCGCGCATTAAAGATGTAGCTGGCAATGCACTGGCGGCAGATTATCTCTGGACGTTTACAACAACTTTTACTCCGCCATTGGCGCCTGAAGAACGGACCTGGTGGACCGATACTTGTCGTAAGTAAATCTTCCAACCCATTCAGCCGTTTCCCGTTGAGATATTGCGTGCCAGAAGGTTTGAATGAATTTGCCGCAGCCGATATTACGGCAGTCACTCCTCGATGTCTGGATGCTTAATAGTTATGATGTGGTTGTACTGGGTGAAATGTCATTAACTGCAGGTGATGTCACAATGCTTACCAACTGCGGTAAATGCGGTGGTACCTTGATCGCTCTCAGACCCGATGCCTCATTGAATACCCTGATGGGTATTTCTGCAGCAAGCGGCACTCTTAGTGATAAATATTTATTTAGTACAGACTGCTTCAGGACCAGGATTGGGAATCTTTAATCAAACGATGCAGTTCCATGGTACCGCAGATTTGCATACGTTGACTGGAGGAAGTGGTTCTACTCAGCCTGGCGACGCTTTATTCTGATGCGACGACAGCTACTTCGCAACCCTGCAGTAACGTCAAGAAAGGTCGGCAGCGGAAAGGCTATTGCCTATATGTTTGATCTTTGCACGATCGATCGTATATATAAGACAAGGTAACCCCTGCATTAGCCGGGACCGAAACGGATGGCCAGGGCCGATAAGAGCTGACGACATGTTTTTCCCCGGTTATGTTGACATGAATGAGTGCAGGAGTGCCGCAGGCAGATGAACAACAGAGGTTATTTGCCAATACTATTATTCAATCAAACATTAGCAGGAAGCCTTTACCAAGATTATGGTATCTGCCGGGAAATAACAAAGCGGCAATCGTTTATACAGTTGATGATCACAGCACCGAATCGGGAACAAAAGACATCTTTAATAAACTTTGTTGCGTGAATAGCCCTGTAGGTGGTAATCCATCGAATTGGACAGCATACAGGGGAACTTCGTGGTTCTATGTCGGCATACCATTGTCCGACAGCATGGCCGCCATCTATAATACACAAGGTTTCGAAATGGGCGTCCATGTCACAAATAACCGCCAAGACTCTTACTTTCGTTCCAGGACCTTGATGCAAGCTATGCTCCGCAACTTCAATCGTTCCACACGAACTTTCCGAGTCCTGCCTGCTCGAAACCACCCACCGTTTCCATTGTATTGTGTGGAGTGATCGGCTTACGCAGGCTTAAGGTTGAACTTCCCACGGCATCAGGTATAGTATGGATTACTATTACTGGCCTCCTACATGGATCAATCGGCCGTCCGGCCTTCTTACAGGATCAGCCTGCCAATGCGCTTGTGCAGATCTGAATGGTTCTATGCTTAACGTGTACCAGGGGGTTTCCAGATCTTGTAAATGAGAATGGAGTCAATTATGATGTGGGAGTAGCTACATTATGCTAGATAATGCTATCGGGCAAAAAGGCTATTATGGTCTGTTTGGCACACACGACGCACTATCAGGGACACGACTTTCTCAACAGCGGTCATCAATGCAGCCAAGGCTCGTAATGTGCCCATTATCTCCTGCGAAGCAAGCGCTGACATGGGTCGATGGAAGAAATAATTCTTCATTTGGTTCTATTACGTGGAACAATAATCAATTGAGCTTTTCTGTAACCGCTTATGCGGGTGCCGTTAATTTAAGGACCATGTTGCCTCTTTATTCAGCAACCGGTGAGCTGAATTCACTACAAGAAAATGGCAACACTGTCAGCTTTTACAGTTGAGATCCATTAAAGGAATGCAATATGCGTTCTTTGATGCGCCTCTCGGTATCAACAATTTTGTTGCAACTTATATCCCCGATACAACTCCTCCTGTCATCACCAACGGTGGCAACAACCCGAATGCTGATGGTACATCTGCGACCATTACATGGACCACGAATGAGGGTTCGGATTCAAGAGTTGATTAGATGGTACATCTTCCTCAACTTTAAATTTGAATGGCACCGATGATAGCCCGGTGACCAGCCATGACTGATTCTGCTTACCGGTCTTACACCCGGTGCTACATATTATTTCCGCGTCACTGGCTGGGATTTCGTTGGTAATGCTGCCAAGGAGCCGGCAGTTAATAACAGCCCGCTTCAACTTACAATGCCGACCACTTGGCGCGAGTGATGTAGACAATAACAACTTCAGCTGGTACTACCGGTTCCAATACAACACAGTGATATTGGAAGGTAATGGTGGTGTTACTCTCACTCCTGCATTGAGCGAAGATTTTTCAGGCCCTGGTATTCCGATCGGTTGGTCTGGAGTTCATTTGCTTCAGGCGGTACAACCACCGTGGACGGCAACATAACCGTCAATGGAACTCATGTCTATAGCGACAACAGTTTTGTACAAGGAACTTCCATTGAATTTGTAGCTACATTCAATTCTGGTTCGTTCCGCTAACCGTTGGTTTTACTGTTGACCGTGAATTCAACAACTTTCAATCCATGGGTAGTTATTGGCCAGGCAGGGGTGGCGGTCCTGACGGAAGTTTGTATGCAAGAGCATCAAGTGGTGATGTGTTTAATCTTGGTGGAGATCTCCTTGGTTCACCACATCGTTATCGCATTAACTGGACGCCGACTGGATTTGATTTTATGTTGATGGTAGTTCAACCGTTGCCGCGACGATCCCGCTCGCTGTTTCTTCCAACATGTTTATTCAGATCAGTGATGTCAATACCGGTGATGGAGTTTATCTGTGGATTGGTTGCGTGCATCAGACTATGTACCTTCCGGCACCTTCGTTTCCCGTGTATTTAACGCCGGCACACCCAAGCAATGGGGAGCCGTAGTTTGGAAACCAACAGTGTACCTGCAAATACCAGCCTCGCTATCGAGGTAAGGACCGGTAATACTTCGACTCCTGGATGGAAGTTGGTCAGACTTCAATCCTATCGCTACGTCTGGCAATACGATCGGGGCCACTACGCAGTACGTTCAATACAGGGCAAATTTTGCAACATCAGATTTAAGATATAGCCATCCCAGTTAAAACGATATTTCGATCAATTGCGCTGACCCGGTGACATCGCCGACGATGACAACGCAGCCTTCACCGCAAACGGTTTGTTCAGGCAGCAATGTGAGACTTTACCTCTGCAGCTGATGGACAACCTGCACCTGTTGTAAAATGGCACAGGTAGCGCGCTGATGGAACAAATTGGACCGATATTAACGGCGCTGTAAATGCCACGTTTACCTCGTTGCAGCGGCGGCTGATAATGGCAAACAGTATCGCGCAGTGTGGACCAATAGCGTAGGGTTCAGCAAATTCTAACCCGGCAACATTAACTGCAAAAGTAACTCCGGCAACTCCATCAATATCTATAGTAAATAATTGTGGGTAACACAGTATTGACAGTAGATAACGTCCAGGGAGCGCTACTGTGGAGTAATAATGCAACTACTGCATCTATCACTGTAACCAATGCAGCTGTTTATACTGCAACGCAAACCGGCGCGAACGGATGTCAGCCCGGCCAGAAGCGCCACATCAGCACCGAGAACAATACCAACGGCTCCTACCGTTCACGTTACGAATAATTGTGGCAATTCTTTATTGACAGCCGCCAACTTTACCGAATCAGTGCTGTGGAGTACCGGCGCCACGTCAACTTCTATAACAGTAAATAATGCGCAAACCTACACTGCTAGACCCAGGTTTCGGCCAACGGTTGTGTAAGTTCGCCGGCGAGTGGAACATCATCGCCGAAGCCTGTACCCCCGGCTCCAAGCGTCGCAGTCGTAGAATAACTGTGGCAACTCAGCTCTGATTGCAGGCGGCTTTATCGGAACATTGCTTTGGAACACTGGCGCCACCACTTCATCCATCACGGTGACAGATGCAAATACATACAGCGTTTCCCAGACGATGAACGGATGCGCAGTTCCCCGGGCAGCGGAGTGTCATCACCCAAACCCATACCGTCAACGCCGACGGTCACCATTAGCCAATAATTGCGGTAACTCGGTACTGACCGCAAATAACGTGACAGGTTCCTTGCTTTGGAGCAATGGATCAACAGCCTCGTCAATTACTGTGACTAACGCAGCTCTTACGGTGGTAACACAAACGATCAATGGCCGTAGCAGTACGCCGGGAACTGGCTCTTCCAGCTCCCAAACCTATTCCGACTTCACCGAGAGTAACAGTGGTTAATAGTTGTGGTTCTTCGATTTTAACGGCTTCAAATTATACAGGTGACTTATTGTGGAGTAGCGGAGCAAGCACACCATCGATTACAGTGACAGCTCCGGGAAATTATACTGTTACCCAAACGATCAATGGTTGTACAAGCCTCGCTGGGCGGAAGCGCAGGCTGAGGAGCAGCTACGCCTATGAGCATACCGGCTCCTCCAGTGATTACGGTAAAAGGCCCCGACCACATTCTGCGAAGGCGGAGTGGTATCGCTCACATCGAATATGAAGGCGCGCAACCTTTGGAGCAATGGGGCCACTACGCGTGAGATTTGGTGACAACACCAGGCGGCTATTCTGTGACCTATACCGCTGAAAATGGATGTACCTCCGCACCTTCTGCGCCGGCTACAGTAACGGTTAACCCGATCCTTGCTTCACCAACCGTGACATCGGTTGACAGACCGCGGCAGCTCAACGTTAACGGCTTCAAATTATACGGGATCATTATTATGGAGCACCGGTGCGACTACACCTTCTATCAATGTCACGATTTCTGCCACTTACACGGTTAAGCAAATCATAAATGGATGTTCAAGCATACCTGTCAGCGCGGGCGCTTCACCAAAGGCTGTGCCCCTGGCGCCAAGTGTGAGTGTGACCAACGATTGCGGCAGTTCTTTATTGACTGCTTCAAATTATACAGGAACATTATCCTGGAATACGGGAGCAACTACACCATCTATTTCGGAGTCGGATCCGGGAACATACAGCGTTACTCAAACCGCTGTGAATGGATGTACCAGTCCAGCGGCAAGTGGCACGGCTGCGCCGAAGACAATTCCCGCAGCGCCAGTTATCAATGCGAATGGACCAACTGTATTCTGTGCGGGTGGAAGCGTGGTGCTCACTTCGAGTGAGGCAAATGGTAATGTATGGAGCACGGGATCAACTGATCAATCTATAACAGTTACGACGTCGGGCATCTATACTGTACGCTTTGCGGCTGCGAATGGCTGTACTTCACCATTATCAGCGCCAATGACGGTAACGGTCAATCAGCCGAGTGGCAGTTCAGTAGACGTAACTGTCTGCTCTGGTCTTTTGCCATTCAACTGGAACAATAATACTTATTTCGGCGACCGGAACATATACCGTGCATTTAACTAATGCAGCGGGATGTGATTCGGCGGCTGTCTTGCACCTGAACGTAGTTAACAGCACTACTTCCGACACGGCGGTTGTTGCGTGCAATGGCTTCACCTGGAATGGAACTCCTTACACGGCATCAGGTGTATATTCATTCACTGCGACCAATGCCGGAGGATGTGATTCTGTCGCGATACTGCATTTGACGATAAATCACAGCACAACATCAGATGAGACGGTTACTGCGTGCAATAGCTATACCTGGAATGGTACGCCACATACAACTTCAGGCGTATATACGTTTAGCACAACGAATGCAGCAGGATGCGATTCGACTGCGACATTGCATTTAACAATCAATCATAGCAGCACATCAGATACAACTGTGGCTTGCCTGCAATAGCTTTACATGGAATGGTACGCCGTACACAACTTCGGGTGTGTATACATTTACTACGCCAAATGCTGTAGGATGTGATTCCGTTGCAACGCTGCATTTGACCATCAACAATAGCACAACCTCTGATACAACAGTTGTAGCATGTAATGGTTTTACATGGAACGGCACTCCGCATACGACGTCAGGTGTCCATACATTTACCACAACTAATGCAGTCGGATGTGATTCTGTTGCGACATTGCATTTGACGATCAATCACAGTACAACATCAGACGAGACAATCACTGCCTGCAACAGCTTTACATGGAACGGCGCTCCATACACGACTTCGGGTGTATACACATTTGGCACGATCAATGCAGCAGGTTGCGATTCAGTGGCAACATTGCATTTAACTATTAATAACAGCACCACATCTGACACTACAGTGGTTGCCTGTGGCAGCTTCACTTGGAACGGAACTCCGTATACTGCGACCGGTGACTATACATTTACTGCTACTAATGCTGCAGGATGTGATTCTATTGCAACTCTGCACTCTGACGATCAACCACAGTGCAGCGTCAGACACGACAGTGGTTGCTTGTAACAGCTTTACATGGAACGGGACCCCGCACACGACTTCGGGTGTCTATACATTCATTACGACCAACGCAGCCGGATGTGATTCGGTTGCGACACTGCACCTGACGATCCATAACAGCACGACATCAGACGAGACAGTTACTGCCTGCAACAGCTTTACCTGGAATGGTACTCCTTATACGGCATCTGGTGTTTACACGTTCACGACGACGAATGCGGCCGGCTGCGATTCTGTTGCAACGCTTCATTTGACGATCAATAACAGCACGACATCGGATACAACGGTGGTGGCTTGCAACAGCTTTACCTGGAACGGTACTCCTCACACCATATCGGGTGTCTATACTTTCAATACGACGAATGCTGCCGGATGTGATTCAGTTGCCACCCTGCACCTGACAATCAATAGTAGCACGACATCGGATACAACGGTGGTGGCCTGCAATAGCTTTACGTGGAATGGTACGCCGCACACAATTTCTGGCGTATATACATTTACCACGACGAACGCGGTGGGATGTGACTCTGTGGCGACCCTTCACCTCACAATTAATAATACTACAACGTCGGATACAACGGTTGTTGCCTGCAACAGCTTTACCTGGAACGGTACTCCGTATACGACTTCAGGTGTCTACACATTTACCACTATCAATGCTGTGGGATGTGACTCAGTTGCGACGTTGCATTTGACAATAAATACCAGCACAACGTCCGATGAGACGGTTACTGCCTGCAACAGTCTTTGCCTGAATGGCACGCCGTATACAACCTCTGGTGTGTACACGTTTACCACGATCAATGCTGTAGGATGTGACTCAGTGGCGACGTTGCACCTGACGATCAATCACAGCACCACGTCAGATACCACTGTAGTTGCTTGTGGAAGCTTCAGTTGGAACGGAACTCCGTATACTGCTTCCGGTGACTACACATTTACTTCTACAAATGCCGTAGGATGTGATTCAGTTGCAACATTGCATTTGACCATCAATCATAGTGCAGCATCTGATACGACGGTAGTTGCGTGCAACACGTTTACCTGGAACGGCACACCTCATACAACGTCGGGCGTGTACACGTTCATTACTACCAACGCGGCAGGATGTGACTCAGTTGCGACACTGCACCTGACAATAAACAATAGCACCACTTCGGATACAACAGTCGTTGCCTGCAATGGCTTTACATGGAATGGTACTCCGTATACAGCATCGGGTGTCTATACATTTACCACGACGAATGCTGCAGGTTGTGACTCAGTTGCAACCCTGCACCTCACAATCAATACCAGCACGACATCAGATACAACAGTTGTTGCCTGCAATGGCTTTACCTGAATGGCACACCGTACACAGCATCGGGCGTGTACACGTTTGCAACGACGAATGCTGCAGGATGTGATTCAGTAGCGACCCTGCATTTGACTGTAAATACCAGTACAGCTTCAGATACAACGGTTGTCGCTTGCAACAGCTTTACCTGAATGGTACTCCGCACACTGCTTCTGGTGTTTATACCTTTACGACAATCAATGCTGCAGGATGTGATTCAGTAGCGACCCTGCATTTGACTATAAACAACAGCACGACATCAGATACAACAGTTGTTGCCTGCAATAGCTTTACATGGAATGGTACACCATACACAACATCGGGTGTGTACACCTTTACCACGATAAATGCCGCGGGATGTGACTCAGTTGCAACATTGCACCTGACGATCAATACCAGCACGACATCGGATACGACGGTTGTTGCATGTAATAGCTTTACATGGAACGGTACACCGTATACAGCATCAGGTGTCTATACATTTACAACGCCAAATGCTGCAGGTTGTGACTCAATTGCGAAACTGCACCTGACGATCAATACCAGCACAACCTCGGATACAACAGTTGTTGCCTGCAATAGCTTTACATGGAACGGTACACCGCATACAACATCGGGTGTGTACACGTTTACTACCATTAACGCGGCAGGATGTGACTCAGTTGCGACATTGCATCTGACAATCAATCACCAGCACGACATCAGATGACAACAGTTGTAGCCTGCAACAGCTTTACATGGAATGGCACGCCGCATACGACATCGGGTGTGCTACACGTTTACAACGACGAACGCTGACAGGATGTGACTCGAGTTGCGACACTGCATCTGACGATCAATACACAGCACGACATCAGATGACGACCGATTACTGCATGCAACAGCTTTACCTGGAATGGTACACCGTATACAGCATCGGGTGTCTATGCATTTACGACGACAAATGCTGCAGGATGTGACTCAGTTGGCGACACTGCACCTGACCATCAATCACAGCACAACATCAGATGAGACCGTTACTGCTTGCAACAGCTTTACCTGGAACGGTACACCGTATACAGCATCAGGTGTCTATACATTTACCACGCCAAATGCTGCGGGATGTGACTCAGTTGCGACACTGCATCTGACGATCAATACCAGCACGACATCGGATACTACAGTGGTTGCTTGCAACAGCTTTACATGGAATGGTACTCCGCATACGACTTCAGGCGTGTATACATTTACAACGCCAAATGCTGCAGGTTGTGACTCGGTTGCGACATTGCATCTAACGATCAATACGAGCACGACATCGGATACAACAGTTGCTTGATCGGCAATAGCTTTACATGGAACGGCACACCGCATACAACATCGGGTGTGTACACATTTAGCTCACTATAAATGCAGCAGGATGTGATTCAGTTGCGACACTGCATCTGACAATCAATACCAGCACGACATCGGATACTACAGTGGTTGCCTGCAACAGCTTCACCTGGAATGGTACGCCGCATACAGCATCGGGTGTCTATACATTTACAACGCCAAATGCTGCAGGATGTGACTCAATTGCGACACTGCACCTGACCATCAATCACAGCACAACATCAGATGAGACCGTTACTGCTTGCAACAGCTTTACATGGAATGGTAATCCGTATACGACCTCCGGTGTATATACATTTAGCACTACGAACGCTGCAGGATGTGATTCAATCGCAACCTTGCACCTGACCATCAATCATAGTACAACATCAGATGAGACCGTTACTGCTTGCAACAGCTTTACATGGAATGGTAATCCGTATACGACCTCCGGTGTATATACATTTACCACGACGAATGCCGCAGGATGTGATTCAGTCGCAACACTGCACCTGACAATCAACCATGGCACGACATCAGATACAACAGTTGTTGCCTGCAATGGCTTCACCTGGAACGGTACTCCGTATACGACATCAGGTGTATATACATTTAGCACTACTAACGCTGCAGGATGTGATTCAATCGCAACCTTGCACCTGACGATCAATACCAGCACGACATCAGATACGACGATTGTTGCATGCAATAGCTTTACATGGAATGGTACACCATATACAGCATCGGGTGTCTCATACATTTAGCACTACAAACGCTGCAGGATGTGATTCAATCGCAACCTTGCACCTGACCATCAATCATAGTACAACATCAGATGAGACCGTTACTGCTTCTGCAACAGCCTTTACATGGAACGGTAATCCGTATACGACATCAGGTGTGTATACATTTACCGCGACGAATGCCGCAGGCTGCGATTCAGTTGCCACGCTGCACCTGACGATCAACCACGGCACTACATCTGATACGACCGTGGCTGCATGTACCAGCTTTACATGGAACGGAACACCATATGTGACGTCAGGAGTTTATACATTTACCACGACGAATGCCGCAGGATGCGATTCAGTAGCGACCCTGCATCTGACCATCAATCATGGCACAACATCAGATACAACAGTTGTCGCTTGCAGCAGCCTTACCTGGAACGGTACTCCTTATACAACCTCAGGTGTGTATACATTCAGCACCACCAATTCGGCAGGTTGTGACTCAGTGGCGACTTTACATCTGACCATCAACGTGGCTCCGTCTGCCCCTACAATTGCCATCTCTGAAGGAGGTTCAGCTACGTTCTGCGCGGGCGGTAATGTAGTATTGGCCTCAGATTCATCAAGCGGCAACCAATGGTACAAGGGCGGAGTATTGCTGGGCGGAGAGAAACGAACGTTGTCTATACTGCAGAAGAAAGCGGTAGCTACATCAGTGGTCTATACAGCACAAAATGGCTGTACTTCTCCGCAATCCAATGCGATTGTTGTAACAGCAAACCCACTCCCAACCTTAACCAGCGGTCTGACCGGAACAACGCTATCGGAAGTTGCATTTACCTATACACCTACCAGCAGCGTTGCAGGTACAACCTTTACATGGACACGGACAGCGGTGCCCGGTATCAGCAACCTGACGGCAAATAGCACCGGGACCGAGGGCCTGATCATTGAAACGCTTATTGACACAATAGTGACAGCGGTGAATGTGACTTATGAATACGAGTTGACCTCACCAGCAGGTTGCCTTAATTCACAAAACGTTGTTGTGACGGTAACACCTTTGGGCACCAGGTTGCTGACACCCAATAAGCTTAATCTGACACCGACACAAACGGCCCAGTCGACCCGAAACCGTACAAGCAACAAGTCAAAAATACAAATTGACGTCACCGCAATGCCTAATCCAACCAGTTCATCGTTTAACCTGGTGATGAAGAGCAATGATGTGAAGACCATGTCTGTAATCGTATCGGATATGTATGGTCATGCTATCGAAAATCATCAGAATATAGCTCCGGGCACCGTCTTACGATTGGGTCAATCATGGACGGGTGGAACTTATATTGTAGAGGTATTGCAAGGCGACCAAAGAAAGATAATAAGAGTTGTTAAGGCGAATTGATGAACAGCCAGTCCGCCGTTTACATTTCATTAACCGAAAAAGACCTCCAAAAAGGTCTTTTTAATCCTTGAAAACTCTTTGGCATAAATGATCGCAAAGCATCGTACAAATACGCCATAGAATTTTTTTATAAACAATGTTTGATTTTTTTAAGAATCTTCGGCCATTTTACCATTTAATTCTGTAATTTTCAGGCCTGTAATCGTAATCCCTATTTACCGCACTTCGAAAACCGATAGTAAATAATATCCTCTCTTAAGCCGCGAAGCGTAATATCCTTTCTAAAGAACTCCCTGGAAGCACCATTGACTTTTTATTTACTATTAAAACCCTGAATCTATCATGGTACGGTTTAACATGCTTCATGTTTCCAGAAAAATCTTATTTCTTGTTTTTGCAGCGGTGATGTTTTTTGGAAAGGTAGTTGGACAAAACCCAATCGTTACTGAAAATGCGCTGACTGGCACACCTAAATCAACTTGGGATATAAGTGGCGCTGGTGATCTGACAATACAAGGTTTTGCTACTGACATAAGTGTAAACAAAGGTCAGACTGTACATTTCAAAATTGAAACTGCTCCCGCAGCATCATATACCATTACAATCCATCGTATCGGTTATTACCAAGGCAATGGTGCAAGACAAATAGCCAGCCTCGGAACTTTTTCGGGTATTGTACAACCTGGATGGTGTATATAATTCAAGCACCGGCTTCGCTCGATGGTTCCAATTGAGTCCGAGTCGGCCAGTTGGGCTGTGCCTTCCACAGCGGTCTCTGGTTTATATATCGCCAGTGCTTACAAAGACGAGTGGGGAGGCTCAAGCCACATTGCATTTATTGTAAGAGATGATGCTTCTACTGCCGACATACTTCTTAAAACATCAGATAACACATGGCAAGCCTATAATGCCTATGGCGGAAATAGCTTGTATGTTGGATCTACTTCCTATCCCAATGGTCATGCTGCCAAAGTCAGTCTCAACCGCCCTTATATTACCCTGCAATGGCGGCGGCGGCGGTGGCGCCGGCCAGGATTGGTTCATGAATGCAGAATTTCCGATGATCAAATTCCTGAAAGGAACGGCGCTATAATATTACCTATTGCCACAGATGTGGATATGGATCGCGATGCTACTCCGATCACACCGGCTCAACACAAACCAATCATTTCTTCCGGTCATGATGAATACTGGTCGCTCAATGAGCGGAATAAAATCACGGCCGCACGTGATGCCGGCGTGCATCTTGCATTCTTTAGCGGCAACGAAGTATATTGGAAAGTAAGATGGGAAAATAATTACCGCACTTTGGTTTGTTACAAAGAGGGTACGTTAGGTGAGAACGTATGTGGTAATAAATGCGATCCTACATCAGCATGGACCGGTTTATGGAGAGATGGGGCCAACTGGGATGCAGGCAAACCAGAAAACAATTTGACAGGTCGAATCAGTTGGAGTGATGTGGGCAGCGCTATCACAGTCACAGGCGCCTACAAAAGCCTCTCGGTTTTGGCGCGGGACGGCAGTTGCTTCACTCGCAGCGAACGGATCTGTCGTCAACATTTACTTCCGGGACTCTTGGTTACGAATGGGATTTTCAGCAGTATCCTCGAAGCCAACCCTCATGGACAAATAGCTTTGTCGAGCCAGGTGGTAAGTGGAAAGGAACATCGGTTATCGCTTTATCGTGCGCCAAGCGGAGCCTTGGTATTTGGCCCGGGCACTGTGCATATGGGCATGGGGATTGATAATATATGATGAGGATTGCAAGCGCCGCTGCTAATATAAACATGCAGCAGGCTACAATAAACTTATTTTGTAGATATGGCGTTCAACCCGCCACGTTGATGTCGGGTCTCACATAGCCACTGCCTCTACTGATTTTACGGCACCTGTTGTCAATATTACCCCGCCCGCGAACGGCGCTACACTGACCAACAATAGTGCAGTAACGATCAGCGGCAATGCAAGCGATGTTGGCGGCGTGCTTGCTGCGGGTGTTGAAATTTCGCTGGACGGCGGTACGACCCTGGCAGTTAGTTAATGGCACGTCCAGTTGGACCCTTTAACTGACACCTACATTGCCGGGACCTGCCAACAATCAAGGTCCGCGGTTTCGATGATAGTGGCGTAACATGGGAGTGCCAGGCGCATCCGGATCTTCCAGCAACATTAATGTAACGATCGGTGGATCGATACCTACCTGTCCCTGTACATATCTTCCCGGCAACGATCAGTCCGACACTCACCTAATGACCAGGATGGCACAACCATTGAAGTTGGGGTGAAGTTCAGATCCTCTATTGTGGATTATATCACAGGGGTTCGGTTCTGGAAAGGAAGTTCTTCTCTAATACTCCGACAACATAGGTCATTTTGTGGAACGGTACCGGAACCAAACTGGCCGAAGCCACCTTTGGCAGTGAAACTTCTTCAGGTTGGCAAACGGTAACATCTTTTCGTCGCCGGTTGCTGTCAGCCCCAATACAACTTATGTAGCATCTTATTTTAGCCCCTTCGGATTTGTGCGGGGCACCAATCCGTGCTTCAGTTCTGCAGTAACCAGAAACGGCTATCTTACAGCATTGGCAAATGGTACTGGATGGCTCGAAAACGGAGTTTATGTATATACATCAACGGGTATGCACTCCCAATCACCTGATTCCAGTCACAAAATAATTGGGTGGATGTTGTCTTCGTCACGTCTGTTGCAGCAGATACTACCAAACCGACAGTGAATTCATCACTGCACCCCGCAGCGGGAAATGCTTCAGGCACTGTTAGTGTCACGGCCGGTGCCAGCGATAATGTCGGTGTGGCCGGTGTTCAATTCTTGCTCAATGGAGCTAACCTTGGAACAGAAGTTACCACTCCTCCTTATATAGTTATTCATGGAACACGACTTCAGTTGCCAATGGCAATTATGATTTTTGATCGCCCTGCGCGTGATGCAGCAGGTGTAAGCAACACGATGGCATCCAACGGGAGCGTGTGGTTAACGTAAACAACGTTCCTGATACGCAGGCGCCGACTGGTGAGTACCACCGCAACTGCAGCAGGCAATGTCAGCGCGGTTCGATTACGATCCTGGCTAACGCCGCCAGCAGATAACGCGGGCGTCGTGGGTGTTCAATTCCATTGAAATGGATGTCTGCCATAGGATCAGAAGATCTGACTTCACCCTATTCGATTACCTGGAGCTCTTCCACGGTTACGCAGGAATGGCAGTTATACTTTGGTAACAGCCCGTGCACGTGATGGCGTGGCAGGTAATGTGACAACCCCGTGCATGGAGCGTGGTACTGACCAACGTGAGCAATTCGAGTCAATTGACCGCCGCATATCCCATGCACCGAGGGATCAGGGACCACGACGGCAGATATCACCTTTCAGGCAATGCCTAACAGCGGTACAATCTGACGAGTAGTCCCACATGGGGAGCAGGAAAATACGGACAGGGATTGACCTTTAATCGGCACAACCAACTACGCGTGAATGATTCCTGACCACAACGACTTCCTCTCGATCCTGCACAAAAGCTATACCTGAGTGTATGGCTTCAAGAATGCGAGCTTTAAAGAATGGAGCCCGCAGTGTTGGAGCCAGACAGTTAGAGATGGAAGTAACTTCTTCACTTCATATGCTTCATACACAGCCAGCAGACCCCGATGGCGGCCCTGTAACTAATGGTATATCGGTGTATTGGTGGACGCAACGCATGATGGTAGCAACAAAACTGGGAGCCCATAGCACAAATAATGTATTGACAGAACAGGTCAATGGAGCCATGTGGCCATCACCTAAGCTGATGCCAGCCTTCAACCTGCGAATGAATCAAGCCTTACCATATGTCAATGGAGTCGATGTTACAGATAGAACCGATGTTCAGGTCGTCCAACTCGGTAACTTTGACAGCAATCAATCCCTGCTTCAAATATCCGTATTGCTCTTCTGATGAACCATTCAATGAATTCCTGAGGGATCCGCGTGAGATAGAAGTGGGGCGTTACAGGCGACCGCTGTCTCAGGTGCAGAAGTGCAATGCAGGACATGAATCTCCACCGCTTAGCCGCGGGGAGGCTGACCGCTCCCACAGTGAGCGTAACGGCACCTGCTGCGGGTAATGTGTCAGGGGCACGATCAGCGTTACCGCTAGTGCCAGCGCGACAACGTTTAGGAGGTAGCGCCGGAGTTCAGTTACTATTGACGAGCGCCAATCTTGGAGCAGACATGGCACGGTTTCTCCTTGCGTCTAGTGTCATGGAATACAACTACTGCCACCAACAGGTATTCATACCCCGACTGCTTCAGTGCAAGAGATGCCGTGTGCTAGGAAATAATGCAACATCGGCGGTGTAACGGTTAATGTAAATAACGTAGTGGGATACCGAGGCACCTGTGTAGCCACTATTGCGAAGCGCCTGCGGCCGGTAGATGTAGTGCGGTGGAACAATTAGCATAACAGCCACTGCGACCGTGATAATGCTGTGGCTGTGGTGGGCGTGCAATTCCAGTTGGATGGTGTAAACCTGGGAACAGAAGATCTGAGTGCCCCCTGGCAGCGTTTCCTGGAACACGACAACGGCGGTTAATGGCAAATCACAAACCGCAGAGCTGATTGCACGCGACGAGCGGGCAACATGGATACATCAGCGATCGCCCGCTGTCGTACAGCCGGCAATATACGCTGATACATGCCAATTGCCGACCGTAGGGCATTTCAGCGCCTGCTGCGGAAATGCTGCAGTGACGATTAGTGTAACAGCCAACGCAAGCGACAACGTGGGTAGTGGTCGGGCGTGCAATTCTGGTTAGATGGTAGAAAGCAATCTTGGTTCAGAAGTGATCTTGCTTCAGCCTTGTATCCAGCGTTTCAAGTGGAATACATTAACCTCCATTAATGGCAATCGTGGCACATTGACAGCTCCGGGAAGCGAGATGCGGCCGGGAACCAGGCGACGTCAGCGCCGATAGTGGTGAATGTGAATAATCCTGCCAGCCTGATCGTGCGGCACTTCCATTGGATGAGACAACTGCGTACCGCTGCAGCAGATATCTCCGGAAATAATCACCCGCGGTACGTTAACCAATGGTCCAACAAAGAAGTGCGGGCGAATATGGCAATGGGGTCAACTGTGACGGTACAAACAGACTCAGGCATCAACATAGCGGATCATGCAGACTTTAGCACTCAGTCCCACTCAAAGCTATACCTGGAGTGCGTGGGTAAAGACACAATAGTTTTAAGTAGAATGGAGCACGGGTATGGAGTCAAACACTCAACTCTTCCAATCCTTCTTACTTTTATGCGCATACCTCAACAGACCCCGATGGAGGACCGGTTACGAAATGGGTATATCGGTGTATTGGCGGAATAGCGGTGGCACCAGTAAACTGGGCACGCACAGTACTCAATAACGTGCTGACGTTAGGTCAATGGAGCTTCATGTCGCTGTCACCTTATGATGCAAGTTTCAGCACGCCCAGGCCAGTCGCGTTTCTACGATTTATGTAAATGGTGTGGATGCGACCGGACAGAACTGGATATTGGTTCAACAGGTACCACTGTATCAATCAATCCAACGAATAGTTCGCGGTCGTGGCTCCAATCAACCTTTTTGGTGAATACCTGAATGGTTCAGTGGATGAAGTAAGACGGTACCAACGCCTTCTCACCGGCGCCCAGGTTATAACTGACATGAACACGCCATTGACAACCGACAGGTGGACGAATGAGCGGACCAACAACCCGCATCACGCCAGCCGGCGCAGGAGGAAGAACAATCCAAAGATTCGCCGGCGCAATCATTCGACGTCAAGATCACGCCAAACCTGAGTTCCGGGAGCGTCTTTAACCCGAGGGTCGCAAGCGCAGTATAAAAGACCAGTGACTATAAGAGTATTGATATTTCGGGAAGAACGGTTGGAGACCAGCAGAAAATATCGCCGCCGAATAGTTACTCTGCGGATAGGAGCTTTAGCCGGACAGCCGGTACTTATTTCGTTAGCAGTATCTGTCAGGGAAATAATAAAAGGTAATGAAGATGGTAAAAACCAAATAGCAGACAAAACTTAAATTCACATAGTTCCCCTTGAGCATACCCGAACGAGATTCTCGTGAATGACCCTCAGCGCATTGCGTTATCAATAATGCGTCATATCCCTCTTATTGCCGCGTGACGGCGCGTATTGAAGTGGCACACTTTAATAGAAATGATTCGGTTACCCAAAACTAAATGACTTCTTAAGGGATTGAAATCTACTTTGCTAAAGGAAGGAATGTCGAGTTGTTTTCCTTCGTGCTACTGTTGTTTGCTTGGTTCTTTGCGCAGACTGATGTCACACGCCTAACAATCATATCTGTTTCACCTGATAACTGGTCCATAACGATCAACCTGAAAAACTACAGTTTCTGCTACATTCAGCGAAGCCATGAACGCTTCACTATCAACAGTCCAACTTTTGAATTGCGGGAATGTGTTCACCAACGTTGGTGGCAGCCTCAGTCGTTTACAATGCGGCTACCAGGACTGCTGTCTTGTATCCGAACTCAAGATTAGATAATTCACTTACGTGGCGACAGTGAAAGGTGGAAGTGCATGGAGCAAAGACCTCGCGGGCAATTCCCTGGCGAGAAGCGACTTCACACCTGGTATTTCATTATGATCCCACTGATAGATTTAACACCTCCCACCGTTTTATCTGTATCGCCCCTCAAACGGCGCTACGGGTGTAAGCGTGAGTACCAACATAACTGCTGTTCTCAGTGAAGAAATGATGCCTTCCAGCATCAATAGTTCCCACGGTCGAATTGAGTAATCCTGCCAATGTCTTGATTTCCGCCACGATCAGCTGGCATATATCAATGCCATCGACGTGCGTCGGGCAACACTTGATCCCCATCGACCGCCTTATCGCCGGGCACTTTGTACAAAGCAAAGATCGTAAATGTGGCGGCACCAGCGGTGTGTGAAAGATGAATCGGGTAATCCCCTCGGGTGCCGACTATAGCTGGTCTCTTTACAACAGTAATGTCCGATATTACACCACCAACCATAATATCTACATCACCATCCACAGGAGCAACCGGGTAGGTTGGAGTACTGCGGTGTCGGCCATCTTCTGCGTGAGGCAGCGAATGGGTCCACGATCCAGTGCGGCTCCAGTTTCCAACTGAAGAATTCATCAAATGGATTGATCCCAGCCGTTGTAACCTATAACAGCACCACTAAAACGGCGACATTAACACCATCTGCGACACTTGCAGCCTCCACTGTTTATACAGCAAGCCATCATGGGAGGAAGTGGAGGAGTGAAAGATGCCATCTGAAATGCCATGACATCAAACTACAGTTGGTCATTTACAACAGGATCCAATCCAATATTTTGATCCCGGCGTTTTGCCTCGATCATCCTGACTTCACCGACCAACCGGGTGGAGATGGGAGTGAGGTTCCGGGAGCACTGTAACAGGTAAAATCCACCGGGCTGCGCTTCTATAAAGGTGCGGGAAACACCGGCACACACATCGGGCATTTGTGGAATAATACCGGCGGCATGTTGGGGTGAGTGACGTATCACGAATGAATCTGCACCTCTGGCTGGGCAACAGGTGATGTTTGCATCGCCCATTGCGGTCAGCAATTCGGGTTTCAACCTATGTGGCTTCATATTATAGCACTGCATGGCATTTTATGCTTATACCAACAATTATTTTTACCCAATCATATGCAAATGGCCCATTGATTGCCCTGGCAGATGGACAGGATGGGGAAATGGTGTTTATAAACATTCTTGGTCCTCGGCCTTCCCAACGAGATACTTATTTATCGCTACGAATTATTTTTGTCGACGTATTATTTGCTGCCGGACCCGTGCCTTGATTTCAATACTCCACCTTCAATATTATCAGTAACGCCGAAGAAGCTAATGGAGCATCAAACATAAATATTAACATCTGCCTTGTCGGCCACATTCAGTGAGCCAATGACTGCTTCGACGATCAACGGATTCGACAGTGGAGTTGCGTAACGCATCGGGTGTTTTTGGTTCCGTCCAACTCCTTGCTTACAATCCGTCAACGATGAAGTTGACATTGACTCCTTCTTCGCCTCTGCTTATTATTCCGACTACACAGCAAAGATTAAAGGTGGATCGGGTGGTGTAAAAGATGCAGCTGGGCAATGCGCTGCAAGCGACTATGCCTGGACGTTTAAGACAGCCGATGCTCCTTACTTAACTCCAACGGAAGGACCTGGCGGACCAATCCTGGTGATTAGCACCGCGTCAAATCCTTTTAGCCGCTACTCTGTTGAAATCTTAAGAGCAGAAGGTTTGAATGAACTTGCTGCTGCTGATATCGCTAATGTCACATCCACTACGTTGAATAATTATGATATGTAGGTTGTATTAGGAGAAATGACTGTTTACCGCAGACCAGGTGTTGATGCTGACCAACTGGCTGTCAATGCAGGCGGCACATTATTAGCATTCGAGCCGAGCGCGTTGCTGGCCCCGTTGATGGGCATATTACCCGCAACCGGCACCATGGTCCAGACAACATTTATTAGTCAACACTGGTTCCGACCCGGTATGGGAATAGTTAATCGAACAATGCAATACCATGGAGCAGCCAATCAGCATCTGATGAGCGGCGCCAGCAGTCTTGCAACAATTATATTCGAATGCAACCACTGCCACCATTTATCCTGCGGTAACAATGCTCAATGTGGGTTTGAGTGGTGGAAGAGCTGTAGCATTCACCTTTGACTTAGCTAAATCAATAGTGTATACCAGGCAAGGGGAAACCTGCCTGGGCGGGCTTGAAGAGAGATGGCCAGATCGATCCGATTCCGTTCAGATGATCTGTTCTTCCCAGACTGGATTGATTTTAATAAAATTGCTATCCCCCAGGCGCGACGAACAGCAACCGTCTCCTTGCTAATATCATCCTTCAGTCCAATCTTCATCGCAAGCCATTGCCGAGGTTCTGGTACCTGCCAAGAGATCTGAAAGCAGCGGTGGTGATGACCAGGTGATGACCATAGCAATAGCGGAACTGGGGTCGCTTCATCCATACAAAACATTGGGACTAAACACAGCCCAGGATATTGCAGATTGGAGAGCGATAAGAGGCACGTCTTATGTTTATCCCGGTACGCCGATAGCCAATTCAAAGTGCATGTCTTTCGAGTCGCAGGTTTTGAAACTAGCATTACATCCTCAAACGAATTGTTTGAATTATACGCCTTCGTCATTGATGAATGATTTTGCTGAGCAACTCGGCGACTTTGGGTCTTCTTATCCCGGTCTTTCAGCCTCTTCAACGAGTCGGACCGATTGCCTGTATGGAGCGATTGGGCTTCAGAACCAAAAACAGAATTGCAAAATGGTATCCGGTTAGACGCTACTATTATTATTGGCCTGAAGTATGGATGCAGAACCGCCCTGGTATGTTTACAGGTTCGGGCATGCCAATGCGATTTGCCGACATCGATGGATCCTTGATCGATGTTTACTGGCTAGCCCGACACAAATGACGGATGAAACAGAAATGGATTACACGAACTTCTGCAATACTGTTCTCGATAAAGCCCTCGGACCCGAAGGCTACTATGGTGTCTTCACTGCCAATATGCATACAGACAGTGTTGCCAGTGAGGGATCCGATGCGATCATTGCTTCCGCAAAAGCAAGACAGGTGCCGGTGGATCTCAGCGAAGCAAATGCTCACATGGTTGGACGGAAGAAATAATTCTTCCTTTGGCAATATGAGTTGGAATAATAATCAACTCACATTTAATGTCGCTATGCGTGGTATTGCAAATAATTTGAAGGCAATGCTTGCCGCTCTATTCTCAATCTGGTCAATTGATATCTATTACGAGAAGTGGAAGTACCGTTCCTTTTACAGTGCAAACGATCAAAGGGAATGCAGTATGCGTGTTTTGCGCCTGCTGTGGGTACCAATACTTATGCCGCTTCTGTACGGTGCAATTACCAGGATAGCCAATCCCGTTGCTCCTAAAAAAGACACATTAGTTGCAGCGACGACAGGCGTAACAACAGCGACGGCTCCACAAAGACGAAAAAAGCTATCGATGGTAATGAAAATAAAACAGGCACAATCGCTGACGGCAAAACTGTATGCAAGTGCATTGCCCAATCCTTCATCCAGCTATTTTAATCTTGTTATCAACAGCAACGATCCGAGCCCTGTAAGCGTTCGTGTGACTGATGTGCTGGGACGGCTTGTTGAAATACATGAGAAGGTCACTTCCACCGGTATTTTGCGTCTTGGAGGATCTGTGGAGGGGAGGTGTTTATTATGTCGAAGTGATCCAGGGGAGCAAAAAAATCGATAAAGATCATGAAATTAAACTAGGAAATGCCGCTTAATCACTCCAGGGGCCCCTTTAAGCTTTTAGAAGGGCTTTTGGATGAAAAGCCGAGAAAAATCAAAGCCTAATCCGGTGGTGCTCAACGGGGAATAACTGTTAATAATCTTTTGAGGTACGAAGCTGGCCGTTTATGTTAATTTATTACGTAATTTTCGGGATAATAAGTCAAATCCTGGGGCAAAAAACCAACGTACGTAAATAGATATCCTCTCTTAGGCCCGGAGCATCATATCCTTCCCAACCAAAAAGAATAATATCCTTTCTTAAGCCCGGAGCATTATATCCTTCCCGACCAAAAAAGAATAATATCCTTTCTAAAGAACTCTGTCGGACCATTATTATTTTTTTACTTATTAAACCATCAGATTTTTTTATGGCAAGGTTATCCCTGTTTGCAAGCCCTGGGAAGAAATTCTTTCGCTGCTTATAGCTACATCTATATATCTATCCTCTCATTCGCAAACCACAATTTTCTCCGCGAGCAGTGTGCCGGCTGTACCGGCGGCAACAGATGGAACTGCTATCGAAACCGGTAAGTTAAGTTTCGCGTGACCCAGGCAGGCTTTATCACTGGTATCAGGTTTCATAAAGGCACAACAAATACCGGGACACATCGGACATCTGTGGAGCGGCACAGGAACCCAACTTGCCGAAGTTACCTTTACGGGTGAATCTGCATCGGGATGGCAACAGATGATGTTGTTCCCGACTCCCGTCGCTGTTGCCGTTAATACTACTTATGTAGCCTCTATTTCAGCAGCTTGGGTTTTTATGCCTATACCAATCCGTTTACAACGGCAACTACCAATGGTCCATTGATTGCGCTGGCAAATGGAACAGATGGGGGTAATGGCGTTTACATTTATAGCGCGACATCAGCTTTTCCGATCAATAATTACCAAACAACCAACTATTGGGTCGACGTTGTGTATGTAACGTCAGCCCGGATACCACCCGTCCGGCAGTCAATATCACGGCGCTCGCTGCAGGCAATGTTTCAGGAACGATCAATGTGAACTGCCAATGCAAGCCGACAACATCGGCGTAGTCGGTGTTCAGTTTCAGTTAAACGGTGTAAACCTTGGGGCGGAAGATATTCCCTCCTTACAGCGTTTCCTCGAACACACGCGACGTCTGCCAACGGCAACTGCATACATTAACCGCCATTGCATCGGATGCAGCCGGTAATGTTACCACTTCAGCGGCATGGCAGTAACGATTAATAACGATATACAGGCTCCTGCAGTGAGTCTTACCGCACCTGACTGCAGGTGGCGTGACCGGAACAATCACCGTCGCGGCCACGGCAAGTCGATAATGTTGGTGTAGCCGGGGTACAATTTTTAGTGGGATGGTGCGAATCTGGGAGCTGAAGACGTTTCTTCGCCAGCTACAGTATATCATGGAATAGTGTCCAGGTGACCAATGGCAATCATACGTTGACGGCGCGCGCCCGTGAGTGCCGCCGGTAACACCTACTGACATCCGCTAGCGTCATTGTGAATGTAACCAATGCGCCGGATGCCCAACCGCCAGCAGTTAATATTACGGCTCCAACTGGAGGAACAGTAACAGGAACGATCACTGTAACAGCCAATGCAACAGACAGCGCAGGTAGTGGGTGTACAATTTTTATTAAGTGGCGCCAACCTTGGAACGGGAGGATCTCGCGTCACCATACAGTATATCATGGAACACGACAACGGTTGTCAATGGTAATTACACATTAACGGCAAGGGCCCGTGATGCTGCGGGCAATATAACGACTTCATCACCCGTAAATGTAACGGTCAACAATTCGACGTTGCTCATGGCGCTGCCAATGAATGAAGGTTCAGGTGCTACCACTGCCGATATTTCAGGGAATAGTCATCCCGGTACTTTTGACCCTAAGCCCGGTATGGGGAGCAGGAAAGTATGGACAGGGTCTGACCTTCAATGGCACCAGCAATTATGTAAACATTGCAGATCATAATGATTTCACTTTGGATCCAAGTCAACGCTATACGTGGAGTGGCATGGGTAAAGAATACCAGCTTCAAAGAATGGAGCACAGTGTGGAGCCAGAACCCAAAGCGGAACTGCGCTTCTTTTATTTTGACGCACATACAACCACGGGATCTCGATGGTGGACCCGCCTAGCAAATGGGATTTCGGTCTATTGGTGGACGGGCAACAACCGTCTCGGCGCACATAGTTCCGACAATGTGCTAACCCCAGGCCAGTGGAGCTATGTGGCTGTGACCCACGACGAGGATCCCAACCGCAGAATAATCGATTTAGCATTTATGTAAATGGAATTGATGTCACCGTAAGAACCGATGTGGAGTTCGGCTGGTACTTTTGGCTTCAATTAATCCTAACTAATATTCGTATCGCATCTAATCAACCATTTGGCGAATACCTTAATGGTTCAGTGAGACGAGGTGAGATTTTACAAACGCCTTCTCACACAGACAGAAGTGCAGTCGGACATGAATACACCATTGTCGCCGGATGCGGTTCCGCCAACTGTCGCTATTACAGCGCCAGTGGCTGGATCGGTTTCAGGAACGATTAACGTCACCGCCAATGCCTCAGACAACGTGGGCGTAGTCGGTGTACAATTCTTATTAGACGGAGTCAACCTCGGAACGGAGGATCTCACTTCTCCTTACAGCATATCCTGGAACACGCTTGGTACTTCCAACGGCAATCACACACTTACGGCCCGTGCACTGGAGATGTTGCAGGCAATGTTGCCACATCAACAGGGGTAATTGTTTCAGTCAGTAACGATACGCAGGCCCCGACCATGTCAGTATAACGGCACCTGTTGGCGGCACCGTTTCGGGCGCAATTAATATTGATGCCAATGCTACGGACAACATTGGCGTTGCAGGTGTTCAATTCTTGGTAGATGGTGTCAACCTTGGCGCAGAAGATGTGACTGCCCTGCTTTGTGAATAACATGGAACACAACGACTGTTACCGATGGCAATCATACGTTGACGGCCAGAGCACGAGATGCAGCAGGAAATGTTACAACATCGGCTGGTGTCAGTTGTCATCGGTTAGCAATGACAGTCAAGCGCCCACAATTCAGTATAACAACGCCTGCACCAGGAAATGTTTCGATCGATCATCAATGTTACCTGCGCAACGCAAATGACAATATCGGAGTCGTAGCAGCACAATTCTTTCGAATGGAGTAAACCTCGGTTCTGAAGATTCGTTGCAACCATATAGGCATACCCTGGAATACGACAACAGTTGCTAATGGTAACTACACATTAACAGCAAGGGGCTCGCGATGCTGCCGGTAACAGCACTGTCTCGGCGGGAGTATTGGTTAGTGTCGCCAATGATACGCAGGCGCCGACGGTCAGTATCAGCGATCGCTCCGCAACGGATACAGTGGCTGGTATTACGCTGATATCAATGCCAATGCAAGCGACGATGTTGCCGTTATCGGTGTACAATTCCTGCTTGACGGAGTTGCGCTGGGCGCGGAAGATCTAATCGCTCCTTATAGCATTTCATGGAATACAACAACTGTTGTTGATAGCAATCATACATTGACAGCGAGGGCACGCGATGGAGCCGGTAATATTTCACTACATCAGCTCCCTGTCGTTGTGACTGTGCATAATGATACACAAGCGCCAACCGTGGCTATTACAGCCCCTGCAGCCGGCAACGTTTCGCGCACTATCAATGTCAATGCTAATGCAAGCGACAATGTTGGCGTCATCGCGGAGTACAATTCTTATTGAATGGGGCCAACCTGGAGCTCGGAAGGCCGCGGCGGCTCTTGCTGGCATTTCGTGGAAAAGGTCACGGCGGCCGTTGCTGACGGTATTTATACTTTCGACCGCGAGCGGCACGGGAGTGCTTCGGGAAATATTGCAACATCAAAGCCGGGGTCGGCATTGCGATCAATAACGATACGCAAGCGCCTACCGTGGCAATTACGCGCCCGCTGCCGGCAATGTTTCTGAACGATCAATGTTACCGCCAACGTAAGCGACAACACAGCGGTGACAGGAGTACAGTCCTCCTGGACGGTGCGTTAACCTCGGTTCGGAAGATCTAACCGCTCCTTACAGCGTATCCTGGAATACGGCCAGCACAACAGATGGCAATCACACATTGACTGCAGTAGCTCGCGATGCGGCGGGTAATCTGACCACGTCTGCTGGAGTAGTGGTGACTGTGCATAATGACACACAAGCCCCCAGCGTTAACGTTACGGCGCCCAATGCAGGAAATGTTTCTGGAACGGTCAACGTTACTGCCAAGTGCATCCGACAACGTTGGCGTGAAAGGGGTCCAGTTCTTATTAGATGGAACCAATCTAAACGCAGAAGACACCGTCGCTCCCTCATTCTACTTCATGGAATACGCAATTGACTCCCAACGGAGCTCATGCATTAACGGCAAGAGCACGCGATGCAGGCGGCAATGTAACGACATCCTCACCCGTGAATGTCACAGTTGCCAATGCCACCACCTTATTGCGGCTATTAACCTGAACGAAGGGACAGGAACGGCGGCTGCAGATGTGTCTGGCAACAATCATAATGGTACATTGGTCAACAGCCCCACATGGGTGGCCGGCAAATACGGGCAAGCAGTCAATTTTAACGGAACTTCCAACTATATCAATTATTCCGCCACACGCCGACTTCAACCTTAGTCCAACACAAAGTTATACATGGAGTGCGTGGGTCAAGAATAACACATTTACCGAATGGGGACCCGTTTGGAGCCAGACGGTAGATGCAAACAACTCCTTTTATTTTATGCTCATACAACAACCGATATTGACGGCGGGCCGGTAACAAACGGTATTTCTGTGTACTGGTGGACCAATGGAGGCACCAATAAAACCGGAGCCCATAGCTCAAAATAATGTCTTGACAGCGGGCCAGTGGAGTTATGTCTCAGTAGTGTGGCGATGCGATCGCAACCGCAAAACAATCGTTTCAGTATTTATGTAACGGCGTTGATGTCACCGTAAGAACAGATGTCTCGTCAACGGGTACGATAGCCGCGCTCAACACCACAAACATTCGCATTGGCTCAGATCAGCCTTTTGGTGAATTCCTCAACGGTGCAATAGATGAGGTCAGAGTGTATAAGAGAGTTTTGTCAGGCGGAGAAATCGTGGACGGATATGAATACGCCGATCGCTACAGGAATTGCACCAACGGTAACCCTGATCAAGCGGGGCGACCAATGTGAGTCTGACCACAGCCCTGACGGCCGTATTTAATGCTGACATGAATGCTTCAACGATCAATTCAACCAACTCGAATTAAGAGATGCAAACAATGCCCTGGTTGCTGCAACGATCGATTATACCAGTTCAACGAGGACGGCAACCTTAACACCAAACTCTCAATCGCTTGGTTCTTCCTTGTATACTGCAAAGATCAAGGGTGGAGCATCCGGGAGTCAAAGATGCCCTTGGCAACGCAATGACCAATGATTTTGTGGTGGAGCTGGTCACAACACTTGATCCACAATCGCACGCCGATAACGGAAGGTACCTCGAGGGCCGATCCTGGGTCTGAGTGCTCCGCATCCAACCCATTTAGCCGTTACGCCGTTGAAATGCTGAGAGCAGCGAAGGATTAAATGAATTTGCAGCAGCGGATATATCTTCTGTTACTACGACAATGCTGAATAATTATGATGTGGTGATATTGGGAGAAATGACAGTTAACGCATGCGCAGGTCACTATGCTTACCAATTGGGTGAACGCGGGCGGTACTCTGATCGCTTTCAAAACCAAGCTCCTTGCTGACACCCCTGATGGGACTTTCTGCTGCCGGCGGCACGCTAGCCGATAAATACCTCCTAGTAAACACTGCTTCTGGTCCCGGTGCAGGGATAGTCAATCAAACTATCCAGTTCCATGGCACTGCGAATCTGCATACCTTGAAGTGGTGCAACCAGTCTTGCGACCCTTTATTCAACCTCATCGGCAGCTACATCCAATCCGGCTGTCACGACTATTAATGTCGGAGCGAATGGAGGTAAGGGCCATTGCATTTACTTATGATCTTGCGCGCTCAATAGTTTACACCAGGCAAGGTGATCCGGCCAGGGCAGGGTGGAGACGGATGGACAAACACCGGTAGACCTGATGATCTGTTTTACCCGTCTTATGTTGATATGAATAAGGTAGCAATTCGCAGCGCTGGATGAACAGCAACGCCTGTTGGCCAATATCATCATTCAATCAGAACCTTAACATGGAAGCCGCTGCCAAGATTCTGGTATTTGCCTAACGGTTACCAAAGCTGCGGTTATCCTATGCGCTGGATGATCATGGCACCTCTTCAGGTACAACCGATATATTCAATAAAATGATCAGCAACCCGGCACAGCCGGTTGTTCAGTTGGATAACTGGAGTGTCTTCGCGCCACTTCGTGGTTCTATGTCGGCATACCGCTGACTTTCAACAACCAGGCCGTTAATTATCTGAACCAGGGATTCGATATGGGTGTGCACGAGGAAAACGGATGCAATAATCTTCCAGCTCATTCTCCGATCTCAATGCGTTTTGGCTAACAAGTCAGCTAGCTCAGCTTCATTCCGCCTCCATCTCGGGCTTGCCAAACCAGACAGGTAATCGATTCCATTGTTTGGTTTGGAGTGATTGGCTCACGCAGGCAAAGTTGAATTATCCCATGGTATGCGGTTCAGTCTTGATTTATTGTGCACTGGCCTCCTGCCTGGATACAAGGACGTCCCGGCGCCTCTTCACGGGCTCAGGTATGCCCCAGCTTGATTTGCTGACGCCGATGGAACGATGATCGACGTGTACCAGGGTGTTTCGCAACCGGTGAATGAAAATGGAATTAGTTATAATGTCGATATTAACACACTGCTCGACCAATGCGCCTGGGCACGCAGGGTTACTACCGGCCTCTTCGGTACGCACGACGACTATCGCAGATGTCACCTCTGACCTGATGCCACGATTGCATCAGTCAAGGCTCACAACGTTCCCCTCATTTCAGCCAACCGGGCATTGACCTGGCTCGATGGTCCGCAATAACTCTTCGTTTGAGTAGCATGGTATGGAGCAATAACCAGCTCAGCTTCTCAGTTACGGCAAGAGCCAATGCGAATAATATTCGCGCTTATGCTGCCATTTAATCTCGGCAACCGGTCAATTGATCTCTATTACAAGCAAACGGTACTTCTGTAACATTTACTACACAAACGATCAAGGGAATGCAGTACGCATTCTTTGCTCCGGTTACTGGTACGAGCAACTATGTTGCAACATATAGTTCCGGCGGAAGAATGATGAGCAATCCTGTGACCGAGCTGATCCCTGTCACGCCGAGTCACTGCTCCTCTCACCGAGTCTTACAAAAACACCGAGTAACAACGAACGCATATCCAATGTCTGTAACCATTATGCCAATCCAAGCGCGCTGAATATTTTAACCTGGTAATAAACGGCGGAGATGCCAGCCCGGTTACCGTCAGGATATCTGATATGTTTGGCCGATTGGTCGAAACCCATACTGGTATCTCTGCGACAGGCGGCATGAAATTGGGTCAGGAATTGGGGAGCCGGGCTGCCTATGTGGCAGAAGTAGTACAGGGAGTGAGAGAAAGGTGATAAAATTGGTAAAGGCAAATTAACATGTTTCACGGGTTGATATCAATCAAAGCCCCCAACCAGGGGGCTTTTATTCAACCTCAAAGATTAAAACACATCGGAGCAACGGTCGGGAAATTAGTTACGTTTATCTTAAGTCAAAATATTTGACCTCCTGATTGTTCCGAGATATTTTTTTGGCGTATTTTGGGAGAGTGCTGCGGTCATTCATATCCTTTCTGAACAAACTTCGCTGTTAAGGTTTGCTGCTGACAAGTTCTGACGATGATGCGCTACTGAGAAGCGTTACATAGCCTATAAACATCGCCGATTTTTAATATCCTTTCTAAAGAACTCCGAGATACCTCTGAACAGTTTTTTGTCACACAAACCATAGAAGTCCAAGATGCCGCCGAAGTCTTTTTATTCCGGTCTTACGAGGCAATTAATATTGCTCTGCGTCCTTATTGCCGTCATTGTCGCCTATAAAATATTCAGGAAGATCTCTCATCATCCGGCGAACTTTGCCAATTCATCTGCCTATTCATTGAACGATTCTGTGAGATGAGTGGCTTGCATAGGTCTAGGAGCTACAACACGCGAAGGGTATGAGAAAAAGCATTGATCGAAATCGACCCCTCGCTTAGAGTCCTCCCGAACCTCCGGACCGGGAGGCCCAACATTGATCATATAAGTTCTCCCACCAATCCTTTCAGTGTATATTATGCTGAAATCTTAAGGGCTGAAGGTCTCAGTGAATTTGCGATTGAAGATATTTCATCCGTCACTCCGGTGATGCTTAGCCAGTATGATGTAGTGCTGCTTGGCGAAATGAGCGTTTCAACCAACGCAGAGTTGCCGTCCCGGCAGATTGGGTTAAAGGCAGGAGGAAGCCCCGGTGGCTTTTAAACCTCATTCTTTATTGGCTCCCACTCGTTTGGGATAGTCCCTGCCAAAGAACAGCTTACGCTGATAAATATTTGCGTGTATACAGAGGCAGAGGTCCGGGCATGGGTATAACGGATCAAACGATCCAGTTTCATAGATACCGCAGCTCAGTAGCTGAACTAAATGGGGCCAACACTCTTCGCCACTATATATATTCTTCCGCCAACGGAGGCTGGGCGTTATCCGGCTGTAACCATGATCAACATGGGAAGCAGAGGTGGCCGGAGCCAGTTGCATTTACCTACGATCTCGCCGCCAGGTCTGTGGTGTACACCTGGCAGGGCAACCCTGCATGGGCCGGGCAAAAACGTGATGGCGAAATAGTCAACTCGTCCGGATGATCTTTTCTATCCCGACTGGAACGATTTTAATAAAATAAAGCAATACCACAGGCAGATGAACAACAACGATTGTTGGCCAACCTGATCTTACAATCAATCTTCACCGCAAACCATTGCCGAATTCTGGTATCTGCCACGGGACCTGAAGGCGGCTATTGTAATGACCGGGGATAACCATACAACCGGAACTACCGGCCGATTCTATCAATACCTCACGCTTGGCACCAACACTGCGCAGGACGTGGCTGATTGGAAGGCAGTTCGCGGCACTTCCTATATCTATCCCGACCGACCCATAACTGACGAGCAAGCGAAATTCTTTGAGGAACAGGATTTGAAATCGCATTGCATACTAATATGGGTTGTGTTGACTACACGCCCGTATCTCTTCAAAAATCGTTCGGGAACAACTTGCCCGTTTTGCCATAAGCTATCCTGATGTTTCGACGCCCGTCACTAACAGGTCTCACTGTTTAAACTGGAGTGATTGGTCATCGACTCCAAAGGTTGAATTGCAAAACGGGATTAGACTTTGATGCCACATATTATTATTGGCCGCAGGCATGGATGCCAAAACCGTCCGGGAATTGTTTACGGGTTCAGGAATGCCAATGCGGTTTGCCGATATGGATGGCTCTTTGATTGATGCTTACCAGATGCCCACCCAAATGACCGATGAGACCAACATGGATTATAGCAGCTTTTGCAATGCGGTATTGGATAAGGCCATCGGTCCTGAAGGATACTATGGAGTCGTTCTGTGCTAATATGCATACCGATAATAAATCCAGTGCCGGTTCCGACGCCATTATTGCATCCGCACAGGCACGACGAGGTACCTGTGATCTCAGCCCGGCAAATGCTGAACTGGCTCGATGGAAGAAACAGTTCTTCGTTCGAGAATATTGTAGTGGGAAAAAATCAGCTCAGTTTTCAATTATGCGATCGATCAGCGCCAATAATTTAAAGGCAATGCTGCAGCGATCCATACTGAAACGGGAAGCTCGTTTCCATTGCGAGAGATGGTCAGCCGCTTCCGTTTAGTACTCAAACGATCAAAGGAATTGACTATGCTTTTTTGCGGCAGCTCCCGGCACGGTCAGTTATACGGCCTCGTATCGGCCATCATCAGTCGAAAAGACGACCTTCAATAAAGAATGATCAAAATCTCCGCGGGAGAAAAGTCAAAGAAGGATTCCCAACCGGCAGGCCGGCCATTCTATGTCAACGTGATGCCGAATCCGGGACTGGGTCTACTTCAATGTAGTCATGAACAGCAGCGACGCCGAGCCAGCTACGGTCAAGGTTTCAGACGTATCGGGAAGGATTTGGAATCGTATGATAAGATAACTTCCACTGGCATTTTTACGCATAGGACAAAAATGGTCGGAGCGGCGACTTATTTCGTCGATGTGATGCAGGGAAGAAAGAGCAAAGTGATCAAGGTCATCAAGAGGTCGAGTGAGATCATCCTCTCAAATGATATCCTTTTCTCGGTTTTTACAAAAGCCCGAGTCCTGTGTGGGAAAGGGTCACCCCGAAACCGGAAGTGTTTTCTTCCACTCCAGGGCAGAGGCAGCGCTCACGCGATCGCAACAATTCCAATAGCCGGTTCCGGCGTTTATTTGCTGTAAAATAAGTTCGGCTCTTTGCTTGGTCCCCGCTATAACAGCAGCAGTCAAACCATATTCCGTATCCTGCATCCAGCTGGATGGCCTCCTCATCATCCTTCACTTTCATGATGCCGATTACGGGTCCGAAGGATTCATCCTGCATGACAGATTCATTTCATGATTGACATTTACCAGCACCGTTGGCTCGAAAAAAAAACCTTTGCCACTTATTTTCTTACCTCCTGCTAATACATTGCGCTCCTTTATTCAATGCATCGCTGACTTGTCGTTCCAGGACAGATTCAACTGATCCTTCCGGCTTAAGTGGTCCGATGTACGTGCTCTTCATCGGTACCGGTGCCCCGATTTTCCATGATTTCACTTCCTTCACAAACTCTTCGATAGTAGTGATCGTACACTTTTTCGTGAACATAAATTCTTTCGACTGCGCAACAGCTTTGTCCATTGTTGTAAAATGCATCCGTCTGCAGTGCCCGCAGCTACGCCTTTCGATATCTTTTATATCATCGGCTACGTACAATGGGTCTTTGCCCACCAAGCTCCGCATTGACAGGGCACCATCCTTGGCGCCACTCGCTCATAAATATGTTTGCCTGTTTTATATGAACCGGTAAAATAATAGCCATTAAAAGGAAGTGTCGAGAAGATGATTCACCTGCTTGTCTTGCACCTATTGCGAGTTGTGAAATACAGTTCTCAGGAACTCCTGCGTGCTTATAGCAGCTTTTCAATTTCGGACACCGGTCAAGGTTGCATAACTCTGATGGTTTATACATCACGGCATTTCCGGCAATTAAGGCAGGAACAAAAACGTTCACACCGACGAGATAAGGATAGTTCCACGCAGAGATGTTGCAAATAACACCCAATGGCTCATAGGAAATTCTTTCTTCTGTTCATGCCGCTGCTTAAGCTCATCACTTCATCTGACAAACATTTCTCGGCATTATCAGTAAGCCATTGAATGCGGCCACGGCTCCTTTTATTTCATTGCGGGACTGTTGAAGTGGTTTTACCCACTTCTGAGGTGAGGATTGAAGCAAGTTGTTCAATGTTGTCCTGCAGTAAACCTGAGAATTTCCATGAGTATTTCAACCCGGTTGTTCAGGGATAATTTGCCCCAACCGGGTTGAGCCGCTTTAACTGAGTTCAAATTTTTGTTGCAGACTGGTATCATCATCCTCGTTCAGTACGGCGATGAGCTCTTCGTTAGCAGGATTGATAATCTGTCAATTTCTTTCGTTGCTGTTCCACCTCGCCTGATTCCCTTATAGCTCCAAGGAATTGTTGTTTGATATTTTCCGAGAAAGGATTCGCTTCTTTGTCTTTGATTCTTTCCGGATGCCATTTGCACGCACAGCATGAACGCCTTATCCGTTTTGTCTTGCAAATTCAAGTCCCTCTATAATCGACTTGTCATCTTTGTCATAAGCATTGGCTATCAGGTTTTGCCCGATGGCGCTCTGGGTCGACTGCCTGGTGATGAGCGCTGTTAACTCGACTGAAAAATGGCCGGCAATAGTATGGAGCATTGTATCATTCTCTGCCATCACTGCATGCTCCTTATCCGATTCTCTCTTTTTATGTCGCTCATTTCCTTTGTCGAGGTCCTGTATGAGTTTGCCGCCCTGCAAAACATTTACCAGTTGCATGCCCCTGCATATGCCGAGCAAGGCAAGTTTATTCAGTTGGGAATAGCGGTATATCTTTTCTTCAAAACGGTCCCTGCTGAGTCTGATACGACTGTGGACTATGATAATAATCGGGCTTTACCATTATAAAGAGAAGGATCCACATCAATGCCGCCTGTCAGTAAAAAACCATCGCATTGATAAATGTCTTCCGTATTATTTTTTCAAATGACAAGTTCGATCAACTCCAGATCATCTTTCAGATCTTCCTGGTAAACCAATTCCAATAGTTGTCAAAAAGTGTTTTGTATAACTGATGCCGATTTTCTTTTTCATAAAAATTAGAATCTAAAATTTAAACATTCCATTAGTCTTGGCTGACGGCTAACAACTCAGCTAGCAGCTAACCGCCTCACAAGGCTCTCGTATACAAAGTTCTGAAATCTTCCCGGCTTACAGGTTTTGGGTTGTTGGGATGTGCGAAATCGGCTATGGCAAGGTCAGCAAGAGGCTCGATATGTTCGGGTTTAACCCCGATAGCGCTTAGTTTGTGCGGTATGTTGATGTTTGAATTAAGTTCAAACAAATATTTGACCACCGCTCGCCCATTTCCTCCTTCAATTCCAATGCTCTTGCTATTCGCCTGAATTTTTCTTCGCTTCCTTCAATATTAAACTCCATCCCGTAGGAATGTTCACTGCATTGGCGAGGCCATGATGGGTGTCAAGTAAAGAGGAGAGTGGATGAGCAAGGGAATGAACGACGCCCAGGCCCTTTTGAAAAGCAACGGCACCCATCAGTGAGCCGATGAGCATTTTGCTTCTCGATTCCAGGTCGGGCCGGTTGACTGCAGTTGCCAGAGATTGATGAATCAAAAACATTCCTTCCAGCGCAATTCCTTCACACAAAGGATGCGGCATTTTTGCCAGGTAAGCTTCCATATTATGGGTCAACGCATCCATGCCTGTTGCCGCAGTAATAAATGGTGGCAGTTCCATGGTCAGGAGTGGATCAGCAAAGACAATCCTTGCCAATAGTTTGGGAGAGAATAATATTTTCTTCTGATGCGTTTCATCATCAGAGATGATGGCGCTTCGACCGACTTCACTCCCCGTGCCGGCTGTTGTGGGAACGGTAATAAAATGAGGCACATCGTTGGTGACATATACATCTCCTCCGATAAGATCATCGTATTTGAAGAGATCTTCGCGATGATTGACGCGAAGGACAATGGCCCTTGCCACATCTAACGCAGCACCTCCACCGATACCAACTATAGAATCTCTTTTGTGTTGTCGAAGATGTCTGTTCCTTTGTAGACATCTGATTTTACCGGGTTCTTGTGTATATCGGAAAAACCTCGGTTCCGATATTTTTTTCTTTAAATCGGCGATTAATGCTTTGAAGAAATCCAGTTGAGCCACGTTTGCATCGGTAACGATCAGCGGTTTCGATAGATTGTATTTATTTAAATAATCTCCGAGTTCCTTGCTCGAGCCGGCGCCAAAGCGAATAATTGTGGGAAAATTGTATTGATATATTTTATCGAATGTCATAATCGTGAGTCGTGAATCGTCAATCGTGAATCGTGAATCGTGAGTGGTGAGTAGTGAGTGGTGAGTGGTGACGTCCAACTCCAACATTCAACATCCAACATTCAACCTCCAAACATCAGTGGCTCGGTTAAATAATTTCAAAGTATCTTCTATACTCCCAATCCGTCACCGCCTTCAGATGTTGCCTGCCATTCCCATTCCCGTGTTGCCGTAAAATGTGCGACGAATGTTTCGCCGAATAGTTCTTTTGCTACTTTCGAGTCTTTCATTTGTTTGGTTGCGTCAATCAATGTATGGGGCAATACACCATTTGAAAAATCCTCATAGCCATTACCAATCGTTGCGGCTTGTTTGAGTTTCATCTTATTTTTATTCCGTATAAGCCAGCAGCCAGGCAACCCGCCATAGCCAGGTAAGGATTTACATCCGAGCCAATCACTCTTGTTTCGAGATCGGCAGGATTTGTTAGTTACCCGGCAAGACTCTTAATGCCACCGTCCGGTTATCTATTCCCCCAGGTTAACGTAGTAGCGCCCACGCACCCTCCACCAATCGCTTATAACTATTGATATTGGGAGCAAAAAGCGGTAAAATAAAAGGCAAACAATACAGTTGCCCTAAGCCAGGTAACTCTTCATGAGTTCGCTCATCTTTGTCTTATCTTTTTCGTTGTAAAAGATTTCTTCTTTCCTGCCTTGTCCCAAAGACTTTGATGAACGTAGCCGCCGCAGCCTGGAAGGTTCTCTATTGATCTTTTGCCATGAATGTGGCCATGATGCCATGCTTGAAGCCAATTTCCTTCACGGCGGTTTTGAATAATGTTGCCCTGTCCGCCGCTTCCAGAATATCCGAATAAACGATAGCGGCTTCATAGGTGCCGGGTCCCGTCTCAGTATGCAGGCCCTCCAAAGGAATGTTGAATTTGTTCAACCATTCAAACAGATCGGCGAAGTATTGACTTTCTAAAGAGCTTCTCAAAATAGAGTAGCCAAACATTCCCGGGGTCAGTGGCGTCAGGTTCTTAAATTGTTTGTCATGTATCGTCTGGGGGAGTTTCGGCAAAGTTGTACCACTCGAATTCCTGGGAGAAGCTGGGTGAGTAGCCGAGTTTCCCGGCATCATTGAGTATCTTCTTTAGCAGTTGCCTCGGGCAAACAGCCGCCGGATTTCCTTTGTATCGGTTATTTCGCCCAGGAAAAAAGGCAGATCATTTTCCCGTATAATACGTAACTGAACGCAC
>ERZ1370068.2175-contig-1335_pt1 | contig 63041 bp, 64 predicted proteins | sample MGYA00561227_ERZ1370068 | MGnify/ENA primary metagenome ERZ1370068 (study PRJEB38410, sample SAMEA6850437) | metagenome | study: Metagenomic assessment of the ecological functions of the soil: analysis of the soil microbiota associated with the...
GGTAGCTACTTCGTTCCGGTTATGACCCCAACGCAACATCGTATTAGCGCCAGCCGAGCTGTCGGTCAGCGATGATCCGTCCTTCTGCGGCGCGCCGTTCTTCGTCTACCTGCTGCGCACGCGCTACCGAGCGAGCCTGTGACCTCGGATCGCCCGCTCCGTGGGTTCGCCGGCGTCGCGCTGTCGCGTATCCCGCGGCCCGAGCGCAGCCGCGAGGCGGCTTCAGCCCGGACGGCGTGTCGTTCGCGATCGCAGCCGGGCGAGATCTTCGGCGTGATCGGCCCGAACAGCGCGGGCAAGACGACGCTGCTGCGGTTGCTCACGGGTGGTCGACGGCGGACCGCAGGCGAGGTGCGCCTCGGACGGGCGGCCGATCGCGCGCGACTGGCCCACGCCGGATGGCTGGCCCGGCAGATCGCCGTGGTCCCGCAAGATTCGCCCCGGCCGTTCCCGTTCACGGTACGAGCAGCTCCGTGCTGATGGGCCGCTACCCGCATTGACCGGGCCGCTTCTTCGAAGCGACCGACGGATCGCGCGCTGGCTGAGCCGCGATGGAGCGCCACCGGCGTGCTCGATCTCGCGAGCGCTGCCGCTCGAGCAGCTCTCGGGCGGCGAGCGCCAGCGCGCGATGCTGGCGCGCGCGCTCGCCCAGCAGCCGCGGCTGCTCGTGCTCGACGAGCCGACCTCGCACCTGGACCTGCGCTATCAGGCCGCAGACGGCCGCGCTGCTCCGGCGGGTGAACGGCGAGCAGGGCGTCACGGTGCTGCTCGTCTCGCACGATCTGGATCTGGCAGCCGAGGTGCTGCGACCGCCTGCTGCCTGCTCGACGGCGGACGCGTGGCCCGCGTGGGCTCGCCCGGCGGCGGTGCTCGCAGCGGGAGGTGCTCGGGCGGTGTTCGGGTGTCGCGGTCGTGGTGGATCGCCAACCCACGAGCGGCCGGCCGCTCGTCCAGCGTCGCCTGGCCGGACCAGCGCCGGCAGGGAGGTGATCGCAAGAGATCGCCGTACGATCAGCGGTCCCGAGGATGGGAAGCCGGTGGCGCCGGGGCAATAGGCGTCGCCGGAAGCCGGCACGGTCAGCGCCACTGTGGTGGGGGGCACCGGCCCAGGTCCGCGCCACGCGCGGAGCCTGTCTGGTGATGGTAGTGCGAGCCGCAGCCGTAAGGCGAGGCGAGCCTGCGATGAGTCGTGCGAGCCGCAGCCGTAAGGCGAGCCTGCGATGAGATACCGGATGGAAGTACGGACGGCAACGATCCACGAGTCGGGAGACCTGTCCCGGGGCCGAGGGCGTCCACCCCTTTCGCGAAAGAAGGAGCGGAGCAGATGGCCGAGTCTTGGCGGTCACATTGCGTGCTGATGCTGCCCGCCGCCGCCGGCGGCGCCTAGGGAGACGAAGCTGGAACCGGTGGTGGTGACGGGGACCAGGATCGAGACACCCGCCGGAGCAGGTGGGGGCGACGGTGACGATCATCGAGGGCGACCTGTTCGAGACCCGTCACTATGCGACCGCACGACGGCGCTCCGCAACGTGCCGGGCGTGGAGATTCGCCGCTCAGGTCATTCGGGCAAGACCGACCAGCTCTCAGCATTCGGGGCGCGAATCCCAACCAGGTGCAGGTGCTGGTGGATGGCGTGCGCTTCAAGAGCCCGACGCTCGGCTCGGCCGAAGCTGGCCGACCTCGCGCCCGACATGATCGAGCGTATCGAGATCATCCGGGGCCCACAGTCGACGATCTACGGCGCCGACGCCATCGGCGGCGTCGTGCACATCATCACCAAGCGGGGCAGCGCCGCCGACGGCCTACGCCTCCCAGAGGTCGGCAACTACGACACGCTCCGCGCCCGCGCCGGGCTGCAGCGGCTCCTGGCAGTGGTTCGACTATGCCGTCGGCTTCTATCATCTGAGTCCAGCGGCCAGTTCATCAACGACGGGATGAACCAGGACGGGGCCAGCGCCCGCTTCGGTGTCACGCTGCCGTGGGGCAACACCCGCGTGAGGCGTGGCGGTGCCGCTACAACAAGACCGACACGGGGCGCCGATCGAGTTCGTCGGGCACCCCCGAACCCCATCGGTCCACGATCGACCCCAACACGCGGCAGGAGAGCGAGACGTACACGGCCACCCTCGACGTCCGCACCACGGCCGGTGCCGGTGGAGGGGCGAGCTGCGCCTGTGCGCTTCTGGAACAACCAGGTGTTCATCGATCCGCCCGACCCCTTCCCGTGCCCGCCGGCGACAGTTCGGCCCTCCCTGCGATTTCCCGGGCCGCTTCAGGGTGAGTCGCAACGAGTCGAGGGCTGAGCCATTCATCACCTCGGCAAGTGGTCCACCTCGACGGTCGGCATCGAGAGTGGCGTGAGGAGTCCGCCAACGTGCAGGGCACGACGCGTTCTGCCCTCACACCGAGACGGTCTCCGGCCTCTTCCGAACAGAGTTCCGCTTCTTCGACCCGCCTGTTCATGTCGGCCGGCGTGCGGGTGGAGGACAACAGCGCTTTCGGCCGCTCGACCACGGAGCGCGGCTCGCTCGCCTACGTGGTGAAGGAGTGGGGCACGTGGCTGCACGGCGGGGCCGGCGGCGGCTTCCGGACCCCGACCTTCAACGACCTGTTCTTCCCCGGCTTCTCCAATCCGGCCATCCTGCCGGAGAAGTCGTTCTCGTGGGACGTGGGCGGCCGAGCAAGCGCTTCTGGCGACCGGGTCCGGCTGGATCTGACGTTCTTCCACAGCAAGTTCACCAACCTGACTCGCCTGCTGTTGCCGCTGCCGGGGCCCCGTTCGCGACGACCGCGAACATCGGAGCGATCGCGCAGCGCCAGGATCGAGTTCGCCTCGGAGGTCGTCATCCTCGACAACCCGTCGCCCTTCAACTACACCTACACCGACACCGAGAACCTCCTCACCGACCAGCTGTTGCCGCGCGAGCCGGCACCATCGCTGGAACGGCGTCCTCACCTGGGAGCCGATTCCCAAGCTCTCGCTCTTCGCCGAGGTGCAGGTCGTCACCAGGCAGTTCGAGACGCCTGGGCGGCGTCTACAACTCCGGCCACACGCGTGTCGACGTCGGCGGCAGCTGGCGCGTGCTCGAGCGGTACGGCGTGCTGAAGGCGCTGGACGTGACGGCGCGCATCCAGAACCTGCTTCGACGAAGGCTACGCGGGAGGTCCGGGGCTTCCCGTCGCTCGGCATCCAGGCGCTCGTGGATTGCGAGCCACCTTCCAGTAATGGCGACGATCGAAGGCGTCGAAACTCGAGATCGATGCAGAGGCTGTCGTGGTGACGGCCGCTGGCCCATTGACCGTGCTGTCCTCGGCGGTGGTGGGCGGTGGACTGGGCGCGCCCGGACGATCGTGAATCTGCACGTGCAGCAGCACTGGCCGTGGGGCGACGCTGATCTCCGTCTCGACGCCTTCGCCGCGCGTCGCGCCTTGCCGGCGCCGCGGGTCAGGCTCTCTCACGCGGCGTGGACCGAGCGGGCCGAGGTCGCGGCGGGAGCGCGCCGGGAATGACGCGCTGGCTGTCGTGACCGTGGACTCTGCAACGTCGTCGACCGCCGGCTGGAGCGCCGGCGGTGCCGGCCGCGCCGGCTGGCACGATCCAACACGATCGTCGTCGTCGATGCTGTCGTCGAGCCGGCCGCGCTGGTGAACCTGGCGCTGACGGTGACCGAGGTGAAGACACGCGTTCTGGGGCGCGTGGGCCTGACGTCTGCGGGGACGGTCGGCCCGCAGGCCGGTACGTCCACCGACGCCGTCGTCGTGGCCGCCACCGGGCGTGGGTCCGTCCGTGCGCGTTCGGAGGCCCGATCAGCGAGAGGCGGGCTGGCTCGTGGCGCGCGACGTGGCGCGGCAGGCGCTCTGGCCGAGGGCGTCCGGCGCTGGATCCGAGCAGCACCGATGAATCGAGCGATCAGGAGTGAGACGGCGGCTGCTCGGCCTGGCGCTCTCAGTGGCGCTTTACGCCGCGCTCGTCGTCGCCATCTCACGTTCGTCCGCATCGCGACGCCGCCCGTCCTCTTCGTCGACCTCGCGCATGGCCTCGACCTCATGGAACCTGGCGATTTTGCGGACCTCCGCCGCGCGCCGTCGCGGGCCCGATCCCGTGTCTGCGCCGCGCGCTCAGGCGTCGCGGGGCAAGCCGACGACGGATCACCGGGCCGGGCGGCTACCCCGGCGCCCACCCTCCGCCGCCCTCAACGGTCGCCCCGCCGGTGGCGACGCGTCCACGCAGAGCGCCCGCGCCACCAGGCCACTTCGCTCTGGCAGCCGAGCCACCATTGCCCCCGCGACGAACGTGAAACCACACGCGCCCCCGCCTGACGTCGTCGAGCCGACGCCCGGCGGCCCTGGCGTCGGCCGTCGGCGACAAGGCGGCACACCAGCCGCGCCGACGCAGCAGGCGACAGGGCGCTCTAGCGGGGACAGACGGCGCGGCCCGCGGAGCCTCGGGGGGGCCGGCGCTCGGGAGCAGCGGTCAGCCTCAGCGATGCCGGCGGAGGCGGGGGCGGAAGGCAGGGTTGCCGGCTCCGGAACGCGCGACGGCAGCCCGCTGGCGCTGGCGCTTCCCGGCGGCGAGGGGCGAGATCCTCGCGTGACTACGCTGGCTACTGACACGCTGCGGCGGCGCCTCCACGAGTCGCTCGCGTATCCAGCGTCGCGCGGCGCCGCGGCCTCAGCGGGACGGTGCTGGTGGACGTCGAGGTCGATGCCTCCGGCGCATCTCCGGGCGCGTGACCCTGGTCAGGTCGTCGTCGCACGCCCTGCTCGACGACGCGGCGCTCGAGGCCGTGCGCGGCGTGTCCCGCGTGCGCTTCCCCCGGGCGTACCGCCGCGGCGGCTGCTCGTGCGCCTGCCGGTCGTCTTCGAGATCCCGCTGACGCCGTTCAGCGCCGCTTTCGCGGTAGGATGCGCGGCATGACATCCGGGGGCCACCCGAAGTGTCGTGCGCGAAGACCGACAGCACCACCACGGAGTACCACGAGGTCCCAAAATCGCGGTGACCACCGTCGAGCGGCTCATGACCGAGATCTTTCGTGACCACTGGGTGGACATCTTCGCCGGGCCGGTCATCGAGGGCGCCGCGTACGAGGATCGGTCCCCGACGCCGCCGAAAGTGTCGATGCTCGACGCGGCTACCTGACCGTGGATCACGGGGCCGTGGCACCTCCACCTCTGCGTCAACGATCATCGCGGTGCCCGGACGCTCGAGCAGGCCCGGAAGTGCGGCGCGGGTGGCCCGGGCAGCGTGCTTCCGGACCGAGGGCGGGACGTACGCGTTCCGGGCTCGTGGGGGCTCCGGCTCCTTGGAACGGTCGCGAGGGAGCAGATGGTCACCGTGTACTCCCCAATCCGTGGCTCGACGTGCCGACGGCGAGCGGGTCCGCGCGCCACGCTGGGAGCGCACAGCCGCAGCCCTCTGGGAGGACCTGGCGTCGGCGCTTACGCCGGCGCGCGATGAAGCGTCTCCATCCCGCGGTCGACGGGCGTCCACGCCATCGGACCCACGCGCGCGGCCGATGCTGGCAGACGCGGCCCGGAAGCGCCAGAACGCTGGCGGCGGCGCCGCCCTCGCACGCTCCCGTCGCGAACGAGGCTATGACCACCGCAGCCGCCGTCGTGACGAGCAGCTGTTCCCTTGCGCGGCGGGAATGGGAGGGGACGGCGAAGGCTACGCGGGCAGGTGCGAAATCGACGACGCCGCCGAGCTCGAAGGCCGGCCTTACGCTCGCTCCAGCCGCCACCGAGAGCGGGTTGGGCCGTGGTCAGGGCAGATCCGTAGCGCCTCGCCAAGGATGTCCAGCCGTTCGGCTCATCGAGGATCGTCCGGTGATCGCGCCCGGCACCGCGTAGACCTCAAGCCGGCCAGGACCAGTTCCCGCCAGCCGACGACCGGGTCCCACGGGTTGCTTCGGAATCCGGCTGGCCGCCGCGGAGCAGAGCGCGACTCGTCCCGGGTACGGACGTGGGCGGTAGGCGTGGTACGCAGACCGGCATCGCCTGATACCACAGCTTCGATATCGACCCGGTTGCCCCGTCCACCGATGAAGAGCAGACAGTCCACGCCAGCCGTGCACACCGCAGGTATTCCCGCGCACGTGATCCGCAACGTGCCCGGGGACTTGCCGCAACTTGCCCCGGCGGAGGATGCCCCAATGGGCTTTCAGCTTATGCCCGTAGAGCTGCGCTTGCCTCACCATCGGCTGCCGAGGCGTCGTCTTGTACGTGGGGTTCACGGCATCGAGTCGTGCGCTAGCAGTGCGACTTCACTCCCTCTGTGACTGCGGTTGCTGGGCGATCTCGTACGCGACGGCCCCGCCGTTGGACCAGCCTCCTATGAAGTACGGGCCACGGGCTTGCACCTCGCGGATCGTCTTCACGTGGCAGGCAGCCACCTGCTCGAGGTGAAGGGAGGCGGCAGTGCCTCGGCGGGTGACGGGAGACCAAGAAACGGCTGCTCGAAACCCAGTCGATATGCGAGCGGGCGGAACAGGGGGCTCCCATTGACCCAGAAGAATGGGGGCCGTTCCCCGGGGCTGGATGACCGCCACACGTGGCCTCACGATCGCTGAGCTCCTCCTCGCGGCGCGCAAGCCGGCAAGCTGGCGCCGACCGTGGGCGCGGAGAAGAGCGCGGTGTCCGGGAGGGTCCTGCCGAACGCCTTCCAACCGCGTGACGAGCTCGACGACCAGCAGCGAGTCGCCGCCGAGAAGGAAGAAGTCATCGGTCACCCCGATGGGCCGGACCCGAGAACCTCTTCCCACATCTCCACCAGCCGCGCCTGCGAGGCTCGTCGCGGGCGGCGAGTTCGAACCCGCGTGCCCGGGGAAGAAGGTCAGAGCGACGAGGTGCCGGAAGCGCCTCGTCGATCCACCTTGCCGTTGGCCAGTCATGGGCAGCCGGCTCGACCTCGGACGAAGGCCGAGGGAACCATGTACCGGAGGAGCAGGTCGGCGAGGTACTGGTCGAAGGACGTGCGGCGAGAGCGTGCGCGTCGTCTCGCGGGCCGTCAGGTAGGCGACCAGGTGCCTGTCCGGGCGGTGTGCTCTCCTCCGCGCCACGACCGCGACATCGCGGACACCTGGGTGCCGGCCGAGCACATGCTCTCGACCTCGCCGAGCTCGATTCGGTATCGCCCCGGATCTTCACCTGGTGGTCGAGGCGTCCCAGGAACTCCAGGGTGCCGTCCGGGAGGTACCGCGCGAGGTCGCCGGTCCCGTACAGACGCGCGCCGGCGATCGCTCGCTGAACGGGATCGGGCACGAAGCGCGCGGCCGTCAAGTCCGGGCGATTTAGGTAACCGCGTCCGACTCCGTCTCCGCCGATGTAGAGTTCCCCCGGCACGCCGACGGGCACCGAGCTCCCCATGTCGCCCCAGGGACATAGAGCCGGGTATTCGCGATCGGCCGGCCGATCGGCACCGCTCCCGATCGGCCCGTCGTCGCGCGAGGCCTCGTAGACGCAGCACCCCACCACGGTCTCCGTCGGCCCGTACTCGTTGATGAGTCGTCGTCGCGGGGCGTGCCGTCTGCCAGAACGCCAGGCTATCCCACGACGAGGGCTTCGCCCGCCGATGACCATGACACGCGCCCGTCCGGCCGTCTCGTTCGCCGGCAGCCGCTGGCTGAGCAGCGACAGGTGCGCCGGCGTGATCTTCAAGGGGTTGAAGTCGCCTCCCGAGCGCGCAGGATGGCGGCGGCAAGCGTGTCGATTCCCTGGCTCCTCGGGCAGCACGACCACGGGCCGCCCGACCAGCGAGCGGTGAGAACAGACTCGTGATCGTCAGATCGAAGCCGAGTGGCGTGTGGACTGGGCGCCGGATCCCGTCCGCCGCAGCGTAGGCCTGGATGGCCCAGCTCAGGTAGTTGACGAGGCCCCGATGGGGATCACTGACTCCCTTCGGCTCCCCCGTGGATCCCGACGATGTACATCACGTAGGCGAGACTCGACCCCCGCGTCGCTGTCGGGATTCTCCTCGGAGTCCTCAGGCAAGGGGGGTCGTCCTCGCTGCCGTCCAAGCAGACGATCTGCGCGTCTGGTGACGGGAGCTTCGCCATCAAGCGCCGCTCGATGAGCAACACCGTCGGCCGGGCATCATCCAACATGAACGCCAGGCGGCTTTCGGATGGGTCGGGTCCAGCGGCAGATACGCACCGCCCGCCTTGAGGATACCCAGGAGCCCGACGACCATTTCCGGGAGCGTTCGACGCAGATGCCAACGAGCTGTTCGGGCCAACGCCCAGCGCCTGCAGTCGGTGCGCCAGTTCGGTTTGCTTGCCGGTTCAGCTCGCGGTAGGTCAGCCGCCGCTCGGCCGGAGATCAGCGCGGGGAGCGTCCGGGGTCCGCTCCACCTGACGCTCGAACAGCCGATGGACGCACTCCTGCGGATAGTCGGCATGCGTGTCGTTCCAGTCCTCCAAGAGCTGTCGCCGCTCGATGTGGTCGAGAGCGGCAAGAGGCGACAGGCGTCCGCCCGGGATCGGCGGCGATGCCCCGACGCAGCGTCTCGAGGTGTGCACGAGCATGCGCTGGACCGTGGGCGGCTCGAACAGGTCGCTGTCGTACTGCATCGTGCCCGACCAGTCCGCCCGGACGTGCGATCGAGGGACAGGTGCAGAGTCGCACGTCGACGTCCTCATCGGCGTCGACGCCTACCGGGCGTTCCGCGAGGCCCGGCGAGCGGAGAGGTCCGCCGGCGCGTCGTCGAGCGTCAACGCGGGCAGCGTACGATACGCCGAACAGCTGGGAGCGCGACGCGAGGGCGCCCCGGATCGAGCTGCTCTGCGCTCAGCCGTTCGCGACGGGGCAGATGCGTGATGGTCGTACGCGGCGAGCGTGAGCGCAGCGGATGCCCGGGCGAGCAGCTCGCGGAACGCGTCGGGTCGTCCGGCGAGATCGGTGCGCAGCAGCACGAGCGTGCTGGCGGAACAGCCAGCTCGCCGGCCTCGAGGTCGGGCCGCGGCCGGCCGGGGACGAGCGAGGCCACGGCGATGTCGTGCTGGCCGCAGTAGCGGCCAGAGCAGCGTCTGGAAGGCCGCCAGGAATGGTCATGAAGAGCGTGGCGCTCCTGCTGTTGGCCGATGACGCTCCGAGGGCGCCGCGAGCTCCGCCGGCACGCGGACACCGCACCTGCGCCCGCTCCTGGAAGCGCGGCGCGCTTGACCGTGGCTCGGTCGGTCGGCAGCGGGAGCGGGCGGCGATCGGCGCGGCAAGCGTGCCGTTCCCAGTAGGTCGAGCTCGCGCCGCCGCTCGCTGGGCGGTTCAGCGCGTCACGGTGCCACCGAGCGTAGTCGACTGTACTGGACCGGAGCCCGGTCCCCACCGGCAGAATCGGTTCGGCTCCGGATGCCTCTGCCCCGTCGATTTCGGTGAACGCTCCCGGCTACTCGGGCGAGGATGCGCGGAGACGGGCGGTCGCACACGAGCGCGTGGGTGACGAGGAGCAGGATCGGTGCACGGTCCGGGTTGAGCCGGAAGAGCGTGGCGCGGAGTAACGGGCCGTACCCGTCGATGTGGGCGTAGCGCGTGCCTGTCGAGGCGCTGTTGATGTCACTCGTCGGCACCAATAGCCGGATCCGCGACCACGACGATCGAGACACTGATCAAGCACGGCGATCACCGGCACCGGCCGACCGTTCTCCGATCGGAACGTTGTGCGCAGCCCAGCGTGGCGGGCCACGACCGCATCGAGCGCCTTCCGCAAGATGCCCAGCTCGAGCCGTCCGCGCAGATCGGACGCCCAGAACGAGGTTGTACGCTGAATTCGCGGGCGCTGACTGGACGAGGCTCCAGACTCTCTCTTGCGCCAGCGAGGGCGTGAGGGGCGCATCCCGGCCGCGAATCGACACACCCCAACCAGCGGCGCCATGGTGCCCCCGCATCTGCTCCAGTCACCTTCCTCGTCTGAGGGACAAATTGTCACTGGAATCGACCCACCCAGGCGGATCGCGCCAGCGTCCCGTTGTCTCGGTGCTCGTGCACGTCTGGGACGGGTCCTCGCCGGACTCCAGACTCGCTGTCCATCCCAGGGATCTTCCTGTAGCCGGCGGATCCCAGAGGGTGTAGAGAGCGCATGATGATCTGTCGCTCTCGAGAGCAGGTGAGTTGTCCAGGACCGGGCGTGGCGGACGGAGTGTGATGGTCGACTGAGGTCGACCATGCTCTTCCGGCGGTCTGGGGCCATGATCATTCGAAGTTGTTCAGCGCGCCGTGATTGGAGCCATCGAGCGGTCCTACACCTATGTGAAACTCGGGCCTGGTCGACCCGCTAGAGCGCTAGCCCTCCAGAGACGCTATCTGTAGATCCGGCTCCACGCCGTAGAATCACGAAGTCATGCGGTTCGGTCATCGCATCCTCTGCGTCAACGCGATCACCGCGGCGCCCGGACGCCCGGAGCAGGCGCGGGTGCGGCGGGTGGCCCGAGCGGCGTTCTTCCGGAGCGGAGGGCGGGACGTGCGCACCAGGCGCTGGGGGCCGGCTCTGGAACGGCCGCGAACGAGCAGATGGTCACCATGTACGTCCCCGATCCGTGGCTCGACGACGACGCCGAGCGCGTTCGTGCGCCCGCTGGGAGCGTACGGCCTCTGAGATCTGCGTCGGCGCTACGCCGTGCGCGATGAGGTTCCTGGCCGCGATGGGCCTCGTCGTCGTGCTGCCACCGCATGGGCGGCGGACGACCCCGAGCCTATCTCGCCCGGACCGGGCGGGCGCGTCCGTCAGCGCCAACACGGCTGGACGGGGCGTGACCCAGCTCGAGACCGGCTGCAGTACACGCACGAGAGCATCGGCGGCAGTCCTGCCCAGCGCCAGGTTCTCGGTCCAGCTGGCGGTGCGTGGCGGCCTGACGGTAACCTGAGCTGGGCGTGGATGGCGAGCCACTGGTGTCGCTGCGCGGCGCCAGCGATGCCACCAACATCGGCGCGCTGACGCTCAACGCCAAGTACGAGTTCTTCGATGCCCCGTCCGGACTCGGCCTGGCCGACGCTGGGGCTGCAGCCGTTCGTGAAGCTGCCGGTGGCCAGCCAGCCCATCGACTCCGGCAAGACCAACTTCGGTCTGCTGCTGCTCGCCAGCTTCGACCTGCCGGCGGAATTCAGCGTGGACTTCAACGCGGGGATCGCCGGCATCGGTCAATCCTCGGGTGGATACCTCGCCCAGGCGCAGGCCGCCCTTGGGCTGGCCCGCGATGTCACGAAGACGCTACAGCTGTTCAGCGACTCTCGTTCGCTTCGCGCGACGAGCGCCACGGGCGCAGCAGTCTCGGTCTCGACGCCGGCGTGCTCTGGTCGGGCCACGCCCAACGTCGCGTTCGGGACGCCTCGGTCGTCACCCGCTCGTCGGCCAGGGCCCGACTGGGGCCTGCGCTCCGGCGTGAGCGTCCGCTTCGGTCGCTGAGCCGCGCCGCGTGCGTGATGCTGCAGGGCACGTCGTCGGGGGTGGGCAAGAGCCTGCTCGCCGCGGCCTTCTGTCGAATCTTCGCGCGGGCGGGTTCGTCGGCGCCGTTCAGGCGCAGAACATGTCGCTCAACGCCGCGGTCACCGCCGGCGGCGGCGAGATCGGCCGGGCCCAGGCCGCGCAGGCGGAGGCCGCGGGGATCGAGGCGAGCGTGGACATGAACCCCATCCTCTTGAAGCCCGAGACGGACGACCGCTCGCAGCTCGTCGTCCGTGGTCGGGCGATCGCCCGCGTGAGCTTCGGCGAGTACCGTGCGCGTCAAGCGGAGCTGGCGCCGATCGTCGCCGAGAGCCTCGCGCGGCTGCGGGCCACCGCGACGTCGTCGTCATCGAGGGTGCGGGCAGCCCGGCCGAGATCAACCTGCGCGACGCCGACCTCGTGAACATGCACGTGGCGCGTCTGGCCGACGCGCCCGTCCTGCTGGTGGGCGATATCGACCGCGGCGGCGTGTTCGGAGCGCTCGTAGGGACGCTGGCGCTGCTGGCCCCGGCCGACCGCGCCCGGGTGGCCGGACTCATCATCAACCGCCTGCGCGGCGACGGTGAGATCCTCCGGCCCGCCTCGACGAGCTGCACGCCCTGACCGGCGTGCCGGTGCTGGGCGTGGTGCCGTGGATCAGCGAGCGTCTCGTGCCGTCGGAGGACTCGCTCGACCTCACGGACGCCACCGGCGGCAGCGCCGCGGTCGTCGACATCGCGGTGGTCCGCCTGCCGCGCCTGGCCAACTTCGACGACTTCGAGTGGCTGGCGGCCGAGCCTGGCGTGCGCGTGCGCTGGGTCGCGAGCGCGGCGGCCCTCGCCGGCGCCGACCTGATCGTGCTGCCGGGGAGCAGAGCACGCTGGCCGATCTCGCGTGGCTGCGCGACGGCGGCTGGCCGACGCGATCGCTCGCCGCGGCGGCCGCCGGCCGCCCGGTGCTGGGCGTGTGTGGTGGATACCAGATGCTCGCGTCACGCTGCTCGACCCGGACGGCGTCGAATCGTCGATCGCGTCGGCGCCGGGGCTCGGGCTGCTGCCGGTCGAGACGCGCTTCGTGCGCGACAAGACGACGGTGCGGGTGTGGGCCCGGGCGACCGGCGCGCCGGGTCCGTTCGAGGATTCGGCCGGGCCTCCTCGCCGACGCGTACGAGATCCACGCGGGCGTCACGCGCCTGCTCGACGCGGAGGTCGCCCGGCCGTTCGCCATCGTCTCGCGCACTGGATCGGCGGTCGAGGATCGCGACGGCGCGACCGATCGGACGGGCACCGTGACCGGGACGTATCTGCACGGAATCTTCGAGAGCGGCGCGGCCCGCCGCGCGCTACTCGGGCTGGCTCGCCGCGCGCGCCGGGTGCGCGGCGAGGCCCGAGTGGGGTGACGGGGCTTGCAGCGCGGCCGCTGGGATCGGCTCGCCGACATCGTCGCGGCCGCGCTGGACGTCAAGGCGGTCGGCCGGCCTCGTCGGCGTCTCGCTCTGACCGCGCGTGCCGGCGGGCCCGCCCGCGATCGCGGTCGTGCTGGTCGCCGTCGCGCATCGATCTCGCCTTCGGCGATCCTCCGAACGCGATGCACCCGGTCGCCTGGATGGGGCGGGCGATCGGCCTCGGCCGCCGCTGGCTCTGTCGCGGCGGGCCGGTCGGCCTCTTCGTTGCCGGCGGCGTGCTCACGCTCGTCGTGCTGACCGCCGCCGGGCTCGCCGGGTGGCTCGTCACGTCGCTCGGGAGCGCGCCGGGCCCCGCCGGTCTGCTGCTCGAGGCGCTGGCGCTCAAGTCCACGCTCGCGCTGCGCGGCCTGGCGGCGGCGGGGCGCGAGGTGGCTGGCGCGCTGGAGCGCGGCGACCTCGCGGCGGCGCGCACGAGCGTCGGCCGCCATCTCGTGAGCCGGCCGACCGCGACGCTCCGGGCCGAGCAGGTGGCGGCGGGCGTGGTCGAGTCGCTGGCGGAGAACCTCACCGATGCGCTCGTCTCGCCGCTGATGTTCTATCTGCTGCTCGGGCTGCCGGGGGCGCTCGCGTACTGGCGCTCAACACGGCCGACTCGATGCTCGGCTATCACGAGGGCGCGCTCGAGTACTTCGGCAAGCTCGCGGCCCGTCTCGACGACGTCGCCAATCTCATCCCGGCGCGGCTGGCCGGGATTGCGCTCGGTCGTCGTGTCGGGCCGCGCGCGAGCCGCGTGGTCGACGATGCTCCGCGACCATCGCCGCACGGCCGAGCCCCAACGCAGGTGGACGATGGCCGCGACGGCGGGGGCGCTCGGCGTCACGCTGGCCAAGCCGGGCGCCTACAGTCTGGGCCACGGCCGTGAGCCGGACAGTCGGCGACATCGCGCGCGCGCTTCGTCTGCTGTGACGGGCCAACGCCCTCGTTCTGGTGATCGCCTGTAATACTAATAATCACGATTAGTTGTGTGACATAGAGTCAGATCTGCACGAAGGTGGGAGGGGGCCGGTCTGCACCGATCGGCCAGCCGCCGCTGGCGCTGGCGGGCGTCGGTCGAGAACGCGCGGAGCGTGCCGACGTCGCCGTCGTCGATCGGTGCCCACGACTCCGCGGGTTCCGCGCGGCGTCCTCGCAGCGTCCTCGGCGATTCGACGCCGCACGCAGGACGCGCGGCGCGCTCGGCGTCCGACGATAATTCCTCGTGAAGGTTGCAGTCGACGCCGTATGATGACGCCGACCGCCGCGCCGCGCGGCGTTTTGTATTTGTGAAGAGCCTGACCGAACGACTGACCGAGGGGTGCAAACGGCGCTCGCCGCCGCGGGATTGCCGTCGACCTCGGACTGCGTCTGGGAAGTGCCGCGCCAGAGCGAGCACGGTGACTACGCGACCAACGCCGCGATGGTCCTGGCCCGCGCCGCCAAGCGGCCGCCGCGCCAGATCGCCGAGGCCATCGTGAAGCACTTCCCGCCGCGGCCCGAGGTGGCGCGGCTCGAGGTCGCCGGTCCCGGCTTCCTCAACGTCTTCCTCGCCCCCGCGTGGTGCGCCGGCGCGCTCCGCCAGATCCTCGCGGCCGGGGCCGCATACGGGTGTGGCGATGATCAGGCCGGGCAGCGCGTCCGCCTCGAGTTCGTGGTCGGCCAACCCGACCGGGCCGCTGGTGATCGTCAACGCGCGCGCGCGGCGATCGGGGATTCGCTGGCGCGCTTGCTGCGCGCGCGCGGCGCGCCGGTGACGACGGAGTTCTACGTCAACGACGCTGGTACCCAGTTCGAGGCGCTGGCCCGCTCGTTCGAGGCGCGCCTGCGCCAGGCGGTGGGTGAGCCCGCCAGCGCTGCCGGACAACGGCTATCCCGGCGAGTACCTCGTCGAGCTGGCGGCCGAGTACCAGAGCGAGCACAAGCTCGCCACGCCGGCCGACCTGAAGCCCACCTGACGATGCTGGGTCTCGATAGCCGTGGTCAATTCACGCGGCTTCGCGACGGCGACCGAACGCCTCGGCCGCTGGGCGGTCGAGCGGATGCTGGCCGGCCAGCGCCGCGTGCTGGCCGACTACGGCGTCGAGTTCGACGTGTGGTCGTCCGGAGCAGCGTGACGTGCGCGATCGCGGGCTGCCGGACCGCGTGCTGGCCGAGCTGGCCGAGCGGGGCCTCAGCTACGAGGCCGACGGCGCGCTCTGGTTCCGCTCGACGCAGGTCGGCGACGAGGCGACCGACGACAAGGACCGCGTGCTCCGCCGCTCGAACGGCGAGGTGACCTACTTCGCGGTCGATGTCGCCTATCACCACTACGTGAAGTTCGGCGCCGCTGACCGCCTCATCAACTCTGCTCGGTCCCGACCACCACGGCTACCGTCGGCCGGATGCGGGCGGCCATGCACGCGCTCGGACATCCGCCGGAGGCCTTCGAGGTGCTCATCGTCCAGCTGGTGACGCTCCTGCGCGAGGGCCAGCCGGTGCGGATGTCCAAGCGGCGCGGCGAGTTCGTGCTCATGGAGGAGCTGCTCGAGGAAGTGGGCCGCGACGCCGCGCGCTTCACGTTTCTCACGCGGCGCCACGACAGCCCGCTCGACTTCGACCTGGCGGTGGCGACCCGTCAGTCGAGCGACAACCCCGTCTACTACGTGCAGTACGCGCGGGCGCAGATCCAGTCGATCGCGCGGCAGGCGGCCGAGCAGGGGATCACGATTCCGGCGTGGGACGCGATCGATCTCGATCCGCTCACCGAGCCGGACGAGCAGGCGATCATCAAGCGGCTGCTTGCGGTACCCGAGGTCGTCCGCGGCGCCGCCCGAGCGCTGGAGCCGCACCGCATCGCCTTCTGGCTGCAAGAGCTGGCTGGGTTGTTTCATCCCTACTACAAGAACCATCGCGTCATTCAGGAGGACCGTCGGGTGATGCTCGCGCGCTTTGCATTGTGTGCGGCGGTCGGCCAGGTGATTGCCAACGGCCTCGAGCTGCTCGGGGTCAGAGCGCCGGAGAGCATGTGATGGCGCGCGGACGACAGAGCGGCAGCCGCGTCGGGACGTTCCGGTGCTGGCCGGCATCGCCGGCGTGCTGAGCGTGGCCTTCGTGGCCGGCGTGATGGACGGGCCGCCACTGGCCGCTGCTGACCGCCTCCGCGCAGCCGCCGGCCCCGGTGGATACGGTGACCGGCAAGCGCGTGGCGGACAGAGCGAAACCGGCGCCCAGCGCGCTGCCGGCGCTCACCTTCTACCAGGAGCTCAAGGCGCCCCTCACCGCGCCGCCGCCCCCGCCGAAGCCGGCCAAGACCGCGCGGCCGCCCGAGCTGGCCGTAGCCGCGGCTCCCCCGAGCGTCGCGCCCACTCCGCCCGCGCTGGCGCCTGCCCGTCCCGAGCCCGCGGCCCTGCCCGAATCGTCGCGCAGCGATGCGGGGACGGCCAGGCCGGAGTCGACGGCCGTCGACAAGAACACCCGGTTCACGCTGCAGGTGGCGGCCTACAACGCTCGCCAGCCGGCGGATACGCTGCGGGCCATGCTGGCCGCGTCCGGTCACGACGCCAGGGTGGTCGAGGCGGACACGCGCACCGGAGTCCGGTACCGCGTGCAGGTCGGACTGTTCGACAGTCGGGAGGCGGCGCAGGAGGCCCGGGCACGGCTGGCGTCCGAGCGCGCGCTGCAGTCGTTCGTGACCACGCGCTGAGCCATGGCGCGGCCGGGCCGCGTTCTCATCTCCGAAGCCGAGCTCCGGTCCCGCATCGCGGAGCTGGGGCAGGAGCTCGCCCGTGACTACGCACGCGAGAGCCCGATCCTGGTCGGCGTCCTCCAGGGCGCGTTCCTGTTCATGGCCGATCTGGTTCGCGCGACGCCGATCGACCTGACGACCGATTTCATCGGGGTCTCCAGCTACGGCGGCAGCCGCTCCTCCGGTCACGTGCGCATCCTGTCGGACCTGAGCATCCCGATCGAGGGCCGTGACGTCGTGATCGTCGAGGACATCGTCGACACCGGCCTCACGCTGACCTACCTCAAGCGGATGCTGGACGCCCGCCACCCGCGCAGCCTGCGCGTGTGCGTGCTGACCGACAAGATCGAGCGCCGCCAGGTCGACGTCGCGGTGGACTACGTCGGCTTCACCATTCCCAACGTGTTCGTGGTCGGCTACGGTTTCGACCACGACGGCCTCTATCGCAACCTCCCCTACGTGGCGGTGCTCGAGGGCGCCTGAGCTCTCAGGCTGGCGCGGCGCGTCACGCGACGCCCGTGGTAGAATCGGACCCGTGAATCAGGTCTACAAAACCTCGCGCTCTTCATGGTGATCGGCCTCATCGTCATCCTGCTGTTCACCGTGTTCAGCACCTCCCAGCAGGGCGGCCAGGAGACCCGAACTTCTCCGAGTTTCTGAAGTCGGTGGAGAGCAACCGGGTGGAGGCGGTGACCATCCGCGGCAACCTGGTCACCTACACGCTGAAGGACGGCGGCCAGCCCCAGCGCACCTTCATCGTCGACTACCCCGACCTCATCAAGATGCTGCGCGAGCGCGGCGTCCGGATCGCGGTGAAGCCGCCGGACGCCAACCCTGGTACACGATCGTGCTGCAGTGGTTCCCGATGCTGCTCTTCATCGGTGTGTGGATCTTCTTCATGCGCCAGATGCAGGGCGGTGGGGCCAAGGCGCTGAGTTTCGGAAAGGCAAGAGCACGACTGATTTCTGAGAAGCAGAACAAGATTACTTTCCAGGATGTGGCGGGAGTAGACGAGGCCAAGGAAGAGCTCCGCGAGATCATCGACTTCCTGAAGGATCCTCAGAAGTTCCAGAAGCTCGGCGGCAAGATCCCCAAGGGCGTACTGCTCGTCGGCCCTCCCGGCACCGGCAAGACCCTGCTGGCCAAGGCCATTGCGGGGAAGCGAACGTGCCGTTCTTCTCGATTTCCGGATCGGACTTCGTCGAGATGTTCGTGGGCGTGGGCGCCTCGCGCGTGCGCGACCTCTTCGAGCAGGGCAAGAAGCACGCGCCGTGCATCATCTTCATGGACGAGATCGACGCGGTCGGCCGGCATCGCGGCGCCGGCCTGGGCGGCGGTCACGACGAGCGCGAGCAGACGCTGAACCAGCTGCTGGTCGAGATGGACGGCTTCGAGACCAACGAGGGCGTGATCCTGATCGCCGCCACCAACCGGCCCGACGTGCTCGACCCGGCGCTGCTGCGCCCCGGGCGCTTCGATCGCCAGGTGGTCGTCCCGCGTCCCGACGTCAAGGGGCGCGAGGAGATCCTGAGGGTGCACGCGCGACGCATTCCGCTCGCGCCCAATGTGGATCTCAAAGTTCTGGCGCGTGGCACGCCGGGCTTCTCGGGTGCTGATCTGGCGAACCTGGTCAACGAGGCGGCGCTGTGGGCGGCGCGGCAGAGCAAGAAGGTCGTCGAGATGGGCGACTTCGAGAACGCCAAGGACAAGGTCCTCATGGGCGTCGAGCGCCGCTCGATGATCATCAGCGACACCGAGAAGCGCACGATCGCCTACCACGAGGCCGGGCACGCGCTGGTGGCCGACTTCCTGCCGGGCGCCGATCCGCTGCACAAGGTGACGATCATCCCGCGCGGCCGGGCGCTGGGCCTGACCATGCAGCTGCCGATGGACGACAAGTACAACTACTCGCGCGACTACCTGATCAACCGCATCACCATCCTGCTCGGCGGGCGCACCGCGGAGGAGCTGGTCCTGCAGCAGCAGACGACCGGCGCCGGTGACGACCTCGAGAAGGCCACCGAGATGGCCCGCAAGATGGTGTGCGAGTGGGGCATGTCCGACCGTCTGGGGCCGCTGACCTTCGGCAAGAACGAGGAGCACATCTTCCTCGGCCGGGAAGTGGCGCGCGCCAAGGACTACAGCGAGGAGACCGCGCTGGCCATCGATAGCGAGATCAAGCGCATCGTGGTGGACTGCGCCACGCGGGCCAAGCAGATTCTCGAAGAGAACATGGAGAAGCTGCACGCGCTGGCCCGGGCCCTCCTCGAGCGCGAGTCGCTCGACTCCGAGGAGATTGCGCGGATTCTCCGGGCTCGGCCGTTCACCGAGGCGCCCGCTCCGGCCTAGCTGCACTGGCGCAGGGCTGTATGGCGCGTGACTCCACCGCCGACGTGGCAGGTGTGACGGTGGGCCCCGGCTCACCGGTCGCCGTGATGGGCGTGATCAACGTCAGCCCCGAGTCTTTCCATGCCGGCTCCGTCTACCGTGGCGACGAGGCCGTGCTGCGCGCGGGGCTCGCCATGGTCGAGGCGGGGGCCGCGCTGATCGACGTCGGTGCCCGCTCGACGGCGCCCTACCTGTCCACCGCGCTCGACGAGGCGGAGGAGACCTCCCGGCTCGCGCACGCGGTCGGGCTGCTCGCCGCCAAGCTGGCGGTGCCCATCTCCGCCGACACGCCGCGGGCCGCTCCGGCCCGCGCGCCCTCGAGGCCGGCGCCCGCGTCATCAACGACGTCTCGTGTCTGCGCGATCCGACCTCGCGCGGATCGTCGCCGCCCACGGCGCCAGCCTCGTGCTCATGGCCTCGCCTGCCGCGGCGACGCCGTCCGGCGCCGGCTGCGCGCGCTCGGCGGTCCGCTCGCCGGCCCGCTCGCCGGCCCGTCGCGTCACGGCGATCACCGATGGCGGTGATCAGGACCCTGCTGGCGGCCGGTCTGCGGCGGGCTCGCGTGGCCGGCATTCCGGCCCGGCGGATCGTCGTCGACCCGGGGATCGGCTTCTTCCGTGCCGAGTCGGTCGCGTGGCCCGAGTGGGATCTGCGCGTGCTGGCCGGACTGTCGACGCTGCGCGCGCTGGGGCGGCCCCTGGCCGTCGGCGTGTCGCGCAAGTCGTTCCTCGGGGCGGTGCTGGACCGACCCGGAGACCGCCGACCGCCTCGCCGGCTCGCTGGCCGCCACTGCCATCGCGGTCGTGCACGGGGCCGCGCTGATCCGCACGCACGACGTGGCCGAGACCCGCGACGCCGTCCGGTCGCTCAGCGCCTGCGGGCAGGCCCGGTGATGAACGATCTCATCGCCGCCTTCCGCTGGCGTGATGCGCTCGACATCCTGCTCGTCGCCATCCTCATCTACCGGGTGCTCACGCTGTTCCGCGGCACGCGCGCCGTGCAGATCTCCATCGGCCTGGCTGTGCTGGCCGGCGCCGCGGTGCTGGCCCGCACGCTGGGCCTGACGAGCCTGGTGTGGATGCTCGACCACTTCTGGTCGTTCTGGGTGGTGGCGGTGATCGTCGTCTTCCAGCCCGAGCTGCGCCGGGCGCTCGCCTGGATCGGGCAGGGTCCCGTGCTCCAGCGGCTGCTGGGCGGCAGCGCCGAGCGCGCCAGGTGGTGGACGAGCTCGTCCGGGCCAGCGACTCGCTGGCCGGCCGGCGCATCGGCGCCCTGATCGTGCTCGAGCGCTCGACCGGGCTGCGCCAGTACGCCGAGCTCGGCGTCGCCCTCGATGCGCTCGTCTCGGCCGATCTGCTGACGAGCATCTTTCTGCCGTACTCGCCCCTGCACGATGGCGCCGTCTTCGTGCAGGGCGGACGTATCGTCGCGGCCGGCTGCTTCCTGCCGCTGTCGCGCAACACCCAGGTCGGGCGGGCGCTGGGCACCCGGCATCGCGCCGCGCTCGGCATCGCCGAGGAGACCGACGCGATCGCCCTGGTCGTGTCCGAGGAGACCGGTCGCATGTCGCTGGCCTGGGGCGGGCGTCTGGAAAGCGTCGACGACGCCGACGCGCTGCGCGGCCGGCTGGACGATCTGCTGGGCGGCGCGCGCGGCGTGCGGGCCGATCGGGCCGGGACGCTGCGACGCCTGTGGGAGCGGCGCCCGGCGGTCGCCCCGAGCGCCGAGGGGCCGGTGGGCGGCCCGCCGCGCGCCTGACCGATGCTGCGCCTGCTCGTCGGCCAGTGGCAGCTCAAGGTCCTGTCGCTTGCGCTGGCCGTCGGGCTCTGGCTCTTCGTCGCCAGCACCGAGCCGCGGGAGATCATGCTCGCGATTCCGGTCGAGTACGTCGGCCTCGAAGGTCCGCTGGCCCTCGACGGGCCCCGGCGCGACGCCGTCGACGTCCAGGTTCACGCCACGCGCTGGGCGGCGGGCGCGGTCAGCCCGGCCACCGTGCGGGTGCAGGTGGACGTGAGCCGCCTGCGCGAGGGCGATAACCTGGTGCCGCTGCAGCCGGATGCCATAACCGTGCCCACCGGTGTGCGTGTCATCCGGGTGGCACCCGGTTGGGTCACCGTGCGGGTGGTCGGACCGCCACCCGGAGCGTCCGTATCGTGCCCCGGATCCAGGGGCGCCCGGCGGCCGCCTTCGTGGTGGGTCGCGTGGTGGTCGAGCCCGCAATTGTTCAGATCAAGGGTCCTCGCACTACAATCGAATCGAGGAACTGCTGTCGAGACCCTGCCGGTGGACGTCTCCGGCCGGCGCGAGGCGGTGACCCAGACGGTCGGCCTCGAGCTGCCGGATTCGGTGGTGGCAATGGAACGGCGCGCGGTGCAAGTCACCGTGGACATTCGACCGGAGGACACGATGGACGGTCGCTCTCCTGGAAGTCGGCCGCGGTGAGCCGGCTCTTCGGCACCGATGGCATTCGCGGCGTGGCCAACGAGCCGCCGCTGACACCCGACCTCGCCTATCGAGTCGGGCGGGAACTGGCCGTGACGCTCGCCGCCCAGCACGGCGCCGGCGGTGTCCGGGTGGTCATCGGGCGGGATACGCGCCGCTCGGGGCCGCTGCTGGAGGCCGCGATCGTGGCCGGGCTGCTATCGGCCGGCGCCGATTGCTATACGGTCGGCGTGCTGCCCACGCCGGGCATCGCGCTCCTGACCCGGGCCCTCGACGCCCACGGCGGCATCGTGCTGTCCGCCTCCCACAACCCGTTCGAGGACAACGGCATCAAGCTGTTCTCGTCGGAGGGCACCAAGTTCCCCGACGCGTGGGAGGAGCAGATCGAGGCCCGCCTGAAGGAATCGATGAGGCGCCCCGGCCGCGCGGCGCGGCGGTCGGCCGGCTCGTGACCTACGACCGCGCGGAGAAGGACTACGTCGAGTTCCTCACGCACTGCTTCCCGCTGGCCCTCGCCGGGACGACCATTGTTCTCGACTGTGCTCACGGTGCTACCTATCGGGTCGCTCCGGCGGTGTTCCAGCGCCTCGGCGCCCGGGTCGTGACCAGCAGCGTGCGACCCGACGGGATCAACATCAACGCCGGCTGCGGTGCGCTGCACCCGAGGGGCTGCGACGCCGCGTCGGCGCCGCGCGCGCCGACATCGGCTTCGCCTTCGACGGCGACGGCGACCGGCTGATCTCGGTCGATCACACCGGCGAGATCCGCGACGGCGACTACGTGCTGGCCATCGCCGCGCGCCACATGGCCGACCGGCAGACGCCTCAAGGCCAACACGGTGGTGACCACGGTCATGGCCAACCTGGGGCTCGACGAATCCCTCCGGGCGGCCGGCATCGGCGTGGTGAAGACGCAGGTCGGCGACCGCTACGTCCACGAGGAGATGCAGCGCGTGGGCGCGAACCTGGGCGGCGAGCAGTCGGGTCACCTGTTGTTCCTGGACCACGCGCCCACCGGCGACGGCATCCTGTCGGCCCTGGCGCTCCTCTCGGTCATCCGCGAGCGGGGCGAGTCGCTCGCCTCGCTGGCCGGCTGCATGCGGAAGTTCCCCAGGTGCTGGTCAACGTGGCGGTGGCGCGCAAGCCGCCGTTCGACTCGGTGACCGGGCTGGCCGAGCGCATCCAGGCCTACGAGCGGGAGATGAACGGCACCGGCCGCATCCTCGTGCGCTACTCCGGCACCGAGTCCCTGGCCGCGTCATGATCGAAGGCGCCGACGATCAGCGCATCCGGGTGATGGCCGACGATCTGGCGGCCGCGATCCGGAGCGAGATCGGCGTCTGATGGCCGTCCGCGGCATCGGCGTCGATCTGGTGAAGATCCCCGGATGCGCGAGGTCATCGCGCGCTGGGACGAGCGGCTTCCTGCGTCGCGTCTTCACCGAGCAGGAGATCGCCTACTGCCGGGCCCGCCGCGATCCCGTGCCGCACTTCGCCGCGCGCTTCGCGGCCAAGGAGGCGGGGATGAAGGCGCTGGGCACCGGGCTGCGGCTCGGCGTGAAGTGGCGCGAGCTGGAGGTGCGGCGCGAGCGCGGCAGCGCGCCGACGCTCATCCTGCACGGTCGGAGCCGCGAGATCGGCCTCTCCCGCGGCGGCCGGCGCATGCTCCTGGCGCTGACCCACGAGGGCGACTACGCGCTCGCCCAGGCCCTGCTGGTAGACGACGATGCGGTTGTCGGCGTGGATCCGACCCTCGGTAGCGTGTCCGCCGCCATCGCGATGCTCACCGGCTGCGCGGGCCAGCCTGTGGACACCGCCTCGACGACGACCGTCGATCGCATGCTGATCCGCCCCGGCCGCCCGGATTCGTCGTCGCCGCCCACGCCAGTGGCGACGCCGGCACCGCCGCCATCGCCCGCGAGATCGCCCGGCACACCGGCTTCGGCCTCGTCGTCTCGCCGAGCGGCTCGCCCGGCGATGTCGCCCGCCCGCCCGCCGAGGCCTACGCGCGCCGTGGGGCAGGCCGCGCAGGGGCCGCTCCGCTTCTTCGTCGAGATCCGTGGGAGCGACCGCACGCTGCGCGGGACAGATGGAGATCGCCACGGTCGGCGTGGACGCCGAGCTCGGGTTGCGCGGCTCGCGCGCTGGCCGAGCTCATCCGCGACGCGCACCTGCGTGCAGAACACGGAGATCGAGCGCCTCGTGGTCAGGTCGATGGCGCCGACGGGATGGAGATCGTCTCCACCACCGGGAGCGACGGCATGCGACGCCGGCCCGAGCGCGCGCTGCAGATCGAGCTGCCCGCTGCGCGCGCCGCGACTGGGGCGAGATGTACGGCGCGATCCTCGGCGACTTCGTCACGCAGGCCGCCGCGCTGCCCGCCGAGGCGCTGAGGGGCCGCCCGTGCTACCGGTCTTCACCGCCGACGAGATGCGCCGGGTCGATCAGCGCGCGATCCGCGAGCCCGGCCTGCCCGGCGCCGCGCTCATGGAAAACGCCGGCCGCGGCGCGGCCGAATGCATCCTGCAGGCGCTGCCCGGCCTCGCGCTGCCGCGCCGCGGGCGTCGCGTGGCGATCGTGTGCGGCAAGGGTGGCAACGGCGGCGATGGCTTCGTCGTCGCGCGATGGCTCAAGCGGGCCGGCCATCGGGTCGACGTGTTCCCTCCTGGCGCGCCCCGACGAGCTGCGCGGCGATCCCGCGACGATGCTCGCGCGGGCGAGAGCGATCCGGGATCCGTCCGCGAGTGGTCGAGGACGACCAGGCCTCGCCCGCGCCCTCGGCGCCGCCGACCTCGTCGTCGATGCGATTCTGGGCACCGGGGCCCGCGGTGAGCCCGCGCCGCTGCACGCGCGCGCGATCGAGGCCATCAACGCCAGTGGCCGACCGGTCGTGGCGCTCGACGTGCCCTCCGGCTTGCCGGCCGACGGCGAGGCGCCACCCGGCCCGGCCGTCCGCGCCGTCCTGACGACGACGTTCGCCGGGATCAAGCGAGGCCTCGTCGCCGGCCCGGCCGCGGAGCGGGCCGGCCGCGTCGTGGTCGTGAACATCGGCGTGCCGGCCGCCGAGGTCGCGCGCGGTGTGTCGACATTCGTGGTCGAGGCCCCGGACGTCGCCCGCCATTTCCCGCCGCGCCCGCGCGAGGCCCACAAGGGCGGCTACGGCCACGTGCTCCTGGTGGCGGGCTCGGTCGGCAAGACCGGCGCCGCCGCGCTCGCGGCCCGCGCGGCCATGCGCGCCGGCGCGGGGCTGGTGACCGTGGCGACAGCCGTCAGCGTCCAGCCCGTCGTGGCCGCGCTCATCGTCGGGCGATGAGCGAGCCCGTGCCGGAGACCGAGGCGCGCAGCATCGCGCTCGCCGCCGGCGATCTCCTGGGCGAGCTGGCCGAGCGGCGCGATGCCCTGGCCCTCGGGCCGGGGCTGGGACTGCACGAGGATACCCAGGCGCTGGCCCGCCGCCTGGTGTTCGAGTGCGCGCGCCCGTCGGTCGTCGACGCCGACGCGCTGACCGCGCTGGCCGGGCATCTCGAGCGCCTGCCCGGCGCGCCGGCGGCGCGCTGTCTCACGCCGCATCCGGGCGAGATGGCGCGCATGCTCGGCGTCACGATTGCCGCCGTGCAGCGCGATCGCATCGCGACCGTGCGCCAGTTCGCCACCGCCTGGCAGACTCACGTCGTGCTCAGGGCGCGACCAGCGTGATCGGCGCCCCCGACGGCACCGTGCTGCTCAACCCCACCGGCAATCCGGGGATGGCCAGTGGCGGCACCGGCGACGTGCTCACCGGCATGGTCGGCGCATTCCTGGCGCGTGGCCTCGACGCCGGGGACGCGCTCGTCTCGGCCGTGTATCTGCACGGCCTGGCCGGTGACGTGGCCGCGGAGCGGCACGGTCAGGAATCGTTGATCGCCGGCGATGTGATCGAGGCGCTGCCGAGGCGTTCCGGCGGATTCGTGGCGGTCACTAGTCTGATCGCGGCCACGCCGGAGCACACGGCGCAGGCGGGCGAGGCGCTCGGCCGCACGCTGAAGAGACGGGCGATGTGGTCGCGCTCTACGGCGAACTTCGGGGCGGGGAAGACGTGCTTCGTGCAGGGGCTGGTCCGTGGTCTCGGCGTCACCACGCACGCCACCAGCCCCACGTTCGTACTCGTCAACCAGTACCGCGGGCGGCTGCCGGTCCATCACGTGGATGCCTATCGCACCGCCAGCCTCGCGGAGCTGATGGACCTCAGGCTCCTGGATCTGTTCGGCGGTGACGGCGTCACGCTGCTGGAATGGGCGGAGCGTGCCGAGCCATTGCTTCCCGCTCGCGCGATCCGGGTGCGGATCGACGGGCTGGGCGACGAGCCGCGCGGGTGAGGATCGAGGATCCCCGCGGGCTCGCGTGATTGGGTGCCGCGTCAGCGATCGCTCGGCTGGTGTGCCGGGCGCGGCGACGTCTGGAATCGCACGTTGACGCGCACCGCGGCACGCGCGGTACCGGAGACGGTATGGCGATCGAGCAGTGGCCCGGCGAGCGAGCGACCCCGCGAGCGGCTGTACGCGACCGGCGCCGGCGCGCTCGCCGATGCCGAGCTGCTTGCGCTGCAGCTCGGCTCGGGACGGCGCGGCCAGACCGCCGTCGAGGTCGCGCGCGAGATGCTCGCCAGCTATGGCTCGCTCGCCGGGGTCGCGTCGCGAGATCTGGCCGAGCTGGCCCGGCGCCCCGGCGTGGGACGGGCCAGGCCGCGCGACGCTCGGCCTTCGAGCTGACGCGCGCGGCTCCGGGCGCGCACGCCGGGCGCCCGCATCGTCCTGGGGAGTCCGGCCGAGGTCCACGCCGGCGTTCGGACCGCTCATGGAGGACCTGCAGCGCGAGGTCTCTTTCGCGTCGCCCTGCTGGACGCGCAGAACACGCTGCTGAGGGATCTGATCATCTCGGAGGCACGCTGTCGGCCAGCCTCGTGCACCCACGCGAGGTCTTCAAGCCCGCCCTGCTGGAGCCCGCGGTCTCGATCATCCTGCTGCACAACCATCCCAGCGGCGACCCGACGCCGAGCAAGGGAGGACATCAAGCTCACGCGGCAGCTGGCGGGGTGCGCGCCTGCTCGAGCTCGGATCCACGACCACGTGATCGTCGGCCAGGGACGCTACGTGAGCCTCGCGGAGCGCGGTATCATCTGAACGGTGGTTCAACGCCGCCAGGAGGACAACATGGCGATCAAGGTGAGGAATGTCGGGCACGTGGTGCTGAAGGTTCAGGATCATCGAGCGCTCGGCGCGCGCTTCTATCGGGACGTGCTCGGGCTCAAGGAGGTTGCGCGGGGAATTTCGGGCGGCCGATGGCGTTCTTCTCCACCGGCGACAATCACCACGACGTCGCGGTCATGGAGGTCGGTGCCGAAGGCGCCGCGGCCTCAGGCCGGCGAGGTCGGGCTCTATCGCGTGGCGCTGCGGATGGCACGACCTCGACGAGCTGCGGGCGGCCAAGGCGCATCTGGAAGCCAACGGCTATACCAAGCTCCGACTGACCGATCACCGCGTGAGCCAGTCGATCTACCTGGACGACCCCGATGGCAACGGTCTCGAACCTACACGTCGATGCCGATCCGGCGATCTGGCGCGAGGATCCACAGCCGCGTGGCCTCGGTGGGACCGCTGACGCTCTGAGCGCTGAGCGTCAGCCCTTCGCGAGCTTCTCGATCTCCTTGCGGGACAACGTCTGCAAGCGGGTGGCAGGCCCTTCACCTTGCGCTCGGAGGCGTGGTCGGCAAGGATCAGCTTCCCGGAGCGGCTCCCGTTCGCGATGTACGGCCACCCAGTCGTCGAGGTTCGGGTGCCACGATACGCGACCGTCACTCCGCTCGAAGCATGCGCCGACGTCCTTCGATCTTTTGCGAGAGGTTTCCGACCTTCCATCGCGCGTCGCCCTCTCGGACTACGTCGGCCGGAATGGACCGGAGGTGCCGTGGTGAGACGTTCCTGAATCACGACGCACAGTACGAGTGACGTGAATTCAGTGTCAAGGCCTCGTTTGCGGGCGCCAAATGCGCGCTTTGGCCACTCCGTCGAGACTTCAGGCCAGTCATCATGGGTGAAAGCTCTCCGGAGGCCGATATTGTGGACGAATGACGCGGCAAAGCTTTCCACTGTGCTGCGAGCCCGCGCCAGTCCGGCCGATTTCCACGACTGTGGATTACTGGTGGAGATGTGGATAAGCTGTGCAGAACTCACGCGCGATGCACCAGTCGTTCCAGGATGCGCCGCGCGAGCATCGGGCCCTGGGTGATGAATCCTTGTGAAGTAGGAGACGGCCCGCGCCCCGGCGTCGAGCAGCGCGGCGGCCTTGTCCGGCGAATCCACCCCCGCCGGTGCCGATGATCTGAAGCGCGTCGCCGAAGCGCTGCGCGTGCGCCGCACGTTGTCGAGCGTGGTGGGGAAGATCTCGGGTCCGCTGAGGCCGCCGGCGCGCTGCGACAGCACGCAGCTCCTCGATCCGACGCGTGTTGCCGTAGTTGACGACGCGCACGCCGGCCTCCAGCGCGGCCGGAATGATGTCGCGCTCGTTGGTCTCGGCGAAATCGGGTGGAGCTTGACGATCAGCGGTCGTGGCGACACGCGGCCCAGGGCCTGCAGCACCTCGCGGAGCGCCTGCGGCCGCTCGTTCCAGGCGTAGACGAGCTTGGTGTTGGGCGAGGAGATGTTGACCTCGACCAGATCGCCGAGCGGGAGCGCCTGACCGCGCCACGTAGTCCTCGACCGATTCGCCCGGCCACGCTCACGATCAGCGGCACGCGATGCGGCAACGCGGCGATCGACGCGGCGAACGCCGTGAGCCCGGGATTCTGGAAGCCGTTGAGTTGACCAGTCCCGGCCCGGCCGCCGACCTCCAGCGACCAGGTTCGGCTGCGGATGACCGAGCCGCGGCAGGCGCGTGATCGACTTCGCCGTCACCGCGCCGAAGCCGAGCCCCATGGCGCGTCGCAGGATGCGAGGATCGTAGTACATCGCCGCGAGGATCAGCGGATTGGCGCGGAACGCCGCCGAGCGTCGTCGACAGGCGCGGATCGGTCAGGCCGGAAGGCACGCGTCAAGGCAGCACGCGCGTAGCGCGCTCTGGCCCAGCGCGATGGCCGTGGGCTCCGGGCAGGCGGGACAGCAGACCGTCGTAAAATATCCGGTAGAGCGTGGCGGTGGCGCGGGTCATCGCTGAGCCGGCCGGAGGATAGCACACGGTGTGCGCGGAGCGGTGATGCGGCCTTGACTCGCCCGAGGGCGCTGGGAGTAGCGCTGAGGGCGCACCGCGGTCCGCGCGGCTTGACCTCGTGGGTAGTCGGCCGATTAGGTGACGATGAGGAGGCGTTCGAAGCCCATCCCCGAACCGTTGGCTTCTCGCCGTGGTCGTGCTGTTCACCACGGCCTGCGCCCTCGCTGGGAAACGGCGCCCTTGCGCCGCCGCCCCAGCAGCCGGCTGCGGTTCCCGGATTCGACTTCGCGACGGACACCTTCGCGTTTCCCAACGAGATCCGCGTGCGGAACCCCGACCGCGACGACCTCTACGCCGAACTCACTGCTTCGTCCTGGCGCGGGCTGCGCGAGTTCTTCCTCTTCGCCCGCTTCGACCCGTCCGCGCCGCCGCTCACCTCCGCCGAGTACGCCGAGCGAGTGTGCGCGGTGGCCGCGCACTCGCCCTGGGAGAGCCGGCCGCGCCGCCCGAGGCGCGGGTCGTGATCCCGGCTACGCGGCCTGCGCGACTTCTCGCGCGGCGAGGAAGCCGCGGTGAAGGAAGGCTCGGCGGGCGATTCTGGACGATGGTGCACTGGACGAACTGGCGCGTGACGTTTCCCGTGACGCGAGGACCATCAGGCCGCGGTGGCCCGCGAGATCGTGGATGAGCTGGGCGGCCGGGCCAGCCTGGTGCAGCTGCTCGTCACGAACTGGCCTAAGCCCGGGCTGAACCACGGCGTCGTGGCCTACGCGTACCGTCCGGCTCGGCGGGGATCGAGTTGGTCGTGTGGGATCCGAACGATCCCGGGAGGCTGGGCTGATCACGTTCGATCAACGGGAGCAGCGGTTCGAGGCGAGCCGGCTCTACGACACGGAGGTGGGCCCCATCCGCGCGTTCCGGATGTACTACTCGTGGGTGGCTGTGACGACGGCGGCTCCGGGGCTCGCGCCGGCCGCTGCGGACGCCGCGCTGGTACACGCATCGCCTCAACCGGCCCGCGGTCCACCGGGCCGGCGCCGCCCTCGCCGGCGCGCTGCCGCGGGCGGCCCGCCTGGCTCTGGCTCGCGCGGTGGCCCGGCGCGGGGCGGGGTGGTTCCCCGACGGAGCGCGCGCGTGCGCGCCAGCCTCGTCGCGCGCGTCCCGAGGTCGACGCCCTCGAGCGCGAGCGCGGCCTTGGTCGGCGGCGTCGTCCGTTTCGCGACTCTCGCGATCGCCGATCTCGTCAGCACCAATCGACGCGAGAGCCGGCCCGAGCGGCTGCTGGCGAGCCTCGAGGGCGACGAGCACCTGCTGGCGCGCCCGCTGAGCGAGGCAGTGGCCTCGTCCCGGTCACCGCGCACCTCGGCAACTGGGGCTCGGCGGACGCTGATCGCGTCCCGTCTGCGGCGGCCGACCCACGTCGTCGTCGCCGCCGAGGCCGATCCCCCGGCGTCGAGCGCTTCCTGCGCGGCGGCGATTCGCCGATACGATTCGTCCGCCGCGGCGATCCCCGCGCCGATGGTGCCGCTGGTCGGCGCACTGCGGCGCGGCGGAGGTCGTCGCCCTGCAGGGCGATCGCGCGCGCTGGGCACCCGAGGTGACGTCATGGTCGATTTCTTCGGCGCCCCCGCCGCGTTCCCTCTCGGCCCCTTCGTCCTGGCTCGCGCGGCCGGCGTGCCGCTGCTGCCGGCCTTCTGTCCGCTCGGCCGGGACCTGCGCTACACGGTGGTGATCGCCGAGCCGATGCGGGTCGCTCCCGGCGAGGAGACCGAGGCGCTCGGTCGCTGGGCGCGCATCCTCGAGACGGCGGTGCGGCGCACCCCGAGCAGTGGTTCAATTTCTTCGACGTGTGGAGCGCGCCCCCTGCGCCCTGAGCCGGTCGCCGTGGTCGCCGCCGCCGGTGGCGGCGACGCCGGTGGGCCTCGACCTGGACACCTTCTGGTCCAGGGCTCTGGCGGGCAGCGATGGGCTCTCCGCCATCGAGCGCTTCCCGGTCGGCGACCTTCGCGTGGACGCGGCGGTGAGATCAAGAAGCTACCGCCCGTCGCCGCCGGCGTGCGATCGCGCGCCGCCGCCCTGCTGATCGCGGCGGCCGCCGACCTGAAAGGCCCGGGCGTCACTCGATGCCGCGCCGGAGCGGATCGCGGTGGTGGTCGGTACCGCGCTCGGCGGTGTCGAGGAAGCTCGAGCACGCGATGGCCGGGGATCGGCTCGCCGCGTCGCGCGCTGGACGCGCTCTACGACGCGCCGGCGCACGCGCTGGCCGCCTGGCTCGACGCGCGCGGGCCGGCCGATCACCGTGTCGACCGCCTGCGCCTCCGGGCGCGACGGCGCTCGGCCTCGGCGCCGATCTGCTGCGCGACGGGCGAGGCGGACGCTGTCGTGGCCGGCGGCTACGACATCCTCTGTCGGTTCGTGCTGCGCGGCTTCGATGCGCTGCGCTCGCTGACCCGCGAGCGCGTGCGGCCCTTCGACCGGCGGCGCAGCGGGCTGCTCGCTCGGCGAGGCCGCCGGCCTCACGCTGCTCGCCCGCGAGCGCGACGCCCGGCCCGCGCCTCGGGACGGCTGCTGGGCCACGGCAGCGCCAGCGATGCATCCCACATCGCCGCGCCCGATCCCCAGGGCGGCGGCCTGGAGCGCGCGATCCACGCTGCGCTCGGCGCGGCAGGGGTCGATGCCGGCGACCTCGGATTTCGTCAGCGCGCACGGCACCGGGACGCCGCTCAACGACCGGATCGAGACGGCGGTGCTGCGGCGCGTGCTCGGCGGAGCGGGCGAGCCAGGTGCCGGTGAACTCGATCAAGGGCGCGCTCGGCCACACCATGGGGGCCGCGGCGGCGCTGGAGGCTATCATGTGCCTGCTGGCCGCGCGGGATGGCCTGCTGCCGCCGACCGTCGGCTACGGAGGAGCCGGATCCCGACTGCGCCTCGACTACGTGCCGGGCGCCTGCCGCGTCGCCCGGCCGCGCCTGATGCTCAGCACGTCGCTCGGCTTCGGCGGGTGCAACGCTGCACTCGTGCTGGAGGGAACGTGAGGACGGGCGCCTGCGTCCAGGCCGTGGGAGTATTGACCGGGTGGGGCGAGGGCGTGACGGCGCTGCCCGCCGACGCGCTGGCCGCCACCGCGCGCACCCGTGATCCGGCTGACGCGCCCGCTGCTCGAGGGCGAGCGCTTTCGCCGGGCGACGCGCGAATGCCTGCTGGGGTGCGCCGCGGTCCAGCAGATGCTGCATCGAGGCCGGCCTGGAGCGCGAAGCGATCGCCGGCCCCCGGACGGCGCTGCTGTTCGTCACCGCCGGCGCGTACGGCGCATCGAACGTGGAGTTCATCACGGGGCGGGCGGGGACCCTGCATTTCCCCACACGGCCCCCAGCGCGCTGTCCGCCGAGGTCGCAATCGAGTTCGGTCTGACGGGCGCTTATGTCATCCTGATTGGCGGGCCCGCCACCACGGTGGACGCCCTCTGGCAGGCGGGCCGGCTCTGCGTGACGGCCGCTGCGACCGGGCGGTCGTGCTCGCGGTGGAGACGTTCGACGAGTGCGAAGATCTGTGGCGACGGGCGCGCGCGGGACCATTCCGGCGCCCCTGGTGGAAGCCGCGGTGTGCGCGCTCCCTCGTGCCCGCCACGGACGGCGCGGCGGGACGCATCGAACCTGACGCGCGGACGCTGGAGGCCGCGGTGCAGACGCGGGCGGGAAGCACGCTGGCGTGCGGACCGCTCATCGCCCTGGCGCTGGCGCGCGAAGCCGGCGCGAGGGCGGCGAGCGTCACCGGGACCTGGCGCGGGCGGCGGGCCACGATCGACTTGAGGACGAGCGGGCGCAGCAGCCGCCCGGCACTGACGACACGCGCGAGCGGGAGGACCATGCAACCCAAAGAAGTGTTCGACGACCTCAAGACGATCCTCGTCGCGAGGCTGAAGTTCGATCCGCGCCGCGCCGCCGAGGTGACCGAGGCCACGGCGCTGCCCAAGGGCGTCGAGGGCTCGATCGGTCTCGACTCGCTGGACTTCATCGAGCTGTCGCTGGCGATCGAGGAGCGCTTCGGCCTCGTCCTCGACGAGTCGGAGGATCTGACCGCCCACTTCGCGTCGCTTCGACACGCTGTCGCGCTTCATCGCGAGACGGCTCGGCGGCGCATGAGACGAACCGTCGTCACCGGACTGGGCGTGGTGAGCCCGTTCGGCGCTGGAGTGAAGGCGTACTGGGCCGGCCTCGCGGCGGGCGCTCTGCGCCATCCGGCCCCTCACGCTCTTCGAGACCACAGGCTTCCGGTGCGGGCTCGCCGGCGAGGTGCCGGAAGCCTGCCGGCGTGGTCTCCGCGGCGCACGCGCGCCGATCGCCTCGCCTGACCGCCGCGAGTGAGGCCTCGACGACGCCGGGCTCGACGCGGGCGAACGCGCAGAGGCGGCGCTCGTCGTCGGGGCGGTCGGCGGCGGAATGCTCGAGGCCGAGGCGTGGTACTGGGCGCGGAATCGCGGCGACGGCGTGCCGGGCGGGTCGCGCGCCCTGCGCACGATGCTGCCGGGCGTCGCACGCCGCCGCGCTCGGCCATCGCCTGCGGCTCGGCGGGCCGCGCCAGACCGTGGTCACCGCGTGCTCGCTCGGGAGCCGTGGCCGTGGCGGAGGCGGCCGATCTCGTGGCCGACGGGGTCGTCGACGTGGCGATCGCTGGCGGCGTTGATGCATTGACGCGGATGTGCTTCATGGGCTTCAACGCGCTCAAGCTGCTCGATCCCGAGCCGTGCCGGCCCTTCGACCGCGATCGCCGCGGCATGTCGATCGGCGAGGGCGCGGCGTTTCTCGTGCTGGAAGCCGCCGAGCACGCGCGCGCGCGCGCGGCGCGCGGGTCTACGCCGAGCTCGGCGGACTACGGCGTGACGACGGACGCGCATCCACGTGACCGCGCCGCAACCGGACGGCGGCGGCATGACCCGCGCGATGCAGGCCGCGCTCTCGACGCCGCCGGGTGCCGCGCCACCGCGGTGGGCTACGTGAACGCGCACGGCACCGCCACGCCGCAGAACGACCGCATCGAGGCTCAGGCGCTCGCGCGGAGTGTTCGGCGAGGGCGGCGTGCTGCGTCAGCTCGACCAAGTCGATGATCGGGCCACGCGATGGCCGCCGCGGGCAGCCTGGAGGCCGTGGCCACGGTCCTGGCCCTCGTGCACGAGCTGCTGCCGCCGACCGCGAACCTGGAGACGCCGGATCCCGAGGTCACGTTCGACTGCCTGCCCGGTGGTCGCGCGCGACGGCCGCCGTCGAGTGCGCGATCTCCAACTCGTTCGGCTTCGGCGGGCAGAACGTCACCCTGCTCTTCCGGCGCGCGTGAGCGGCGCGATGGCGCTTCCGCTTCCGCCGCCGCCGAGACGCGCCCGTGATGGAGCGACGCGGCGTCGCCATCACCGGCGTCGGCGTGGTCAACGCGGCCGCGTCGGCCCGTCGGCCGCGCTGGGCGCGTGGCTCGCTCGACGCGGCCGGCCCCGCGACGTCGGACCCTCGGCCGGCCGTGCGCGTGCCGGAGGCGACACTGAGCGCGCTCGTGGACGGCGACGAAGCGCGGCGGCTGTCGCGCGTGTGCCAGCTCGACGATCGCGGCGGCACGACTGGCCGTCGGTGAATCCGGCTTCGATCCCAACCGCGACCTCGGCCGCGGCCTCGGTCTGGTCGTCGGCACCGAGCTGGGCGACTTCACCTCGACGATCGCGTTCGCCGACGGCTATCCTGGCGCGTGGCCCGGCCGGGCTCTCGCCCCTGCTGTTCCCAACACCGTGATGAACACGATGGCGGCGACCACCGCCATCGCGGTCGTCGCGCGCGAAGCTGACGCTCACGCTGAATGTCCCGACCGTGGCCGGCGAGCTGGCCATCGCGCGCCGCCGCCGCGGTGGCGAGCGGACGCGCGGACGCGGTCCTGGCTGGTGGCGTCGACGAGCTGAATCCGCTCGTCGGCGACATGCTAGGAGGTGCTCGGCGATCACGACGTGCAGGGCGCAGGTGCGGCGTTCGTGATGCTGGAGGCCGAGTCGTCCGCGCGGGAGCGTGGAGCGCCGGTGCTGGGTCGGATCAGCGGGACGGCGTGGGGCTCCATGCCCGCGCGGCCCTGGGGCGTCGGGCGCCGGGCGAGTCTCACGTGCCGTGGCCGAGGCGCCTGGGCGGGCCCGCACTGGCGCAGCCCGGCTGGATCTACGCCTCGGCAGTGGTGATGCCGAGCGTGATGCGTGGGAGGTGCGCGCGGCGGCCGCGCTGGGGCCCGGGTCGCTGCCGACGAGCTCGCTGAGCCCGCTGCTCGGGCACTGTGCTGGCGTCGGCGCAGGCTGCGCGTGGCCGCCGCCGCCTGCCTGGACGCGCTCCGGGTTACGCCCGGCGACGCGGGCGGCGAGCCGACGCGCGTGAGCGGCCCCGGTCTCGCGGTGCATGGCCTGGCCCGGGGCTGGCGGTCGCGTGGCCCTGGTGGTCAGGCGAGCGCGTGGCCGTCCATGACCATGGCCGCCGTCGTCATTCCGGTCGCCGATGAGGCGACGACGATCGCGCGGGCGATCACGGCCGCGCGCGCCCATGCGCCGGTGGTCGTCGTGACGACGGCTCGCGGGACGGCAGCGCGGAGGTCGCGCTGGCCGCCGGCGCCGAGGTGCTGCGCCACCCCGCCGCCTCGGCAAGACCCAGGCGCTGCTCACCGGCGTCGCCGCGGCCCGCTCGGCGCGGGGCGCGCGGCGATGATCACGCTGGACGGCGACGGTCAACACGACGCGGCCTCGATCCCCCTGCTGCTGCGCCGCGGCGCGAACGGGTGGAGCGCACCATCATCGTGGGCAGCCGGCTCGACGGGCCGGGCACGCTGCCCTCCGCGCGCCGCAACGCGATCCGGCTGGCGAGCTTCTTCGCCAGCTGGACGTGCGGGCTGCCGATGCGCGACACGCAGTCGGGCTTTTCGCCGTCTACCCGCTGCCGCTCTTCGACGAGGTGCGCACGCGCCGCGGGGGTTCGTGTTCGAGACGGAGATCCTGCTGGCCGCGGCGGCCGCGGGCATAGGCCGTGCAGGAGGTGCCGGTGGCGGCGCTGGCCGCGCGGCGCCGAGCGCAGCCGGTTCCGTCCGCTGCGCGACGGCGTGGCCATCGGCGCGTTCCTGGCCCGGCCGGGTGGGGGCGCGCTGGGCGCACGAGGGCCGGCTGATCGCCAACGACGTGCTGGGCGTGTTCGACGCGCAGCGCATGTCCTCCCGCCACGTCGCGATGCCGGAAGCCGCCGTCGCCTACAGCGACTCGCCGGTCCGCTGGAGCGCCGCCTTCGTCACCGCCGCCGCCCGCCGCGCCGTCGCTCGCCTCGGGAGCGCGACCTGGCGGGCGACGCGCGGGCGCGGCAGCGTGGCGGCGGCCATGAGGCACGCTGGCGGCGCCCGTCGCGCTGCCGCTGCTGCTGCTCCAGGCGCTGATGGGACGGCACGCGCCGGATCTCTGCTCACGCCGCTGGGTGAACGTCGTGTACGGCGATGGACGGGCCGCGGCCGGCGCGGGCGACGACAACGTCCGGATGTCCGTGGGGCCCGAGCCGATACCCGAGGGCCCGTGACCCCGGCTGGTGGCACACACGACGTGGTCGTGGTCGGCGGCGGCGCCCGGCGGCTCGACGGTGGCCACGCATCTCGCCCGCGGCGGTCTCAGCGTGGCGCTCTTCGAGCGGGAGGTCTTCCCGCGCTTCAAGGTCGGCGAATCGCTGGTGCCGGCGACCATGCTGCTGCTGCGGCGGCTCGGCGTGCTCGACGCCATCGAGCGCGGCGGCTTTCAGATCAAGTACCGGGGCGACGTTCCACGAGCAGGAGACCGATCTCGGCACCTCGTTCTATTTCCTGAAGGGCATGCCGTGGGCCCGAGTGGACGTACAACGTCCAGCGCGGGGAGTTCGACGCGATCCTGCTCGACCACGCGCGCAAGCAGGGGTCCACGTCGTGCAGCCGGCGACCGTGCAGGGCGCGGCGTTCGACGCCGACGGCGTCACGCTCGAGGTGGAGCGTCGACGGCGAGCGGAGTCACGCACCGCGCGCGGCTTCCTCGTGGACGCCAGCGGGCGCGACAGCTTCCTGGCCAGCCGCTCTGGGCAGCGCACGCGCGTCGCCCAACCTCGGCAAGGTGTCGCTGTTCGCGTACTACCGCGGCGCCGACCGCTTTCCGAGGCAGGGCGAGGGCAACGTCCGCATCTACCTCTTCGACGGCGGCTGGTTCTGGTGGATTCCGCTCTCCCACGACCTGACCAGCATCGGCGCGGTCCTGCACGCCCGGACCGTGCGCGAGTTCGCCAGGCTCGCCCGAGGCGCTCTACGCGCGAGATGGTCCAGCGCTGCTGCCACAGGGTGCGCGACCATCTCGGCGGCGCCGAGCGCACCACGCCGGTCTACCGCACCGCGAACTTCGCGTACACGAACAGCGCCGGTGGTGGGCGATCGGTTCCTGCGCGGTGGGCGACGCGGTGGCCTTCGTGGATCCGATCTTCTCCAGCGGGGTCTTCATCGCCATCCGCACCGGCGAGCCTGGCCGCCGAGGCCATCGTGAAGGCGTTCGCCGACGGACGCTTCGCGGCGCGCCGCTTCGCGGGCTACGAGCGCGCGGTGTGGCGCGGCGTGGCGCCCTTCTTCACGTTCATCAACAAGTACTACGAGCCGGCGTTCATGGACCTGTTCCTCAAGCCCACGGAACATCTTCGGCATGGTGACCGGCGGTGCTCAACGTGCTCTCGGGCGGCGCCTTCATCCAGATGCCATGGCGGGTGCGCGCGTCGCTGCGGCTGCTGTTCGCCCTGGCCCGGATCAACACCTGGCGCGTCGCCGCGCGGCCTGCCGGTCGAGTCCCGACTGGAGTGGTAGCGGTCCTTCTCCGCACGCTGCGCGGATACGCCTTCACCATCGCCGGCATCGCCATCGGCGTCGCCGGCATCGTGGCGCCTCGGCGCCATGGCCGAGCGGATCGTCCGCTTCATCGAGGGCGGCGACCGCTTCGTGCTCGGCCAGATCTCGGTGGCGGGACGCGGCATGGGCATGGGCACCGGATTCACGGCCGGCGGCCTGCTGCCGGCCTCGGCGATCCGGGCCATCGCCGCCGTGCCCGGCGTCGCCGGCGTGCAGTCGCAGGTGATGCTGCCGCTGAACCCGTCCACCTCGCAGTTCATGACGCTGACGCAGGAGCTGGTCCTCGGCCTCGACCTCGCGGTGCCGATGCCCAACCGGCACTATCGCGAGTTCCCCGTGCGCACGGGACGGTTTCTGCGGCGGGGATCGCCGGGTGGCGGTGGTGGGCTCGTCGTTCGCCGCCTCGCACGGCCTGCGGCGTGGGCGCGAGCCTGACGCTGGAGGGCGAGTCCTACCAGCTGGTGGGCGTCCTCGAGCGCATGCTCACCGCGCCCGATCGCTTCGTCATCGTGCCGATCGAGGACGCGCGCCGGCAGTGGGTGGCCAGGACCCGCTGCTCCGCACCGCGCTGGCCTCGGGCGGCTGGCCCTGACAGGCCGAGCGATCTCAACACCGGCGCGCGCCGTCGGCTGGCGGGACGGCGAGGACCCGGACGCCGTGGCGCTGCCGCATCGCGCGACCAGGTGGCCGGGCGTGAACGTGCAGATCCCGAGCGAGCTGAGCGGGCTGCTCCGCTCGTCGACCGCGTTCTTCTCGGCGCTGCTGCGTGGGCATGGGCGTGCTGGCGCTGGTGATCGGTGGTCTGTCGCTCGCCAACACGGTGGCGGCCGCGGTGTTCGAGCGCATCCGCGACTTCGGCGTCAAGCGGGCGCTGGGCGCCTCCGACCTGCAGCTCGGCCGCGAGGTGCTGGGCGAGGCGCTGGCGGTGACGCCTGACCGGGGCGCGCGTCGGCGTGGCCCTGGCCCTGCTCCTGGGCGGAGCGGTGGACGGCTGGGCCGCGCGCTCCGGACAGCAGATCTTCCTCTTCTCGCGGCCGGCTGCTGGGGGCACGCTGGCGTTCTCCGTGCTGCTCGGTGTCGCGTGCGGCGGGCTACGCGACGCTCCGGGTCGTGCGGCGTCGTCGCCGGCCGAGGCGATCCGGCGCGGTGCTTGAGGCGCGCGGGGCTCGTGAAGACCTACCGGGCGCCCAGCGGCGCGCCCATCCGCGTGCTCGATCAGGTGGACCTCGTCGTGCCGGCCGGCCGGCTGGCCGTGGTGCTCGGGCCCTCGGGGTGCGGCAAGAGCACGCTGCTGAACGTGCTCGGGCTCCTGGAGGACGCCGACGGCGGCGACGTGGTCTCGGCGCGGCGAGCGCGTGAGCGCGCTGCGGCGCGCGGCGCAGAGCCGGCGCGCGGGCGCGATCGGTCGGCTTCGTCTTCCAGTCGTTCCTGCTGCTGCCGTCGCTGACCGCGCTCGACAACGTGCTGCTGGCCGGCCGCTACGCGGGCCGGACGGGCCCCGAGACCCGCCGGCGGGCGCGCGAGCTCCTCGGCGCGCTTCGGCGTGCTCGAGCGCCAGGATCACTATCCGCCCCAGCTCTCCGGCGGCGAGCAGCAGCGCGTGGCCTTCTGCCGGGCCGTGCTGAACGATCCGCCGCTGCTGCTGGCCGACGAGCCGACGGGCAATCTCGACGACGCCAACGGCCGCGTCATCCTCGAGGCGCTGCGGGCGCGCGCGCGGGAGGGCGGCGCCGTGGTGGTCGTCAGCCATCGCGCCGACGCCGTCGAGATGGCGGACGACGTGTACCGCATGCGGCTGGGGCGGCTCGAGGCCGAGCCGGTCCCGGCAGGAGGAAGGGCATGAAGCGCGCGCTCGCGGCCCTGGCACTGGCGCTCGTGCTCGGCGGGCCGGCGCTCGCCGCCCCGCCCTCGGAGCGGACGTTCGCGGCGCCGGTCGACCGGGTGTGGTCGACGACGGAGGCGGTCCTCAAGCACCTGGGCTGGGACATCGACAAGTCGGATCGCAGCCATCGGCTTCATCACGACCGACTCGCGCCGCGTCGACGGCGAGAACTACGGGGTGTACGAGAAAGGCCTCGCGGCACCGGCTGCAGCTGCACCTGAAGGCCGCCGGCGACAGCAAGCACGGTCGTGAGCATCGAGCGGACGGTCTTCAAGCGCGAGCGGATCCTGTTCGTCGACAAGGACGAGCCGGTGACCGACTCCGAGCCAGGCCGTGGAGAAGGCCGTGCTCGACGCGATCGGCAAGGCGCTGTGATCAAGACCCTCGCGCTGGTCGTCGTCGCGGGATTGCTCGGCGGCACCGGGCACGTCCTCCTGTCCAAGGGGATGCGGACGGTCGGCGATCTCACCGAGGCGCCGACCGGACTGCTGGGCGGGCATGCTGACGCGCGCGCTCGGCAATCCGTGGACGCTGCTCGGCGTCGCGCTGCAGGCCGCGTTCTTCCTCATGTACCTCACGCTGCTGTCGCGCGCGGACGTCAGCAAGATCCTGCCGATGACCGCCTTCGACTACATCGTGGTGGCGTTCCTGGCCCAGTACCTGCTCGGCGAGCCGGTGACGCCCGGCCGCTGGGCCGGCATCGGCCTGATCGTGGCCGGCGTCTACCTGGTGTCGCGCACCTGAGTCCCCGGCTCACGGCGCTGGCCGCGGCCGCGCTGGCCGTCGTCGCGCGGCGGCGCCGTTCCTCCTGCTCGGCCTCGGCGCCGCCCCTTCGACGACCCGGGCGAGGGGATGCACGCCGAGATCGCGCGCGAGCTGCTGCGCGCAGTGGTCCGGGGCTGCCGCTCACGCTCAACGGCGTGCCCTATCTCGACAAGCCGCCGCTGCTCTACGCGCTGCTGGCCGGAGCGTTCGCCGTCGCGGGGCCGAGCGAAGCGGTCCGCGCGCGCGCGTGTCGGCCGGCGCCGCGCTCGTGGCCATCGCCGCCACCGCGTGGCTGGGCGCGCGCCTCGTCGGCGGGCGCGCCGGCCTGACCGCGGGCCTGGCGCTGTCGACCTCGCTCGGCTTCTTCGTCTACGGCCGCTACGTGCGTCCCGAGACCTTGCTGCTCGCGATGCTGGCCGGCGGGTTCGCGCTGACGCTCACCGGCATCGTCGAGGCGCCGCCGCTGGCGCGGTGATCGCGGGACTGGCCGTCTTCGGCCTCGCCGCCTCTCGCCAAGGACCCGCTCGCCGCGCTCGGCCGCCGCTGGCGATCGGGCTCGCGCTGGCGCTCGGCGGGCGCGTCGCGCCCGCTCGATCGCTGGCTCCCGTGGCCCGGCGTGGCGCTTGGCCTGGCGCTGGCCTTTGGCTGGTGGGCGCTGGCGGAGTACGAGACCCGGGATTCACCTGGTACACCGTCGTCGACAACCACCTCCTGAACGTGGCGCGGGCGCGCCACTTCCCGACGAGGACATTCCGCCTCGGCGCCGTCGAGTTCCTGGCCGTCGCCGTGCTCGGCGGTCGTTCCGTGGATCGTGCCGGCGGTGGCCAGCATCGTGCGGCTCGTGCGCCGTCGCGCCTGGCGGCAGGCCGAGGGCTTCCGTGGCTGGCGCTCACGCTGTGGGCGGCGGGCGTGCTCGGGCTGACCGCGCTGTCGCCGTTCCGGCTCTGCCGCACTACGGGCTGCCCGCCGTATCCGGCCATCGCGCTCCTCGCCGCGCGCGGCTGGCACGAGGCCAGCGGCCGCGCGCTGGCCGCGGTGCACGCGCTGCTGTTCGGCGCGCTCGCCGTGGCCGCCGGTGCTGGCCTCGGACGACGGACGGCTCGGCGTTCATGACCGGCGTGCTGCGGCGCGACCGATGTCGCCACCCGCAAGATGAGCGCGCTCGGCGCACCGCCGCCCCTGCCGCCGTGGTCGGCCTTCCGGCCGCTCGGTGGGCGCCGCCGCGCTGACGCTGCCGCCGCCGGTGCGATCGCCCTGGCGGTGTCGGCGGTGACCGGCCCGGCACGGTGGCGACGTACGCCACCGTGGCCACGCTGATGCTGCTGCTGCCGAGCGCAGCCAGCGCGCTCGGCCTGGTCGCGACCCATCGCGCCGTGAAGCCGATCGCCGAGCTGATCGTGCGCCACGCCGCGCCGGCCGACATCGTGGTCCACGAGGGCCGATCGAGAACGCCGGGGCCTTCGAGTGGTACTCCGGGCGGCGTCCGGTGATCGTCGACGGGCGGCGCAGCGTGCTGGGCTTTGGCGCGACGCGCCCGGAGGCGGCCGCGACCTTCTGGGACGCCGGGCGACTGGAGCTGGCGTGGCGGGGCTCGCGCCGGGTGTGGGTCGTGACCGGCCGGCCGCCCGAGCGAGAGCCTGGCGGCCCAGCTGCCGGGCGCCCGGCTCGTCGACGCCACCGGCGGACGCGCGCCTCTACGTCAACCGATGACCGCGACGGCGATCAGATAAGATGGGCCGGATGGCCGACGGCCTGAAGACGTTGTTCCTGCATCCGCCGTCGTTCGATGGCTACGACGGCGGCGCCGGCTCCCGCTACCAGGCTCGACGCGAGGTACGCTCGTTCTGGTATCCGACCTGGCTGGCCCAGCCGCGCCGCGCTGGTGCCGGGCTCGCCGGCTGGTCGACGCGCCGCCCGCCGGCCTCGGCCTCGACGACGTACTGCCGCTCGCGCGCGGCGACTACGAGCTGGCGGTGCTGCACACCAGCGCGCCTTCCTTTGCCCACGACGTGAAGGTGGCCGAGGCGCTGCGGGCGGAGAACCCGCGACTGCGTGTCGGGTTCGTCGGCGCTCACGTGGCCGTGCGCGCGAAGCCGCGCCTGGCCGCCTCGCCGGCGATCGAGTTCGTGGCCGGCGCCGAGTTCGATTTCGCCATCCAGGAAATCGCCGAGGGGCGTCCGCTCGACCGCGGTGGCGGGCCTGTCCTATCGCACCAACGGCCACCTCGCATCGCACGCCGGAGCGTCCCACGCTGGAGGACATGGACCGGCTGCCCTTCGTGGTGGACGTCTACAAGCGCGACCTCGAGGTCGAGCAGTACTTCATCGGCTACCTGCAGCATCCCTACGTCTCGCTCTACACCGGCCGGGGCTGCCGCTCGAAGTGCACCTTCTGCCTGTGGCCGCAGACGGTCGGCGGTCACCGCTATCGCACGCGCTCGGTCGAGCACGTCGGTGGCCGAGATCGCGCACGCGCGCGCGGCTCTTTCCGCAGGTGAAGGAGTACTTCTTCGACGACGACACCTTCACCGACGACCGGCCGCGGGCCGAGGCCATCGCGCGCGGGCTGGGCCGGCTCGGGCGTGACGTGGTCGTGCAACGCCAAGGCCGAACGTGCCCGTACGAGACGCTCAAGGTCCTCAAGGACAACGGGCTGCGCCTGCTGCTGGTCGGGCTACGAGTCCGGCAGCCAGGCGATTCTCAACAACATCAAGAAGGGCATCCGCCTCGACCGCGCCCGCGCAGTTCACGCGCGACGCCAAGGCGCTCGGCATCACGATCCACGGCACGTTCATCATGGGCCTGCCCGGCGAGACGCGCGGAGACGATCGAGGAGACGATCCGCTTCGCGCTGCGACATCGATCCCGACACGCTGCAGGTGTCGCTGGCCGCGCCGTACCCGGGCACGGCGCTCTACCAGGAGGCCGCGCGAGCGCGGCTGGCTGCAGGACGACGACGGACTGCGTGGACGCCGGCGGCGTGCAGACGAGCGTGCTCGGCTATCCGCACCTGGCGCGCACCGGAGATCTTCGCCTCGCTCGATCAGTTCTATCGCCGCTTCTACTTCCGCCCCCGGAAGATCTTCGCCATCGGCGGCGAGATGGTGCGCGACCGCGCGGTCATGCGGCGCCGGCTCGGCGAGGGCGTCGAGTTCTTCCGCTTCCTCGCCCGCCGTCGCCGCGGGCTCGCGTCCTCAGTGACCGCGCTGACAGGAGCTCGGCGACGGTCGCGAACGCGTAGCCGCGCTCGCGCAAGCCCTCGATGAGCGCGGGCAGCGCCTCCAGCAGCCGCGCTGGCGCGCCGGCGTGCCCTCGGCGTCGTGCAGATCGACGATCGCGCCGGGATGGGCGCGGCGCGACGCACGTAGTCCACCTGCCGGGCGGCCGGGCCGGTCGCCGACCCCTCCGGCTGGATCGACCAGAACACGCAGCGCTCGCCGACCCGCCGCACCGCGCCGGAACATCGCCGCGTTCACCATGCCCCACGGCGGCCGGAAGTGGCGGGCGCGGCGCGCCGGCCAGCGCGGCGAGCCGCTCGTGGGCCCGACCGATCTCGCTCGGTCGTCGCGCGCGGACCGCAGAGCCAGAGGCTGCGGTGCGACCACGAGTGGTTGCCGACCTCGTGGCCCTCGGCGGCGATGCGCCGCACGACGCTCGGGAGCCCGCTCGGCCCGCTCGCCGACGAGGAAGAACGTGGCGCGGACGCTGCTGGCGCGCCAGCCGATCGAGCACGCGCGGCGTCCACGCCGGATCCGGGCCGTCGTCGAAGGTGAGGCCGATGCGGCGCTCGCCGCGCGGGCCGCGCCAGACGCAGCGCCGGCGTGAGCAGGTGGGGCAGCCACGCCCAGCCGACCCAGGCGGCGGCGCCGAGCCCGAGCGCGCGGCCGATCACGAGCGCAGCCGGCGCCGCTCGAGCACCGCGGTCGACGATGCGCTGGGCCGCGTCGGGATGGCGGACGCGCCGCACGCACTCGCGCAGGTGCTCGAGCAGCTCAGGCTCGTCGAGGCGCGCGCTCGAGCAGGCGGACCAGCTCGCGCTTGGAGCGCGCGGCCAGCGCGATGCCGGCCCGCGCCGCGAAGCGCTCGTTGTGGCGCTCCTGCCCCGGCAGCGAGCCGTAGAGCAGCATCGGCAGCTCGGCGGCGATCGCCTCGGCCAGGCGTCATCCCGCCGGCCTTGGTGACCAGCAGATCGGCGGCGGCCATGAGCGAGCGGACCTCGGGCACGAAGCCGAGGACCCGCACGCCGGTGCCCGCCGTCTGCCGCGCCAGGATCTTCGGCGAGCGCGGCGTCGCGTCCGGCGACGAGCACGCGCCTGGACCGGGCGGCCCAGCCGCGTCAGCGCCCACGCCACGTCGGGCAGGCGGCCCACGCTGCCGTTCGAGCCGGCCATCGCCAGCACCACCGGCAGGCGCGCGGGTCAGCCCCAGCGCCCGACGAGCCGCCGCGCCGTCGATGGCGGCGTCGAACTCCGCGCGCACCGGCACGCCGGTCACGACCACGCGCTCGCGCGGGATGCCCCGCGCGACGAACTCGTGACCGACGCTCGGCGTCGGCCACGCAGTAGCGGTCGATGCCGCGCGCGAGCCACTGGCTGTGCGCGACGAAATCGGTCACGACCGTCGTGTGCGGCGGCAGCCGCCGGCCCTCGCTGGCGAGCGCCGGACATCGCCGCGGCCGGCGTGGCGTGCACGGTGACACGACGGCGTCGGGCGCCAGCGCGTCGAGCAAGGCGGCGAGCCGACCAGTGCCGACGCGCGTCATCCCGAACGCCAGCGGCGAATCGCTCGACAGCCAGTCTCCCCGAGCGCGTACGCCGCGCCCCAGAGCACAGGCGCGCCGGCGCAGGAGCGCCATGTAGACGCGTCGGCTCGGCCGCGGTCGAAGAACGGGTGCACGAGCTCGCGGAAGTGGTCCACGACGGTCACGGCGGCGCCGCGCGTCGGCGAAGGCGGTGGCCAGGCTGTGCGCGGCCGCGTTGTGGCCGGAGCCGTAGCTGGCGGTGAGGATCAGGACGCGCATCAGCCGGGCGCGGGGGCCGGCGCCGACTGGATGACCGTGAAGGACTTGCCGGCCACGAAGCGGTCGTCGGCGTACAGGCGGAACTCGTAGCGCCCGGGCCGCTCGAAGCCGAGGTTCTCGAGATTGACGGTGAGCTCGCCGGGCGTCATGCGATCGGCGAAGCCGGCGCGCAACGGTGCCCTGCGCCACCATGTGGCTGTCGTCCGAGCCGGACCAGCTCCAGGCGGATCCCGTACTCGCCCTCGGCGTCGGCGAGCTTGGCGTACACCGTCAGCGCGCGGTGCACGACGGGAAAGCGCGCCGCGCTGATGTTCTCGAAGATCCCGATGAGGCTCATCTTGCCGGTGCCGTGCTCGCGGATGGTCAGGTCGCAGAGCAGCATCGCGTTGAGGCTCGGGTGCGGACGGGCCGAGGTGGGCACGACGCCATCCTACGTCGGCCGCGCAGCTTCGCCAAACAACTCCCATGGCCACGTCGGACGAACGTCTCAGCGCGCCTCGGTTGACGCGGTGTCGGCAACTCACGCAGAATCCGACGCGTCACGGTCGATTGAGCTCAGTTGGCAGAGCACCGGCCTCACATGCCGGGGTCGCTGGTTCAAGTCCAGCATCGACCGCCATTCTGGACGCGGGTTGCGACAGACACCGCGTTTCGTTTTCCCGCCGGTGCCGTAATAGTGCCGACTTCCGAGATTGGCCATCAGGCGCTTTGGCCCCGCGCCGGCGGCCTGACTGACGCCCTCGCTGACCGCCGGCCGCGCGTCCAGGGCGCGCATGGCGTCCTGGAGGTGGCCGGGAGCGAGGTGCTAGTACCGCACCGTCATCCGCGGGTCTCGGTGGCCCGAGAATCTCCACTGATGGCCCGCTGAGGAGACGCCAGCCATCGTCAGCGTGCTCGCCAGTAGTCGTGGCGGAGTCGTCGGAAGGTGAGGTTGTCGAGCTTGAGCCGGCGGACGAAAGGCGGGCAGACTCCGACTGGGCACCTTCAGGATCGCGCTCGGGAAGCACCGGCGCATCGGGGTTGAGCGGCCGTGGAAGGGCGACAGAGCCTCGCGAAGTGTGTCGGTCATCGGGACGGATTTCGAGACGTAGCCGAATTCTTCAGTCGCGACGGAAGGTGATCGTCCGCGCCAACCTCATGTCCACGCCTGCCACGATCAGGCGGAGTAGTTCCGCCACGCCGGGCGCCGGTGGCTATGGAGGGCCGCCAGATATGTGCCAAGAGCGGCAGCTGCGGGGCTGGGTTCGTGGCGCGCCGCCGCCATCCTACCGTCCCTGGCCGTCACGGTCATCTCGACGCCATTCAGGAGCGTGTCGCGCTCCTCGGGCGATCAGATCAGCGCGCCGGCCCGGCGCCTCTTTCGCGCGCTTCACCCGCCGGGCGGGCGAGTCGCTTGAGAGCCCAGCCCCACTCGACGGCCCGCGCGGCGTCGCCTGGGCGCGCGAGCAAGCTCACTGTTCGCGGTGCTGGCGCCCGACGGCCCCCAGCCGCGCAGCGGCGCGCCATCCTCGGGTGTCTCCGGCGGACCTGACAGAGCTTTGTCGCTCCGGCAGCGGAAGCGGGGTTCAGGTCCTGTGGCTCGCGACGCTGCTGCCGCTCCATTCGGGGGCGGAGTGCACCGCGACCGTTGGCATAATCAATACTTTGCGGTCCAACGGGCTCGAGACCACGGATGCCCTCAACTTCGCGAACGCCAACGCCACTTCGCCTCGCGCGATCTTCGCCACCGTGTCGCGGTGGGCCATCCACGCTTGCTGTCTGGTAGTCGACGGCGCCGCCTTCTCGCCGGTGGCGCTTGCCGTCGCGCGTCGGCGTAGTCGATCCACCACAGCCATTCCGCCGAAAAGTCCGTCGACTGCCGGGCTTTCGCTTCGTGCTGTGCCGGCTGTTGAACATCCTGATCGCTCATCGGTTCCCCCTTGCCCCACGCTGCGCTGACCGGCTGGCAACGGCGGCCCGGTTTCCCGCCATCGCCAGTGCAACCTTTCGAGCAGCGGACGCTGTTATTCCGGCCGCGCGTAGTCCACGATCGTGCGCACCCTGCGCACCGCTTGAGCTTCGCGGTGCGCTGCGGAAGTAGCAGTCCACACGGCCCGGATAGCGCGACGCTTCCCAGGGGAACCGCGCGGTCTGCCACCAATTCGGCCGGGGATTTAACCTGTGTCGTCCACGCGACGTGAAGGTGGAACGACACGCCCTGGGCGAGCGATTGAACCGTGCGGCGCCGTCGGTGGGGTCGGAGCGGTGACGATCTCTGCGGCGACCCGCCAGGCGCCGTCGGGGTCGTCGTTCAGTTTCAGTGCTAGAGGAAACTCGAGGTCCCGATACTGATTGGCCTCCGAGCACGCCACGACTTACCCCAGTCCCCAGCGGCCTTCGGCAAGTGACGAAGCGTTGCCGGGCGGTGCCTGATAGCGCGCTTGCCCTTCTTGGGGCTCCCAAGACCCAGCCGTGAGGCGTCAGGCGCCAGAGAGCAGCTAACTTCTGCTTCGGTGAGGTGGCGCAGCGGCTTCATACGTACAAGTCTACTTTTAGTAGCCTCGGTAGTCAAGGGCTGCTACAGTCCCAGCTATCTCGTGACCACACTCCAATCTCGCGCGGAGTTTTACCAACGGTGCGACAGTCAGGAACGGCAGACGAGCGCAAACTTTCACTTCTTCAAGCGGCCCCGCTGTTAGGAGTCAGCCGTTACGTTGCGGGCGTGGGTCCAGGAACGCCGGGTGCCGCTTTCTATGGCGGGCGCCGCATCGTGTTCAGCCGAGCCGACCTGACGGGCTTCTGGCTGCCGCGCGAATTCCAGCCCGCGACGAGGCGTGATGCGACCCTGGGCGAGTTTTGCGCCTTGATCTATCCGTCCCGAATCCGTGGACGCCGCTGAGCAGCGCGAGCGGTACGAGCACCGTGACCTATGGCGGCTGTCGCGTCGGGAATTGGCGCGTGAGCGTGACCGCGTGCAGCTCCGCCTGACGCTCGACGACTCGCCCGCGTGGATACTCGAAAGACTTCGGCGGATCGACGAGGCGCTCGGCAGTGCGCGTGACGTTGGGGCTACCCGCCGAGGCACTGGCTACAGCGACGACACAGTGGAACAGCACGATCAGTGGTCGCATCAGCGCCGCGAGCGACTCGCCAAGATCGTAGAACTCGCGCGATTGTTCCACTCCACCTGGTGGTCACGCGCGGCCGCGACAGTCGTCATCGGCGAACATGTCGAGACCTGGCCCGTACGATCGAAGCGGTTTTCGGCTGGCTCGGAAGCGCGTACTACGAGGCGACCAGGAAGCCGGCCTTTGGCACGGGCGATGGCCGAGGCGCTCGCGCTGGCCGAGGCGCGCGCACTTTACGGCCATGGTTTGGCCGTTTCTCTTCGTGTCGCCGAGGCTGAAGGCTGTGGTAATATCGATTGGGGAGACGACTGGTGGCGAGGAAGTGGGCGGAATGGGCAGCGCACGGGTGGCGCGTGCTCGAGCCAGGCACTTGTACAGTTCGCCGATTTGCCGGATGTGTTGGTGCCGGAACTGGCGGTCCGTGGGGGGCGTAGACGACCTTCGTGAGTTCGTGAATGTCGGAACTGATCGCGCTGGCGCCTCCTGATCGTCGGATGGCGCTTCCTCGTATGATTTGTCACCGCGGGCGCAATATGTGCTGGTGCTTGGCGGTGAGCATGGCTGGCAAAGACGTGGACAGCGAACTGCCTTCAGAACTCTGCGTGGACACAACAGGCGCAACCGCGCCGAGCCACGTGAACCACGGGACTTGATGATCGCCGCCCGAAACGGCTGGATCTGCGTTCGACAACATTAGCGCTGCCCACCAGCTGGACGGGCTGTACCGCCTGGCGACGGGCAGCGGCTTCGCCACCGGGAACTGCGCCAGCGCCGACGACGGGTGATCTTCTCCGCCGTTCGACGGTGATCCTCAACGGCTTATTGGTGGTTACCGGCTGAACACTCGACTTTGAGCATGCTGCTCTGCCGATCAGCGGCGCAGCGCGATGAACAGGAGTTGCGTCGAGCGTTCGACGATGTGCGCCAAGGGTTCACGGAGCACTGTTGTGGACGCGGGTAATTACCGCGCTGGCGAGCGCCGCGATGCGCTTGGCCGGGCACCGCGACAGGCAGACTTCGCCCGGTGGGTCGGCTGGCGAAGCCGGACTCGATTGGCCGGCCGGGGCGGCTTCATACGCCTATCAGGAGAACCATCTGGCGCCACGAGCTTACTGGGCGTCGCCCATCGCGGGCCGCCGCGCGAAGCCTGTCTGGGCCGGTGCCAACCTGGGAGGGGACGTGACGGTTGCGCGACGCGCGCTGGTAGCGGGCGGTTGAAGTGTCCGGCGGGGCGAGACTGGCCAATCGGCGCTCGAGCCTGCTCAGCGCGTTCCCGAGTTGCTCCCAACCTGCAGGCCGGCTGGCTGGGGTTCAATTCAGATCGTGACAGCGGTCGGCCGCCGCCGCGTGATCCGCTTCAGAGAATCATTCAACATCGTCGGCAGACCGTCCAGACGCACCGGACGCTGGACGGTCGGACGCTGATTCTGACTGGGATGTCCCCGACGATGCGGGCAGGAGTGATCGCGAGGAGCGGGCGCTGCGTTGAGCGGGCAGCGGACTCGGCCTGCTGTGGAGGCATGGCCGCCGCTCACGCTCGGGTGATCCCCGCCGCGCGCATGGCGACGCGCTGATCGCTGTTCGATGACTGCCTTTGAGCTATCGCGCGTCAGCCCCTGCTTGACGGATATACGCAATCCTTCCTCGGCGGCCGCCCGGTGTAGTTCCTCTCTTCCGCTAGCCAAAGCACCGCGGATAAGAGCCGGGTGCTTCTACGTTTCCACGAAGGGCCTCGGCTGCCGTGGGTGCTTCCGGCTCGCGTATCCAGTCGAAGTGCGGTGGCGGGATGGCGATCGCCGAGGCGGTGGACAAGCCCGTGTCCGGAATCTGGGGCGACCCCGGGCCAAAGAACCGGTATCGGGCGCAAACGGCTGAGCCCTGCGGGTGGAGCACCACAGGCGCGATGAAGCGCAGTGGGTCGACGGACCAATGGTTTCGGTAGCCGTCGGCATTGATCCGCGTCATTTCGGCGTCCACTTTGTCGTTTCGGCGTCTGGGGACTGCGCCGATAACGAGGTGCCAGAGGGAGACCACGCCAATGAAGGCCGGGCTTTCGGATACCGCTGGGCGAACGCTGGGGTCGGTGGGTGATCATAACGCAGGTAGCGGGGTTGCTGCCGCTCAGACCGCTCTCCGGAGAACACCCACAAGCGTGGGTGACGTTGGAGATGAAACGACCTCTTGACTTCCAGGGCGGTGCGATATCAATGCTACGTGCACATCCGATTACCGAAGAGCAGAACTCAGTGCCGGTGGCGGGCGGGACAAGTATGATCTTGAGCGCGGTCTCGTCATCACGCCCGTACGGTTTAGGCTAAACTTGCTTCGATTCGCTTCAGGAAGGCGGTGGCCTTCATAGCGGAAGGCAACCCACCTCAGTTCACGAGGCCATGATCTTTCGGACCCGGTTACCTTAGTCAGAAGTTGATCCGGATGTACGGCCAAATGAACGACGAGGCTGCCGACGCCGCTTTTGCGCCACTGTGGCGTTTACGGCTGTGATGGAGCTCTCAGTTTAAATCACGGGACCGGAACAGCCGGTTGGTTGGCAGCGTCCACGCGCCACCGTGACTCACGGCGAAGTGGCAGACGGCTTGGGAGGAAGATGGAGAGGCCGTTGATGATCATTGTGTCGCCAAATCGCACATCTCCGAGAGAAGGACGGGCGATAAGCGCACCTGCGAGTCCGGTGCCGAGTAGTGTATCCGCGGTCGCGATAACAGTCGCTCACCAGCCAGGGGCGCTATACGGCTTGTAGCACGGAGCAGGCGGCGAACATGTTTGCTGCCTGAGAATACTACCAGGCGGGCCATTTTACGCCGCCTGCGCCATAAGATTCAGGTCGCTTCGTTCCTCGTGATGGAGATTTGGATGCCCAGCCCAGCTCAGCCTCGTTAGTTGGGGTCCTAAAGCGATTCTCTCCCGCAAGGCACTCCACGTGGGCTGGTGGGGACCTATGCTCGAAGCCAGGTGTAGGGTGGACTAAAAGTAAGTGGAAACACCATCATATGGGCGATCTTGAGCCACAGCCTGATTGCCAAAATATTAATTGGTGGTTGGTTGAACAACGGCTGCTGGCTGCTGATATGAATCCTAAGAAGAACTGGGCCACGATGATTATTGCCCCGCCCTCCAGGCGATTACGCAGCGGGTCGGGGGTGATGAGAAGGGGACATTTTCTCCGTGTTGGCAGCCCGTTTGACCGCCAATGTTGACACAACTCAGTAGCCGAGCGACCAAACCACGAGACCAAACCAGAGCTGCGGCTGGTAGTGAGCCCTGCTGGAACACTTTTCTCGCGCGTTCCATTGTGCAGTCTCCTGACAGTGAGTAATGCGTGACCCGTATCGACCGTCCCCGAACACAGACCAGCCCCCACCTCCACAGGGGCCCTGACGCCCATTGCTTCGATCCACTTGCCTTGGAGGCGAAGCCCCGTTCCGAACTGTGGTCATCCTCTAAAGCGTTTGTTTGTTAACTGGATGCGGTGTCGGGGATCCGAAGCAGTCGGTCGCGCTACAAAGAGCGCCTAAGGTCTGAATTTCCGGCAAAGCTGCGCAAGATTTTGCCCTGCAATGAAGCCCGAGGTCAAGTCCGGGCCTTGCTGGATAATCTGACGGCCGACGCGCTCGTGTTGGGGCGCACGACGGGGCGCACCCGTTCGGCGTGAGGCCGGTCGAGTTCACTCCGGATCGCTCGGAGCTGCCGCTGTTGGAACTCACCGACTGTCAGGCCGCGCCAACGTCGGCGGCGCGGATCGCGGCAGCGCACATGAGACTGCCAACGCCGCCGCTCCCCAAACGCAAATGCAGGATGAGTCTTTCGACGCGTCGGCGCTCCATCGAGGAAAAGGCCGCTCGGAGGAGGATTGAGTGGTGCGGATCACCCGCCGCGATGACGGAGCGGGAAGCGGCGAGCGCCACACCGGCCGCAGCGGTCCGGTCTGCCCGAAATGGCGGGTGCCACTTCGCAGGCGTAGTCAGGCTCACTCCCTGTCAGTCCCGCTCGCTTTCCGGTTTCGGTGTTACCACGCGTAAGTGCTTGGTGGCGCTCGCTCTCTGTTGCTGGCGCTGACTCGCGCTCACTCGTAGAATGCACGCTCTGGAGCGACTCACATGCGAGGGTCGCTGGTTCCGAGTCAGCATCGACCACCACTCACCACGCGGGGCTTCGAGCGCCCCGCGTTTCGTTTTCCCCGCGCCGGTCACCTCTGGCCGCCGGTGGTACGATGAGGCCGCAGCGTATTGAGTCCGGTCCCGGGGTGATGCAGATGAAGATCTGTATTTTCTTTGACGGGCAAAACTTCTACCGCTCGCTGCAGCGCTACGATGACGCCCTGCGCGTGGACTACGATCGGCTCGCCACGTGGATCGCCAGGCGGTCGGGGACCCACCGCGATGTTCGGCGGCGCCTACTACTACGTGGGCGTCTCCCGGACGCGCCCCAGGTGGTCGAGGGCTTCCTCAAGGGGCTCGAGCTGCGTCCCGGCTTCACTTCGTGAAGCGCGATCCGCGCGTCCAGCGGACCGGTCGCTGTCCGGTGGTGCGCCACCGAGTACGAGTACACGACCGAGAAGCGCGTGGACACCCGCCTCGTCGCCGATCTCATCCACTACGCCGCCAACGGAGCGTACGACGCCGCCGTCGTCGTGTCGGGTGACGACGATTTCGTGCCGGCGGTCGAGGCGGTGAACGCGCTGGGCAAGCAGGTGTGGGTGGCGACGTGGTCGGCCGAGGCTGTCCACCGGCCTGCGCGTACGGTGCTTCGGTCACATCCACCTGAGCGATGGCATCGGCGCGTTTCGGGTGGACCGGCTGCGCGCGCGACCGCCGAGCGCGCCGCAGTGCCGATCCCGCGCCAACGGCCGCGGACCTCGGCCGCCGGAGCGCGGCGCCCGCGTCCCGGCCGGCGCCGGCCACCGTCCTCGAGCGCGGCCTGGGCGAGCTCGCAGCGGGCCGAGGCTCGCCTGCCGCACGTGAGCCGCGGGTACTTCGTCATGCGCTGGAAATCGCATCTGCTCCCGCCCTCCGGCCCCGAGCGCGAGCACCTCGTGCAGCACATGCTGGAGGCGGGCGTGGCCGAAGGAGTTCGAGGTGACCGGGCGGATGGCCGGATCGTCGTCGCTCCGCAGCCGCGAGCGTGACGGCAACGTCGCCCAGCCGGGCGCCTGACGTCCGTGACGACGCTGGCCGGCGGCTCGCCGGGAGTTCACGGCGTCCCTGACCTTTGCGGCGGTGCCCCCGGACGTCGTCGCGAGCGTCCGGCTGCGGACGCTCGATCATTCTCGGGATCGCCCTGGCGGCCTCCATGCGTGACACCGCGCCGTCGATCTTCGGCGACGCTGGAGGGCTGGGGGCGCCTCGGGTGACTGCACGGTGATCGGCGCCAAGCGCACGGCCTCCCCACCGCTGGCTGTGCTCGCCAACGGCTCGCTGGCGCACAGCCTCGACTTCGACGACACCCACGCCGCGTCGATCACCCACGCCTCCGCGCGTCGTCGTCCCGGTGGCCCTGGCGCTGGGCGAGGCGGGAGGCTCGATGGTCGCGCCGTGCTGACCGCTGCGGTCGCCGGCTACGAGACGATCACCCGGATCGGCCTGGCGGCCTCCGGCGCGTTCCACGCCCGAGGCTTTCACGCCACCTCGGTCTGCGGGCCACTTCGCCGCGGCGCTCGTCGCCGGCCGTCTGACTGGGCTCGGGCGGATGCGGCTCACCTCCGCGCTCGGCATCGCGGGAGCTTCGCCTCCGGCCTGATGGAGTACCTCGAGGACGGCTCGTGGGTGAAGCGTGTGCACGCGGGCTGGGCCGGGCAGGGAGGCGTGGTTGCCGCGGCACTCGCCGCCGGCGATTTCACTGGCCCGGCGACGATTCTCGAGGGTCGCTTTGGCCTCTACCGCGCCCTGCTCGGACTCGGAGCCTGCGCGAGAGGCATTCGAAGATCTGGGCGCGCGCTGGGAGACGCCGGGGATCGGGTTCAAGCCGTACCCGTGCTGCCACCTCAACCACGCTTACCTCGACTGCGTGCTCGAGCTCCGCCAGGCGCACCGGCTGGATCCCGCGACCGATCAGAAGCGGTGGAGTGCCTGGTGCCGGCGGGCGAGGTGCCCATCGTGTGGAGCCGCGCGCCGCGAAGCTCCGCCCACGCACGGCGTACGACGCACAGTTCAGCCTGCCCTACTCGGTCGCCTGCGCGCCTCCTCGATGGCCAGGTCGATCTCGACACCTACGCGCCGGAGCGTCTGGACGACCCGGCCCGCCTGGGACTCGCGAGCCGGGTGACCCATACCGTCGATCCCGACTCGCGCTTCCCGCGCGGTTTTCCCGGCTGGGTGCGCGTGCGTCTCAGGATGACCGAGACGCTCGAGGCGCGCGTGCCCGACGGACGGGGCGGTGTCGACCGGCGCTGCCGCCGGAAGCGATCGTCGGAAGTTCCGCGCCAACGCCGCGCGAGCGCCCGCCGCGCGCGTGGCGGAGGCTGGAGCGGTCTGGTTCTGCGGTTGGACCAGCTCTCGGATGTTCGCGCGGTCACGCACGCTATGTCGTGGTTGAGGTGAGCAAGAGCACCTGGCCGACGTGCTGCGAGTCCAGTACAATGGGTGCATGCGGGTGATCAAGTGCATCGTCATCGCGGCCGCGTTGAGCCTGATGGCCGTGTCGAGACGCCGTCGCCCGGGTCGAGATCGAGGCGGGCAAGCTGATTCCGCCGCCTCCGGAGCCTCGCGTGGTGGCGCCGCCGCTGCACTGCGAGACCACGCAGCCCCCGGACGCCGACTACCACGTGCCGCCCGCCATGGTCGAGCACGATCCGGCGTTCATCGAGCCGCTGGCCTCCCAGTACCAGACGCCGACGGGGTCCGGACGTATCGGCTTCGCCGGCTGGGTCTCCCGAACCTTCCAGTGGCGCGGCGCGGCCGGCGCGTACCGGGAGATTTCGGCGTGCTCGGTTTCGGGTTCTCCGTCACCTGGGACGGTCCGCCCGCGCCCAAGCCCCGCCCCGTTAGGGTGACCGAACCCGGCTGGCCGCACGGCGCCCGCGCGGCTTGCGCCTTCACGTTCGACCTCGACGCCGAGACCCTCTGGCTGGCGCGGGGCGTCACCGAAAGCCCGTCACGCTCTCCGCAGGGCACCTTCGGTGTGCTGGAAGCGCTCCCGCGCATCCTGGATCTGCTCCGCCAGGCCGAGATCCGCGCCTCGTTCTTCGTCCCGGCCTGGGTTGCCGAGCATCACCCCGAGGCGGTGCCGGCTATCGTCGCGGGCGGACACGAGGTGGGCTGCCACGGTGACGTGCACGAGCGCGTCAGCGATCCTCGACGCGGCCCAGGAAGAGAAGATTCTCCTCCGCAGCCTCGAGGTGCTCACTCGGCAGGCGTGGTCGGCGCCCGATCGGCTACCGAGCGCCGGCCCGGCGAGCTCTCCGAACGGACGCTGAGCCTGCTCGCGCGCCACGGGTTCGAGTACTCGTCGAACGATGATGGATCGGCTGCGCCCCTACCCGCACGCGCCGCTCGAGGGCAAGCGACTGGTGGAGATTCCGGTGTCCTGGTGCTCGACGACGCGCCGTTCTTCATGTTCACCGGCCAGCGCGCGATGCAGCCGCCGGGCCCCGTGCTGCAGGCCTGGCTCACCGAGGCTGGACGGCATCACGGAGATCGGCAGGGTGACCAACTTCACGTTTCATCCGCAGATCATCGGACGACCGTCGCGCTTTGCCTGCCTGCGGGAGCCTGGTGGAGCACGCCTCGCCGTACGCCCAAGCTCTGGCTGGCGCGGCTCGATCAGATCGCCGCCCACGCCCGGACGGCGCTCGGCTGATGGCGCTCCTGCGCGAACCTGCACGCCCACACCACGTACTCGGACGGCGTCGGTCCCCGGCCGCGCTCGTGCGAGGAAGTACGGGACCCGGGGCTACGATTTCCTCGCGATCACCGACCACGAGGATCACGAGAACTGGGTGGAGCCCGGCTATCGCCAGGCCCTGGACGAAACCTGCACTCCGGCCTGCTCCCGTTCCGGGGCATCGAGGCTGAACTTCGACCGGCTCTCGCAGCACGTCGGCAAGGTGATCGGTGATCGGGAGTCCTGTGGGTGCTGAATCATCCGGCGCGCTACAAGCTCAGCGTGGCCGAGACGATCGAGCGCATGCGGATCATCCAGCGCGCGGGCTGGCCCCTGGCGGCGCTCGAGGTCACCGACACCGGCCTCTACAAGCCGATCTACGACACCGACGAGATCCCGCTGGCGAAGATCGCGACCGACGATGCCCATCGCCCGCCCCACTTCGGCCGGGCGTGGATCGAGGTCGAGGCCACGCCGCGACCGCGACGCGATCATCCGGGCCATCCGCGCCGGCGATTTTCGGGCATGCGCTTCGCCGACAGCGCGACGGCCGGCCGAGCTCCGCTGGCGGCGTGTGTAGCCTCGGGCCGCCGACACTCCCACGAGAGGCGACGCAATGCAGACTGATTCGCACGGCCACTGAGCCCGACCCCGACGACGCGTTCATGTTCTACGCGCTGACGGCCGGGAAGGTGACGATCCCCGGCGTGAAGATCGAGCATCGTGCTGGAGGATACCAGACGCTGAACCGCCGTTCGCTGCACCGGCGAGAACGGAAGTCACCGCCGTCTCGTTCGCCACGCTATGCTGCTGATCGCCGAGCAGTACCGCATGATGGATCCCGGCGCCTCGATGGGGAAGGGCTACGGCCGATCCTGGTCGCCCGCGAGCCGATCCCGGCCGCCGAGCTGGCGACGCGAGTCGACCGCGATCGCGGGCAAGCACACGACCTCCGCGCTGCTCCTGCGGCTCTACGTCGGTGATCCGCCGCTGATCGAGGTGGCCTTCGACAAGATCCCCACGCCGGTCCGCGAGGGCCAGGCCGGATCTCGGCCTGCTCATCCACGGAGGCCAGATCACCGTATCGGAGAGATGGGGCTGCAAAGGTGCCTCGACCTGGCGAGGATGCCTGGCAGCGCGACACCGGGCTGCCGCTGCCGCTCTGGCAGCAACGTAACGCGGCGCGACCTCGGCGACGCCGACTCACCGCGCGCTGCTCGCGAGGGCTTGCGCCGACTCCATCGCCTGGGCTCACGCCAACGTGCGACGAGGCGCTCGGAGTACGCGATGCGCTACGGTCGCGGGATCGACAAGGAAACCTGCCGACGGTTCGTCCTCATGTACGTCAACGACCTTCGACGCTTCGCGCTGGGCCGTGACGGCCGCGCTGCCATCGATCGCCTGCTTCTCGCTCGCCCACCAGAAGGCTGATTCCACTCCGTTCCTCTGATCGACCCTGCGCAGGTGTGCCTTCACCCGCGCGTCGGTCGGGGGATGGGGCAGCCCGCTCGGGGACCACGTGCGTGGCGGGCCGAATCGGACCCGCCTTGGCTGGGCTCCATCTCGCGGGGAGCGTCCGTTTCGAGTTGGAGGAAACGGGTCCTCGAGGAGCGCCCCATCCCCGACCAGCGCCGGGTGGCGGTGTGACCAGGGCACCTCTAGGAGCGAGATCTAGTAGCGGGCGGCGGATTTCGCGTTCGGTGGTGCGCTGGGCGGGGGTGGAAGCCGGCTTCGCGGATCAGCGTGACGATCTCGTCGACGGTGACGGTGTTGACGTAGTCGGCGGCTCTGTGGACGTTCTCCTCGAAGAGCGTGCCGCCCCAGTCGTCGGCGCCGAAGTGCAGAGCGCGACTCTGGCCGGTCTGCTTGCCCTCGGAGAACCACGAGGCCTGGATGTGGGGAAGTTGTCGAGGTAGAGGCGGGAGACGGCGAGCATCCGGAGATAGCGCGTTCGGGCCCTGGTAGTGCTTGATCCACTTCTCGAGCAGGGTGTTGCCGGGCTTGAACGACCACGGGCACGAAGGCGGTGAAGCCGCCGTGCTCGTCTTGCAGTGTGCGGATGGCGTCGAAGTGGTCGAGGAGGTCGTCGACGGTCTCGACGTGGCCGTACATCATGGTGGCGGTTGATCTTGAAGCCGCGGCGGTGCGGCCTCGCGGTGGACGCTCAGCCAGGCCTCGGGGCCGCCTCTTCTTGGGCTCGATGCGCTGGCGGACGTTCGCTCGGAGAGGACCTCGGCGCCGCCGCCGGGTAGCGGTGCGCTGGCCGGCGTCCCACGAGCTGGTCGAGGACGTCCGTCGACGGCGAGGCTCGACTGACCTGCGCCATGGTCCGGATCTCGGAGGCGGTGAAGAAGTGCAGAGTGACCTGCGGGAAAGCGCCGCGCGGGTCTCACGCACGAGCGTGAGGTAGTAGTCGAGCGGGAGCGGCGGGGTTGTGGCCGCCCTGCAGCAGGACACGTGGTGGCGCCCTTTGGCGCGGCGAACTCGACCTTGGCCAGCACCTCGTCCACGCGTGAGCGTCCACGCTTCAGGGTCGCCGGGCTTGCGGTAGAAGGCGCAGAACTGGCAGTCGGTGATGCAGACGTTCGTGTAGTTGGGATTGGTGTCGATGACGAACGTCACGACGCCGCTCGGGCAGGCGCGCGGAAGCGGGACCTCGTTGGCCAGCGCCCCGACCTCGAGCAGGCGGCGCCTCGGCGAGGAGCTAGCGGCCGTCGTCGCGGTCGAGGCGCTTGCCGTCGGCGCGCCTGTCGCGATCGTACCCAGCCCAGCGTCCGCGCCAGCACTAGTTGCAGACCTGGACGACGTTGTAGAGCGCGTCGCGCTCGACTGGCGACCTTGCCCGGCGTCGCGGATCATCCGGAACGAGCTGCTCGCGCGCCGACGCCGGCGGGCGTCTGCGCGCCCGACAGGTGCTGGATGCGCTCGTCCTCCAGCGTGCCGTTGACGTCGTCGGCGCCGAAGTGCAGCGCGATCGACGCGCGTCTCCTCGCCGAGCGTCACCCAGTACGCCTCGATGTGCGCGAAGTTGTCGAGCAGCAGTCGCGACGGCGGCGATCGTGCGCAGGCTGTCGGCCGGCGGCGTCTGCCGCGGCACCAGCTTGGTGGTGGCCGTCCTGGTAGGGCGAGGGGAACGAACGTCAGGAAGCCGCCGGTGGCGTCCTGCTGCGCGCGCAGGCGCAGCATGTGATCGACCCGCTCGGCCGTCGTCTCCACGTGGCCGTAGAGCATGGTGGCGTTGGTCTTGAGGCCGAGCCCGTGCGCGATGCCGTGGATCTCGCACCAGCGGTCGGGATCGGCCTTGCCGGTGTACTTGAGCAGCTTGGCCAGGCGCGGCGAGAAGATCTCGGCGCCGCCGCCCGGCATCGACTGCAGCCCGGCTGCCTTCAGGCGCGTCGAGCGCCTCGCTGGGGCTCGAGCTTCCAGCGCCGCCAGAAGTAGTCGATCTCGGCCGCGGTGAACGCCTTGATCTGGACCTCGGGACGGGCCGCGTGAATGGCGCCGATCATGCGCTCGTAGTACTCGAACGGCCAGTCCGGGATGGTGGCCGCCGACGATGTGCACCTCGCGCATGTCGTCCTTCACCATCGCCGACCATGTCCTCGATGGTGTGCTCGTAGCGCGCCGGCCTCGCCCGGCTTGCGGGCGAAGCCGCAGAACGAGCAGGAGAGCACGCACAGGTTGGTCGGGCGTGATGTGGCGGTTGATGACGAAGTAGACGCGATCGCCCTCGCGCTGGATCTTCACGTGGTCGGCGATGCGTCCGACGCCGAGCGGTGGGTCCGGCTCTCCAGCAGCGTTGCAGGCCGCCTGCGCTGATCGAAAGGCGCGCACCGGCCCGGACCTGTGTCCCCAGACCGGCTCGGGAGCCGGCGTATCGCGGTAAACGCACTCTCGCGTCCCTCCTGGTAGTCGAATCGGTGTCGGCCCGGACGATCTGACTCTACGGTCCGTGGTCGGAAACTGTCAAGTTGGGTGCGCCACGCAGGGCCCGCCGAGCCGATGTCACTGGCCTGCGTTATCGTGTCTCGGTCGTCGATCCGCCTCACCGAGAGGAGCTGATGTTCGACGCTGGCCTCGCCGCATCGACGCGTTCCAGGAGCGTATCGGGCGCCTCGCCCGTTCTGTGACGCTGGGCATGGTCCTCGTGGTCTTCGCCGACGTCGTCATGCGCTACGGCCTGGGCAAGAGCACGGCAAAGTTCATGCAGGAGATGGAGCGGCACCCGTTTGCCGTCGGCTACATGATGGCGGCCGGGCATGATGCTGGTACGACGAGCACGCATGGGTGGACATCACCCACTTCGTCGGCCCGCCGCCTCGCCGGCGTGCGTGGGCGAACTGGCCTCGCGCGTTCGTGTTCTTCTTCCCAATGGTGCGCTGGCGCTGCGCGCGCCACGAAAGGTGCCGCGCAGCTTGCTATGTACTACCACTGTCCTGTTCTCTGGAACCCCGGCTGATCAACGAGGGCTCACCGGACTGGCGCGCCGTGGCGCGCTGGATCCTGAAATCCGGGTGACTGCTGATCGTTTGCCCTGCTCGGACCCGCGGGGCGTCGACGATCAAGAACTCTCACGCGGCCCGGGGTGGGAAGAGCCTGAGGTGCAGCGCAGAAGGATGTGCACCAGCATGTCCGTGCCGCCTGAGCAAGTATCCCCGGGCTGGCCGCGTTGATGTTCGCGGGGATGATCGCTATCCTCTTTCGTCGGCTTCCCTGTCGCCTTCAGCCCGACCTTCACCGGCCTCTTCTTCGGGCTGCTCGGCGTTGGCGGCTCGGGGGTCCTGCAACACCGACTTCTTCGACATCCCGTTGCCGCGCATCTGGGGCAATGCGATGATCGAACGTCACGCTGGCCTGGCGGTCCCGCTCTTCGCCGCCATGGGGGTGGCGCTCGAGAAATCGGGGCTGGCCGAGGAACTGCCAGGCATCGAGACGATGGCGCTCCGCCGTTCGGCCAGCCTCGCGGCGGGCATCAAGCTGATCTCGGCGGTCGTCGTGGGCGCCATCCGCGTCGGCCTCGACGGGCATCGCGTGGGCGCCAGCGTGATCACCATGGGGCTGGGTGTCGCTGCCCACGATGCTGCGGCGCGGATAGCAGATAAGAGCGCCGATCACCGGCGGCGACGATCTGCGCCTCGGGCGCTCTGGGGCAGATCATCCGGCCGAGCGCTCAGCCTCCGGTGCTGCTCGGGCGACACCGCTGGGCGTCTCGGCCGGCACCTGGTGGCCCTACGTCGGGGCCGTTCCGCCGGGCCTGGTGCTGGTGGCCCTGTACATCAGCCCACATCGCCGGATCCCTGGGTGTCTCCCGAGCCGGAGCTGGCGCCGCCGATCCCCGAGCCGCGGAGCCTCGCGCGAGTTCCGGGGCGAGGCGGTCAAGTGGGCGTCAGCATCGCGCTGCTGCCCGGCCCTCGTCCCGATCGTCGGCGTGCCGGGCCTGATCGTTCGCGGTGCATCGCGACTCGCCGACCGGAGGCCGCGTCGGTGGGAGCGGCGGGTGGTCATCGTGCCGATCGCGATGGCCATCGGGCGGACGGTTCTGCGCGTGCCCATGCTGCGGTAACGCGTGATGGCGGCGACGACCCGGATCACCAGCCTCGGCCTTCTCATCATCCCGTGGTCGGCGCCAACTGCTTCGGGCCCGGCGTCTTCTCCGCGGGCTTGAACGGCGACCACCTGGATCCAGGACTTCCTGAACGGGCTGCCGTTCGGCCGCTACGGCGCTGCTGGCGTTGAGCAGGTGATGGGCGTGACCTTTCATCCTGGCTGCTTCATCAGACTTCTTCGCGATCTGCTTCATTCCACGTCCGGATCCTGACGCCGGTGCTGGTGACCCACTTCTGGTTCTCGACCTGGCAGGTGGTCGGCTGGGCGTCGTCATCGGCGTCAACCCGCAGACCTCGTTCACTGACTCGCCCTTCGGCTTCGCGCGTTTCCTTCTACTCCGCAGAGGCGTGGCGCCGCCCGGAGATCACGACCGCCGGCACATCCATCGGGGCGTGCGTCCCTTCGAAAAATTCGCCCGGCATGATCGGGTCTGGACTGTCACACCCGCCTTCCCGCCGATCGTCTGCGCCCTGGCTGCTCAGGCGGCTCAGGTCCGCGGTCGCCAGGAAGACGAAGGGCGGAGCCGTGAGGCCTCCGCCCCTTTTCGTCCAGGTGCGGCGACCCCGTACCAACCGCGAATGCTGGCGCAGTGCGGCAGGCGGTCTCTTTCGGAGAGGAGGCGCCAGATCGTTCGGCCTGGGTCTCGAACTTGTCCGGACGGAGGCGTAGGCCTTCTTGGCCGTCGGGCGTCTTCTCGGACTCCCCTCCTTGACGACCTGGTCGGGAGAGCTTCCCGAGCTCCTTGAGCGTGGACGTCGGTAGCCTGACTAGATCTCGACCTTGCTCTTGAAACCTCGTCTTGAGCTTCCGCAGCGCGACGGCGTTCTTGGACTCGTACTCGTTCAGGCCGGTGACCTGTACACTCTGGCAGGCATGATCCACGACGTCTCTGAGGTCGGCCGGCAGCGAGTCGTAGGCCTTCTTGTTGAAGCCGAACTCAGCCGTGGTGCCGGGCTCGTGCCAACCGGGGTAGTAGTAGTAGCGAGCCGCGTGTGCAGGCCGAGCTTCATGTCGTCGTGCGGGCCGACCCACTCGGTCGAGTCGATGACGCCGCGCTCGAGGGCGGTGGGAGATCTCTCCGCCCGGGGTCAACACGACGGTACGCGCCGGCGGCCGCGACGATCTTCCCGAGCCGAGATCGGGATGCGCATCTTCAGGCCCCCGCAGTCCGAGATCGTGTTGATCTTCTTCCTCGAACCAGCCGGCCATCTGCACGCCCGTGGACGGCCCGGCCGTGGCGACGAGGCCCGGAAGCAAGCTGCGCGTAGGCCTCCCAGAGCTTGCGACCGTCGCCGTAGAGGTACCAGGCCATCATTAGCACACGTAACTGAACGAAGTACAA
>ERZ1370068.1768-contig-11703_pt1 | contig 63029 bp, 80 predicted proteins | sample MGYA00561227_ERZ1370068 | MGnify/ENA primary metagenome ERZ1370068 (study PRJEB38410, sample SAMEA6850437) | metagenome | study: Metagenomic assessment of the ecological functions of the soil: analysis of the soil microbiota associated with the...
GCGGCAACGCGGCCTCGCCAACGATCAATGGGCGGTCGATCGCGGCGCGCCGCCGCCGACACGCCACATTCCGGGCCAGCCGTTCTCAAAGCCGCCGCCGCTGCCGCAGGGCGGCATCATCGGATTGTTTCCGGAGCCGGGAGGGTCGCGATGAGCGTTGCGATCATCGATTACGGTTCCGGCAATCTGCACTCCGCCGCGAAAGGCGTTCGAGCGCGCCGCGCGGAGCATGGAAGACCCGCAGAAGATCATGGTGACGCGCGATCCCGAAGCGGTGTTCCGCGCCGATCGCATCGTGCTGCCCGGCGTCGGCGCCTTCGCCGATTGCCGCAGGGGCCTCGATGCGGTCGACGGCATGCTGGAAGCGATGACGGAAGCGGTGCGCGTCAAGGCGCGGCCGTTCTTCGGCATCTGCGTCGGCATGCAGTTGATGGCGACCCGCGGCAAGGAGCATGTCATCACCGAGGGCTTCAACTGGATCGCGGGCGACGTCGAAAAATCTCGCCGCGCGAGGAAAACCTGAAAATCCCGCACATGGGCTGGAACACGCTCGACATGGTCCGCGAGCATCCGGTGCTGGAGCGCCTGCCGCTCGGGCCGAGAGGGCCGCCACGCCTATTTCGTGCACTCCTATCACCTCAATGCCGCCAATGAGGCGGATGTGCTGGCGCGCGCCGATTACGGCGGGCCGGTCACGGCGATCGTCGGCAAGGACACCGCGATCGGCACGCAGTTTCACCCCGAGAAGAGCCAGCGTTTTGGGCTGGCCCTGATCTCGAACTTTTTGAAGTGGAAGCCGTGATCCTTTTTCCCGCCGTCGACCTGAAAACGGCCAGTGCGTGCGCCTCGAACAGGGCGACATGGCGCGCGCGACCGTGTTCAACCTCGATCCGGCGGCGCAGGCGCGTGCCTTCGCCGACGCAAGGGTTCGAATATCTGCACGTCGTCGATCTCGACGGCGCCTTTGCCGGCAAGCCGATGAATGCGCTGGCCGTCGAGGCGATGCTGAAGGCGGTCACCGATGCCGGTGCAGCTCGGCGGCGGCATCCGCGATCTCAAGACGGTCGAAGCCTGGCTCGACAAGGGCATCGCGCGCGTCATCATCGGCACGGCGGCGGTGCGCGATCCCGAGCTGGTGAAGAGCGCCGCGAAGAAATTCCCGGCCGCGTCGCGGTCGGGCTCGACGCGCGCGACGGCAAGGTCGCGGTCGAAGGCTGGGCCGAGACCTCGCAGGTGACCGCGCTCGAAATCGCGCAGCGGTTCGAGGATGCCGGCGTCGCCGCGATCATCTTCACCGACATCGCGCGCGACGGCCTGCTGAAGGGCCTCAATCTCGATGCCACGATCGCGCTGGCCGAGCGCATCTCGATCCCCGTGATCGCCTCCGGCGGTTTTGCCTCGATCGAGGACGTCAAGGCGCTGCTGGAGCCGCGCGCCAAGAAGCTTGCCGGCGCGATCGCCGGCCGCGCGCTCTATGACGGCCGGCTCGATCCCGCCGCCGCGCTGGCGCTGATCCGCAACGCCGCGCCGCGGCTTAGGAGACAATCATGTTCAAGGTCCGCGTGATCCCCTGCCTCGACGTCAAGGACGGCCGGGTGGTCAAGGGCGTCAACTTCGTCGATCTGCGCGACGCCGGCGATCCCGTCGAAGCGGCGATCGCCTATGACGCCGCCGGCGCCGACGAGCTCTGCTTCCTCGACATCACCGCCACCCACGAAAACCGCGGCACCATGCTGGATGTGGTGCGGCGCACGGCGGAAGCCTGCTTCATGCCGCTGACCGTCGGCGGCGGCGTGCGCACCATCGACGACATCAAGACGCTGTTGCGCTCCGGGCGCCGACAAGGTCTCGATCAACAGCGCCGCGGTCGCCAACCGCGAATTCGTCAAGGAGGCGCCGAAAAATTCGGCGAGCAGTGCATCGTGGTCGCGATCGACGCCAAGCGGGTCAAGCGCGGCGGCGGCGTCGGACCGCTGGGAAATCTTCACCCATGGCGGGCGCAACTCCACCGGGATCGACGCCATCGAATATGCCCAGGAAGTGGTCTCGCTCGGCGCCGGCGAAATCCTGCTGACCTCGATGGACCGCGACGGCACCAGGCAGGGGTTCGACCTGCCGCTGACGCGGGCGATCGCCGACAGTGTTCCCGTACCGGTAATCGCCGTCCGGCGGCGTCGGCAACCTCGACCACCTGGTGGACGGCATCCGCGAGGGCCACGCCACCGCGGTGCTGGCGGCCTCGATCTTCCACTTCGGCGAATTTACCATACGTCAGGCCAAGGACCACATGGTGCGCGCCGGGCTGCCGATGCGGCTCGATCCCTGACGACCCTCTGTCACAAAAGTGCTAAGTCCATTCTGGGGATGGCGCCGGGCTTCGGCCGGGCGCACGTGTTGAGTTTAGGTTGATGTCGCGTTTCACGATCCATGATCTGGCCGCCACCATCGATGCCCGCGCCGCATCGGGCGGAGAGGCGTCCTACACCCGCAAGCTGCTCGACAAGGGCGCGGAGCACTGCGCCAAGAAACTGGGCGAGGAAGCGGTCGAGACGGTGATCGCCGCGGTCGAGAACGATCGCGACCATCTGATCGCCGAGAGCGCCGATCTGCTGTTTCATCTGCTGGTGCTGTTGAAGGCGCGCGGCGTGAAGCTCGAGGATGTCGAGGCCGCGCTGGCGCAGCGCACGGCGATGTCCGGACTGGAAGAGAAAGCCGCGCGCAAGCGCGATCATCCACGTAAGAGGCGACGCCATGGATATTCGGGCGACCGGACCAGCAATATAATCCCTACCGGATCTTTACCCGCGAACAGTGGGCGCGGCTGCGCGACGACACGCCGATGACGCTGGAGCCGGGCGAGTTCGAGCGGCTGCGCTCGATGCATGACCGCCTCGACATGAGAGAGGTCGAGGATATCTACCTGCCGCTGTCGCGGCTGTTGTCGATCTATGTCGATGCAACCCACCGGCTCTACCAGGCGCAGCGCCAGTTCCTCGGCATCCGGGATCGCAAGGTGCCCTACATCATCGGCGTCGCGGGCTCGGTGGCGGTCGGCAAGTCGACCACCGCGCGCGTGCTGCAGGCGCTGCTGGCGCGCTGGTCGCCGCGACCCAAGGTCGATCTGGTGACGACCGACGGCTTTCCTGTTTCCGAACGCGGTGCTCGAACGGTAGGGCCTGATGCAGAAGAAGGGCTTTCCCGGAGAGCTACGATCTGCCGATGCTGCTGTCGTTCCTCAGCGACATCAAGGCCGGGCGGCGGCCGGTGCGCGCGCCGGTCTATTCGCATTTGACCTACGACATCGTCCCGAACCAGTGGATCGAGGTCGACCAGCCCGACATCCTGATCGTCGAGGGCGTCAACGTGCTGCAGACCGGCCGGCTGCCGCGCGACGGCAAGGCGGTGCCCGTCGTCTCCGACTTCTTCGATTTCTCGGTCTATATCGACGCCGACGAGCCGGTGCTGCGCGAATGGTATGTGCGGCGCTTCCTCACGCTTGCGCGACACGGCGTTCACCGATCCGCGGTCCTACTTCCACCGCTACGCGCTGTTGTCGGACGACGAGGCGACCGCGACCGCGATCGCGATCTGGGAGCGCACCAACCGCGCCAATCTCGAGGACAACATCCTGCCGACCCGGCCGCGCGCGACGCTGATCCTCAAGAAGGGCGCGGACCACGTGGTCGATCCGTGGCGCTGCGGCGGCTTTGATTGATCATCCCCGTCTCAAGCTGCGATGTGCCGCGACGGCGGCGAGACCTGCGAGCGCCTCGGCCAGCTTTTCCCGATCGAGCGGCTTGATCAGAAACCCGTCCATGCCGGCCTCGAAACAGGCGTAACGATCTTCCACCAGGGTGTTGGCGGTGAGCGCAAGGATCGGCGTCCGGCGTCCGGGCTGACCGGCCTCGAGGGCGCGGATACGCTTGGTGGTTTCGATGCCGTCGAGTTGCGGCATCTGGATGTCCATGAACACCAGATCATAGGCGGCGCCGGCGGATTTGGCCGACAGCCAGGATCTCCAGCGCCGCTTCGCCATTGGTGGTGATGACGGCCTTGATGGCCCGAGCCGGCTCAACAGCGAACGCATCAACAGCGCGTTGATCTCATTGTCCTCGGCGACCAGGATCGACAGGCCCTCGCTGGCCGGTGCCGCCGGCGCCTCGATGGGCTCGGCCGGATCCATCGGGGCTTCGCCGACGAGACCCGGCGCTGCAACTCCGGCGCCGCCGTCAGGCGCGCCGCAAGCGAGGCCGCGCGCAACGGCTTGACCAGATAGCCGGTGAAGGCGGAGGCCGCGGAAGGCTGCAGTTCCTGCCGCGTCGCTGGCGTGAACATCACGATCCGCTGCGCGGCATGAACACGGGCGGCTTCGCCGAGCGCTTCGGTGCTCGGCTTTACCCAGCGCGTGATCGATCAGGATGGCGTGCCAGGCACGCTCGGGCAGCAGCGCTTGCGGCTACGTCGGCGTCCGACACCATGCAGGTCTGGCCGCCCCAGCGCTGCAGCCGCCGCGCCGTCAGCGAGGCCTCGATGCTTTGCGGCGAAACCAGCATGATCGACTGGCCGGTCAGGTCGGGCGCGGCAAAGAATCTTCTGTTTGCCGCTTTCGGAGGCCGCGAGCGGGATCGAGACCTCGAAGGTCGAGCCGAGCGCCTGGCCTGCTCTCCAGCGTGATGCGGCCGCCCATGCGTTTGACGATGCGGTCGCTGATGCTCAGCCCAAGCCCGGTGCCGCCATAGCTCCGCGCGATGCGCTCGTCGGCCTGCTCGAACTCGCGGAAAATGCGTGTCGCGCCTCGGGCGCGATGCCGATGCCGGTGTCGCGCACCAGGAAACTGATTTCATTGGGCCAGATGCCGGGCTCGACGATCAATGCGACGCCGCCGTTTGAAGTGAACTTGATCGCGTTGCCGGCGAGATTGAGCAGCACCTGCCGCAGCCTTGCGCGCGTCGCCGATCACCTCCATCGGCAGGCGATCGTCGACATAGGCGGCGATCTCGATCTTTTGGCCTGCGCGCGCGGCGCCAGCAATTCGGTAATGTTCTCGATCAGGGCTGACAGCGCGAACGGACGGTGCTCGAGATCGATCTTGCCGGCCTCGATCTTGGAGTAGTCCAGCAGTTCCTCGATCAGCGAGAGCAGCGCGTCGCCCGAAGTCTTCACCGCCTTGACGTAGGTGGTCTGCTCCGGCGTCAGCGGCGTATCCAGCAAGCAGGCCGCTCATGCCGATGATGCCGTTCAGCGGCGTCCGGATCTCGTGGCTTGCCATCGCAAGGAAACGCGACTTGGCGCGGCTGGCGGCATCGGCCTGGTCGCGCGCTTCGGCCAGCGCGCGTTCGCTTTCGGTACGATCAGTGACGTCGCGGCCGATGCTCTGCATTTCCGCCGGCTGTCCTGCATCGTATCGGACCAGCCCCTCGCGCCAGGCGATCCATCGTGCACCGAAGGGGCCTGCGATCCTCTGGTCGTGGATCCGCGTGCCGTTCGATTCCAGCGCGGTGTCGCCCTGTTCGAGAATGGTGAGCGTGGCGGTGCTGCCGATCAGCGACGTCGCGCGGTTGCTGCGCCAGTTCGCAATAGGCGTCGTTGACGAAGGTGATGCGGCCCTCCGCTATCGCGCAGTACGATCAAATCGCCCTGCGACTCGAACAGGCGGCGGGCGCGCTGCTCGGCTTCCTGCAATTCCCAGTTTCGATCCGCCATCGCTTCATTGTGCAGCGCGATCTTGCGCAGCTTCTTGCGCATCAGCCGAATCCGGAAGCTCAGAGTGGCGAGCGCGACGCAGGCGATCGCGAACAGGAAACTGACGCCGACCGCGAAGGATGTGCGGATCATAGCCGGAGACTTCCGACCGGGTTCCGGCTATGAACTCCGTAGGCGCCGCCGAACGTGGCGGAGAAGATGATGAACGAGCGAACCGAAAGACCGATCCATGGATGGCGGCGGCCGAAGCGGCGCAGGTGCAGCTTGATCCGGAAGGTCCGCCCCATCGTCAGATTCCCCGAGATTGTTTGCCGAATCGCGGCGGCTCGATGCGCCCTGTGCTTCGCAGACGATGCGTCGCCCGACCTTGCAAAGTGCTTGAGGCTGGCCGCGCTTCGCGGCTGCGATGAGAACAGGGTTGATGAAACGTTAACGCCGCCCGATCCGGTCAGAGACTCAAAGCGAGGCGGCCGCGAGGCGGTGGTGGCTGCCGCGGGCGCCCACGATGAGGGCGGCGGCGTCGCGCGCCGAAAAGCTCTTCGATCGCACGAAGATGCGGTAATCGGCCGGGCCGTCCGGGGAAAGATAGATAATTGGATCGGATTCCGACGGCGTCGTGTCGATCGCGACCAGTTGCGGCGGCGCGTTGCTCTCGCAGGCGCCCGCCTCGGTGGTGTCGATGTCGTCGATGACGGTGAAATCGGCCGCCTCGGCGGTATCGGCGATCTGCACGCGGACGGTCGCGCGCCGGGGATCGCCGGTGAAACTGACATGACGCTCGGCCTGCCAGGGAGCGCCGCAATCTGGAGCGAGGCGCCTGATATCTCGATGCAGGGTCGCGGGCTGCCTGCGAGCTCGCCGCGGGCGAACACGGCCGCCACGGCCAGTGGAACAACCGAGGCCAGGATACTGAAACGCAACATGACACGACCCGCTCATAAGCCCGCGAAGGCCGGCTTATGGTTGGCAGAGTGTAAAGAAAACTCGTTACCGGCGGGTTTATGGGGGACACGGGGGCTTCCGATTCGATTGTTAAAAAGCCTTGCCGTCGTTGCGGAGGTCAACGGGTCGCGCGAATGCGCGCCCGATGACAGGCTCCGCGAAGCAATCCATTCTTACTTTGCGGCGCGATGGATTGCTTCGCTGCGCTCGCAATGACGGGGTTGGACACACTTTCGCATTCTCGCGGCACGATGCGCCCGAGCTGTGCTGGAAACTGTCGCCCTCGAAAACAGAGGGCGCAGGGAAAGCCGGGCGCGCGCTGCACCCGCGGTCTCGTGTGCAATGTGCACAAGGAAATGCGCACACGAGCATACAGGTCCAGCGGAGGCATCCCGGCTTTCCCTGCGCGATGGTTTTACGGTTTCCTTCGTGCTCTCCCCGGTGACCGGCTTTCTTGCCACCGTCGTCCCTGAGAAGCTTGCTTCTCAAGAACTTGACGCCAGCGTCGGGGCGTCAGGACCACACGACTTCGCCGTACGCATCGGCACCGTTCGTCGTCGGCACATCCGCGTCCACCGCATCCCACCGCACGTTTCGTGACGATCGCGAGCCGCCCCTCTTGTCGGGTGAGACGGGCGGATTCAAACCACTGATTTGCCCGACGGCGAAAGCGGAATATTTTCCGAAACGAGGCTTGACTCGCGGTGTGCGAAAACGCGCAAGTGATTTGCCCGTCGGGTCAAAGTTGATGGGCAGCGGGCGCGTTACGCCGCGCGCCGCTGATCCTCCGCGAGCGCGCGATAGGACAACGCTTCGGCCAGATGCAGCCGGCCGATTTTTCCGCGCCGTCGAGGTCGGCGAGCGTGCGGGCGACGCGCAGCACGCGGTGATAGCCGCGCGCGGTCAGCTGCATGGTCTCGGCGGCGTCGCGCAGCAGCTTTGGCCCTGCGCGTCCGGCTGCGCGATGGTTTCCAGCAGCGAGGCCGGCGCTTCGGCATTGGTGCGGATATGCGGCATGCCGGCAGCCGCATAACGCGCGAGCTGGATGTCGCGGGCGGCGGCGACGCGGGCGGCGACTTCCGCCGAGCCCTCGCTCGGCGGCGGCAGGATCAGGTCGGCGGCGGTCACCGCCGGCACTTCGATCCGCAGATCGATGCGGTCCATCAGCGGCCCGGAGATGCGCATCTGGTAGTCCGCCGTGCAGCGGTCGATCCGTCCGCGCTTGCAGGAATAGCCGGGCTCATAGGCATGGCCGCAGCGGCAGGGATTCATCGCCGCGACCAGCATGAAGCGCGCCGGATAGGTGACGCGATGATTGGCGCGGGACACCGCGACCTCGCCGTTTTCCAGCGGCTGGCGCAGCGAATCCAGCACGCGCGGATCGAACTCCGGCAATTCGTCGAGGAACAGCACGCCCTGATGCGCCAGCGAGATCTCGCCGGGTTTTGCGCGCATGCCGCCGCCGGTCAGCGCCGCCATGCTGGCGGAATGATGCGGGCTGCGGAACGGCCGCCGCGCGGTCAGCGCGCCGTCGCGGATTTCGCCGGCGACGGAGGCGATCATCGAGACTTCCAGCAGTTCGGACGGCGACAGCGGCGGCAGGATCGAGGGCAGCCGCGCCGCCAGCATCGATTTGCCGGCGCCGGGCGAGCCGACTCAGCAGCATGATTTCGCCGGCCGGGAAATATGCGCGCGTTCTATCGCTCTGGCCCGCAGGCTGTGGGTTTTATGGGTCCCTTACCGGCCCATGGGTCCCTAAATTGGGCGTGTTCGCTGAGGCGATTTCAACTCACTCGGCTTGCTCGGCCGCCGCCCCGCTCACAACGGCAGCAGCGCCTGGCTAATGAGGCTGTGAGGTCGCAGCAAAAGATGTTACTTGACAGAATGCCGCACCCTGACAGAGGTCGCACCCCGACGAATGTCGCGGGATAGGTCGGTAATTCAAGCCTCTGCAAAATTTCGGTTTTCAATCCATTTGCGGGTATCTGTTACTGGCGTATCTAAGATCAGCCGTTTTGGCGACGGCGGTCACCGCGCATTCCCGGCGCGGCGCACGCGACCTCGTACTGATACGAGCTGTGAGGTCGCACGCGCCAGGAACGGATTTTAAAAACGACCAGCGGTCAAGGATGTCGCAACCTTCACCGGGACGGTCAGGGTCACGCTGGTACGGGTGTTACCGTCACAACGATCGGAACATATACACTGGGGCGGGTTTTCGACCGATCACACCGGTAACAGGGCGGCACCTCACCGATCTGACTTCACGCCGGCGGACCAAACACTCTTCGAGGACTCGCTTCGAGGTCAGCTTAACCAGTTGGGGACACACTGGCGCGATAACCGTCAGGTGGACCGACAGTCTTGGGAAGTGATTTGGAGATATCACGTTCACCGGGGTCCCGGGCCCGGATAAAGATTTCGAATCGCCCTGGAATTATTTCGCATGACGGGGAAACGCTGAGATCGGTGGAGGTTTTCACGGCGGCGGGGGAGAGCTTCGCAGCAGTTCACGCAGTGCGAGCAGTTCTCGGCGGCGGGGATACCACCGTCAATTCCCCGAACCCTCCACTTGCCAGCGACGTTTCCCGGCATCGCTGGCGTTGGCTTCTTAGCGTATCGCCGTCGCAATCAGACGGACAGCATTTCGCATAGTCTGATCTTCCAGCCCACCAGATTTGCAGAGACCGCCTTCGGGCGGTTTTTCTTTGTGCGGCAGGCCTCCGGCATGCTTTGGGTTTGGGCAATATTTTGGACTTCGCGTGATGTCCGACCTGAGCGGCCCGCCCTTGTCAGGGCAATCTCCGCAGCTTAACAATATGGAACTCGCTCAAAGGGTGGGCCCCGCATGAAAAGTACTATAGGTTTGCTGCTATCGTTTTGTTTGTTGGCTGGCTGTCAGGGCTCAGAGGACACCGGGGCTCGTGCGGCGAAGATGGGAGATGCAAGACGACACGGCTCTTGCAAAGGCAGGCCGGATTATCAGCAATGTCGTCAAAACCTTATCGCCTATCGTCAGCAGGCCGTGCCGCGGACGAGTTGGCCTCAGCCCGCGCTGCCCGGTTCGGCGCGCGCCCCATTCGCGGCTGGGGCGTCGCTGAAGAGCATCAATCAGTAACCTCTGATGGCTAGGCCCAGAGGTCCCATAGGGCTGTAGTAGCCGTAGGAAAGCCCTCCTGTGCGCTTCGAGTAAAACCGCTACCCAAGAGCCGATTTCTATAGAACGCGCCCACCCGGGCCCTGTGGATTCGAGGGGCATGAGGCAGCCGGCCTTTAGCGTAAGTTCCCGTTGTGGGAACCGCTTATCTCACTCTTTTTGCCAATAAAGTCGCTCGTCTATGGCCCTGCCCCCTGGGGTCGGTGCGGGGCCCCCGTAGGTGGTTCCGGTGGTCTCCGGGGATGGCAGTATGTCAGATTGCTCTACTATGCCGGTGTTTGTACTCTAGTGGGTAGAGCCTCCGGGCCCGTGGTTATTCCCTCTGTGGTCTGGCGCGGCGGGCCTGCACAAGCGCCCACGCTGGGAAATCATGGAGGTTTTCCCTCTCAGCCTCCCAAATGGGTGTGTTGTACGGGGTAGGTTAGGAAATCACATTCCCGTTCCTCGTTCAACTCGTCTGATTGCATGTCTCCCCCTCCCAATGTGCCATAAGGGCGCTCGGGAGGTTCTCGTTTAGCTTGGCCAGCGCCAGCGCAGTAATGTCCGTCGGTGAGCCTTCCTCCGAGCTTGGCGTTGACAATGTCATTCTACTTATTTGAGCCTCAGCCCGGGCCAATCCTCCGGCTCCGGCATCTCTCGGTCGGGGCTTTGCGCTACTCGCGTGAGCAATGTTCCAAGACCATCTCCTGATGTCGTCTGCGGTGTGTCTGGAGTTCGCCCTCCGCGTCCTTCCTCTGCTTCAAGGTGCGCAGCGCTGCTCGCATGTTATCGACGCGCTGCTCGGCTGATCCCGCAGTCAGTACCGCGATGGCCGCAATGCTGTCCTCGCCAGGGTCCTCTTTGTTTCACCAAGCGCCACGCGGCCTCGCCTGTCGCGTTTCGACATGTTCGTCTGGTTCTGTTGTTGGCTCGCAGTGCTGCCCGTGCGGCCTCCTTGAGCGCCCTGTAAACACCTCGGCCTCTATGGCCTCTTGCCCGCCATATCATGCGCAGCCAGCCTATGGTGGCCGTCCATCACGTAGTATTTCCTCATTCGGAAAGACGGTGATCGGCGGCATCGCGCCACGTTTGATCGCTGTCGCTAGCTCGATAATGAAGTCGTCACTTCGGCATCAGGTTGCGTCCTCGGCTCTTCCACTGGAACACCTGCTCGGTCACGATGTGCTCCCGCTTGAGCTTCACCGGCTGTCGGCACCGCATGATATCCTCAGCTGCGGCGTCCGCGAGCAGCTTGTGTAGGTCCTCAGTGGTCTGGCCTCAAACTCGGTCGGCGGACGCTCTCCCGAGTGATAGTGCGGCGTCTCTTGATTCGCTTCTGCTTGGCTTTCTTGGCCACGTCGCGTCACGCCTTCTCGCTGTCGTCCGGTCTGTACACCCACTCCCTTCCTTCATGAAACGGCTTGTGTAGAAATGTATCTCCTGAGGCTCGTCTGCGTGATGCCACAGGATATCCATGGCCCCTCCTGTGGTCGCAGTGACCAACTTGCGCACCGCTCCCGAAGCGCCTTGTTGCCCGCAAACACCATCGGCCTTCTCGCAGTGCCTTCTCCACGGCGGGCAATCGCAGCTTGACGTTAGTGCTTGCGATGCTGTCCCTGTGCTCAGACACCACCCTAAGGCGCTCCTTCCACTCGTTCAGCTCGCGCTCGGCGTCCTGTAGCCTCAGCTTCGCAGCCCTCGCCGCTCTTGTCAGGAGATGGCAAGCTCGCCATTGCGTCTTGTATGCCGTCTACCGCTACAACAATGCCGCCCTTCAAGTACGCTATCTCCCGGCGTCCATCTCTGCGTGTCGCTCTTCGCGGTGCCTCCTCAATCCAGCCGCGCAGTTGAAGCGTGAAGCAGCCCCACCGCGCTCTCATATGGCACACCGAGTATTTGCAGGTGCCCGCCTTCGCGTGCGGCTGCAAGCATACGAGGTAAACTCCAGTCCCCTTTGCCAGATCCGTGGCGACGGTGCCCCCCACCGTTTCACGGCACTCTGATCACGCCCCGCGAAGATTGACCTCACGGGCCCTGGGCGTTCCTGCCGCGCGGCTTGGCGGTGCTCAGGCGAGCGTTCACGACGCTCTGCTTAGTTCTCGCGGTCTATCGCTGCCGGCGATGCGGTGGTGCGATGGGCTCCTCGCCGGCGTAACGCTTTCTTGGTGCGCTTGCCGTCAACCTTCTCAACGCGGTGCGGCACAAAGATGCCAATGGCCGCCTTATTGGTGAGGAGCTTTCGATATATGACCGTGTGCCAATATTTGGCTTTCCACCCCCGGCTCCCCATGTGTCAACCTTGTCCTCGATTGAGTTGCGCCGCGATGCTGTGCGCTCCTAGCCGTCATCCGTGACCTCGAACATCCACCGCAGCAATGTCCGCCCGATCCTCAATCAGCTCATAGCTTTGGCGGTATCCGTCATTCCACCGTATCCACGCCGGCAGCCGCCGGCGTGTACGGCTTCGTTAGGCTTCTCGTCGCTGGCAAACCTCCGCCGCTTGTTGGCGAACGCTGCCGCCACGCGTATTCCCTTCGTCGCGCTCTCGTTGTTAAATTCGAGAGAACATCATCACCATCATCACCAGCGACATGCCGTTGTCGCAACAAGATAAGCTTTTTGCCCAAAGCCAAGGGCGGTCAGTGCTAAACCATCCTAACCATCCCCGCGAGCTCCAGATGCCGGTGCGGCTGAGTTCATCCAGACAGTTCGCGCGCGCCCGCAGTTTCGTCTCTCAAAGCGTAGAAGTAGTCAAGGCATTCGCCTTTAGCTCAGACCGGCTTGCGAGCATCGCTTCCAGTTTTGTCCGTGATGTGAGAAATACCATCTTCTCTGGGGCCACGCTGTTACGCAGTGGAACACCATGCGGCCCTGGTGTAGCCAGTCCACGTCGCTAAACTGGAAGGGCAAGGACGCTCAATTCAACTTCGACGCCGCAATTCGTGGTGGCCATATTGGCCTGCAAGCTGCCCAGCATCTTCAATGCGGGATCGAGGCTATTGCGCAGGTTGGTGGCAGCATTCGCCAAAACGCCGCCTGAGGCGATGAACTCTCACCTCGGTGGTTTCAAGCAAGGTTCGTCGTGGCTGACCGGCGGATGCCTGAATGCGGTGTCGGCTTTCGCCAACTGCGGGACGTACCGTCGCACGCGTCCTGGAGCTATGGGCCAAAAGGCGACGTCACATCGGCCACTCGTCAGGGCTATCAGCTCAAGGATCGGCGGCGCCATCCGCTTGCGGCCACCTTCTTCATGAGCGCTCGAGTTCGAACGAAGATGTCGCCCGCTCGCTTACCGTCGTTAGCGATACTCATTGAGCGCCTGCCGGACTTGTTCCAGATCTGGCGATTGAGCACGCAGCAAGTGTAATCCGGCCTGTGCATTAACGACCACCGCCGTGATCGCGTTGGTGATCCTCGCTGGGCGTGCGCATTTCGATAGGTGCGCGCGAATTCCGCGGCGGTCTGCAACGGCACTTATCGGCCGTTCGCGTCGCCCACACTCTGGGCAAATACGATGCTCGGTTCGGTCTGCTTGGACATGGCGCGCTCCCTTAGCGGGTATGAGGACGCCGGCGCTGTCGGCCCGAGGCGCCGCCCACCGTCGATGCCGACGAGCCAACTTCCGTACTGGTTCTTCCCGAGTATACGCCCATGGACTGCGATACGTTCATCCCAGTAATTCAACTTGTCAAGGCTTTGATCCCAACTCGCCTATAGTACTTTGATGATGTGCCCGCGCCTTGGGCATTTATTCATATCAGGGTTTTGTGCGGCATCGAAGCGACCCAATCCGGGTTCTGCCATAGGCGCCAAGGAGGCGTGCAGCACAAATGGGCAGAGGGACGAGCGCACAGAAACTGTTTAGAAAGATTATTTTTTGGCCCGCTTCGCCTCAACCGTCGTCCCAAATCCTTGCAGCGACATCAGGACCGCCGAGCCGCTGGATCGCTCGAATGCCGGTCGGCGAGGTGACGTTGATCTCGGTCAGGTTGCCGTCGATGACGTCGATGCCGACGAACAGCAGGCCGCGTTCGCGCAATGCGGGGCCGAGGGTGGCGCAGATCTCGCGCTCGCGCTCGGAAAGGTCGGTGGCCTGCGCCGCGCCGCCGCGCACCATGTTGGAGCGGAGATCGTCGGCCGCCGGCACGCGGTTGACGGCGCCGGCGAATTCGCCGTCGACCAGGATGATGCGCTTGTCGCCATGCTTGACCTCGGGGAGGAAGCGCTGGATCACCCAGGGCTCCCTGAACGTGACCGAGAACATGTCGAACAGCGAGCCAAAGTTCATGTCCTGCGGCATCACGCGGAACACCGCCGCGCCGCCATGGCCGTGCAACGGTTTCATGACGACCGCGCCGTGCTCAGCGCGGAACGAATTGATTTCGTCGAGGTCGCGCGAGATCAGGGTCGGCGGCATCAATTGCGGAAAATTCATCACGAAGAGTTTTTCCGGTGCGTTGCGCACGCTCGCCGGGTTGTTGACGACCAGCGTCTTCGGGTGGATGCGCTCCAGAAAATGCGTCGAGGTGATGTAGGCGAGGTCGAACGGCGGGTCCTGCCGCAGCAGGATGACATCGAAATTGGTGAGCTGTTCGCGCCTGGGCTCGCCGAGCGTAAAATGATCGCCGATCTCGTCGCGCACGGTCAGGTGCTGCACCGGCGCCACCAGTTCCTCACCGCGCAGCGACAGCTTGTCCGGCGTGTAATAGGACAGGCCGTGGCCGCGCTTCTGCGCCTCCAGCAACAGCGCGAAGGTGGAATCGCCGCGGATGTTGATCCGCGCGATGGGGTCCATCTGGACGGCGACGTTCAATTTCATGGGACGATCCGGATCTGGAGGAAGGCTCTATCTCTTGTTTAAGCATGATCTTTTCGAAAACCGGTATCCACTTTTTCGGATCATGCTTTACGAGCTGGCGTCGAACGCCGCTAACAGATGGCGCGGCAATCTCTTCGGCGCAATCAGCATGGCGTCGAAACGCAAGTCGAATTCGGCATGTTCGGGATGTGTCATCAGCCAGCCCTGCGCGGCATTGATGATGCGCTGCTGCTGGCGTGGCGTCACGGCGTAGGCGGCTTCATCCAGGCTGGCGCGGGCCTTGACCTCGACGAAAACCAGCAGATTGCGCTTGCGCGCCACCAGATCGATCTCGCCATAGGGCGTACGAAACCGCTTTGCCAGGATGCGGTAGCCTTTGGCCATCAGATAGGCGGCGGCGCGGCTTTCCGCGGAGAGGCCGGTCTGAAACGCCGCGACGCGCGCGGGCGAGGCGAGTTTTCGGCCGCCGCCACGGCGTTCTCGGGCGGCAAGCCGCCGTCAGTCTTCGCCATCATCGCCCCGGAGTTGTTTCGCGAGCTCGAGCGCGCGGGCATAGACCTCGCGGCGCGGCCGGCCCGAAAGCTCGACCGCATGCGCCACCGCATCCTTGACGCTGTCTTGCGCCAGCCGCGATCGCAGCAGATCGTCCAGTTGATTCTGGCCCATTGCCTGCGCATCCGACGCTGGCGGGCCGATCACCAGCACGAATTCGCCGCGCGTCTCCATCGCATCGGCAACCGTGGCCAGCTCGTTCACGGGAGCGCGCCTGATCTCTTCATGCACCTTGGTCAATTCGCGGCAGATCGCGGCGTCGCGCGTTCCCATGACCGCGGCGAGATCGCCTAGCGTCTCCTGCACGCGATTGCCGGATTCGAACAGCACCAGCGTGGCATCTATCCTGGCTAGTTCCGTGAGCCGCGCGCGCCGCGCCTGCGCCTTCGACGGCAAAAATCCCTCGAAGAAGAACCGGTCGGTCGGCAGCGCCGCGACCGACAGCGCCGTCAGCACCGACGATGGGCCGGGAACGGCGGTCACGGCAAAGCCTGCCGACGAGGCTTCCCGAACCAGCTTGAAGCCGGGGTCGGAGATCAGCGGCGTGCCGGCATCGGAAACCAGCGCGACCGAAGCACCCTGCGCCAACTTCTGCAGAATTTTCGGCCGCGCCTGCGCCGCGTTGTGCTCGTGATAGGGCGTGAGCTCGGCCGAGATCGCGTAGCGCTCGGTCAATCGCCGGCTGATCCGGGTATCCTCGCAGGCGATGACGTCGACGCCGGCCAGCGTTTCCAGCGCGCGCAGCGTGATGTCGCCGAGATGGCCAATCGGGGTCGCCACCAGATGCAGGCCTGGAGCGGATCTCGGCGCGGTCAGGACATGGCCCTGAAGCGAAAAAGTCCGGGTACGGGCCTCGGTCTCGCCTTCAGTTCCATAGCTCGAAGCGGTTTTTGGGCGCATAATGGCAATCTAGAGGGATGGCCGCGCGAGCGCCATATGATGGTGGTTCGGGCGTCCGGCGTGCGGGCAACGCATGACGGCGGGGAAACTCGGTCCCGGCAATTGGCAACGCCGCCACGGGGCCGTAAACCTTTTGTTCTGATTAACGATCTGCCGACAATAGGCCTGAATCCCTCCCCTGATCAGGCGGCGATTGGAGTCCTGGCCGATCGCGGTCGGACAAGAGAAGAGAAAAGATGGTGGGCCCGCTCAATCGCAAGTTCCAGCCCTCGGGGGCGACCCGTCGGACAGCGCTTGGCCTGATCCTCGGCGCGCCCCTGCTGGGGGCCTGTTCCAGCGTGCAGCAGAGTCTTAGCCAGTTTTCCAGCGGGAGCGGATCGGATGCGCCGGCAGGTCCGCAGCAGCAGCAGGCCGTCGGCACCGGCGGCGTCAAGGTCGGCCTGATCCTGCCGCTGTCGGCCACCGGCAATGCCGGGGTTGCCGCGCAATCGATGAAGAACGCCGCCGAAATGGCGCTGGCCGAATTCCAGAACCCGAACATCCAGCTCCTGGTCAAGGATGACAGCGGTACCCGCAAGGCGCGCAGCAGAGCGCCCAGCAGGTGGTTTCGGAAGGCGCGGAGATCATCCTGGGCCCGCTGTTTGCCGGATCGGTGCCGGCCACCGCGCAGATCGCCCGGGGGCGCGGCATCTCGGTGATCGCATTCTCGACCGATTCCAGCGTTGCCGGTCGCGGCGTCTATCTCTTGAGCTTCCTGCCGGAGTCCGACGTCAACCGGATTGTCGATTACTCCGCAGGCATCGGCAAGCGCTCCTTCGCCGCGCTGGTGCCTGACAATGCCTATGGCAATGTGGTCGAGGCGGCGTTCAAGCAGGCCGTCGGCCGCAAGGGCGGCCGCGTCATTGCGTTCGAGAAATACGGCGCCGATCGCACGACGCCGGCGCGCAACGTGGCGCAGTCGCTCGCCCAGGCGGACGCGTTGCTGCTCGCCGACGACGGCGATTCGGTGGTGGCGACCGCCGACGCGCTGACTGCGACAGGCTCCAATCTGCGCAACATCCAATTGCTCGGCACCGGCCTGTGGGACAATCCGCGCGTGTTCGGGAATCCCTCTTTGCAGGGCGGCCTCTATGCCGCGCCGGATCCGTCCGGCTTCCGCAGCTTTGCCGGGCGCTATCGCACCAAATTCGGCTCCGAGCCGGTGCGCACGGCAACGCTCGCCTATGACGCCGTTGCACTGGTCGCCGCACTGGCGCGAACCCAGGGCGCGCAGCGCTTTGCGCCGGAGACGCTGACCAATCCTTCCGGCTTCGCCGGCATCGACGGCCTGTTCCGCTTCCGCTCCGATGGCACCAACGAGCGCGGTCTCGCCGTGATGAAAGTCGCGAGCGGCGGCGGCCAGGCGGTCGCCGGCTCGCCCAAGAGTTTTGGGGCGTGATTTCGTCGCCCCGGTGAACGCCCGGCTGCGTTCACTTGTCCGGGACGAGGAGAACTACGCCGCGAGATCGGCGACCACCGCATCCAGCACCGGAAAACCGGACCTTGTAACGCGCAGCCGTCCGTCGGGATCGACCGAAATCGCGCCCTCTTCGCGCAACAGCGAAATACGGCGCGGATCGAGCGGGCGGCCTGACAGCGCCGCGTAGCGGCCGGGATCGATACCCTCGGCGAGCCGCAATCCCATCAGCAAGAACTCGTCGGCCCGCTCTTCGCTGTTGAGGAGATCATCGGTGACGACGCCGCTGCCATTCGCCTCGACCCGCATCAGCCACGCCTCGGGACGCTTTTCGGTGGCGATGGCATGCCTGACGCCGGCGATATCGAGCCGGCCATGGGCGCCCGGGCCGATTCCGGCATATTCGTCGCCCCGCCAGTAGACCAGGTTGTGCCGGCACTCCGCGCCGGTGCGGGCGTGATTGGAGATCTCGTAGGCCGGTAATTCCTCGCGCGCGCAAACCTCTTGCGTCACGTCGTAAAGCGCGCGCGCCGTCGCTTCATCCGGCGTCTGCAATTTGCCGGCGGCGTGCAGGCCGAAGAACGGCGTGCCCTCTTCGATGGTGAGCTGATAGAGCGACAGATGCTCGGCCGCTTCCGCAATCGCGAGTTTCAGTTCTTCAGCCCACATCGCGGGCGTCTGATCGGGGCGGGCATAGATCAAGTCGAAGGAATAGCGATCGAACGCGGTGCGCGCAATCGCGACCGCATCCAGCGCCTCGCGCGCACTGTGCAATCGGCCGAGCGCCTTCAGCGAGACATCATCCAGCGCCTGCACGCCGAGCGACACCCGGTTGACGCCGGCTGTGCGATAGCCGCGAAACCGCGTCGCCTCGACGCTGGTGGGATTGGCTTCCAGCGTCACCTCGACATCGGGCGCAACACTCCAATGCCTGCCGATCGCGTCGAGAATTGCGCCGACGGTTTTCGGCTGCATCAACGACGGCGTACCGCCGCCGAGAAAGATCGAGGTGACGGTGCGCCCGCCTGCGCGCGCCGCGGTGGTTTCGATCTCGCGGGCAAAGGCGCGGGCGAAGCGATCCTCATCAACGGCTGCGTGCCGGACATGGCTGTTGAAATCGCAATACGGGCATTTCGACAGGCAGAACGGCCAGTGCACGTAGACGCCGAAAGCTGCCTGGCGGTCCCTAATCAAGGCATATCTCCGCCAGCTTGACGAAGGCGCGCGCCCGATGCGACAGGCCGAGGCCCAGCGGCGGCAAGCCGTGCTTCTCGATGCTGGTCATTTCGCCGAAGGTGCGGCCATGGCCATCGGGCTGGAACATGGGGTCGTAGCCAAAACCGGCGGTGCCGCGCGGAGGCCACACCAGAGTTCCATCGGCGCGCGCCTCGACCTGCTCGAGATGACCGTCCGGCCAGGCGACGCACAGCGCCGAGACGAAATGTGCTGTTCGGCTGTCTGGCGTGGTCGCGCCGCGCTCCTGCAGCAGGCGCTCGATCCGGGTCATCGCGGCGGTAAAATCCTTGGGCGGGCCGGCCCAGCGCGCCGAATAGATCCCCGGCGCGCCATCCAGCGCATCCACCACCAGACCGGAATCGTCGGCAAAGGCCGGAAGGTGCGCGGCTTTTGCCGCGGCGATGGCCTTGATCGCGGCATTGCTGCGGAAATCGTCGCCGGTTTCCTCGGGTTCGCCCAACCCCAGTTCGCCCGCCGACACCGCCTCAACGCCGTGCGGGGCCAGCAATTCACGCATCTCGGCAAGCTTGCCGGGATTGTGGGTCGCGATCACGAGTTTACCGGAGATTCTGCGGTGCATGATGAATAACTACGCTACCGCCATCTTCTGCAGGTCAACCAGCCGGGTCACGCCTTTGCGCGCCAGCGCCATCAGCGCCAGGAACTCGTCTTGCGAGAACGGCGTCTTTTCCGCGGTGCCCTGCACCTCGATGATGCGGCCGTCACCGGTCATGACGAAATTGGCGTCGGTCTCGGCTTCCGAATCTTCGGCATAATCGAGGTCGAGCACCGGTGTGCCGTTATAGATCCCGCAGGAGACCGCCGCGACATTGTCGCGCAGCACGTTGGTCTTCAGCATGTTGCGGGCTTTCATCCAGTTGATGCAATCGGCAAGGGCAACCCAGGCGCCGGTGATCGAGGCGGTGCGGGTGCCACCATCGGCCTGCAGCACGTCGCAATCGACCGTGATCTGGCGTTCGCCCAGCGCCTCCAGATCGATCGCCGAGCGCAAGGAACGGCCGATCAGACGCTGGATCTCGACCGTACGCCCGCCCTGCTTGCCGGCACTGGCCTCGCGGCGGGTGCGTTCCAGCGTGGCGCGCGGCAGCATGCCATATTCGGCGGTGACCCAGCCGCGACCCTGGCCCTTGAGCCAGGGCGGCAGCCGCTCTTCCAGCGTGGCGGTCACCAGCACATGGGTGTCGCCGAATTTCACCATGCAGGAACCCTCGGCATATTTGACCACGCCGCGTTCCAGCGACACAGGGCGCAGTTCATCAGGTGCACGGCGGCTGGGCCGCATGGAAATCCTCCGAAAATTCGCGAGAAATGGCTGGCGCTGCTTGTAGGAGCGGTGGCGCGCAGCGGCAAGCCGTTTGACCCGCCCCGGGGACGCTAATGCGCGCTTGTCACCGGGCACTCAGATGGCCAGATTAGAGGCAATTGTGAGGGAGTAACGGGTGGCCCAACACGATCCGATTGGATCTGATCGCGCCGCATGCCGGGCTCGCCCAGCTTAACGAGCGGTCTCGCGACATTTTTCGCCAAATCGTCGAAAGCTACCTGGCGACCGGCGAACCTGTCGGCTCGCGCAACATCTCGCGCCTGATCGCGGTGCCGCTGTCGCCGGCCTCGGTGCGCAACGTGATGTCCGATCTCGAGCAGCTCGGCCTGGTCTATGCCCCGCATACCTCAGCCGGCCGGTTGCCGACCGAGCTCGGCTTGCGCTTTTTCGTCGATGCCCTGATGCAGATCGGCGATCTCACGGAGAGCGAGCGAGCGTCGATCCAGAGCCAGCTTGCATCCGTTGGCCGGGCGCAATCAGTCGAAGCAGCCCTTGGCGAAGCCCTGACGCGGCTGTCCGGGCTGACCCGGGCCGCGGCCGTGGTGTTGACGCCGAAATCCAACACGCGGCTGAAACATATCGAGTTCGTGCGGCTGGAGCCGGAACGGGCGCTGGTAGTCTTGGTCGGCGAGGACGGCCAGGTCGAAAACCGCGTGCTGGCGCTGCCGCCTGGTGTGCCGTCATCCGGCGCTGACGGAAGCGACCAACTTTCTCAATGCGCGCATTCTCGGCCGCACGCTGGCCGAAGCGCGGCTCGAACTCGAGACCGCATTGGTGCAAAGCCGCGCCGAGCTCGATCAGTTGACGCAGAAGGTGATCTCGGCAGGCCTCGCCAGCTGGTCCGGCGGCGACAATGACGACCGGCAGTTGATCGTGCGCGGCCACGCCAATCTGCTCGAGGACCTGCATGCACTGGAGGACCTCGAACGGGTCAAGTCGCTGTTCGACGATCTCGAGACCAAGCGCGGGGTGATCGATTTGCTGGGGCGCGCGGAACGCGCCGACGGGGTGCGGATCTTCATCGGTTCGGAGAACAAGCTGTTCTCGCTGTCGGGTTCCTCGACCATCATCGCGCCCTATAGCGATGGGGCGGGCAGAATCGTCCGGCGTGCTCGGGGTGATCGGGCCGACCCGGCTGAACTATGCCAGGGTGATCCCGACGGTCGATTATGCGGCGCGGATCGTCAGCCGGCTGCTGGGCGGCTGACCCCGGTCAAAGGGGCTCGTTGCGCTTGATTTTCGCCGCCCAAAGCACGATATCCGGGCCAGCCCAATCCCTTAACCTTCGACCAGACGCGATTTTTCGAAAAGGCAAGTCATGACCGATCCCAACCGCCCGAGCGATGATACGGCGCAGACCGGCGAGCCAGTGGTGTCAAAGCCCTATGTCATGCCCGACGATCCCGAGCCGGGTTCGGCCGAGGCGCTGAGCAAGGAAGCCGCCGAGGCGCGCGACAAGATGCTGCGCACGCTGGCGGAAATGGAAAATCTGCGCCAGCGGACCCGCCGCGAGGTCGCCGATGCCAAGACCTATGGCATCAGCGGCTTTGCCCGCGACGTGCTCGAGATCGCCGACAATCTGCAGCGCGCGCTCGATGCGGTTCCAGCTGAAGCCAAGGCCGCCGCCGATCCCGGCCTCAAGGGGTTGATCGAGGGCGTCGAGCTGACCGAGCGATCGCTGCTCAACGCGCTGGAGAAGAACGGCGTCAAGAAGTTCGATCCCTCCGGCGAAAAGTTCGATCCGAATTTCCAGCAGGCGATGTACGAGGTTCCCGATCCGTCGGTCCCCGCGGGAACCGTCGTGCAGGTGGTGCAGGCCGGCTACATGATCGGCGATCGCGTGCTGCGCCCGGCGCTGGTTGGCGTCTCCAAGGGCGGCGCAAAGTCCGCCGCAGCCAGCGGCGGCGCGCCGAACGACGCGGCGTAGGGACCGCGGTCGGATCGTATGCTGTCTTAAAGCCGGCGCAGCGCGACCGTTTCCACCACGTGGTCGGCGCCTTTTAAGGATCAGTGTCGCGCGCGGCCGCGTCGGCAGGATATTGTCCTCGAGATTGGCGCGGTTGGTGCGTTCCCAGATCGCGATCGCGGTTGCGGTCGCCTCTTCGTCCGATAGCACCGCATAGCGATGGAAGTACGACCGCGGATCGTGGAACGCGGTGTCGCGCAGCGCCAGGAAGCGCTTGACATACCATTCGCGCAACACCGGCTCGTCGGCATCGATATAAACCGAGAAGTCGAAGAAGTCGGAGACCACGGGAACCGCCTTGCCGTCGCGCGGCAGTCGCCCGGTCTGCAGCACGTTGACGCCCTCGACGATCAAGGATGTCCGGGCGATCGACCTCGACCCACTGGTTGGGGACGATGTCGTAGGTCAGATGCGAATAGACCGGCGCGCGCACCGGGCGCCGTCCGGCCTTGATGTCGCTCAAGAACGACAGCAGCATCGGCAGATCGTAGCTCTCCGGAAAGCCCTTCTTCTGCATCAGACCCTGCCGATCGAGCACGGCGTTGGGAAACAGGAAACCGTCGGTCGTGACCAGGTCGACCTTGGGCCGCGGCGACCAGCGCGCCAGCAGCGCCTGGAGCACGCGCGCGGTGGTCGATTTGCCGACCGCGACCGAGCCGGCGACGCCGATGATGTAGGGCACCTTGCGGTCCCGGATGCCCAGAAACTGGCGCTGTGCCTGAATAGAGCCGCTGGGTGGCGTCGACATAGATCGACAGCAGGCGCGACAGCGGCAGATAGATGTCCTCGACCTCCTTGCAGGTCGAGCCGGTCATGCATCGAGCGTAGCCGCTCGAACTCGCCCGGCTCCAGCGTCATCGGCGTATCGTCGCGCAGCTCGGCCCACTGTTCGCGCGAGAAGACGCGGTAGGGATTGTATTGCTGCTCGGTGCCCGAATATCCATGAGGCCGCCTCTATACTCTCTTTGCGCATGATTGATCGGAAAACCGGTTTCCAGTTTTCGGATCATGCCGCCGCGCTTGCGCGCCGCCTTCTCTTCCAGTCCCGACATCGAGGTGCGCTGCGCCAGCGCTGCCTCCACTTCCTCGAGCTTCACGCCGCGGGCCTTCAACAGCACCAGCAGATGAAACAAGCAGATCGGCGCTCTCGGCGATCAGGTGATCGCGATCATTCTCGATCGCGGCGATCACGGTTTCCACCGCCTCTTCGCCGAGTTTCTTGGCACAATGCTCCGCGCCCTTGTCCAGCAGCTTGCGGGTGTAGGACGCCTCCCCGCCCGATGCCGGCGCGGGCATCGATGGTGGCGGCCAGATCATGGACCGTGAAACGCGACATCAACTCAACTCAAGCACATGCGTGCAGGCCGTCGCGGCCGCACGCCATCCTCGGAGATGACTTAGCACTTTTGTGACACGAGAGTCGTCAGGGATCGAGCCGCATCGGCAATCCGGCGCGCACCATGTGCTCCTTGGCTTGGCGAATGGTAAATTCCCCGAAGTGGAAGATCGACGCCGCCAGCACGGCGGTGGCGTGGCCCTGGCGGATGCCGTCCACCAGGTGGTCGAGATTGCCGACGCCGCCGGACGCGATTACCGGCACGGGGACGCTGTCGGCGATCGCCTGCGTCAGCGGCAGGTCAAACCCCTGCCGGGTTCCGTCGCGGTCCATCGAGGTCAGCAGGATTTCGCCGGCGCCGAGCGAGACCACTTCCTGGGCATATTCGATGGCGTCGATCCCGGTCGCCTTGCGGCCGCCATGGGTGAAGATCTCCCAGCGGTCCGAGCCGCCGGCGCGCCTGACGCTCTTGGCGTCGATCGCGACCACGATGCACTGCTCGCCGAATTTTTCCGCCGCCTCCTTGACGAATTCGCGGCGGCTGACCGCGGCGGAATTGATCGACACCTTGTCGGCGCCGGAGCGCAGCAGCGTCTTGATATCGTCGATGGTGCGCACGCCGCCGCCGACGGTCAGCGGCATGAAGCAGGCTTCCGCCGTCCGCCGCACCACATCCAGCATGGTGCCGCGATTTTCGTGGGTCGCGGTGATGTCGAGGAAGCAGAGCTCGTCGGCGCCGGCGGCGTCATAGGCGATCGCCGCTTCGACGGGATCGCCGGCGTCGCGCAGGTCGACGAAATTGACGCCCTTGACGACGCGGCCGTCCTTGACGTCGAGACAGGGGATCACGCGAACCTTGAACATTTGAATCTCCTAGGCCGCGGCGCGCGCGCGGCGGATCAACGAGAGCGCGGCGGCCGGATCGAGCCGGCCGTCATAAAGCGCGCGGCCGACGATCGCGCCGGCAAGCTTCTTGGCGCGCCGGCTGCAGCAGCGCCTTGACGTCTTCGATCGAGGCAAAACCGCCGGAGGCAATCACGGGGATCGAGATGCGCTCGGCCAGCGCGATGGTCGCATCGAGATTGAGGCCCTTCAGCAGGCCGTCGCGGGCGATGTCGGTAAAGATGATCGCGGCGACGCCGGCATCCTCGAACCGCTGCGCGATTTCCAGCGCCGTCACCTGCGAGGTCTCGGCCCAGCCTTCGACCGCGACCTTGCCGTCGCGGGCATCCAGGCCAACGGCGACGCGGCCGGGGAATTTTTCGCCGCCGATCTTCACGAGCTCGGGATCGCGCACCGCCGCGGTGCCGATGATCACGCGCGCAATGCCCTTGTCGAGCCAGGCTTCCACGGTCTTGAGATCGCGGATGCCGCCGCCGAGCTGCACCGGCATGGTGACCGCCTTCAGCATCGCTTCGACGGCCTGCGCATTCATCGGCTTGCCGGCAAAGGCGCCGTCGAGATCGACCACGTGCAGATATTCGAAGCCCTTGGGCGGCGAAGGCGCGCGCCTGCGCGGCCGGATCGAGATTGAACACGGTGGCGCGCGCCATGTCGCCCTGCTCCAGGCGCACGCACTGGCCGTTCTTCAGGTCAACGGCGGGAAAGAGGATCACGGCTTCCACTTCAGGAAATTGGAGATCAGGGCCAACCCGAACCGCTGGCTCTTCTCCGGGTGAAACTGGGTGCCGATCGCGGTGTCCTTGCCGACGATCGCGGTCACCGGCCCGCCGTAATCGGCGCGCGCCAGCACGTCCGCCTCATTGGCGGCGTTGAGGTGATAGGAGTGCACGAAATAAGCGTGCTGCCCCTTCGGCCCGAGCGGCAGCCGCTCCAGCACCGCGATGCTCGCGGACCATGTCGAGCGTGTTCCAGCCCATGTGCGGGATTTTCAGGTTCTCCTCGCGCGGCCTGATCTTTTCGACGTCGCCCTCGATCCAGTCAAAGCCGTCGGTCGTGACGTGCTCCTTGCCGCGGGTCGCCATCAACTGCATGCCGACGCAGATGCCGAAGAACGGCCGCGCCTTGACCCGCACCGCTTCGGTCAGCGCCTCGAGCATGCCGTCGAGCGCATCCAGGCCTCGCCGGCAATCGGCGAAGGCGCCGACGCCGGGCAGCACGATGCGGTCGGCGCGGAACACGGCGTCGGGATCGCGCGTCACCATGATCTTCTGCGGTTCCTCCATGCTGCGGGAGGCGCGCTCGAAGGCTTTTGCGGCGGAATGCAAATTTCCGGAGCCGTAATCGATGATGGCAACGCTCATCGCGATCCTCCTGGCTCTGGAAACAACCCGATAATGCCGCCCTGCGGCAGCGGCGGCGGTTTGAGAATGGCTGGCCCGGAATGTTTCGTGTCGGCGGCGGCGCGCCGCGGTCGACTGACCATTGGTCGTTGATCGAGCCGCGCTGCCGCGAGGTCCAGCGGTCGAAGAAGCGCCGTTCGGCGGTTTCCTCGTCATCGGCCACGACGATGTCGAGCTGACGCCATTTTGCGCCGTGACAGCGTCCAGCGCTTCAGGCTTGCCGCCTCAAATCCCAGCAGCAGCGCCAGCACCACGTCCACCATCAGGATCGTGCCACGGCCGAGCCCTAGACCTGCGAGGCCAGCGTCGACGGCAACTATCAGCAAAATCCAGCCGAGCAGCGCCAGCCACAGCCGGTGCCAGGCCAGCCAGATCACGCTGAACACCACGGCCCAGAAATGGAAACCGTCGCGCACAAAGCTGATCTTGTCGGTCGTCGCGAGGTCGGCATTGCTGCCGACCGGGGCATGTACTGTATAGACCGGCATCGTAACGCTCCGCCGTGGGGCAAGAAATCAGCCGCCGAGCTGACCTTTGGTGGACGGCACTTCGCCCGCGGCGCGCGGATCGATCGCGACGGCGGCGCGAAGCGCCCTGGCCAAACCCTTGAAACAGGATTCGGCGATGTGGTGGCTGTTCTCGCCATATAGGTCTCGACGTGCAAAGTCACGCCGGCGTTGATGGTGAAGGCGTTGAACCATTCGCGCACCAGCTCGGTGTCGAAGGTGCCGACCTTGTCGCGCGGGAAATCGACCTTGAACACCAGCACCGGACGGCCCGAAATGTCGATCACGACGCGCGACAGCGTCTCGTCCATCGGCATGTGGATGGAGGCGTAGCGGGTGATGCCGGCCATGGAGCCGAGCGCCTGTTTCACGGCCTGCCCGAGCGCAATGCCGACGTCCTCGGTGGTGTGGTGGTGGTCGACATGGAGGTCGCCATCCGCCTTGACCGTGATGTCGATGCGCGAATGCCGGGCCAAAAGATCGAGCATATGGTCGAAGAAGCCGATCCCGGTCGAAACCTTGGACACGCCTGTGCCATCGAGGTTGACCGCCACCTCGATGTCGGTCTCCTTGGTCTTGCGCTTGATCGTCGCCGTGCGCATGAAATACCACTTTCCCTTGGCCATTTTGGCCGAAAACGCGGGTCTTTTAACAGGCCGATGTCGCCTTCGCTACTGCGGGATGACAGCCAAAAGCTGTACTTGCCGCCATGGTGACCGAAACGGTGCCAAATGGCCCGATTGTAACCCCCTGCGCGACCGCCTAAATCTGGGGCCAAGGAAGGTATCTCATGCAAGCATCCCCGAATGAGCCGTCGGTCTGGCACGGCACCACGATCGTCACCGTGCGCAAGGGCGGCAAAGTGGTGATCGGCGGCGACGGCCAGGTCTCGATCGGCCAGACCGTGATCAAGGCCAACGCCAAAAAGGTCCGCAAGATCGGCAAGGGCGACGTGATCGGCGGCTTTGCCGGCGCCACCGCCGACGCCTTCACCCTGTTCGAGCGGCTGGAGAGCAAGCTGGAGCAATATCCGGGGCAACTGACGCGGGCGGCGGTCGAACTTGGCCAAGGACTGGCGCACCGACCGCTATTTGCGCCGCCTGGAAGCGATGATGATCGTCGCCGACCGGGACGTCTCGCTGGTGCTGACCGGAACCGGCGACGTGCTGGAGCCGGAGGCCGGCGTGATGGCGATCGGCTCCGGCGGCAATTATGCGCTGGCCGCCGCCCGCGCCCTGATCGACACCGACAAGGATGCCGAGGCGATCGTGCGCCGCTCGCCTCGATATCGCCGCCGACATCTGCGTCTACACCAACCGGAACGTGACCATCGAGGCGTTGGGCGGCTGATCATGGCGTCGGATTACGCTTTCCGGGCGATGACCTCGGCCGATCTGCCGCTGATCCGGCGCTGGTTGGCGCTGCCGCATGTCCGGGAATGGTGGGGCGATCCAGCCGGCGCAATTTACCTCGTCAGCGGCGATCTCGCCGAGCCCGCGATGGACCAGTTCATCGTCTCCGCGGCCGGCGGCGATTTCGGATATCTGCAGTGCTACGACCTGACGGCGTGGAATTCGGGGTTCGGAGCCCATCCGCCGGGGACCTGCGGCATCGATCTCTTCATCGGCGAACCCGCAATGATCGAGCGCGGCCATGGGTCGGCGCTGATACGGTGCTTCGTCGAAGGCAGGCTGGCGGCGGGAGCGCCGCGCATCGTCACCGATCCCGACCCTGCAAACGAGCGGGCGGTGCGCGCCTATGAGAAAGCCGGATTCAAGAGAGCTGCGCATGGTCGATACACCTGATGGCCCGGCGCTGTTGATGGTCCGCAACGCATGGTGACCGGTGACAGCATCGAAAACGCTCCGATCGCCAGGACCCTGTCGGGGTGGCACTGGCTGTTGATTGCCGCCGGTGTTCTTGCATCGCAGGCCGCGATCCTGTTTGCGATGGGACGGCTGCCGATCTGCGCCTGCGGCTATGTCAAACTCTGGCACGGCGCCGTGCAGAGCTCGGAGAATTCGCAGCACATCACCGACTGGTACACGCTGTCGCACGTGCTGCACGGTTTCCTGTTCTACGGCGCGACATTTCTGGTTTTTCCGCGATTGGCCCGGCCCGGCCGCCTGATCATCGCGATGCTGGTCGAGGGCACCTGGGAGCTGGTGGAGAATTCCAACTGGATCATCGAGCGCTACCGTGCCGGCACCATCTCGCTGGACTATTTTGGCGACACCATCGTCAACTCGGTTTCCGACACGCTGGCGATGATTTCTGGCTTCCTGCTGGCAAGGAAAGTTGCCGGTTGCCATCACGATCGCGCTGGCGCTGTTGTTCGAGCTGGTGATGGCGCTTCACATTCGCGACAATCTGACGCTGAACATCATCATGCTGATTCACCCTTTCGATGCGATCAGGCAATGGCAGGCAGGGCCGCCGATCATCTAGAACCCGTCTTGCTCTCCGAAGATCTCGAACCCTAGCTAAATGACATGACCGACTTCTCCCCCGCGAAATCGTTTCCGAACTCGACCGCTTCATCGTCGGCCAGAGCGAGGCCAAGCGCGCCGTCTCGATCGCCTTGCGCAACCGCTGGCGGCGGCTGCAGCTCACCGGCAGCTTGCGCGAAGAGGTGCTGCCGAAGAACATCCTGATGATCGGGCCGACCGGCGTCGGCAAGACCGAGATCGCGCGGCGGCTGGCAAAACTTGCCGGCGCGCCGTTCATCAAGGTCGAAGCCACCAAATTCACCGAAGTCGGCTATGTCGGGCGCGACGTCGAGCAGATCATCCGCGATCTGGTCGAGGTCGCGATCGCGCAAGTCCGCGAGCGCAAGCGCAAGGACGTGCAGGCGCGCGCCCAGCTTGCCGCCGAGGAGCGCGTACTGGATGCGCTGGTCGGGCCCGGCTCGAGCCCGGCGACGCGCGAATCGTTCCGCAAGAAATTGCGCGCCGGCGAGCTCAACGACAAGGAAATCGAGGTCGAGACGCAGTCTTCCGGCGGCATGCCGATGTTCGAGATCCCCGGCTTGCCCGGCGCGCAGATGGGCGCGATCTCGATCGGCGATATCTTTGGCAAGATGGGCGGGCGCACCAAGACCCGCCGCCTGACGGTGGAAGGCTCGCACGAGATCCTCGTCAACGAAGAGTCCGACAAGCTCCTGGACAACGACCAACTGACCCTGGAGGCGATCAGCGCCGTCGAGAACAACGGCATCGTGTTCCTCGACGAGATCGACAAGATCTGCGTGCGCGAAAATCGCCACGACGGCGGCGTCTCGCGCGAGGGCGTGCAGCGCGATTTGCTGCCGCTGATCGAAGGCACGACGGTGTCGACCAAGCACGGCGCGGTCAAGACCGACCACATCCTGTTCATTGCCTCGGGCGCGTTCCATATCGCAAAGCCGTCAGACCTGCTGCCGGAATTGCAGGGACGGCTGCCGATCCGCGTCGAATTGCAGCCGCTGACCCGCGACGACATGCGCCGCATCCTGACCGAGCCGGAGGCTTCGCTGATCAAGCAATATGTCGCGCTGTTGCAGACCGAAGGCGTCACGCTCGACATCACCGACGATGCCATCGACGCGCTGGCGGACATCGCGGTCGCCGTGAACTCGACGGTGGAAAATATCGGCGCGCGGCGGCTGCAGACCGTGATGGAGCGCGTGCTCGACGAAATCTCCTTCGCCGCGCCCGACCGCCATGGCGAAACCATTCAGATCGACGCCGACTATGTTGCAGAAGCACGTCGGCGATCTCGCCAAGAACGCGGACCTCGAGCCGGTTTATTTTGTAGTCGTTAGATCGTCGTCACGGCGAAAGCCGGGACCCATAACCCCGGCTGCTCATGTGTGCAACGAGACTCGGGCCGCCATCCCGTCTAAAAACCGACATTGGTGGTCATGGGTCCCGGCGTTCGCCGGGACGCGACGCGTGCGTGGATTTCATTGGCTTTGCCGGGTGCTGAATGAATTTGCGGATGTGGCAAAACCCCTGGCGGTCGATGCTTGTAATCAACGTCGCCGTGTTGATCGGGGTCTTCCTGCACAAGATCACGCTGCCGCCTTTCGTCCCCTACATCCACCTTTGATCGACTATCATTTCGGCTTCGCCAAGCGCGCGCTGATCGGCGCCGTGGTGGCGCTGTTCACCGCCAAGGTGCCGGTGTGGCTGGTGTTCGCGCTCGGCGGCACGGCGTGGCTGGTCACGCTTGGCCTGTATCGCACAACTGCTTCCGCCGGACCTTCGGCTTCGACGAAAAGCACCTGCCGCTGTTCATATTCACCGCGGGCTCACCCTTCTTCCTGAAAAACTTTATGCATACGCTTGGCCATTTCGACATCTATGGCTGCGCGCTCGCGATCGTCCTGCTGCTGATCCCGGCGCGATCGATCGCCTATGTGCTGCTGGCGGCGCTGTTCTCGGCCCTCCTCATCCTGGTCCACCACATTCATCTCCTGATGTATGTGCCGACGATCGCGACCATCGTGCTGCTGCGCGTTATTATCTTGTCCAGGCGCTCACGCGATCTAATGCTGGTCATCGGGATTGCCGCACGCGCTGACGGTCGGCGCTGTCTGTTTCCTCGCCGCGCAATTCTTCGGGACGGTGGCGGTGCCGCCGAAGCTCAACTCGTTACCCATCTGCAGAGCCGCGTTGGCCGATCCTTCGCGCGAGGATCTGCTGCGCAATGTCCATGCCTTTGCCTATATCTGGTATCAACCGCTTTCCGAAGGAGATCCGCGACTACTTGGGACCGCATGCCGTCGAACCTGCTGGGCGTACCGGTGTATGCGCTGCTGATCTGGCTGCACAAGCCGCTGTGGCGCTATTACGCCGACCTGATCCGCGCGCTGTCATCCGAGATGCACCGCCGCATCGTCATCGCCGCGATCATGTCTCGTCAGCGCGGCCTATCTCATCATGTTCGCGATGGTGTTCGATTACTCGCGGTGGATTTCGAACTGGGCAGTGTGCCTGTTCCTGATCCTGCACGCGGTGAAGATGCTGCCGGCGTCAGAGGACGTGCCGCCGATACCGGCGGACGACCGACACACAACCATCTTCGGCTGGATCGTCACGGTGATCCCGCGCGTCGGGATCGTGCGGCCGTTCTGATTAAATCCGCGACCGGCGAACCCGGACATAGAGCGCGCCCTCGCCGCCATGGCCGATATGCGCTTCCTCGAACCCGACCACCAGCGCGCGGAATTCCGGCAGGCTCAGCCAGTGCGGCACCTGCCGGCGCAGCACGCCGCGCTCGCCGTCGCTGCCCGCTTTGCCCTTGCCGGTGATGACGAGCACGAAGGTGCAGCCGTCGCTGTGGGCACGCTGCAGGAAGCTGAAGAGGACCCGATGCGCGCGGGTCTGGGTCATGCCGTGCAGGTCGAGGCGGGCGTCAATCTCCTGCTTGCCACGCGAGAGCTTTGACCGCTCGCGGCGACCGAGCGGCGCGCAGGGCGGCGCTGATTTCGGCGCCGGCACTAGCTCTGGCGGGGACGGATTTCGGCGGCACTGCCGGTTTAGCGACGGCTTGCGTCTCCACCTGTGGCGCTCGCGCCTTGGCCGCACGATGCTTGCGCAGCGGCTTGACCTGCTTTGCGACGCTGTCCCACAGCGCGCGCTCCTCCTCGCTGAGGGCGCGCTTGCGCCGCGGCGCCGCCGACAAATCCGGCATTGGAACGATGCGCTTCATTGACGGGTGCGGTAACGACGGGGATGCCGGTGGCGCCGCCCTCTTAACCGGTTCGACATGGGGCCGCGCCGCCGCAATGGCACCGGCGCGGCCGCCACCTCGTGCAACGGGCTTCGATGCCGCCGACCCGGACGTGCCAGACTTCGCTGCGGCTGGGCCACTGGCCGAGTCCTCGCCCGTTGCGGCCGCCGGGACCTCCGCAGGCCTGGCGCCGTTCTTGACGGTCCTTTGCGGATCGGTTTGCGGAAACAGTTTTGCGATCTTTTCCGACGGCCGCTCGTCGGGCACCGGCAGTTTTCTGGCACGCATGACCGGATCGAGGCTGTTCGGCACCAGCATCACGAACCGCATGCTATGGCGCAGACGGCCCGACACCTTGCCCGCGTCCGCGCCGGCGCCGAAATAGAGATCGGCGCGCGCCGGGCCGACAATCGCGGAACCTGTGTCCTGCGCGATCATCAGCGCGCCGGAACGGCGTCTTCGAATGTTCGGTGTCAATCGGCAATTCGCCCTCAATGAAGAACGGCGTGCCATAGACGTGCAGCGACTTGTCGACCGCGATCGAGCGGCCCGGCGTCAGCGGCACGCCCTGGGCGCCGACGGCCTCGTCCTTGTCGGACAATTGCACCTCGCGGAAGAAAGCGTAGGAGCGGTTCTGCCGCCGGAGTTCCTTGGCGCCGTCAGGGTTCTGCTCCATCCACTCCCCTGATCTTCTGCATCGACATCTGTTCTTTTGGAATGATGCCGCGGTCGATCAGGATGCGGCCGACCGCCGTATAGGGATAGCCGTTATGGGCGTCGTAATTGATCCGAAGCGTTGAGCCGTCCTCGAGCTTGATCCGCGCCGATCCCTGGATCTGCGCGAATAGCAGGTCGGTCTGGATCCTTCAGCCAGCAGATTTCCAGCCCACGGCCGGCGATCGCGCCGTCCTCGATTTCGGCGCGATCGTAATAGGGCACGAGCTTGCGGCGGCCGATCTTGCGGAACACCTGGCCCTTGTTGGGCAGCCCGGCAGAGCTCTGCTTGGCGCCGCGCACGAACAGGTTCGACGGCCGGCGGTAGACCGGCACGTTATAGATGTCGGACTGGGTTCGCGATCCGTCGAGAATGGGTTCGTAATAGCCGGTGACAAACCCCTCGCCCTCGCCCAGCCGCGAAATCCTCAACGGGCGGAACTGTCCCTCGAAAAAGGCTTTGGCCCTGGCGCCGTCGGTGAGATCGAGGCTCTTGGCGACGCCGCAGGGGATCACGCAGCGATATGCCGAGTGCCTTGGGCTCGCCCGGCAGCCCGTGCTGCGCGGCGATCGGCCTGCAGCTGGTGCGAAATGCCTTGTAGGCCGCGAGGTGATCGTCATCAGCCCACCCGGCAATTTCGGTCCAGGCCAGCGGCTCATACTGGCTGCCGTTGATCTGCATCGGCAGTTCGAGGCTCGGATAGGGAAGATGGCGCGCGTGCTGCGGGGCTGCGTGGATGGCACGCTTCGCACCCAGCCGGGAGTGGGCTGCGATCGCTGCGCAGCCGGCAAAAGCAAGGCAAGCGCGCAACACGCAACAGTGAAGCGCCCGAAGCGAAACGTGTCAGTGCGCGCTTCCAGTCCCAACCAGCTTCCAGTTCGGATCGCGCGACGACGTATCGCGGGCGAATGTCCAGACATCGGTGATATCGGCGACCTTATCCGGGGTTGCCATCGACAATGGTGCCGGCGCTTGTCGCGGGTGACCGAGATCATCTGCGACACGAACCGAACGGTGAGCTGGGCCGCGCGGTCGCGCGCTTCCGCGCTGACGATCTCGGCCTTGTCGATCGAGACGAAGCGCGTCTCGGTCTTCTGCTCGTGCTTCTCGCGATCCTTGATCGCGGCCTCGAAGCTTTCATAGACCTCGCTCGACAGCAGATCCTTCAGCGCGCGTCGGTCGCCATTGGCGAACGCCAGCACGATCATCTCGTAGGCGCTGCGGGCGCGGAGAGGAAATGCCGCGGATCGAACGAAGCGTCCTGCGCCGACGATGGCGTCGAGACCTTGCGCCAGCGGCGAGCCCGGCTCCGCGATCTCCTTCCATTGGTCGGACGGCGTGGTCACCTCCGCCGGCGGCGCCATCGGGGGCTGGTCGATCACCGAGCCCGGCATCGGAACGACGTTGTTGTCCTGCGAACGCTGCAGGACATTGGGCGCTGCGCGATCATAGGGCGGCCGCTCGCTCCCGGTGCGCTGTCCCAGGACACTGCGCAGGCGCAGGAAAATGAAGACCGCCAGCGCCAGGAAGATGATGGTATAGATATCCACGTCGTGTTCGCTTTCCGGGTATTCGGCACCGGCAGGGGGACCGGTCACCCAGCGTTCCCTGAAGGGGGAACGGCAGAGATTACATCACTGATTGAGTCCACAAGCCATGTAGGCACGAAACCTGGCCCGGCCAATGGCGCGTTTTGGCGCGGCCATTGCTAGCGCGTTTTCACGCCTAGGGGAAACCGGATCGTGCCTGGAAATCACGCATATTCAAATATTTAGGATACGGTTTGGCACACTTTGCCGCGGGAAATGTTGATATGACCATCAAATGACGGTCAGTTCGGCCACTGGCCGGGACTTGTCATCCTTGTGGAACGAGGCGGGCCTATGATAGCCACTCGCGCCGATACCGGCAGTTCCCAAACCTTACGAGCGACTTCGGGGCTGAATTGGCTTCCGACCGCCCGCGCCCAGGAGAGACTTCAATGACCAACGGTAACGGCGCTCCCGCCGACCGGGCTCCGCCCCAGCTCAACGTGTTGGCGCAGTATACCAAGGACCTGTCGTTCGAAAATCCGAACGCGCCGACCTCTCTGGCGCCCCAGCAACAGCAGCCGGCGATCAACATCCAGATCAACGTCTCCGCCAACAACCTCTCCGAAAACGAGTTCGAAGTGACGTTGTCGGTCGAGGGCAAGGCCGAAAGCGCCGGAAAGCTGATGTTCAGCTTCGACCTGCAATATGCCGGCGTGTTTCGCATTGTGAACGTGCCCAAGGAGAACCTGCATCCGCTGGTGATGATCAGAGTGCCCGCGGCTGTTGTTCCCGTTCGCCCGCGAGATCATCGCCACTTCCGGTGCGCGACGGCGGCTTCCCGCCCTTGATGCTGGATCCCGTCGATTTCGTCGGCCTGCTACCGCCAGAACATGGAGCGGCAGGCGGCGGCGCAGGCTGCTTCCGGCGCCAAGCCGAGCTGATTAAGCCGCCGGGAAATACTCGTTCCAGATCGGCTTGTCGCCGAGGGTGGCGACAAAGGCGCGGTGAGCCTCACGGTCAGCATCCGGTGAGGCGCGGCACCAGCGGAACTTCGCGCTGGCGCCGCGGCATATCGCCGTAGCCGCGGACCTGGGTCGCTTCGGTCTCCGAAGCCAGGATGAGTTGCGACTGCCGCGCCCCGATCAGGTCGATATGCACTTCGGCCAGCAGTTCCGGCGTCGAGCAGCGCGCCGTGCTTGGTGCGGCGGGAATTGTCGATCGAATAGCGCGAGCAGAGATCGTCCAGCCGGTTCGACACGCCCGGATGTTTTCTGCGCGCCAACAACAGCGTATCGACCAGCCGCTCCCGGGCGATCGCCGGGCGCTTGATCCGCTCGAGCTCGGCGTTGATGAAGCTGATGTCGAAGGATGCGTTATGGATCACCAGCGGCGCGTCCGCGATGAAGGCCAGAAACTCCTCGACCACCTCGTGAAATACAGCGGCTTGCCGGCGAGGAATTCGGTCGACAGGCCATGGATCTGCAAAGGCCTCCGCCGGCATGTCGCGCTCCGGATTGATGTAGACGTGGAACGTCTGGCCAGTCGGCATGCGGTTGTAGATCTCGAGGCAGCCGATCTCGACCAGCCGGTCGCCGCGAAGGGATCAAGGCCGGTGGTTTCGGTATCGAGAATGATTTCGCGCATGGATTTTGACAGACTCGATTTTTGGCGGGCTCGAAGAGGCCGGCGAGATCAGGTTCGCCGTTTCGGCATTTTAACGACCGCAGCCAGAATGTCCGCAATTTGCGCCCTCACAGGGTCGAGCCCGTGCGAGGTATCCACCACGAAATCGGCCCGCCTGCGTTTCTCGGCATCCGTGCAGTTGCCGCGCCAGGATCGAATCGAGCTTCGCGGCGATCCATGGTGCCGCGCGCCAGCACGCGTTCGCGCTGGATCTCCGGCGAGGTCGTCACCACGACCACGGCATCGACGCGCTTCTCGCCCCCGGTTTCGAACAACAGCGGCACGTCCACTACCACGACAGGCGCACCCGACGCTTCGGCGTCGTCGAAAAACTTTTGTCGCGAGGCGCCCAGCATCGGATGAACGATCTGTTCGAGCTGCTTCATGGCGGCGGGATCGTGCACCACCCTCGCCGAAAGTTTTGCGCGGTCCACCTGGCCGTTCGAGGTTGTGCTCCGGAAACGCGGCTTCGATCGCCGGCGCGGCCTCGCCTTCATATAATTCGTGAACGGTGGCGTCGGCGTCGTAAACCGGCACGCCGGCCTCCGCGAACAATTTTGCGGTGGTCGACTTGCCCATTCCGATCGAGCCGGTCAGTCCCAGGATCAGCATGTTGCGATCGCTTTGCTCAAGACGCGTCATACCGCAAGCAGTTTTTCGCTGCGCAGAAATGCCAGCAGCTTTAGCAGCGGCAAGCCCAGAATGGTGAAATGATCGCCGTCGATCCGCTCGAACAGATGCACTCCAAGCCCTTCGAGCTGATAGGCGCCGACGCTCGATGTCACGACCTCGCCCGCCTGGTCCAGATAGGCGCCGATCTCGACCTCGCCCAGCCGCCGCATCGTCATGCGGGCGGCGGCCACCTCCTCAAACAGAATTTCGCCGTCACGCGCAACGGCGACGGCGGAATGCAGCTCATGGGTATCGCCGACAAGCGCGCGCAACTGCTCCGCGGCCTGGTCGCGGCCGGTTGGCTTGCTGAACAGCCTTTGCCCGAGCGCCAGCGTCTGGATCGGCACCGACGACATATCGACCCGGCTTTTGCGATGACACGAACAGCGCCTTCTGCGCGCGCCAGCAGCAGAGCGATCTCACCTGGTGCTGAAAGGCCGGAATCTGTCTGCACGCTCGCGTTCGTCGATATCCGCCGGCACGGCCTCAAAATCGATGCCGGCATTGGCGAGCAGCATTTTGCCGCGCGCGGCTTTGCGAGGCGAGAATCAGCGGCTCTTTGCCGCGCCAGATCGTCATGGGCGATAAATCATTCCGGAGGCCGCTGCCGCTGCCGGTCGGCATAGAGCTTCATTACTGCGGCTGCGGTTTCCTCGATTGAGCGGCGAGTAACGTCAAGCAGCGCCCAATTGAATTTTGCGCTCAGGCGCCGGGCAAACGCGACCTCGTCGGCGACCGCCTGCTTGTCGATATAGGTGTCGTTGTCGTGATCTCCCATGCTCAAGAGCCGGTTCTGCCGCACCTGGATCAGCCGCTCGGGCGTGGCATGCAGGCTGACGACCAGTGGCTTTTTCAGGGTCTCCAGTTGGTGCGGCAGCGGAATGCCCGGCACCAGCGGGACATTGGCGGTGCGGATGCCGCGGTTGGCGAGATAGATCGAGGTCGGCGTCTTCGACGTGCGCGACACCCCGACCAGGACGACGTCGGCCTCCTCGAGGCCTTCGACGTGCTGGCCGTCGTCATGCATCATGGTGAAGTTCAACGCGTCGATACGCTTGAAATATTCGGCATTGAGAACGTGCTGCGCGCCGACCCGCCCTGTCGTGGCCGCGCCGAGATAGGCCTCGAACAATTGCATCACCGGGCCGATGATCGACAGGCTCGGCACGTTGATCGCCCTGCACTTGGCCTCGAGCCGGCCGACCAGATCCTTCTCGAGCAACGTGAACAGGACGATTCCCGGCGCCTCCTCGATCTCGTCGAGCACGCGTTCGAGCTGCTTCTGGCTGCGCACCAGCGGATAAACATGCTCGACCGGCGTCACATTGGCGTATTGCGCGGCCACCGCGCGCGCCACCGTAATCAGCGTCTCGCCGGTCGAGATCGGACACCAGATGCAGATGAAAATAATTGCCGGTCGTGGGCACCAAAACCCCTGTCTATCCTGTGAATCCCTGTGGAGGTCAGCTGGCGAGAATCGGGCACCGGTCTACCGCTCAGGGATAACCGGCCTTTTCTTCACAGCGCCTCCCAAAGGACAACTCCACCGCGCCAACGCAGATGATAGTGAGAAGTTGTGGATTTGTCTCTTCATAAGCTGACGACAGATCAGCGCAAGCGATTGAGGCGAGAAGCGTTCTTCGGATGGCCAAGCCTGGCGACGGAAACGTCGAGCGATGTGAACAAGCCTAAAGCAACCACGGGATTGCGTTGCGTGAGTCCTATTCACCGCTACTTAGACTCAAACCTAAGATTCTAAAATTAATTGGTTTAGAAGCAGCGAACTTGCGGATATGTATCCGTCCCATGCCAAGAACGCTTTCTTCGCAACGTCGAAAGCGCCGGTAACGTTCCAGGAGCGGATCGATCGCAATGTACGAGTGGGTCAAGGCGCTGCACATCATTGCCGTCATCTCGTGGATGGCGGGCATGCTCTATCTGCCGCGGCTGTTCGTCTACCATTGCGAGGCGGAGGTCGGCTCGAAGCAGTCCGAGACCTTCAAGGTGATGGAACGCCGGCTGCTGAAGGCTGATCATCAATCCCGCGATGATCGTGACCTGGCTCGCCGGGCTCTATCTGGCCTGGGCCGGGCACTGGTTCTCTTCGCCCTGGCTGCATGCCAAAGCTGCGTGCTGGTGATCAGTGCTGTCCGGCGTCCACGGATTTTTCCCGCTGGGTTAAGGATTTTGCTGCCGACCGGAATCGTGCATAGCCAGAAATTCTACCGTATTATCAATGAGGTACCGACCGTATCTGATGATCGGGATCGTCATCCTGGTGGTGGTGAAACCGTTCTAGGCGGCAATCTTGCTCAAGAACCGGTGCTTCTGTCCTTCTTGCGGAGGGCGAAGCCGATTTTCTATATTTGTCCCAATCCCACCCCACGCAGGCGGATGTGATCGCGTTCCGGTTCCTTCTACAGGACCGGCCGCCACATCAGGTTTGAAGCCTCACTCGGCGCTTTCCTTGCTTAGACCTGCGGACCTGCCTTTTTGCGTCCGCCTTTTCCCAAAGCCACCTCGCATCCCTTCCTCTCTGAAAGAATGCTCCACAGGACCACCCCAATGCGGGAAATCAAACTCCAAGACCTCAAATCTCAAACGCCGGCCGAACTTGTCTGCGTTCGCGGAAGAGAAAGGGGTCGAAAACGCCAGCACCATGCGCAAGCAGGAGCTGATGTTCGCCATTCTCAAACAACTCGCGATCCAGGAAATCGACATCATCGGCGAAGGCGTCGTCGAGGTCCTCTCCGACGGTTTCGGCTTCCTGCGCTCGCCGGATGCGAACTATCTGCCGGGACCGGACGATATCTACGTCTCGCCCTCGCAGATCCGCCGCTTCGGCCTGCGTACCGGCGACACCATCGAAGGCCACATCCGCAGCCCGAAAGAAGGCGAACGCTATTTTGCGCTGCTGAAGGTCAACACGCTCAATTTCGAAGACCCGGAAAAGGCCAAGCACAAGGTCAATTTCGACAATCTGACGCCGCTGTTTCCCGATCAGCGGTTTCGGATGGAACTCGACGACCCCACCAGAAAAGACCTTTCCGCACGGGTTATCGACATCGTCGCCCCGATCGGCAAGGGCCAGCGCGCGCTGATCGTGGCGCCGCCGCGCACCGGCAAGACCGTGCTGATGCAGAACATCGCGCACTCGATCACGCGCCAATCATCCGGAGTGCTATCTGATCGTGCTGCTGATCGACGAGCGGCCGGAAGAAGTCACGGACATGCAGCGCTCGGTGAAGGGCGAGGTGGTGTCGTCGACCTTCGACGAGCCGGCGGTGCGTCACGTCCAGGTCGCCGAGATGGTGATCGAGAAGGCCAAGCGCCTGGTCGAGCACGGCCGCGACGTCGTGATCCTGCTCGACTCGATCACGCGCCTCGGCCGCGCCTACAACACCGTGGTGCCGTCCTCCGGCAAGGTGCTGACCGGCGGCGTCGACGCCAACGCGCTGCAGCGGCCGAAGCGCTTCTTCGGCGCCGCGCGCAACATCGAGGAGGGCGGCTCGCTCACCATCATCGCGACCGCGCTGGTCGATACCGGCAGCCGCATGGACGAAGTGATCTTCGAAGAGTTCAAGGGCACCGGCAACTCGGAACTGATCCTCGACCGCAAGGTCTCCGACAAGCGGACCTTCCCGGCGATCGACATCTCGCGCTCCGGCACCCGCAAGGAAGAGCTGATCACCGATCCGCAGCTCCTGAAGAAGATGTACGTGCTGCGCCGGATCCTCAATCCGATGGGCACCATGGACGCGCATCGACTTCCTGCTCGACAAGCTGCGCAACACCAAGAACAACGTCGGAGTTCTTCGATTCGATGAACACCTGAGCCGATCAGGCTGGCATTTGGCGAGGCGCCTCGCGTGAGCGGGAGCGCCTCTTTGTTTCATGCTGCTGCAGTGCAGCATGCTGCAGCAAGGCTGCAGCATGGAAATCGGCCGCTCGCGCGCTGAGTTCGATATAAGTGATTGATATATACATCAGTTTATGATACTGGCGAGCCCGTCGGCGTCCGTCAGTTTGCAAGCGGCATTTGCTGCAGCAAATGCTGCGATTTGCTGCAGCAAGCGTGCTATGTGCGACTGCGGCATGAGCCGCAGATCCGAGCATCAGCCGCTCGATCTAAATCGCGTTGCCTTTCAAGGGCGCCGGCAGCAAATAGGGCGATGCATCCGCGGGACCAGACCATCTTTGCGCTGTCGTCGGGCCGGCCGCCAAGCGCGATCGCCATCGTGCGCGTCTCCGGGCCGCGAGGCCGGTCCGGTCCTGACCGCGCTGGCCGGCAAAGTGCCGCTGCCGCGGATGGCCACCCGCGCTGCTGCTCCGCGATGCCAGCCGGCAGCCGATCGACGATGCGGTGGTGCTCTGGTTTCCCGGGTCCGGCCAGCGCGCACCGGCGAGGACGTCGCCGAATTTCACGTCCATGGCGGGCGCGCCGGTGCTGGCCGCGCTGTTCGCGGCGCTGCCGCGCATCTCGACAATGTGCGCGCCGGCGGAGCCCGGCGAATTCACCCGCCGCGCGTTCGAGAACGGCAAGCTCGATCTCACCGAAGGCCGAAGGTCTCGACGATCTCATCCACGCCGACACCGATCGCCAACGCCGCCAGGCACTGCGTCAGTTGAAGGGCCTGCTCGGCGACACGCGCGCGCGACTGGCGCGCGCGAGATCATCGAGGCTTCGGCGCTGATCGAGGCCGGCATCGATTTCTCGGACGAGGGCGACGTGCCGGCGGAATTGATCGCGCCGGCGCTTGCGAAGGTCAAAGCGCTCGCTTGCCGAAATCGAGGAAGTGCTTGCGGCGCAGGGCCAAAGTGAACGCTTGCGCGACGGCCTCGTGGTCGCGATCGCCGGTCCACCGAACGTCGGCAAGTCGACGCTGATGAATCAGCTGGCGCGGCGCGAGGTCGCGATCGTGTCGCCGCATGCCGGCACCACGCGCGACGTCATCGAGGTGCAGCTCGATCTCGACGGCTATCCGGTGACGGTGATCGACACCGCCGGCATTCGCGAGACCGACGATCCCGTCGAGCAGGAGGGCGTGCGTCGTGCCCGCGCGCCGCGCCGCGGAAGCCGATCTGGTGCTGTGGCTCGCCGACAGCTGCGAACGAGGAGATTGCTCAGCGAGGGCACCGCGCCGGTCTGGCTGGTGCGCAACAAGATCGATCTCGATGCAGCCGGTCGGCCAATGGGCCGACCAGGATCGGGCGGAGCAGGGCGCGGTGTTTCAGGATTTCGGCCAGCCGCGGCGACGGCGTTCCCGGAGTTGATTCGCGGCTCTGGTCGGCTTTGCCCAGGATTATTTCGGCGCGCAGCGAAAGCGGATTGATCAGCCGGACCCGGCAGCGCAAATTGCTGCAGCAGACCGTGGCTTCGCTGCGCCGCAGCCTCGACGTGGTCGCGAGCCGGGCGAGGAGCTGGCGGCCGAGGAACTTCGGGCGGCGGCGCATTCTCTGGGACGGTTGCTGGGTCGGGTCGACGTCGAGGACATCCTCGACGTCGATCTTCCGGGAATTCTGTGTAGGAAAGTAATATTTCTTCGTTCCGTTCAGCCTGTTGCCAGTTGTTTCACGTGAAACACGTTCGAGGCCGTGACGGAACCGCTGTTTCACGTGAAACAGGATGCCTCCGCGACAACTTCTTTCTTCCGGGTTTCGTCACTCCGCGATAGAAGTCGCGCCATGATTTCGCAGGCCAGATCCATTCGACGTCATCGTCATCGGCGGCGGCCATGCCGGCTGCGAAGCCGCGAGCGCGGCTGCCCGCATGGGCGCGAGGACGGCGCTGGTGACCCATCGTTTTGCGACCATCGGCGCCATGTCCTGCAATCCCGCCATCGGCGGTCTCGGCAAAGGCCATCTGGTCCGCGAGGTCGATGCCCTGGACGGCCTGATGGGCCGGGTGGCCGATGCCGGCGGCATCCAGTTCCGGATGCTGAACCGCCGCAAGGGCCCGGCCGTCCGCGGACCGCGCGCCCAGGCCGACCGCAAGCTTTATGCCGCCGCGATGCAGGCCGCGATCATCGAAACCGCCAATCTCAGCGTGGTCGAAGGCGAGGCGGACGAGCTGATCGTCTCGAACGGCCGCGTCACCGGTATCCGCCTGGGCGATGGCCGCGAAGCTTTCCGCCGGCGCCGTCGTCATCACCACAGGCACTTTTCTGCGCGGCCTGATCCATCTCGGCGAGAAGAACTGGCCGGCCGGCCGGGTCGGCGAGGCGCCGGCGATGGGGCTTTCCGCCTCCTTCGAACGCGCCGGCTTTGCGCTTGGCCGGCTGAAGACCGGCACGCCGCCGCGGCTCGATGGCACCACGATCGACTGGTCGGCGGTCGAAATGCAGCCCGGCGACGATCCGCCGGAGCCGTTTTCGGTCATGACCGAGCGCGATCACGACGCCCCAGATCCAGTGCGGCATCACCCGCACCACGCCGGCGACCCACGAAGTGATCCGGGCCAATGTGCATCGCTCGCCGATGTATTCCGGCCAGATCAAGAGCACGCGGGCCGCGCTATTGCCCCTCGATCGAGGACAAGATCGTCCGGTTCGGCGACCGCGACGGCCATCAGATCTTTCTGGAGCCGGAAGGGCCTCGACGACAGCACGGTCTATCCGAACGGCATCTCGACCTCGCTGCCGGAGGAGGTCCAGCTGGCGATCCTGGCGACCATCCCGGGTCTCGAGCGGGTCAAGATGGTCCGGCCGGGCTACGCGATCGAATACGACCACGTCGATCCCCGCGAACTGGATCCGACCGCTGCAGACCAGGCGGCTGCCGGGGCTCTTCCTGGCCGGCCAGATCAACGGCACCACCGGCTACGAAGAGGCGGCCGCGCAAGGGCATCGTTGCCGGCCTGAACGCGGCATTGGCGGCGAGCGGCGCCGCGCCGATCGTGTTCGACCGCGCCGACGGCTATCTCGGCGTGATGATCGACGATCTCGTTACCCGCGGCATCACCGAGCCCTATCGGATGTTCACCTCGCGGGCTGAGTACCGGCTGACGCTTGCGGGCCGACAACGCCGACCAGCGCCTGACCGACAAGGGGCATTGCGCTGGGCTGCGTCGGGCAGGCGCGTTCGCAGCGCCACGGCGCCAAGATGGCCGCGCTCGAGTGCCGCGAAGTCACTGGCAAAGTCGCTGACGATCACCCCGAATGAAGCCGCCAGGCACGGCCTGGCGCTCAACCGCGATGGCCACCGCCGCTCGGCCTTTGAGCTACTGGCCTATCCCGAGGTCGAATGGACGGCGACTGCGCGGCATCTGGCCGGAGCTGTCGGCCATTGACCCATCCATCGCCGTCCATCTCGAGATCGATGCGAAATACGACGTCTATCTGCAAGCGCCAGACCGCCGACGTCGATGCCTTCCGGCGCGACGAGGGGCTGGTCCTGACCGATATCGATTACGCTGACGTGCCCGGGCTCTCCAACGAGGCGCGCGCAAAGCTGCAGGCGGCGCGGCCGCGCACCGTGGGGCAGGCGGGCCGGCTCGACGGTCTGACGCCGGCGGCGCTCGGGATTCTGGCGGCCTATCTTGCGACGCGAAGCCCGGCGGAAGGCGGCAACGGCGAGTAACGTTTCGTGAAACGGCTCCGATCGCCTCGGTCGAAGTGACAAGAAGCTGTCGATGCTCTCGCAGCGCGCAATGACGCTTCGACTGCGCGCGAATCGAGCAATGATGAGCACATCGCAAAGCGCGTCACCGATCATCTCGCGCTTCCGACAAAGCCGCCGCGCTCGGCCCTCACCCCTGTTTCACGTGAAACAGAGGCGCGGCTGGATCGCTACGTCGCGCTGCTCCTGGAATGGCAGGCCAAGACCAACCTCGTCGCGCCATCGACGCTTCCAAATCTGTGGACCCGGCATATCTCCGATTCTGCTGCAGCTTTCGAGCCTCGCGCCATCGGCGCGAAGGTCTGGGTCGACCTCGGCAGCGGCGGCGGCTTTCCCGGAGTGGTGCTGGCCTGCGCGCTGGCAGAGACGCCGGGCGCACACGTCCACCTGGTCGAGCGCAACGCCAAGAAGGCGGCGTTCCTGCGCGAGGCGATCCGCGTCACGTCGTCACCAGGCACCGTGCATCTGGCTGACATCGGGGATATTGTGGATAGAATCACTGGCCCTGTCGATTGCGTCACCGCCCGCGCGCTGGCTCCGTTACATCAGCTTATCGGCTTCGCGGAACCGCTGGTGCGAAAGGGCGCGAAAGCGCTGTTTCTCAAGGGCCAAGATGTAGAGGCTGAATTGACCGAAGCCACTAAATATTGGAATATCAAACCCAAACTTCATTCCAGCCGCACGGGCGGACGACGGCTGGATCGTCGAACTCGACCGCATCGAGCGACGCCACTCGATCCGCGGTAGCGAATGGCAGCCGGGCAATGACCGTAATTGATCAAGTTTATCAAGAGGATAGGTCGCCACATCCGCCACGGCCATCCGCGCATCCTGTCGCTCGCCAACCAGAAGGGCGGGCGTCGGCAAGACCACCACAGCGATCAATCTCGGTACCGCACTTCGCTGCGATCGGCGAGCGCGTGCTGATCGTCGATCTCGATCCGCAGGGCAACGCCTCGACCGGCCTCGGCATCGATCGCCGCAACCGCAGCTGCTCGACCTACGACGTGCTGATCGGCGAGGCGCCCGCTGCGCGAAGCGGTGGTCGCGACCGCGGTGCCGCGGCTGCATATCGCGCGCCTCGACGCATGGATCTATCCGGCCTCGAGCTCGAACTCGGCACGACGCCCGGCCGCGCATTTCGGCTGCGCGATGCGATCGCGGCGCTGAACAGCGACGCGGCGCCGGACACCGACTACACCTATGTGCTGATCGATTGCCCGCCGTCGCTCAATCTTCTCACCGTCAACGCGATGGCGGCGTCCGACGCGATCCTGGTGCCGCTGCAGTGCGAGTTCTTCGCGCTCGAAGGTCTGTCGCAACTGCTGCAGACCGTCGAGCAGGTGCGCGTCGACGCTCAATCCGAACCTGTCGATCCACGGCATCGTGCTGACCATGTTCGACTCGCGCAACAATCTCTCGAACCAGGTCGTCGCCGACGTCCGGCAGTTCATGGGCAGCCAAGGTCTACAACACCATGATCCCGCGCAACGTGCGCATCTCCGAGGCGCCGTCCTACGGCAAGCCGGTGCTGGTCTACGATCTCAAATGCGTCGGCAGCGAAGCGTATCTCAAGCTTGCTACCGAAGTGATCCAGCGCGAGCGCGAGCTGCTGGCGCATTGAAGTCGAGGCCGTAGGGTGGGCAAAGCGCAAGCGTGCCCACCATTCTTCGCGGTCGGACCATGGTGGGCACGGCGCGATGAGCGCGCCTTTGCCCACCCTACGATCCGACCCACCTGAAATTCTGATGCTGGAGTGACGCGAGTGAATCCAAGGGAGCTGGCGATGGCCGACGAAGCGCGTTCGCGACTGGGCCGCGGGCTTGCAAGCCTGATCGGGGATGTCGGCGGCGAGGCGGCGCATGTCGAGCGGCCGCGCGGTCAGCGCAAGGTGCCGATCGAATTCCTCAAGGCCAATCCGCGTAATCCGCGCCGCACATTTTCGGATGCCGAACTCGGCGAGCTCGCCGATCCGATCAAGCAGCGCGGCGTGATCCAGCCGATCGTGGTGCGGCCAGTGAAGGGCGTCGCCGATCGCTTCGAGATCATCGCCGGCGAACGCCGCTGGCGCGCCTCGCAGATTGCCGGCCTGCACGAGGTGCCGATCGTGCCGGTGGAAGTCAGCGATAGCGACGCGCTCGAGATCGCGATCATCGAGAACGTGCAGCGCGAAGACCTCAACGCGATGGAAGAGGCGCAGGGCTATCACGCGCTCGCCGAACGAATTTAACCGCAGCCAGGAAGACATCGCCAAGATCGTCGGCAAGAGCCGCAGCCACGTCGCCAACATGATGCGGCTGACGAAATTGCCGGCCGAGGTGCAGGCCTATATCGCCGCCGGGCGAATTGTCGGCAGGCCATGCGCGCGCGCTGATCGGCGTGCCCGATCCGCTGGCCGCCGCCAAGCGCATCGTCGAGGAAGGTCTCAACGTGCGCCAGGCCGAAGCGCTGGCGCATGAAGAGGGCGTGCCGGAGCGCAAGCCGCAGAAGGCGCGCGGCGCGCAAGACGCAGAAAGATCCCGACACGATCGCGCTGGAAAAGCGCGTCAGCGACGCGCTCGGCCTTGCCGTCAGCGTCAACCATCGCGACCCCGGCGGCACCGTGCAGATCAGCTACCGCAACCTCGAACAGCTCGACGAGGTGATGCGGCGGCTGGCGAGAAGGGGTAGCCGGGGACTCGTTTTTCAGCACCTGTCAGCGGTCACGAGCACGAAGGCCAGCCACGACGCTGGCCTTATCGTTATGAGACCAACAGCTCCATCCCGATCCCCTCCCTGCACCTTCTTCGGTCTCGCGTTTTCGTGATAGCTCGATATGAAGCGGGCTGCCTGGCTTTATCCGCGCCGTTTCGCATTCGCCGCGATCGCCAGCAGCGTGCGCTGCGCGATCACGGCGGCGAGCGAGGCCTGCTTGCGCATATCGAGCGCGGCGGTAGCGAGCTGATCGATGATCCCAACCAGCCGGGCGGCGCTGAAATTGCGCAGGGCGATTTCGACGTCGCCCTTGCGGGAAAAATGCAGCCGCGGAAATCCGCCCTCGAGCACGGTCGGATACCGGCGTGCCTTCGGCGACCGCAAGCGCCGATTTGTGCAGCCACGCGGCCTGGCGCTGCGCCGCGGAGATGATCACGCCGGGATAGGTGCCGGCGATCATCGCTTTAGCAAACTCGCTCTCGACAGCCGCGGCGTTGCCGGCGAACGCGCCGTCGACGATCGGATCGAGCTTCAGTTCGGAGGCGTCGGCGACGACCGCCATGACGTCCTCGAGCGTCACCTCGCCCTTGCCGTGGGCGTAGAGCGCGAGCTTGCGCAGTTCGTTGCGGGAGGCCCGGCGGTCGCCGCCGAGCAGCGACATCAGGACCGCACGGGCATCGGGCGCAATGCGCAGGCTGGAAACGCGCAATTCGTCGTCGATCAGTTTGGCCAGATCGCGCTCGGTGTCGGGATAGCAGGCGATCGCGACCGCCGTCTTGGCGCGCTCGCAGGCCTTGCGCAGCGGCGATTCCGGCCTGCAGCTCGCCGGCCTCGATCACGATGCGGCAATCCTTCAGCGGCGATTCCGCGAGCGTATCGACGCCGCTGGCAAAATTGCGCGAGCCGGCGCGGACGCGGATCGCGCGGCGGCCGCCGAACAGCGGCACCGTCATGGCTTCGTCGACCAGCCGCGACGGCTCGGCCGACAGTTCGTCGCCGTCGAGCCGCACCAGCGAAAACGGATCGTTGGGGTCATCGACGGCGGATGCCATCAGCGCGTCGGCGCGCTCGCGCACCAGGCCGGCGTCGGGACCATAGAGCAGGATGATGGGACGGCCGGCATCGGGCCGGGCGAGAAAGGCGTCGATCTCTTTTCCGCGAAGCGCGACCAATGGAGCGATCAGCTGCCGGCGACGAAGTACGACGCCAGCCGGGTCTGGATGTTTTCCGCGATTTCCTGCGCCGCGCGATCCTCGGCGTCGCGGAAGGCGCGCGATCGGGCGAAGCGCTGATAAGAGCCGGGCATGTCATAGGACACGCGGGCGAAGGTCGAGCCGGTCATCACCGATTTGTTGGTGGCGATCTCGATCAGATTGTACTGCGCGTCGATGCCGTAGTTTTCGCTCGACGGCAGCGCGGTGCTCGGATCGATCATCAGCGACGAGCGGGAGGTCGTGAACCGCAGCACCAGCCGATGGGTCGGCGGCATGCCGGTGGCGTTGCCGTAAAGCTTGAATGCCAGCGCGTTGCGGATTTCGACGCCGATCCGCGCCTCGCGCGACGCGTTCGGCTTGTCGACCGGCGGGATCTCCACGCCCATCAGCTTTTCGCGCAAGGCCGGGCGTGCCGTCGGCACGCTCGGCGTACATCGGCTGGAAGCAGCCGGCCGTCAGCGCCGCCAGCGCTGCCACGGCCAACAGCCGGGCGGCGATCCCTATCCTAGCCGACGACATTCACGATCCTCATGGGCACAACGATCACCTTGCGGACGGGTTTGCCGCCCAAGACCGATTTTACCGCATCGAGCGCCAGAACGGCAGCCTCAATTTCCGGATTTTGGGCGCCCCGTGGCACGGTAACATCACCCCGTTTCTTGCCGTTGACCTGGACCACCAGCGTCACGGTGTCTTCAACCAGCAAATCGCGTTCGATTTGCGGCCAATCGGCCTCCGAAATCAGCCCCGACTGGCCCAAGCACCTGCCAGCACTCCTCGGCCAGATGCGGCATCATGGGCGCGAACAGTTGAACAAGAATGACCGACGCCTCCTGAACCGCCCAGGCGAGGTCGGGCGCCGGCTTGCCGTCGCGCCCAGCACCTCGGCCAGCGCATTGGCGAATTCGCTGATATGGGCGAGGCAGACGTTGAAATGCAGCCGTTCGATGCCGGACGAGACCTTGTCCAGCGCGCCATGGGCCGCCTTGCGCAAGGCGAGTGCTTCCGTGCCGAACGACGCCGGCCGGGCCGCCGGCGCGGCTTTCGCGATCTCGGCGGATTCATTCACCAGCCGCCATAGCCGCTGCACGAAGCGCGAGGCGCCCTGGACGCGCTCGTCGCTCCAGATCACGTCGCGGTCGGGCGGCGAGTCCGACAGCATGAACCAGCGCGCGACGTCGGCGCCGTAGGTCGCGATGATGTCGTCGGGGTCGACGGTGTTCTTCTTCGACTTCGACATCTTCTCGATCGCGCCGATCTGTGATGTCTTCGCCTGTCGTCAGCAGACGTGGCGCGCTTGCCATCGGCCCCGGTGTCGATCTTCACTTCGGCCGGCGTCACGTAGGAGCCGTCGGCCTTCTGGTAGGTCTCGTGCACCACCATGCCCTGCGTGAACATGCCGGCAAACGGCTCCGTCCATGTCGATATGGCCGGTGGCCTTCATCGCGCGGGTGAAGAAGCGGCTGTACAAGAGATGCAGGATCGCGTGCTCGACGCCGCCGATATACTGATCGACCGGCATCATGCGGTTCGCGACAGCAGGCGTGGTCGGCGCCTGTTCGTTCCAGGGATCCGTGAAGCGCGCAAAATACCAGGACGAGTCCACGAAGGTGTCCATGGTGTCGGTTTCGCGCTGCGCCGGGCCGCCGCATTGCGGGCAGCTGACGTGCTTCCAGGTCGGATGATGATCGAGCGCGTTGCCCGGCTTGTCGAAGGTCGCGTCCTCCGGCAGGGTCACCGGCAGATCGCTATCCGGCACCGGCACCACGTCGCATTTCGGGCAATGGATCACAGGGATCGGACAGCTCCCAATAGCGCTGGCGCGAAATGCCCCAGTCGCGCAGGCGGAAATTCACCTGCCGCTCGCCGACAGGCGCGTTGCCGCGGATCTCGTTTTCGAGGCGCTTTGCGACCTCTTCCTTCGCCTGCTCGATGGTCATGCCGTCGAGGAAGCGCGAATTGATCATGCGGCCGTCGCCGTCATACGCGGTATCGGTGATGACGAACGATTTGCGGGTCCTGGCCCTCCGGGCAAACCACGGGCGTGTTGCCGAGCCCGTATTTGTTGACGAAATCGAGGTCGCGCTGGTCGTGCGCGGGGCAGCCGAAGATCGCGCCGGTGCCGTATTCCATCAGCACGAAATTCGCGACGTAGACCGGCAGCTTCCAGCCGGGATCGAACGGATGGATCGCCTTGATGCCGGTGTCAAAGCCCTGCTTCTCGGCGGTGTCGATGATCTCCTGCGCCGTGCCCATCCGCTTGATGTCGGCGATGAACTCCGCAAGTTTCGGATTCTTCGCGGCTGCCGCCTGCGCCAGCGGATGATCGGCCGCGATCGCCATGAACTTCGCGCCGAACAACGTGTCCGGGCGCGTCGTGAAAATCTTCAACTCGGTTCTCGCCAGTTCGGCGTCGTCGCCGGATCGAGCGCGAAGCGCACCAGCAAGCCTTCCGAGCGGCCGATCCAGTTGCGCTGCATCAGCCGCACCTTGTCGGGCCAGCGGTCCAGCCCATCCAGCGCGTCCAGCAGCTCCTGCGAGTATTTCGTGATCTTGAAGACCCACTGGTTCATCTCGCGCTGCTCGACGATGGCGCCGGAGCGCCAGCCGCGGCCGTCGATCACCTGCTCATTGGCGAGCACGGTCATGTCGACCGGGTCCCAGTTGATCTTGCGCTTCTCGCGTTCGGCCAGGCCGGCACGCAGAAAGTCCAGAAACATCTTCTGCTGATGCTTGTAGTAGGACGGGATCGCAGGTCGCGAATTCGCGCGTTCCAGTCGAGCGACAGCCCGATCGACTGCAGCTGCTTCTTCATCGCGGCGATGTTGTCGTAGGTCCAGGCCTTCGGCGCGACCTTGCGCTCGATCGCGGCATTCTCCGCCGGCAGGCCGAAGGCGTCCCAGCCCATCGGATGCAGCACGTTAAAGCCCTTGGCGCGCATGAACCGCGCCAGCACGTCGCCCAGCGTGTAGTTGCGGACGTGCCCGATATGGATGCGCCCGGACGGATAGGGGAACATCTCGAGCACGTAGTATTTCGGCCGCGGATCGTCGTTTTTGGAGGCGAAGATCGCATTTTCGGCCCACTGGCGTTGCCAGCGTGGCTCGGATTCGCGGGCGTTATAGCGTTCGGAGGTCATGAAATCGCAGGGTTTTTCGTGGATTTGAGGTCCCGTCAAAGGACGGCGGACTAGGCCACAAAAGCGGCTGCGGGGTCAACGGTTTGGGAGGGAAATGAGCCGGCGTTCCCGGAAAGCCGCTCAGCCTGCGCCACGCCATCTCGGCGACACCCTCCGATATCAGAACAATGCCGTATTCGACCACGGCATTACGGCCGCCATGCTTGGCGGCGTAGAGGCGGCGTCCGCGGCTTCGATCAGGTCGCCCGGGCGCTGGGCGTCATTGGGCCTGGTGCAGGCGACGCCGACGCTGGCGGTAACGACCTCATGGCTGCTCGTGACGTGCGGCAGGCGCAAGGCCTGCACTGCGGCGCGCACTTTCTCACCGATCTCGCGGGCGCGCGCGGAACCCGTGTTCGGCAACAGCAGGCAAAATTCCTCGCCGCCGTAACGGGCGGCAAAACCCAGGATATCGGCGGCGATGTCGGATAGCGTTTCGCCGAGCTTGGTCAGGCAGGCGTCCCCTTCCGGGGTGGCCGTAGGTATCGTTGTAGAGCTTGAAATGGTCGACATCGATCATCAGCAATGACAGCTCGGTGTCATATTGCTGGGCCTTCATCCATTCAAAATCGAGCCGGCTCTGGAAGCCGCGGCGGTTGGCGAGGCCCGACAGCATGTCGATCGACGCCATCACGGTCAGCCGGTCGTTGGTCGCGACCAGATCGCGCTCGCGCTGGCTGAGCTGCGCGGCCATCGCGTTGAAGGCGCGCGCCAGCGGGACGAATTCCGAAGGCAGCCGGCCCTTGGCAACGCGCGCCGACCAGTCGCCCTCGCCGAACCGTTTGGCCATGCCGGTCATGAGTTCGATCGGATTGATGATGAGTTTTTCCGCGCCGACCAGCGCGCCGAGCAGCACGAACAGGCAGACGAAGCCGAGCTGCGAGATAGGCAGTGCGTATCTCGCGATTGATCGCCGCCGTCACCCTGGCCTCGTCGACACTGACGAGCAGACGCGATTGCGTTCCGGGAATGCGCGCAAAACTGAGCGATCGCATTGAGCCGTCCACGGCGGTGAAAGAAAGCAAGTCCGTCCGGCGCGTCCGATGTCAGCGCCTTCTCGGCGATCGCCGACAACAGCGGGATATTGTCGAGCGGACGGCCGACTGTGCTGGCCTGGTCGGGTGGCGCTGCCATCACCGTGCCGGCGCTGTCGATCAGGACCGCCGAAAGGCCCGGCCGGCCGGCGAGATTGCTCATGATGCTGGCCATCCAGTCGAGACTGATGGCGGCAAGAATCATCGAGTCCGCCTCGCTATTGATGGCGGACACCGGATAGGCCGCCATCACGATCGGCGTGCCGGTGGGTTTCGCCAGCAGAAAGTCGCTCAAGACGAAATTGCGGGTGTCGCGCGCCGCCTTGAAGTACGCCCGGTCGGCGAGATCGAGGCCGACATAGAGGTTATTCAGTCGCGCACTGCACCCGGCCATCGCCGCCCACGATCAGCAGGGCACGAATCCACGGCAGGTTGGCGGGCACGCTGGCACGCATCATGTTCGCAACTGCGGCCAATCCCTCCCCGCCGAGGCACGCAAATAGGCCGCCGATTTCAAGATCGTCTCGACCGACGAGATGACTTCGCGCTGGGCGTCGGCAGTGCGCTGGGCGAGGTTGGAGGATTCCTCGGCGGCCTGCGCAATCTGCCGGGCGCGGGTATCTTCGAGCGAGCGGGCGCGGTCCAGCATCAAGGGGCCACCAGGAGTCACCGCCAGCAGCGCCAGCCGCGCGCGGATTCCCAGAAGCTTCTTGAGTTTGATCCTCTTGCGGTTGAAAGTAACGCCAGCCATCTTCGCCCCTTGCCCCGCAGGCGAAATAAAACGAAGGGTTCAAAAGCCCTTTCCCGAATTTGGTAAAATTAGAGCAAAACCCGTATCAGATTACGTGCCGACAGATTGATATGACTCCCAAACCACAGCGCCGCTCACCACGCATTCACCAATCGGCTTGGCTGCCGTGGAGCAGGAGATCGCTCGCGCCTGCAAGGAAGCGCGGCGCGACCGTGCGTCGGTAACGCTGATCGCGGTGTCCAAGACGTTCGACGCAGCCGAGGCCATTTCGCCCGTGATCGACTCGGGACAGCGCACATTCGGCGAAAATCGCGTGCAGGAAGCCAAGGCAAAATGGCCAGGGTTGATGCAGGCTTACTCCGGCCTCATGCTCCATCTGATCGGGCCGCTGCAATCCAACAAGGCGAAAGAGGCGGTGGCGCTGTTCGATGCCATCCATTCGGTTGACCGCCCGAGCATTTGCGAAGCGTTAGCCAAGGAGATCAAATCCCAGAACAGGCAACCGCAATTGTTCGTCCAGCTCAATACCGGCGAAGAACCGCAGAAGAGCCGGCATCGCGCCCGGCGATGCCGACGCTTTCATTGCAAGCTGCCGGGAGAAATACGGCCTGGAGATTTCCGGGCTGATGTGCATCCCGCCGGTCAACGATCCGCCGGCGCCGCATTTCGCGCTGACCGCAAAATCGCCGCGCGCAACGGGCTGAAGAATCTCATCGATGGGCATGAGCGCGGACTTTGCGGTCGCGATCCAGCTCGGCGCCACGCATGTGCGCGTAGGCTCGGCGATCTTCGGACACCGCTGAAGACCTTTCCATTGTTCGTACGCGCAAGCGACCGAGGCAATCTCTCCCTCCGCGGACGCGATGGACTTCGTCACCGCTTCGCTCGCAATGACGTGAAGTAGACTCCAGCGAATCCCACCGACACTTTTCCGAGCGCGCCGAAATCGGCCGCGAAGAAATCACCCGACGAAATCGGCAGCGGTGCGTGACAGGTGCCTGTCGTCACCACCTCGCCCGCCCTCAGCGTCAACGCCAAGCCCGCGCAATTCGTTGGCGAGCCATGCCAGCGCGATGCGGGGTCGCCGAGCACGTTCTGCCGTGCCCGATATATGATCTGCCGCGCAGCGTGATCACGGGCCTTTCTTCGACGAGATCGATCGCCCGCCAGTTCGCCGCGGTCGGCGCGCCGAGGACGAACAAATGCGCGCAGGCGTTGTCGGCGATGATCTGCGCGGCGCCGGCGCTGACGAAATCCTCAAAGCGCGAATCCGGGATCTCGATCGAGGATGCAGCGTGCCGACCGCATCCAGGACTTCCTGCACGGTGTACGGCGATGATCGCGGCGGCAGATCGCGCGCCATGCGAAAGGCGAATTCCGGCTCTGCCGACGCGCATTTCGTTTCCCGCCATCGAAGCCGTGCCGCCATCGGCGGATAACGGTCGTCGGGCAGAATGCGTCCGGCCATCGGGCCGTTGACATTGATGTGTTCTGGCCGGCTTCGCTGGTCGCCGCAATCTTCCAGCCGAACAGTTTTTCGCCCGAATGGTTTTCGATTTCGCCTGGATCGCGTATCCCTCGATGCGGTCGCGCGGTCGCAGCGCAGCATCGAGGCCGCGAATTTGGTCCCGGCGCGCCAATGCTTCTGCAGGATTTTCGAGGCCGCGGCGATCTGGTTTTGTCGAGCATGGTCGGATTTCCCAAAAGTTCAGCTGATGATGATCCTGGTCTGCGGCCCCATTCGCCGCAACAGCCGCAGCATCGAGGACTTCGTCATCGAAACGCAGCCCGCGGTCGGCGCGAAAATTGCTGCGCGCCAGATGCAAGAACACCGCGCTGCCGCGGCCGGCGACGCGCGGCGCGGCGTTGTGATCGATCTCGACGATGAAATCGTAGAGATGATCATCGCGCGTCAGCCGGTCGCCGCCCTGACCGCGGCCGAGCCGCACCGGCTGGTTGTAATGACGGTCATGCGGGTCTTCGCACCAGGCGTCTTCGGGCCGGATCGGCGCGGGCCGGCAGGAACGTCCGGGGCCGCGGATGGCGGTCGGCGCGCCACCACAATTGCCGCGGGCGGAAGATGCCCTGGGCGTCCCGCCGTCGCCTTCGCGCTTGTTGGCAAGGACGCCTGCCGCGGCCGAGCGCCACCGGCACGGCCCATGCCGCCGGCCGTCAGCCAGCCCCGGCGGGGTCACCCGCGGCGGGACGCATCGCGGATCGCAGAGAGCGGCCGATCACGCACGGCTGTCTGATAAGTGATTGAAAATCAGGACTTCCCATGCAAATGGCCCGGAATCCGGGTTGCCTCCGCGCTGCGCAATTGCTCTATTTGGCGGCATTACAGGTCATTCATCCATGGATGCCCCGAATTTTGGGATAGACTGCGCTTCGGCTTGTGAATCGGTAATCAGTCGACTACATCATGATCAGATCTGAACACGCCATTCAGACATCAAGTCTCGGCCTGAGCGCTTCCGCTTGTGTCCGCCGCCTGCCCCAAGAGGATCGTACCTATGGCCAATGCCCGCAAGATCCTGATCGTGGATGACGATACCGATCTGCGCGACACGCTGGTCGAGCAATTGTCGCTGCACGAGGAGTTCGAAGCTTCCGCGGTCGATACCGGCGCCAAGGGCGCCAGCGCCGCCAAGGCCAATTCTCCAGATCTGGTGCTGATGGATGTCGGGCTGCCCGGATACCGACGGCCGCGAGGTCGGTGCGCTTCGCTGCGCAAGGGCGGCTTCAAGGCGCCGATCATCATGTTGACCGGCCACGACACCGATTCCGACACCATTCTGGGCCTCGAATCCGGCGCCAATGACTATGTGGCAAAGCCGTTCCGGCTTTGCGGTGCTGCTGGCGCGGATCAGGGCGCAGCTCCGCCAGCATGAGGCCAGCGAGGACGCGGTGTTTTCGGTCGGCCCCTACAGCTTCCGGCCCGGGCTCCAAGATGCTGACCGGCGCCAATGCCCGAAAGGTGCGGCTGACCGAGAAGGAAACCGCGATCCTGCGCTTCCTGTACCGCGCCGGCCAGCTGCCGGTATCGCGCGAGACGCTGCTGCAGGAAGTCTGGGGCTATAATTCGGGCGTCACCACGCACACCCTGGAAACCCACATCTACCGGCTGCAGGCAGAAGATCGAGAAAGATGCAGCCAATCCGGAGATCCTGGTGACGGAAGCCGGTGGCTACAAGCTGGTGCCGTGATACGATCTGCGGCTGACGATTTGTAGCTATTTCGCGCATCCCGCGTCACCGGTCCTGTATGTCGATCGAAGATGATGTAGCCCTGCTCGAGCGCGTCCCGACATTGCGCCTGTTGGGGACGACGGCGCTGCGCATGCTGGCGATCGGCTCCGAGCAGCGCGATTTCGCGCGCGGCGACCAGCTCTTCAAGCGCCGGCGACGATGCGCGGACGCCGGCTATGTCGTCCAGCGCGGCGCGTTCCGGATCGAGGATGGCGGCGCCGAAATCGTCGCAGGTCCCGGCGCGCTGATCGGCGAACTGGCGCTGATCGTCGGCGATGAAGCGGCCGTCGAGCGCGACCGCGCTGGAACATTCCTCGGTCGATCCGTGTGGCGCGCAGCCTGTTTCAGCGCGTGCTCGAAAGCGATCCTGCCGCGGCGCGCCGGCTGCGCGATGAACTCGCCAACCGCACCAGCCAGCTCGCCAGCGACATTCTGATGGCCGGCGCGAAGCTGAGCATTTGATTTCGCAACAGGTCGTCGTCCCGGCAAGCGAATCGCAGATCCGGACATACGCTGGGCTTATCGCTGAGACTTCGCGGACGTCCGCGGTTGATGGCTCCGGCATTCGCAGGACGCGAATCACACCTCCAGCGTCACCGTCACCGGCACGTGGTCGGACGGCCGCTCCCAGCCGCGGGCATCGCGCGTGATCCTGAAATCGCTGACGCCATCCTTCAGCGCGCGCGAGACCCAGATGTGATCGAGCCGGCGGCCGCGATCGCCGACGGTCCAGTCGGCGGCGCGGTAGCTCCACCAGGTGTAGACCTTTTCCGACAGCGGGATGCGCTTCGCGCGCGACGTCGAACCATTCGCCATGCGCCTGCGCTGCCAGACAGCTTCTCGCATTCGATCGGCGTGTGCGAGACGACTTTCAGCAAGCTGCTTGTGCGACCACACGTCGTTCTCATGCGGCGCCACGTTGAGATCGCCGACCAGGATGTGGCGGTCGTCGCCGCGCGGATGCAGCGGCTCGCAGGCTTTCATCTCGTCGAGGAATTGCAGCTTGTGCTCGAATTTCGGATTGAGCGCGGGATCGGGAATGTCGCCGCCGGCCGGCACGTAGAAATTATGCAGCACCAGCGGCTTTGCGAGCTGCGCCTTTTCGCCGAACGCCACCGAGATGTGACGCGAGATCGATCTTGTCGCAGAAGGTGCTGATATCGGTGGTCTCGAACGGCAGTTTCGAGACGATGGCGACGCCGTGATAGCCCTTCTGCCCGTTCAGCGCGACGTGCTCATAGCCGAGGCGCTTGAAGCGCTTCAGCGGAAAGGCGTCGTCGATGCATTTGGTTTCCTGCAGGCACAGCACGTCCGGCCGCGCCGATTTGAGGAATTTGGCGACGATGATCGATGCGCAGCCGCACCGAATTGATATTCCAGGTTGTCAGGGAGAAACGCATGAGGACCGGACAATGCAGAAGACGTGCGGCTGATGACGCACGTCTCCATGGCTCCGCAAGCAAGAATGGGATTTTCAGCCCGGCGGCGTCGAGTAGTTGGTGAAAGTCGATCTTGAACAGGCCGGGATCGACCTTCTTGAGAGAATCCAGATTGTAGACCGCGACCGTGGTGTCGTAGCCCTGCGGGTCGGTCACGGTCCATTGCTTGAGCTGGCCGTCCTTGGCGCCGACCATCAGCATCAAGCCGGCTGGTGCCGATCAGCGCCTGCTTCTCCTCGATGGTGACGCTGATGAAGACGTCATCGGCGGTGACGTTGACGACATTGGTGTCCTTCAACAGATCGATACGGTCCGACAGCAGAAAGCGCAGCGGCGTCTGCGACAGCGGATAGATGTCCTGGGTCGCAAGCTTGCGGTCGCGCACCGCCAGCGACGATCCGTCGGCGATGATCGCGATCGGGCTCGGCGCATCATATTCGAAACGCACCTTGCCGGGCTTCTGGATGTAGAAATCGCCCTTGGTCTTGCTGCCGTCGGGTCCGACCTGGACGAAATTTCCGACCAGCGTCTGCAGCGAGGACAGATAGGAGCTCACCTTGGCGGCCTGCGCCTTCTGGTTGGCGTCGAAGGTCGCAAAAATATTGGCGGGCAGATTGCGGCGCGGATCGGGGATCACCGGGTTCGGCGGCGCGCTGGGTCGCCCCGGTCGTCATCGGCCCCTCTGCTGGTCCTGCGCGCTCATCTGCACGCTGCCGTCGCGGCGCTTTCGGCGCGGGCTTCGGAATCGGAACGGTCTTGCGGAGCGCCTGGCGGACGCCGGTGCACGCGGCTGCGCATCACGGATGTCGCGATCAGATAGCGCACAGCGCGGTGCGCGATGCCGCGATCAAGTACGGCAGTTCGCGTGCCTCGGCGTGTCTGATCTGGTATTCGGATCTTTGATTCAACGCGCGTCCTGCCCGGCTGCCGGCCATTTTATCGTGCTTTCGACCAAAGGAGATATCGTTTTTCCGTGAAAATATATGCGAATCGCGGCGATCATTCGGCCGCCGAGCTTTCAGAAGCGGCCCTCTTCTTCCTCGACCAGAATTTCGCGCTTGCCGGCGTGATTGGCCTGTCCGACGATGCCTTCGAGTTCCATCCGCTCCATCAGCGACGCGGCGCGGTTATAGCCGGATCTGCAGCCGGCGCTGAATGTAGCAGGTCGAGGCCTTGCGGTCGCGCTTGACGATCGCAACCGCCTGCGAGAACAGGTCGCCGCCGCCATCGCCGCCCATGCCGGTGGAATCGAACACCGCGCCGTCCTCGTCGGTCGGCTCTTCCGGCGGTGACCGCTTCGAGATATTCCGGCTGGCCTTGCGTCTTGAGATGGCGCACGACCTTCTCGACTTCCTCGTCGGAGACGAACGGCCCGTGCACGCGGCTGATGCGTCCGCCGCCGGCCATATAGAGCATGTCGCCCTGGCCGAGCAGCTGCTCGGCGCCCATTTCGCCCAGGATGGTGCGGCTGTCGATCTTCGAGGTGACCTGAAACGAGATGCGGGTCGGGAAGTTCGCCTTGATGGTGCCGGTGATGACGTCGACCGACGGCCGCTGCGTGGCGAGGATCACGTGCAGGCCGGCGGCGCGCGCCATCTGCGCCAGCCGCTGCACCGCGCCTTCGATGTCCTTGCCGGCGACCATCATCAGGTCGGCCATTTCGTCGACGATGATGACGATGTAGGGCAGCGGATCGAGGTCGAGCTTCTCTTCCTCGTAGATCGCCTTGCCGGTTTCCTTGTCGAAGCCGGTATGCACCGTGCGCGTCAGCTCCTCGCCCTTGCCCCTGGCCTCGACGAGCCGCGCGTTGTAGCCGTCGATGTTGCGCACGCCGAGCTTGGACATTTTCTTGTAGCGCTCTTCCATCTCGCGCACCGCCCATTTCAGCGCGACCACGGCCTTCTTCGGGTCGGTCACGACCGGCGTCAGCAGATGCGGGATGCCGTCATAGACGGAGAGTTCGAGCATCTTGCGGATCGACCATGATCAGGCGGCACTGATCCGGCCGCAGCCGATAGACCAGGCTGAGGATCATGGTGTTGATGGCGACCGATTTGCCGGAGCCGGTGGTGCCGGCGATCAGCATATGCGGCGTGCGCGCGAGATCGATGATGATGGATTCGCCGCCGATATTCTTGCCGAGGCAGAGCGGCAGCTTTGCGTACCGACTCGTTGCCGTCTCGACGCGACAGCAACTCGCGCAGATAGACCTTTTCGCGGTGCGCGTTCGGCAATTCGATGCCGATGGCGTTGCGGCCGGCAACCACGGCGACGCGCGCCGAGAGCGCGCTCATCGAGCGGGCGATGTCGTCGGCGAGGCCGATGACGCGCGACGATTTGATGCCGGGCGCGGGCTCGAGCTCGTACAGCGTCACCACCGGGCCCGGATTGCGCCTTGACGATTTCGCCGCGGACGCCGAAATCGCCGAGCACGCCTTCCAGCGCGCGCGAGTTGGCTTCCAGTTCGGCCTTGCTGAGCGGCTGGCGGTCGGAGGCCTTCGGCGCGGTCAAGCACCGAGACCGACGGCAGTTCGAACTTTTCGGATGATCTGCGCGCCGTCGCGCGGCGCGGCCTTCTTGCGCGGCGCGCGGGCGGCCGGGACTTCCTCCTCGTCGTCTTCCTCTTCGATCGTCTTCACGTCTTCCTGGCTTGCGGCGCCAGCGACGGCGCCGTGCGGCCGCTGAGACTCGGCTCCTGACGCTCGAACGAGAGCCGTGCGCGGCGGCGGCGCGCTCGCGACCAGCGAGCGGTAGGCCGTGCTGATCAGCCAGCCGAGCCGCGCCTTCGCGCTCATCATGCGCGTGGAACACCCATCCGAGCGAGACCGAACTGCGATCCTCTTCTTCCGCGAACGGCGCGTCATCGTCCTCGATCGGCGTCAGCTCTTCGTCTCGCGCGGGCGCGAGCCCCAGCCGCTGGCAAACAGGAAGCGTCGCGCACATCGCCGCAAACAGGATGATGCCGAGCACGAGCGCGATAGATGAAACCGGCCGGACCGAACACCACGGCCGGCGCGCGCACCAGCGCGTCGCCGACGACGCCGCCAAGTCCGGTCGGCAGCGGCCACGCACCGCCATGCGGCCAGCAGCTGGCAAAGCCTGCCGCGATCACGGTGCAGAGGATCCAGCAGCCAAGCCGCAGCGCCTCGCGGTCGAAGGTGCGATGGGTCAGCATGCGCCAGCCCCACACCGCGACGGGGAGGATCAGCATGATCGCGCCGAGGCCGAGGATCTGCATCAGGAGATCGGCGCCGATCGCGCCGGGATAGCCGACGATGTTGCGGATCGCGCGCGATGTCGCGTGGCTGAGGCTCGGATCCTGCACCGACCAGGTCATCAGCGCCGCCGCCGCGACGCCGGCACAGCGCGATCAGGCCAAGCCCCGCGAGCTCGCGCAGGCGCCGCGCCAGCGCGTCGCGGATCGAGGCCGGCAGATGGCCGACCAGGGGAATGACACGTTCGATCGCTGGCATGCTCATGGGGCCCTGCGACTAATCCAGAGTTTCGACCAGCCGGTGCAATGCCTCGGCCGTTGATTCACTGTCCGAGACCAGCGCAAGCGCGGATATAGCCGGCGCCGGGATTGCTGCCGTCGTCCTGCGGCCGCGCCAGATAGCTGCCGGGGATCACGCGCACGCCGGCATCCCGATAGAGTCTTTACCGTCGCCGCTTCGTCGCCGCCGCGATCCGGACACATCGAGCCAGACGCAGAAGCCGCCGGCGGGCCGCACATAGCCGTAGCGGTTGCCGAGGATCTGGTCGGCGAGATCGAACTTGATGCGATAGAGCCTGCGGTTTCTCCTCGACATGCGCCTCATCGCTATAGGCGGCGACCGCGACATGCTGCAGCGGCACCGGCACCTGGGGTGCGGCGACATTGCGCAGCTCGTGAAAGGCGGCGAGAAATTTCTTGTCGCCGGCGGCAAAGCCGACGCGCATGCCCGGCAGGTTCGAGCGCTTTGACAGCGACTGGAACGCAACCACGTTGGTGAAGTCGGGCCCGGCGCATTCCAGCGCGCTGCCCGGCGCCTGCCTGGTGTAGATTTCCGAATAGCACTCGTCGCTCAGGATCATGAAGCCGAAGCGGTCGGCGAGCTGCTTCAGCCGCGGTGAAGTAGTCGCGCGAGGCGACCGCGCCTTGCGGATTGGCCGGGCGAGGCGATGAAGATCGCCACCGTCCGCGCCAGCGTCGCGTCGTCGAGCGCGTCGAGGTCGGGCAGGAATCCGTTGGCGACGGTGGTCGGCAGATAGATCTGTTCGCAACCGGCGGCGCGGGCGCCGGCGCCATAGGCCGGATAGAACGGATTCGGGCATCAGGATCGCGGGTTTGCCCTGGCGCGGCGCCGACATAGCGGGCGGCGGTGATCGCCGCGAAAAACAGCCCCTCGCGGCTGCCGTTCAGCACCAGAATTTCGCTCTCGGGATCGACCGGCCGCGGCAAGTCGGAACCGGGTCGAAAGCCAGTTCGCGACCGCCCGCCGGAACGGCTCGATGCCCTTGGCGCATGCGGATAGCGGCCGAACTCGGCGATGTGTTTGGCCAGCACCGGGCCGACAAAGCCGGGCACGGGGTGCTGCGGCTCGCCTAACGACAGCGTAATCAAATGGCTTACGCCGGGCTGGTAGGGCGCCAGCAGTTCGGTCGTCCGCGCAAATGGCGAGCGCTCGGCCTGTCCGGCAGGGTGTGCGCTGCCGGCGCCCTGCGCCACGCCGGAAGAGGCGGTCATTGCCATGTCTGAAGCGCCAGCACTTTCAAAAGCGGCCGGGGTCGACTGATTCGGACCGGCCGTAAACCGATCAAACCACCATAGATACGGCGAGGTTAAGACGCGATTAACCATCGACGCCAGCGGCGATTTTGCGCAGCCCTGGGGATGATCCAGCCCGGATGGAGCAAAATCCGGGCTTTCGCCGCATAATGCAGTCTTTGATCGCGCTTCGCTCCATCCGGGCTACAGAAGAGTCAATTATTGAGCGATCGCCTAGGTTTTTGACGGCGTGCATCAACTTTAATAGTCAATATCACATGACAATTGCGAAGCCTTTCAAGCTGTACCGTGCGCCAGCTAGTAGATGGCAGCTATCAAAACAGTGGGAACGGCCGATACGTTCAGCACAAGGAATTGCTAGTGACAGCCGGCACTACCTTCGGGGATTTCAATCCTTCAAAAGATCTCATGGAACTTTTCGATTACGTAGAGCCAGCAAATCCTGAATCTACTCGCTATTCGTATCGTATTTCCGAACTTCTCACACGCGGTTTTGCATAGAAATAGAAGCGCACTGTAGAGCAATCCTGAGCGAAAACGGAAGCAATACGTAACTGAACGAAGTACAA